>Ga0114957_1000102_pt1 | contig 118728 bp, 103 predicted proteins | sample BantaG_FD_87175 | JGI IMG/M metagenome (GOLD analysis project Ga0114957, IMG submission 87175) | Marine algal microbial communities from Bantry Bay, Ireland - BantryBay_4 metaG | ecosystem: Host-associated > Algae > Red algae > Unclassified | place: Bantry Bay, Ireland | collected 2014-11-21 | reverse complement strand
TCCGTAGGCGCGTGGGGACGTTTCCGCGGAGATCACAAACTTTCACACCCGGCTTGAGATCGACCAACTGCTGCGCGCGTCGCGCTGAACTCGTGCCGACCACGGAATCCTCGCCGAGATCCTCCCAAGAAACTTTTCCAATAAAAGCGTCCCGCACCGGAGCCCGCTCCAGCACGCCAGCCAGCTCGAATTTTTCCTCCAAAACCGTGGGGAGATCCTTCAGCGAGTGGACCGCGACATCGATCTCGCCATTTTCCAAAGCGACCTCGAGTTCCTTGATGAAGACGCCTTTGTCCCAAACTCCCTCTACCTTCGCCACCTCGCTGAGCGCGACATCGGTGCGGCGGTCGCCCGTCGTGGTGATGATGACGCGCTCGACCTCCAACTCGGGAAAGGCGGCCGCGAGAGCTGCTTCCGTCATCTCTGCTTGCTTCAAAGCGAGAGCGCTCCCGCGAGTTCCTATTTTGAGCTTTTTCATTCCATTCCCGGTAGCCGGGCTTTTTCTAATTCTTCCTCGATGATGCCCTCGCAGACCTTCAGCTGCGCGATGCGACGCTCGCGCGCCTTGTTAGCCATCTGCTGGAGAGTATCGATGTCGTAGAGATAAACTTCCTCGATCTCGCCGACCTCGGGATCGATATCACGCGGCACCGCAATGTCCACCATGATGAGTGGGCGGAACTTGCGCTTCCTCCGCACCGCCTCGATATCGCGCGGCTTCACCACGTAGTGCGGCGCTCCGGTGGAGGAAATGAGGACGTCGATTTTCTCGAGCGAGTTCTGCCAATCATCGAAACCCACCGCCGCTCCGCCGATCTCCCGCGCCAGTTCCTCCGCGGCCTCGAACGAGCGGTTCGTGACAATTACCGAACTCGCGCCGCGCGATTGCAGCGCCTGCGCCGTCTGGCGACTCATCTCCCCCGCCCCGACGACCATCACCGAGCTTCCTTTTAATTTCCCAAAAACCTGCTCCGCCAGCTCCACCGCCGCCCCCGCGACCGAGGTCGCCCCCTCTTGGATTCCGGTATGCGTCCGCACCCTCTTCCCCACCCCGAAGGCGCGCTGGAAGAGTTTGTTTAAAATGCCGGAGGTCGTCCCACTCTCGTGAGCCGCCCGGTAGGCCTTCTTCACTTGTCCGAAGATCTCGGTCTCGCCCAGCACCATCGAGTTCATCCCGCTTGCCACCCGGCAGAGATGGGCCGCCGCATTCTTCGCTTCGTGATGATAGAAAATCCCCTCTCTTGAGCCCGTGAAGTCATGTTTCTGACAGACCCAGTCTTCCAGATGCTGCACCCCGCCATCCTCGACCACCGCATAATATTCGGTGCGGTTACAGGTCGAGAGCACCACGGTCTCAGACACTCCCGAACCAGCCATAAGCTGAGTCCCTTCTTCAGTCATCTTCTTCTCAGACAAGGCAAAGCGCTCCCGCACCTCGACAGGCGCGGTCTCATGATTGAGGCCGAGACAGACAAGTTTCATCAAAGTTTTCCAAAGACCAAAAGCGAAACCGCAAAGAGACTCACAAGCCCCCACGCCAACTGCCTCCCAGGCAATCCGCGCACGAAGTAGATGCCCAGAAGAACGGCATAAAGAACCCACGTAATCACGGCAACGACGAGGTGCGCATTGATCTCGCCCTCTTCCATGAGCAGTCCAGACACGACACCGATGGTAAGAACGACCCAGCCCACCGAAGCAATCCGCGCCATCGCCTGCACCAAGCGGCTCACCGAGGGCATCCCGGTCATGATTCCACCCTTCAACTGACGTTTTTTCAGCCGATTATTCAGGATGAGAAACATCACCCCGGCCACCGCGGCAAGCGCAAGCGCCCCGTAACTCAGGACCGAAAATGCCGCGTGCGACTCACGCCAAGCATCCACCACCTCCGCGCGCTGCGGGTTAACTTCCAAGGCGCCCGGAGTCAGAGTCACCAGTTGTAAAATGACGACCACCGGAGCGGTGAAAACACCCAGCAAGGAAAGCCGATAAGTCGAGCCCGTCACGAGATAAAAAAAGGTGAGCGACCACGCGAGAAAGAGGCAAATTTCCCCCAAATCATTCAGCGGACACTGCCCCCTCAACTCCCCGCGCTCCCCTAGAAAGAGAAGCTGGCAAATGAAGGCCCCCACCATCCACCAAAAGGCACGATTCCCCAGTCCCTCCTCGGCACGGGAATACCAGCCAAAGACCGCCCCGGCCGTAGCCAGAACCGTCGCGCCGATGAGATAACCCGTTTCCATGCCCCGATAACTGGCCTCGCAGCGCCATCCTTTCAAGTGCGGAAAAAGAATCTTCCCCGATATCCGCTTCCCCCGTCCGCAGAATCCCCCTAGCCTCCCCGCATGCCGACCGCAGCCGATCTGAATGCCGCCATCCGTGATGTCCCCGATTTCCCCAAAGAAGGAATCCTTTTTAAAGACATCACCCCGGTCCTAAGCGATCCTGATCTTTTTAAAACATGCATGGAACTCCTCGCCGAGACCGCTCAGGGCGAGAAGATCGATAAGGTCGTCGGGATCGACGCCCGTGGCTTCATCTTCGCGGCCGGGGTCGCTCAGATCCTCGGCGCCGGATTCATCCCGATCCGTAAGAAGGGCAAACTCCCGTGGACCACCCACAAGATGGCCTACTCGCTCGAATACGGTGAGGACTGCGTCGAAATCCATAAGGACGCCATCAAGCCCGGCGAAAAAGTTCTCCTCGTCGACGACCTTCTCGCCACCGGCGGAACCGCCGCCGCCGCCATCAAGCTCCTTAAAGTCCTCGATGCCGACCTCGTCGCCACCTCCTTCCTGATCGAACTCGAAGCCCTCGGCGGCCGCGCCCTCATCAACTCCCCTCGCACCGAGGCTATTCTGAAATACTGATAACCGCAACCGGAGCAGCACCGGGCTCAAAGTCAGCTTCATTTTTAATCTGAAAAAAGTTCGTTTAGAACACCGCCGAGTTGCCCTCTTACCGAAGCCCTCATCTTCGCCACCAAACCTCCAGTCTTAGAAAATCCCATCTATCTTATTCATCTGCGGTTCTAGAACCTTCCAGCCCCAACCTTCCGGCCTCAATCTCAAAAATTCACCCATCTGTGGTTTCCATATTATGAACTTCGACACCTTCTCCCAATCCCTCCTCCGCTACCCAAAACTCGGCTTCAGCATCGACTTCTCCCGCATGGATCTCCCATCCGACTACGCGGAAACAATGGCTTCTAAAATCGAAAAGGCCCTTGCCGATCTCAAGAAGCTTGAAGCGGGCGAGATCGCCAATCCTGATGAAGGTCGCATGGTCGGCCACTACTGGTTACGTGACGCCTCGCTCGCTCCGAACGATAAGATCCGGGCCCAGATCACCGAGCCGCTGAAGGCCGTTAAGGAATTTGCCCAGCAAGTCCACTCCGGCGAGGTCGCCCCCCCGGCAGGTGGTCTCTTTGAAAATATCATCATCATCGGAATCGGCGGTTCCGCCCTGGGCCCTCAACTTATCGAGCAGGCTCTCGGTGGCGCGGAAGCCCCCGTGAAGACCTATTTTTTCGATAATACCGACCCAGCCGGGATCGACTCGGATCTCGCCCTCATCGGCGATGGATTGAGCAAAAGCCTCGCTGTCGTGATCTCGAAATCCGGCGGCACCGCCGAGACGCGTAATGGGATGCTGGAAGCTAAAGCGGCCTACGAAAAAGCCGGCCTCGACTTCGCCCAACACGCCATCGCCGTTACCGGTGACGACTCGAAGCTCTCTAACTTCGCCAAGGAAGAAGGCTTCATCACCACCTTCCCCATGGAAGATTGGGTCGGCGGGCGCACCTCAATTCTCTCTACCGTAGGGCTCGTCCCGATGGCCCTCCAAGGGATCGACTTCGAGGCCATGCTCGCAGGCGCCAAGGCCATGGATGAAAAAACGCGCACCACCGAGGTCTCAAACAATGCCGCCCTCCAGCTCGCCCTCGCTTGGTATCATGAGGGGAATGGCAAAGGCGAAAAGGACCTCGTCATCCTCCCCTACAAGGACTCCCTCGTCCTCTTCTCAAAATACCTCCAGCAGCTCATCATGGAGTCGCTTGGCAAGGCTGAAGACCTAGACGGTAAGACCGTCAACCAAGGCCTCGCCGTTTATGGAAACAAAGGCTCCACCGACCAGCACGCCTACGTCCAGCAGCTCCGCGATGGCCTCCATAACTTCTTCGCCACCTTCGTAGAAGTCCGTAAGGGTCGCGATGGTGAGTCGATCACGGTCGACGAAGTGAATACCTCGGCGGATTACCTTCAGGGGTTCCTCCGCGGCACCAGAAACGCCCTTTATGAAAATGGCAGACGCTCGATCACGATCTCGATCGATCGCGTCACCGCAAGCTCTCTCGGCCAGCTCATCGCCCTCTTCGAGCGCGCCGTGACCTTCTACGCCTCCCTTATTAACGTGAACGCCTACCACCAGCCTGGCGTCGAGGCCGGAAAAGCTGCCGCCGGAACCTTCCTCGAGGTTCTTAACGAAGTTCGCGGCCACCTTACCGGTGAGCAGAAGGATGCCGAGCAGCTCGCCTTCGAATGCGGGGCGGATGTCGAAAGCGTCTACCACGCCGCTGTCCACCTCGCCAATAACCAGCAAGCGCAGCACGCCATGGGCGCGAATGCGAAAGAGGATACTTTCTCGCTCTGAGCCCAAGAAAAGGTAGCCAAAAAGTAGCATCCTTCTGGCCAAACTCTCCGCCGTCGTTGGCCGCAGAGAGTTCACCGACAGGCGACCCTATAAATCTGGCACCCTACTTCTTCACCGGAGGCCGCTCGATAATGAGTGGCACTGAAGTGGGAGCCGTGCCTTGCGCCGGGACTTCTTTCACCTCCTCAGCAATTCTTGCCCTATCCTCCTCGATGACTTCTTCCGCCTTCGGGGGGCTCTTCACCACGAGGCAGAGCAAGTTGTAATTATGGTTGAGAACAGCTGGAAAAGTAACCCGCCCAGGCTCGCGAATGTTCTCACGGAGAATCTTCGCCGAAAGATTAGCTACCATCTCAGCACCGATCTTTGCCGCTCGATCAAGCCCCACCAAGTTCGCCCCGAGCTTGCCCGTCCCCGCGATAAGGTCACTGGTCACCCGCTTGCCCTGCAGCGCAAGAGAGCTTTTCGCCGTCTCAACATTGCCCTCCGCATCGAAGGTAACCGCGAGGCTGGCGTGGTCATCGCTCGCGAAGGCACCGCGCAAATGATCGATCCGAAGCGAAACGAAGACTCCCCCATTCACCGTCGGAGTGATCTCGGGTTTCCATGTGCGATAGCTACTTCCAGAACGCTCAAACTCGGCAAATTTCTGGTGTTTTCCATCCCAGCCGCCAAGCGATCTCCCGAATTGATCCACGTGGACGATCGGAGAAGCTGCCGCGATTCCAAGTGAGCCGAAAAAGAGGAACAAAATTTTCATAGTCGAGATTCACTAGCTTATACGAAAGTCTAAGAGGATCTATTCAAAAAACGACCTCATCCACTAAAATCTATCGCAAAAAAAACCGTCCCGCCTCCCGGCACGACGGTCCTACAGTGGAGATCGACGCTTTTTAAAGCTCCAGCTTAGTCCAAGCGGTATTGTTTTTTGATGAATCAACACACGCTTTGATGAAAGCCATCCCTGCGACGCCATCGTCGACCGTTGGGAAGTCGTATCCTTCACTCGGAGCTTCGTTGCCATCGATCTTGTCCGAGATCGCCGCGGCGGCGGCGAGGTAGACGTTTGCAAAAGCTTCGATGAATCCTTCTGGATGCGCGAAGGGCGTGCGCGTGTTGGCTTGCGCGGCTGCCCCGAGGTAGTCATTTCCCCGGCGATAGATTTTACGAGGCGCATTGGCATACTTCACAATGAGATCGTTAGGATCCTCCTGATGCCACTCGAGGGAAGCCTCGGTCCCGTAGACGCGGATATTGAGATTATTCTCATCGCCGTTCGAAATCTGAGACGCGTAAATGATCCCCTTTGCCCCGCCCTCGAAGCGGACTAGGCAGTTTCCATCATCGTCCAGCTCACGTCCGGGAATGAAGGCAGTAAGCTCAGCCGCCAGCTCTTCGATTTCCAGATCGGTAATGTATTTCACAAGGTTGTGCGCGTGCGTCCCGATATCCCCGATACAGTTAGAGATTCCGGCAATCTTGGGGTCTGAGCGCCAGTTCGAGATCTTGCCCGAGGTCTCAGCCACAACATCCCCCACCGCGTAGCCTTGGGGATATTCCGCAACAACCTTCAAGATGCGTCCTAACTCGCCCTCCGCGATCATGCGCTTCGCCTCCTTCACCATCGGGTAGCCAGTGTAATTATGGGTAAGAGCAAAGACGAGGTCGCCATCTTTAACAATCTTCTGCAGCTCTTTCCCCTGCGCCATATCGAGCGTTAGCGGCTTGTCGCAGATGACGTTGATCCCAGCGTCGAGAAAAGCCTTCGCCACCGGAAAGTGGAGATGGTTTTGCACCACGATGGAAACGAAATCGATCCCGTCCTCACGGGCTGCTTCAGCTTTCGCCATTTCTTGGTAATCGCCGTAGACACGTGAAGGATCGAGGAAGAAATCCTCGCCCGAGAGCTTGGACTTTTCGGGATCGGACGAAAAAGCGCCCGCGATAAGTTCGATCTTACCATCAAGGTTCGCCGCCATACGGTGAACTTGGCCAATGAAGGCACCGCGGCCTCCGCCGACCATGCCCATTCTAAGTTTTCTTTTCATAGAGACTATAATTCGACAGGTTTCCCGCTCTCCGCGGATTTGTAAATCGCATCGATCACCTTCATGAGCGCAAGCGCCTGGTGAGGGGTATTGAGAGGTTGGGAGATGCCATCAATCGCTTCGACAAAGTTCGTCGCGGAAGCAACCCGGCCCATATCCTCGCACTCTTCAGTTTCGATGAAGCGGTCGACGGATTTGCCGTCTTCCTGGGTGTAAATTTCAAGAGAATCGATCGCGGTTTCGTCTACGCCGTCCTCCTCAAAAAGGCGCTGCATTTTCCCGCCGGCTTTGGTCGCCTGAAAGGTCACCGAAGCTTCTTCCCGCTTCACCATTTCTGCCCAAGAAACTTGCAGCGAGAGAACCTGTCCGCTCTCGAAGGTGATGAAGCCATGCGCGGCTGCTTCGACGTCAGTTCTACCCTCAGCATTATCAGGGATGCCCCACGGTCCCTTGTGGCCGGGATCGGTGATGAAGGAGTCAAAGGTCTGACCGAGGACTGCTTTAGGCTCGGGATATCCCATAAAATACATCGCGAGATCAATCATGTGGAGCAGATCGATGAGCGGACCTCCGCCGGAGAGTTCCTTATTCGTGAACCACCCGCCGAATCCGGGAATGCCGGTGCGGCGACACCACTTCGCTTGCGCTGAATTGATAATCCCGATCTCGCCGGCGGCCACCATCTTCATGAGCTCGATAGACTCCGGCCGGGCACGGTTGTTAAAATTAAACATCAGGTGCTTCCCGACCGCTTCGGAGACGCTGAGCATCTCCTCGACCTCCTCTGCAGAAAGAGCCGGTGGCTTCTCGCAAAAGACGTGCTTCCCCGCGTGCAGGCACTGAAGCGCGAGCGGTGCATGAAATTTGTTTGGCACGATGATGCTGACGGCGTCGAGGACGGCGCTCTCGAGCATCTCCTCAACGGTCTCGAATGAGAGCGGCACGTCCCACTCCTTCGCCGCCGCAGCGGCAGCTCCGGGTGCGAGGTCTGCGATCGCGACGATCTGCGCCCCCGCTTTCTTAAACCCCTCGGCATGATATTTTAACATGCCCCCTGCTCCGATGATTCCAATTTTAGTAGCCATATTTCTAAGTCATTTTACTTATTCTCATTATCGAAGGCAGAGTCGAACATTCCTCCCTCATTCCGAGGAAAATCGAGTTTCTTAGTGAAAGCACAGCTCTCGGCAGCGCCGAAAAAGCGCTCCATGCGCCCGTCCTCCCACTCGATCGAGAGGGGCCCGGAGTAGCGCGTGTCATTGAGAGCTACGATAATTTCTTCGAAGTTAATATCGCCTCGTCCGACCGAGCGGAAGTCCCACTGGCGGCGCGCATCGCAAAAATCGGTATGCCCGCCGAAGACCCCCACAGTGCCATCACCGTGCCCCCACCAAACGTCCTTCATGTGGACGTGGAAGATGCGGTCAGAGAACTCCCGGATGAAGCGCACGTAGTCAACCCCTTGGTAGCCGAGGTGGCTCGGGTCGTAGTTAAACCCAAAGCGCCGATGGTTCCCCACCGCCTCCAGCGCCCGCGCCGCTGACGCGATGTCAAAGGCGATTTCAGTCGGGTGAACCTCGAGCCCGAAGTTGACATCGACCGCGTCAAAGGCATCAAGAATCGGGCCAAAGCGCTTGGCAAAGTCGTCGAAGCCCTTCTGAAGATAGGCCTGATCGGTAGGCGGGAAGGCGTAGAGCGCGTGCCAAATGCTGGAACCAGTGAAGCCATTGACAACCGCTCCAGTGCCGATCTGCTCGCGTCCAGACATGTAATCTTTCCCAGCATCGATGAACTTGCGGCAAGCTTTCCCGGTATCGATCATTTCCTGCGCAGCCCGCTGGCGCACCCCTTCCGGATCGCCATCGCCATAGATCGCAGGTGACAAAATGGCCGCGTGGCGCTCGTCGACATTGTCGCAAATGGCTTGGCCCACGAGGTGGTTCGAGAGCGCGAAACAGGAGAGGTCGTTCTTTTTAAGAAGCTTCCATTTGTCCTCGACGTAGCCGTCCTCATTCAGAGCAGCTTGAACGTCAAAATGGTCGCCCCAGCAACCGAGCTCGACTCCATCATAGCCCATTTCTTTGACTTTCGGGAGGAGATCAGCGAGCGGAAGGTCGGCCCATTGGCCGGTAAATAGTGTGACGGGTCTTGGCATGGTTGGTTCTGGGTTTAGAATTGCTACGAAGGGAGCTTGAACGTGAATGGCCCGCGAATGAACGCTAATTTTCAAAATCTTCGCCAGACGGATTGGCGAAACTAACGCTTGTTTGAGTTAAAATAGTCACTCAGCTAGAAAAAGTGGATCCTGAACCAGCGGCACTCTCTCTTGCCCGGTCCTCGCCGGTTGCATCCAGTCACTCTATTTTCATCGTCGCACATTAATACCGAAGCTCCGTGAGCCCAGCCTAAGCCTTGGCATCTAAGAACGCCTTAAACTTCGGAAGCATCGCGTCATAAACCTCCTTCGCGCCCACTTCAGGCTCGATCGTCGATCCTGCTTGGACCTGACTGAATTGCCCTTCAAGAGATTCGAGATCTCCTCCGATTGCATGGGCCGCGCGCATCCCGGCACCGATCGCGGCAGATCCCGGGACATCAAGTCGATCCACAGGCACTCCGAAGACATTCGCAATCACTTGAGCGATGCCATCATTTGCGGAAGCGCCACCGGTAATGGCGATTCGGGTAGGCTCAATTCCGAGCCAGCCATAATGGAGGCGCATGTTAAGAAACTGCCCCTCGAGCACCGCTCGCACCACTTGTGCCGCGCGGTGACTCCCCTCCTCCGAGAACACGGGTCCTCCGGTATCAAGGCGCGGCGTGATTTCCGGTTCATAAAATGGAAGCATCATGAAGCCGTCATTCCCGAGAGGAGTTTCGGCGAGCGCCTTTTTTTCAAAGGCGGACCATTCGAGGCCAAACTCCTTCTTCACCGCTTCTCGCGCGAGCGAGCCGTTTTTAAAACAGATCAAACTCATGTAACCCCCCACCGGATTTCCAAAGGCGTGACCGAAGCCTTGCGGGTCGGTCCGCGCTTCGGGCATCGCAGCGAATAAGGTGTCGCTGGTGCCGAGGCTGATGACCACTTTCCCGGGACGGGCCGCGCCCATCCCGACCAAGCTGCACGGGTTGTCCCCGGACCAGATCACGGTTTCGCAGTCAGGAGCAAAGCCATATTTCTCGACGAAGTAAAAAGAGATCGGGCCGGACCTCGTGGCAGACGGTGCCACAGGAGGTAACTTTTCTGCCAACCCCTCAGCGGTCGCCGCAAGAAGATCAGCATCCCAATCGCCGGACGCCAGATTCATGAGATTCATGCCCGCGCCGTCGCCATGATCGATCGCGACATTTTTCCCTGCCATGATGGAGGCAAAAAACGAACTCACGAGATGGATGACGCCCGTTTCGGCATAAGCCTCGGGCTCGGTCTTGGCGAACTTACGAATCTGTGACCCGGTGAAGCGCTCGACCGCGATCGAACCCGATTTAGCGCAGACCACGTCATCGCCACCCACCGCAGAGGCCACCTCGGAGCACTCGACCGAGGTCGAGCTATCCATCCAGATCGGTGCGCTCTTTCTCGTAAGACATCCCGCGAGCTGATCCTTCAAATCCTTCTTCGGATCAAGAGAGTTTAGCTTTTCTCCAAAGCAGCTCGCTAAGTAAACCGAGCCATGTTGCTGGCCTGATCCCGAGAGGGCAGAGATGGTTGAAAAGTCGACCCCATCGGCCCTCATCCCCCCGAGCAGGAGATCGAGCGCCTCGAGCCACATCAGAGGATTGGAATGGACCTCGCCACGTGCGCCCGACGGATCATATCCGCTGGGCTGCCCGTAGTGCGGGAGGTCGTTTCCAAAGTTGACCGAGCCCTCCGCCAAAAGCTCCCCGCTCCCGGTATCGAGGATGACCGCGGAGATGCTCTGCGTGGAAGAATCGAGACCGAGAACCGTGGGCATCTTAGCTTAGAGGTAGTCGTTGAGAAGATTCTCGAGACGTTCCTGACGACCGCTCGCAAGCTGAGGCGACTTTATGCCTTGGGCATATTGATCGAGTTCCTCGAGAGAGGTGCTCTTCGACTCAATCTTCGCCCCGATGCCGGAGTCGAAGGACTCGTAGCGCACCTTGACGAACTCGTCGAAACGACCGTCCGAGATGATTTTCTGCGCAATCTTGAGCCCTCTCGCGAAGGCATCCATCCCGCCAATATGGGCGTGGAAGAGATCCTCCGGCTCATGGCTCTCGCGGCGGCGCTTGGCATCAAAGTTGAGTCCACCCGTAGTGAAACCGCCGTCCTTAAGCAGGCGGAGCATGACTTGGGTAGTGCCGTAAAGGTTGGTTGGGAATTGGTCGGTGTCCCATCCGAGAAGTTCATCGCCCCGGTTCGCATCGACTGATCCGAGCGCCCCGGCCGCGATCGCGACTTCCATCTCATGCTCCATGGTATGGCCCGCCAAGGTCGCGTGGTTCGTCTCAAGATTAAGCTTAAAATGATCGAGAAGATCGAACTCACGCAGGAAGTTAAGACAAGCTGCGGCGTCAGAATCATACTGGTGCGTGGACGGTTCGCGTGGCTTTGGCTCGATGTAAAACTGACCCGTGTAGCCGATCTTTTTTGCGTAATCGACAGCCATATGAAGGAAGGCGGCGAGGTGCTCGACCTCACGCTTCATATCGGTGTTGATGAGAGAGCCGTAACCCTCGCGACCTCCCCAGAAAGTGTAGCCGGGTCCGCCGAGGCGATGGGTCGCATCGATGGCATTCTTCACTTGGCTCGCACCGTAAGCGAAGACATCCGCGCTGGGCGAAGTGGAAGCACCTTGAGCGTAGCGGGGGTGTGAAAAAAGACAGGCCGTTCCCCAAAGGAGCTTTTTGCCGGTCGCGTTTTGTTGTTTCTCAAACTCATCCACCACGCGGTGAAAAATATCGTGCGTTTCCGCCAGTGTTGCACCCTCGGGAGAGATATCGCGGTCGTGAAAGCAGTAGTAATCGATATCGATCTTCTGGAGAAATTCGAAGAAAACCGGGACGCGGGCAATCGCAGTCGCCTCGCTGTCGGGAGACTCTTCCCATGGAGTCAGCGCGGTGCCATCACCGAAGGGATCGCCGAGTTCGTTCCGCATGCAGTGCCAGTAAGCTGCACCGAAGCGCATGTGCTCACGCATCGATTTTCCACCCACCATCTCGTCAGGATTATAGTGGTGAAAGGCAAGTGGATTGTCGGAGTCAGCCCCCTCGAATTTGATCTTAGGGATGGATGGAAAATATTCAGACATTGTGTGTGGATTTAAGAATTAAGCGGAAGCTTCTCCGCTGTATGAGATGAAGCCTAGCAGAAAGTTCTTTTAAAAGGCTATGATCGAAACCATCGTTCTTTTGTCTTAATTCGTCACCCCTGCTTATTCTCCGATGCTAGAAACTGAAGCCAGCTCAAACTTTGAAAGCTTTATCGCCCGCCTGCGCTCGGGTCAGATCGCCCTCGGTTTGTTTGAAGCCCTCCCGGAAGTCATGTTTTGGATTAAGGATCAAGCGGGCGTCATCATCTTTGCGAACCGGGCCTGCGCTGAAGTGCTACGAGCCTCGCCCGAGGATCTTGTCGGCCAGACTGACCACGATCTTTACCCGCGGGCGATGGCAGAAGTTTATCAAGACGATGACGAGACTGTCTTCCGCACGGGTAAGGCGATGCACAACAAGCTCGAACTCCTGACCCGACCCGGCGGAGCGATCGAGTGGCGCATGGCTTCCAAAATCCCCCTCTTTGATCTCAATGATGTCGTCATCGGGACCGCCGGAATTTCCAAACGACTCGAGCATGGCAAGGGACCGCCCCTTCCCACCCCTCACCGCGCCATTTCTGAACTGATCGACCACGTCAATGAGCACCTCGAAGAACACCTCACCGTGCAAGACCTCGCCGCTCGGGCTGGGATGTCGGTAAGCTCACTGGAGCGACGCTTTAAGCAATATCTCGGCACCACCCCGAAGCGCTACCTCGTCCGCGCCCGGATCGCCGCCGCCTGCGACCGCCTCCTAAATACCACCCTAAGCGTGGGCCAGATCGCAAGCTCCCTCACCTATCAAGAGCACGCATCCTTCACCCGCGCCTTTGTCTCGGTGATGCATATGAGCCCGAAGGACTATCGGGATTTCTATCGCTGAAAAGGAGGCCTCATTTTTAATCTCACCGGAATAAAGCTGCGCGCCTCGTGAGGCTACGCCGCGCTACGAAATAAATTAAAGGCGAGAAAAATCAGCCCCAGCGCGAAGACCAGATCGAGGCCCCTCCCCGCTTTTCGGTGAGCCCGCCGAATCGCCGGAATCTGGAGCAACCAAACCCAGAGGCCCCAGAGGATGAGACTCTCAGAAACAATCACGCTCCAAAGCGCGACGGGCCACCACTGCGGATGATCCTCCTTAAGAAAGGGCGCCACTACCCCCGCGAAAAACACAAGCACCTTCAGGTTCAGGAGATTGCAAAAAAGCCCCCGGAGATAGGGGCTCCGCATTGCGGGAGCTTCACCTTCTGCGCCCGATGGACCCCTTTTTAAAAGACCAAAGGCGAGCCAGCTTAAGTAAATCGCTGCGAGAACTTTCACGATTGTCGAGAGAAGCCCACCCTGCGAGAGGAGGATGGCCATCCCGCCGATCGCGAGAATGGAATGGAAGGCGAGCCCGGTGACAATCCCCGCAACCATCATCCACCCGGAGCGCAAGCCCTCGGCCAGCGCGGTGCGTGTCAGGAGAAGCATGTCCGGCCCAGGGCTGAACTGCCCGAGCGCCATAATCAGGGCAAAAGCCCCCAGCTCCGCGAGCGGATTCACTGGCTGAAGAAGTGGCCCATTACCTCCATCACGCCCTGACTGGCAGGTTTCGAGGCGACCTTCCCCCCGCGCTCCCTCACCACCTCCTTCACTAATTCGACAGAGTTCGAGGGGCAGCCGCACGCCCCGCTTATCTCAGGTTCTAGCATGCTGAGGTCATTAAAATTATCGCCGACGGCGAGAATGAGTTCCGGGCCGATCCCCCAGCGATTGGCCGCTTCGACAAGACAGGTTCCTTTTCTAAAACTACTGTGGGTGAAGCGCAGGTAGATGCTATTACGCTCGAAGCTGAGATTGGCAGACGGAGGCAGCGTTTGGTAGAAAGCCACCACGCGGTCCATCTCTTCATCGCTCGTCGCGACCACTCCCGCCGGGTCCCCCTCCACCGATACCCAGCGACCCCCGGTTTCGCTTTCGACGAATTTTCGCACCTTCGCGATCGTCCGTTTACACTTTTTGAAAAGGCGCTTGTGCTCCTTCTCGCAGCTCCGATTCCACTTCTCGTGCGGAAGCCAGCGGCCGAACTGACCCGGGAAATAGATCTCACGCTCACGGACGACAACAAAGTCCGGCAGGAACGGAAAGCTGCCATCATTAAACCCTTCCACCAACTGCGGAAGTGAGCGCCCAGTGCAGATTCCCCACGCCGCGCCGTAGTTCGCCCGCACCCAGCGGACGCAGTCAAAGAACTGCGGATCGATCCGCTCCTCGTGCTCAGGCCCGCGCATGAGGGTTTCATCGAAATCGAAGCCCATCACGGCTTTCCAGGTAGGGGGCTCGGCAAGAATGTTGACCACGGGAAAAGAGAATCAAATTAAGATTACTCTGGGGAGAAATTATTCCTCAACTGGGATCGCTCGCGGCACCTCATCGACAGGGATAGCATCAGGGACCCCCTCTTCGTCGTCCTCCACGATCAGCGCCTTGCCCGGACGCACGAGGACTTTGACCGCTCCTGGGAGGGTCTCACGCATCTTAATATCGACCCGGCGGTTGGGCGCTTGTTCTTCGATCGATCCCTCCGTCACCACCGGCTGCGATTTGCCAAAAGGCCGCACCACGATGCGCTCGGCCGGGAGCTGGGGCGAGTTCACCAGCCAATCCTTCACCGCTTGGGCCCGCTTCGCGGAAAGGGCGATGTTATATTCCTCGCCCCCGAAAAGATCGGTGTGACCCTCCACCCAGCAATACATCCCCGGGTTTCGGTCGATCAGCATCGCGACCGTCATGAGGCTCAGACGCGCATCGTCCCTTAGAGAAGTTTCGCCGAACTCGAACAAGAGGTCGCTATTAATACTCGCCTTATTTCGCTGGAGATCGCCGGGCGACATCTTCGAGTAAGCCTCCAGCCCGGTGTAGCCATTGAGAAGACCATTTTCCGCAATCCCGCCCGCGCCTTTTGCCTTCCCGAGTTCCGCCGTCACGGTGTCCGGATTCAGCACATCCTCAAGCGGGCTGCCGGCATCGACCACGAGTTGGCTCGCCTTCGCCTCAGGAAAAAGATTAGCGACCTTGCCAAGCTCGGGCACATCCGCAGCGACATCGACCCCCACCGTGGGCTTAAGAAGATCGCCATCCTCTTCGCCCTTCAGCGCAGGCTTTTCAATCTTCATCTCCGGGAGCGCGATGTCATCCAGCGGCGAGATATCGATCGGGATATCCTGCAGCTCGGGGAGCACATCCTCCACGTTCGCGATCAGTTCACCATCGGTATCCGGTCTGATAATTTCTTCCTCCGGTGGAGGCTCGAAAATAATTTCTGGCTCGGTATCGACCGTGGTCAGCCGGACAGGCTCAGAAACCCATTCCTGCGGCTCGGTCATTTCAAACTTAATCAAATACGACCCGCCCCAGATGAGAAAAGCCACGTGCAGCAACAGTGCCATCACGACAGCGACGAGCACGGCCCAGCCGATCCCACCCTGCTTGGGCGGTTCGTAGGTGCTCTGCTCTTCCCAAGAATATCCGTAATCCATCGTCGTATTGACTATAACGACGCAAATCTGCCCCGCAATTCATCGAACTTCGACATTTTTCTCCCCTCCCGCCGATTTCCCCCCTAACTAATGGGCGTGTCATGTTCACAAACAGGAATCGGTCTCGCAGGATTCGGAACAGTAGGTTCCGGAGTCTGGAAAATCATTGAGCGCCACGGCGGCCTCATCGGCTCCCGCTCCCAAGGCGACGTCAGCCTCGCAATCCGCAAGATCTGCGTCCGCGATCTCTCGAAAAAGCGGGAGGTCGATGCTCCCGAAGATCTCTTCACCACTGATCTCATGGAGGTCGTCAATGATCCCTCGGTCGACATCGTCGTCGAGCTTATCGGCGGCACCGACGCCGCCTTTGACCTCGTCGCCGCCGCGCTCCGGGCTCAAAAACCCGTCGTCACCGGGAACAAGGCCCTCCTCGCCGAGCGCGGTGCCGAGCTCTTCGCCCTCTCCGCTGAAATGGAGACCTCAATCCACTTCGAGGCCGCCGTCGCCGGAGGCATCCCCATCATCAAAGCGGTTCAGGAATCGCTCATCGGGAACGAAATCGAGGACATCGTCGGCATCATCAATGGCACCTCGAACTACATCCTCATGCGCATGACCGAGGCCGGACTCGGCTACCCCGAAGCACTCAAGGAAGCGAAGGACCTCGGCTACGCGGAAGCCGATGAAACGCTCGATGTTAATGGCTGGGACGCCGCCCACAAGGCCATCCTCCTCGGCTCACTCGCCCACGGATTCCTCATCGATCCCACCCAGGTTTACGTCCGCGGAATTGAAAAAGTGACCCCGCTCGACATCAGCTTCGCCTCCGACCTCGGCTACGTCGTCAAGCTCCTCTCCTTCGTCCGGCTTAAGAAAAATGGCGCCGTCGAAATCCGCACCCAGCCCTCCTTCATCTCGAAAAAGCACATCCTCGCCTCCGTCAATGGCGTCTTCAACGCCGTCGCCATCAAGGGCGATGGCCTCGGCGAATCCCTCTTCTACGGACGCGGCGCAGGCCAGGAACCGACCGCTTCCTCCGTCATCTCCGACCTCGCCGAAGCCGCCCGCTCGATGCGGAATGCCGACTCGAACCGCGGCTTCCTCCCCTACCGAACCGATGGCCAGCTCGTCCCCATCTGCGAGACCGAGACCTCCTACTACGTCCGCTTTTCGGTCAAAGACCAGCCCGGCGTCATTGCCGAGATCGCCACCCTCCTCGCCGAGCACGGCATCGGCATTTCCGGCACCCACTCCCCCGTCGACCCCGATAACCCTGACGCCGAGTTCGTCGAAATGGTCTTCCTCCTCCACTCCTGCCCCTTCGGGAAATTAAAAGGAGCCCTCACCAAAGTCGAAGAACTCGACTGCCTCACCGCCCGCCCCGTCGTTTTCCGTATTGAGAAGGTTTAAAGAAAAACAGGTTATTCAGTTTGATTATTTTTATTGCTTTTGTAGAATAAATGCGTGTAGAGATCCCCTCAGAAAATATTTTCTTCACATTACCCGTTCCAACAATGTCAGAAACACATCCCATTCGCTTTGAATTCATCCGGGTTGCCTCATCCACTGAGATTGGGCAAAACCATCCGCTTGAGTTGCCTTCAAGTGCGTTCTCAAACGCACGAGGGAGCTTCCGAGAAGTAGGAGATCTGAAGAAGATCGAAGATTTAGGACGCCAGTCAGCCAAAGAGATGATGGCTGCTTTTTACAGCTGAGGTTGCATTCCACTTTGAGAATGGCTTTTAGTTTATTTTTCCCGAATGAAGATGGTAGAGACGTCTGCGAGGGTGAAATACTTTCCTATCTTAACGGCGCTTTTGCTGAGTATGGAGAATCCCTTGAGTTGGATATCATGGGGTTCAACTCACTAATAAGTGAACTGAAGTGTGCTCCAATTGATTTTCCACACGTCGATGGATTTCAAAAAGCATCTCCTTTCAAAAAGGCTGCTTACTTGTTCGCTGTTTTCGTGATGAGTCGTCCCTTCAAACAAGGATTCACCTCAAACATTTTTCCAGAAGAGGTCAGAAAGATCGACAACCATCAGAACGTCATCCTCGCATACAACATGGTCACCGACTGTCTACACGGGGCTAAAATAGAGAGTGACGAAGAAAATAGCATTACGCTCACCAACAAAATTAAGGTATCTAAGCATTTCTTCATGGACTTACTCCATGCAGCCCGAACTCCCACGGCCTCAGATTACCTTCTTTTCTCTCTCTTGTTTGAAAGTATTGCCTACCAATTTAACGATGTTTCTTACAAGCGAGTGATCTAAAAAAAAACGGCGGCAGCGCTACAAAAAATCACATTATGCTCATCGTCCAAAAATATGGCGGAACCTCCGTCGGCTCGATTGATCGCATAAAGAATGTCGCCCAGCGCATCAAGCTTGAGCGCGATGCCGGGAACCAAGTCGTCGCCGTCATCTCTGCGATGGGTGGCGTCACCGACAAGCTCATCGCCCTTGCCAAGAAAATCTCAAGTGATCCCACCGAGCGTGAGCTCGATGTTCTCCTCTCCTCCGGCGAGCAGCAGTCGATCGCCCTTCTCTCAATCGCGCTGAATGAACTCGGCATCTCCGCCCTCTCCGCAACCGGGCGTCAGGCCGGGATCACCACGAGCGGATCTCACACCCGCGGCCGCATTGAGAATATTAACTCGGATTACTTGAGAAAGTGCCTTTCTGAAGATCAAACAATCGTGGTAGCTGGATTCCAAGGCATCACCGCCGAGGGCCTCATCCACACCCTCGGGCGTGGCGGCTCGGACCTCTCCGCCATCGCCGTCGCCTCCTCGATCGGTGCCGACGTCTGCCAGATCCTCACCGATGTCGATGGCGTCTATACCGCCGACCCCCGCGTCGTCCCCAAGGCCCGCAAACTCCCGGAAATTTCTTACGATGAACTTCTCGAGCTCGCCTCTGTCGGGACGAAGGTCATGCAATCGCGCTCTGTCGAATTTGCTAAAAAATATGGCGTAAAATTCGAGGTCCGCTCCTCACTCAATAACAACCCCGGGACCATCGTCACCGAAGAACACGAAGCCATGGAAGCAGTAGTCATCCGCGGAGTCTCCATCGAGCGCTCCCAAGCCCGCGTCACCATCACCGGCATCCCGAATGTCCCCGGCATGTCCGGCCGCATCCTCAGCGCCCTCGCCGAGGCGGAAGTCAATATCGACATGATCGTGTCAAACATCGCGGCCGATGAATGCGCCCGCCATTCCTTCACCATGAACACAAACGACCTCGGCCGCGCCCAAGTCGCGCTCAAGCCCGTCCTTAGCGAACTCGGTGGTGACGCCGCCATCGAGACCGAGGCCGGTATTGGCAAGCTCTCTTGCGTCGGCATCGGCATGCGCTCCCACTCCGGAGTCGCCGCCAAGATGTTCGAGGCTCTCGGCGAAGCGGGCATCAACATCGGCATGATCTCCACCTCGGAAATCAAGATTTCCGTCACCGTCGAGGAAGACCTCATCGAGGAAGCGGCCCGCGTGGTCCACTCCGCCTTCGGGCTCGACGCCAAGGCGTGAAGAGTCGGCAATCGCTGATTTCAGCACAAGGGCTATTGACAGCGGAGGCCGCTCCGCTAAAAGATCGCCCAGCAAAGGGCGGAGTAGCCAAGTGGTAAGGCGCGGGTTTGCAAAACCTGTATTCGCGAGTTCGATTCTCGCCTCCGCCTCCAATCCTTTCTTAAAAACCGCGCGTCTCTCACAGGCGCGCGGTTTTTTCTGCCTCTCACTCGTGCTTCAGGTTCTCGCTCTAAGGGGCCTTTCCCATCCGACATGCCCCTCGATATTCTCTATCAAGACGACGTCATCGTGGCAGTCGCTAAGCCAGCCGGACAGCTAGTCATCCCCGCGGACCTGCCACAGGTGGGAGATGAGGTCACGATGAAGATCCTGCGCGATCAGATCGGGGCGCGGGTTCACCCGATTCACCGGCTGGACCGGCCGACTTCCGGCGTGCTCATCTTTGCGACTGATCCCGAGGTCGCGCGGATGCTTCATCAGGCCTTCGAGAGGCATGAGGTGGAGAAAGTTTATCAGGCAGTGATCGTAGGTCATCCCCTCGCGCCGCGCTGGCGCTGTCAGGAGCCGATTCAGAAAAAAGAGGGCGCGCCAGAGCGGGAGGCCTGCACTGACTTCACCGTTCTACAGCAGTTAAGCCACGGGCTTTCGCTGATCGAGGCGCTCCCTAAAACGGGACGCTTTCACCAAATCCGGCGGCACCTTTTACACGTGGGCCATCCCATCGTGGGCGACTATCGCTACGCCGGGGTCGAGCGCTGCGATCACCTCGGCAAGGTGCTGGGGACGGGATCGCGGATGCTGTTGCAGGCGACGAGTTTACGACTCAAGCATCCGGTGTCGGGAGAAGACCTCTTTATCCAGGCCCCCCTCGATGAGGCGCTCGCAAGGTGCCGCTGACTCCTCTTGAGCTGCCGGGACTAATAAAGCTTCGCCCTTTTATTCATGTAGTCCGGCGGGACGTGATCGGTGAGCCAGACGCCATTGTTCGCTTGATAGAAAATGTGGCCATTTTTATGCATGAGCTTGCTGGCGACCTCGATCACGACCGGCTTTCCCTTCCGCTCGGCGCACTTCCGGGCGGTCGGCTGCTCAGCGCTGAGGTGGACGTAGTCACGTTCTTGACGGTGGATGCCTTCTCCCTCGATCGAACTGAGGGCGCGCAGTGAAGTGCCGTGGAAGAGCCAGGTGGGAGGTTCCTTTTCTTCCAGCTCGAGCTTCACCTCGACAGAGTGACCCTGATTAGCGCGGATGAGGAGGCCGTCTTCCGAAATGCTAAAGCGCTGAGCATCGCTATTCTCCACCACGCGTTCGATGATTTCTTGGTCGATCTTTTTACCATCCTTCTGAAGCCCGGTGACGAGATCGGCGAGCGGGACCCAGCCATTTTCATCGAGGGTGAGGCCGATGGACTTGGGATCATGCCGGAGCACGAGGCTGAGGATGCGGCTTACTTTTTTATCAAACTTGCTCATGGAAAAGACGAGGGATCTGAGAAGAGAGAAATCATGCCCGGGCGATGAGTGCGAGCTTTTGCTTCCGGCTGAGGGCTTTGACACGCATCTCTTCCTTAGTTGCCTCCGAGCGATTTCCGATTTCGCGGCGGTAGAGGATCTTGAGCGGAAGCTTTCCGCGGGTGTATTTCGCGCCCTTGGGGCCTTGGGATTCGTGTTCCAAAAGGCGACGATCCACATCGGTGGCGATCCCGGTATAGAGCGAGCCATCGCCGCAGCGGATGATGTAGAGGGACCAAATCGAGTCGGACATTCTTAGAAACCGTGAAGATTCAGCTCGGCGCTCTCGCGGAGGGGAAATGAGCGGCTCATCTTCTTCTGGATAACTTCAAAATGATGCTCTTCCGCAGGGCTCACGAGTGAAATGGCGTCGCCACTCTCCCCTGCCCGACCGGTCCGGCCGATGCGGTGGAGGTAGTCCTTCGGCGAGCGCGGGAGTTCGTAGTTGATGACGCAGGGGAGCGAGTCGATATCGACCCCGCGCGCGAGGAGGTCGGTGGCGACGAGAACGCGCAACCGGCCATCCCTAAAATCCTGCAGCACCTCGCGCCGGACCGTCTGGCTCATCTTGGAATGAATCGAGGCCGAGTTGATGCCATTCTTGGTCAGCTTATTGACGACCGCATCTGCCCTCACCGCAGAAGCCGCAAAAACGAGGACCTGCTTCAGCTCTCCCTTTTTAATCAAGTAGCGTAGCAATGGCCCCTTGCGCTCTTCGCTCACGGCGTAGGCCATTTCATTGATGAGAACGGGCTCAGCCTCATCAGAATCGATCTCGACAACGACCGGGTCCCGGAGAATGAGCTGCTGGATCTCGCTGAGTGCCGGGCTAAGGGTCGCTGAAAAAAGGAGATTCTGGCGGCGCTTTGGAAGGAGCGCGAGCACCGCATCGACCTCTTTTTGAAACCCAAGGTTGAGCATCTTATCCGCTTCATCAAGCACGAAGGTCGAGATGGCCGCGAGACTCAAGGCATTCTTACTGACGAGATCAAGGAGGCGTCCGGGGGTCGCCACGATGATATCGGCCTTCCCAACTTCCTGCATTTGAGGATTGATCGCGACGCCGCCGAAGATGGCGAGGCATCGCAGATTTTCAGGATGGGCCGGGAGGAATTGCCGGAAAACCCGGTGGACTTGGTCGGCGAGCTCGCGGGTGGGAACGAGGACGAGGACCTGCGGCTCGCGATGCTCGGACAGGGTCGCTTTCGCAAGAATTGGGAGGACATAGGAGGCGGTTTTTCCTGAACCCGTTTTAGCGATTCCGAGCGCGTCTTTTCGCGCAAGAATCTCAGGGATAATAGCCTCCTGAACCGGAGTAGGTTCAGCAAAGCCCCCCTCGGCCACAACTTTCGCGAGCTTATCGGTGATCCCCAATTCAGTAAATGACATCGCAGGACCTTCCCCCAACTCCGGGCACCTTGGCAAGATCCGCGAGAGGCTCATTTTGAATAGGCGCCTCGACCCCTCCTCCGTCAAAATCCTACTCACCGAGCGCAAATAAGGAGAGACTACTTGCGAGCCCCAAAAAAAACCTCTAATCTACCCCGAACCGAAAAACTTTATGCCTAATCAAGTCGCCTCCCCTAACTCCCCTTCCACCGTCTCGAACTCAGAGATCATTCAGGGTCTCGAGATCCTTCTCGCCGATAGCTACGCCATCATGGCACAGACCCACCTCGCGCACTGGAATGTCGAGGGCCCCGACTTCTTCCAGCTCCATGTCGCCTTCCAAGCGCAGTATGAAGAACTTTTCACCGCTATCGATGACATTGCCGAGCACATCCGCACGCTCGAAGTCTATGCCCCCGGCGGCCTCGACATGCTTTCCGGTCTCTCGAAGGTGCAAGCGATGCAGCGTCACGAGGCCCCGAAGGATTTCGTCGCCGGACTCGTGGTGGCCCACGAAACTCTCGTGGAAAATGCCACCAAGGGTGCCGACCTGTCGGGCGATGCCGGTGATAAGGCCACCGAGGACCTCTACATCGAGCGTCTACGCATCCACAATAAGACGCTGTGGCTTCTCAAAAGCTTTCTAAAGTAGGCTGTAATTGAAGAAGGCGGGCTTCTCATGCCCCTCCTTCCAAAATTGGAGCTATTGAGAATCATTCTCAATAGTATCATGGACTTTCTGAGAAAAGTTGGTAGATTATCGCCGTGGAAGCACAACTGACTCCCCTCAGCCCTCCGGTCTCCGCTGAAGTTCAAGCGGTCACCTGCCCTTTCTCTCCCTCTTGCGAAGCTATGGCCTTGCTGGACCAGACTGCGATCCGCGAGTCTTTTAACGAGAGGAGCGGTGGCCAGCGCTTTACCGATTCCTTGCTCGATCTCCGCATCTCCTTCGCTCGTCTCAGAACTCATCCCGAGCAGGCCATCCGCTCTTTTTTCAGGCTCATCCCCATTCTTTCGAAAAACGATTATCTCGCCGCATTCCGACTCCGCAGACTTCTTCAAAAGGAAGTCATGGTCGCCGTGGGTTATGGTGATAGGTGCCTCCACCTCCGCGAGATCGACTTCTCCTGGAAAAACTTTGAGCGCCTCGTCACGCACTATCGACGCGAGGCCTTCGAGATGTCGGCTGAGGTGCTCAGCTTTGATCAGATTGAAATATCTTTCGTCTGGGCCGCAGCCTCTCCACCCTGAGCTATTCTCCGCCGCCTCGGCTTGCAGAGGTGGCGTGACTCACGAGCGGAGCGGGCGCACTTCTTGCAGGTGAATCTCGGATGAGCGGTGATCGCCAGAAGATCCTCCCAATCCCTCTCGATTTTTCTTTTAGACCAGTCACACAGTGTTTTTGCCATCTTCCAGTTCTTCTCCCGCAATCCTCGCACAGTGCGGACTAGGCGTCGAATGAAGATCGATCCTTCCCTCTTTAAATGCCCTCCTCCGTCAAACTTCAGGTTTCTAAACGTCCTCCGGTGGCGGCGCTTCTGCGCGTGCCTAAGTCTGACGAGCCGAACCGCCCCCTCCTCGATTCACGGCTAGGCGGGTATCGCGCGCGCCTTACTGGATCGCTCGTGATCGCGATAGCGGTGACCTGCGTTCTTGGTGCTCTCCTGGCCCTAGTCGTCAGTCGTCACCAGATCTTTACCGCAGAAGAAACCGCTGTCCCTATGGAGGTGACCTCTGTCATTGATGACACCCCACCTCCCGATAAAAAGGTGAAGGAACATATCCGGCACTCTCTCGTCGCAGTGAACGATCGTAAGGCTCCCGTCGTCCCGATCTACGAAAAGCCTACCGAACCCGAGCTTGCGGCCGTCACGCCGCCGACTCCCGAACTGGATCCCACCGTCGACCTTCAAGCAGTTGAGGAAACCTTCGAGTCCGCGTGGAAGGAGCCTAAAAAGGCGAAGCCTAAGCCAGTCGCCAAGCCTAAACGAGTCGCCAAGGTTGAAAAAAAAGCGCCCGATCAGCGCGAGATCGACGCCCGTAATAAGAAGAGAGCTCAAGCGAGGGCCGCCAAGCTTGCGAAGAAGATATCGAAGCAGGCTCAGGTGGTCTCGCGGTCCACCCCGGCCTATCCCCGCAGTGCACGGCGGAAAGGGATCGAAGGCCGAGTCGTTGTCACCGTCACCGTTTCCCCCTCGGGAAGGGTCTCTGGTTCCGCAATAAGCAAAAGTAGCCGTAATTCATCGCTCGACGCAGCCGCTCTCAAGGCCGCACGGAAGTTTAAATTCAGTCCCGCGAAAAACGGGTTGGGACAGCCCGTAGCGGTCCGGCGCTCTATTCCTTTCACCTTCAAGATTCAGGGCTAAGTCCTCATCTTCAATGCTTCAAGTTTCGCGGTTGAGAAAAATCGATTTTTTTCTAAGAAATCCTATTTTAATCCGTTCAGCATCCAAGATGCGGTTCCTCCTTTGCTTTCTCTGCCTACCGCTAGTGGGACAAGAGCTTTTGCCTGAACTGATTGTCACCGCCAGCCGTTTTGCGGACCCAGCTGCCGACCTCCCTTACAGCGCCGCCGTCATCACTGGGGACGAACTCGAGGAGCGCGCCGTGCGCACCCTCCCGCAAGCCTTTCTGACCACCCCGGGCGTCTTGGTCCAGCAGACTACCCCGGGCCACGGATCGCCTTACATCCGCGGTTTTAACGGCCGCCAAACTCTTCTTCTGCAAGATGGCGTGCGCTTGAATAATTCCACCTGGCGCGGCGGACCCGTGCAATACTGGAACACCCTCGACTCCCAGGGGATCGACCGGATCGAGCTCATCAAGTCTCAAGGCTCGGTGCTCTACGGCTCAGATGCGATCGGCGGGACGGTTAATATTTTCAGCAAGTCCTCAGGCTTTCGCACTGAAGACGGATCGTTTTCAAAGGGCGCGGCCTACTACCGCTTCGATACCAATTCTCAGTCGCATCTCGGTCGCATCGAGCAAGCGCTCGGAGTCGGCGGGCAGTGGGGCCTGATGCTCGGAGTTTCAGCAAAAGACGTGGGCGATATCAAGGATGATGCCCTCGGGCGCATGCTTGGCACGGGTTATTCCGAGAACGCTTTCGACTTCAAGTTCGAGTATGCTTTTTCCGATGAAAAAACCCTCACTCTCGCCACGAGTTATCTCGACCAGGATGATGTCAATCGCTGGCACAATACCGTAGCCAACCAAGGCTGGGTTCACGGGAACTCCTTCACCACTGCCGGGACCGACTTGAGGCGAAGCTACGATCAGGAGCGCTCGCTCACTTATCTTCGGCTAGAAGACGAGGGCTCAATGATCCCTTGGATCGATCGTTGGCAACTCACGGCCTCTTTTCAAAAATCTCAAGACTCCGAGTTCCGCACGCGCGCCTCGGGGCGGACCGATGAGAAAATTCTCGATACCAACACCTACGGGTTGAGCTTTCAAGCCGAGTCAACCCTCGGTCCCGGTGCCCTAACTTGGGGCGCGGACTATTATCACGATGAGGTGGAAAGCGAGGGTCTCCGAAACGGCCTCCCTCGAGCCTCGAATCGCCCCGTTGCTGACAATTCGAGCTACGACTCGCTAGGTGTTTTCTCCTCCTTCGCTCACGAGGTGGGCGAGCGCTTCAGCTACCAGGTTGGTGCCCGCTTCAGCTACGCTGCAGCCGAGTGGGAGGGCTACCGGCCGGGTGGCGCGGCGATCGACCAAGCGGGCGAGGCAGACTGGACCGACCTCTCACTTTCGCTACGCGGAAATTATGAACTTAACCAAGACTGGGCGATCTACGGCGGGCTCGCGCAATCCTTCCGCGCTCCGAATCTTGATGATCTCACCGGGAGCCAGTTCGCCCTCAACGGCCTTGATGCCAGCGGCTCACCTGATGTCGACCCCGAGAACTACCTTACCGCCGAGCTTGGGGGAAGGTTTGAAAATGATACCCTTTTCTATCAAATCGCGGGATATTATACCTTCATCGATGACGCCATCACCGTGGTCGATGACGGAGCCGGCGGTCTCGCGACCGTGAATGGACAAGACGGCTACCTTTATGGAATCGAGGCTGAACTCGCGTGGAAGTTTCATGACGATTGGGAGCTCTCCGCTTGGGCGGCCTGGCAGGATGGCAAGTCCGAACAGGCCGCGACCTTAGGCGGACCCATTGAGGAGGACACCATCCGCCGGATGCATCCGCTGAGCGCTTCCGCCACCCTGAAGTGGAGCGACCCTACCGAAACTTATTGGATTTCAGGCCAGCTCCTCGCCGCTGCAAGGCAAGACAATCTCTCCTCCCTCGCCGCTTCCGACACCCAGCGTATCCCGATCAATGGCACTCCGAGCTATCTCACCGCCTCGATCTACTCCGGCTGGAAGGTATCGGAGGACCTCACGATCAACCTCGCCCTCGAGAACCTCACCGATGAAGATTACCGCATCCACGGATCGGGTCAAAACGGGGTAGGTCGGAACGCCACGATCTCGGTGAAATTCGCTTGGTAGCGATCTAATCTGGCGAAAGTCCGCCGAAGTTTTCTTAGGCCCTTTAGCAGACTCTAGCCCCTGCTCGGGCGCTCTTGCCTCTTAAGGATTAGTCAATGAGGCGGCGCCCCTGATCCAGCTGAAGATGGCTTCGGCGGAGGCGACCTCTTCTGCCCCGGGTCCGATGGCGAGGGGTTGCTCCTCAGCGGGAACTTCATCGCGGCCGTGGGAGCCTTTTACTAAAGGTGCGTCGAGCGGGATGACGTCCATCAGGCCGCGGAAACCGAGCTTCTTTTTGATAAGGAAGCTGCCGATTTTGGCGAGGGGAAACTTGATGGAGGGATCAAGAAAGAGTTCTACCGGGTCGTAGCCGGGCTTGCGGTGGATATCGATGCAGCGAGCGAAGTCGGGGGCCTTCTGATCGTCCAGCCAGTAGTAATAGGTGAACCAAGCGTCGGGCTCAGAGACGGCGACGAAGTCCCCTCCCCGCTCGCGCCCAACGCCCTCGCCCCAGAGGTCGCGCCCTTCGCGGATCGAAGCTACGCCATCGCTTGCGAGAACCACTTCGCGGACTTCTTTTCCAATGGTGGGGTCGTTGAGATAGATGTGAGCGACTTGGTGGTCGGCTACCGCGAAGGCTTGGCAGCCCCCGCAGTCGAGAGTTTCGAGACCGAGTTCGTCTTTGACCTGAATCCAGCCTTTTTCGCGAAAGAGGCGGTTGAGATGAACTGGCGTTGAGACTTTCGAGATACCGTATTCTGAGAGGACGAGGGGTTCGATATCGCGGCTTTCTAGGAAGTCGATGAGATCGCAGGTGACGTCATCGATGGCGGCATATTCGGCCGCCATTTCCGGCGCGCCGGGGCCGAACTTCTGAAGGCCGTAGTCGAGGTGCGGAAGGTAGACCAGATTGAGATCGGGGCGCTCTTTCTCCTCAATCCAGCGGGCGGACTGAGCGATCCACGCGGAGGAGGCGATGCCTGCTTTCGGTCCCCAGAAAGAGGGAAAAGGAAAGTCGCCTAGGTCGGCCTTGATGGTCTCGCGGAGCGCCATGGGCTGGGTGTGGATGTCGAAGAATTTCCGGCCATCGGCGGGGTAAAGCGGCCGTGGCGTGGCTGAGAAATCAGCGCTGGAATACATGTTATACCACCAGAACATTTTCGCGCAGGTGAGGTCTCCTTTTTCCCAAACCTTCTCCCCCTTTACGAGGTGGTTGCTTTGCTTCCAGAATTTCACCTCAGCGGCCTCACGGTCATACCAACCGTTTCCCACGATGCCGTGCTCGCCGACGGGGAGACCGGTGAGATAGGAGCTTTGCGCGGTGCAGGTGACGGCTGGGAAAGCGGGCTTAAAGTTCTGCACAGGTCGCTTTTCAGCCCAAGCTTTCAGGCGTGGCATCTCGGCGAGGTCTCGCTTGCAGAGACCGACGACATTGAGAACTGCGACACGTTTCTTCATGCGGTGGCGCAGGCGCGTTCCTTGAGTTCTTCCGCGCATTGGTCCCAGACCGCTTCATCAATCTCGTGAGCATCGATTCCGGTGCCGAGCGATTTGAGGAGGAGCACGGTGAGTTCACCACCGAGGTGCTCGCGGAACTCCTCGAGGCCGTTAAAGACGCGGCGGCGGCCACTTGCTTCGCGGAGTTCGAGGGCTTCGTGCCAGAGCGGGAGGTCGAGGCCTGCGATCACCGCGAGGACTCTTTCGGCATCCTCATTTGAGATGAGACCGACCTTAGCGGCATAGAGCGTATCGAGCGCGACTCCGACCGAGACGGCCTCGCCATGGCTGAGGGAGAAGTCGGTGAGCTGCTCGAGCTTGTGCCCGGCCCAGTGGCCGTAGTCGAGCGGACGGCTGCTGCCGAGCTCAAAGGGATCACCCCCGAGCGCGATGTGGCGGGCGTGATGAATGGCGGAGCGCTGCACTGCTTCCTCGAGGGTGGCCTTATCGAGCGTGCGGAGATTTTTGACATTTGCCTCGATCCATTTGAAAAAATCGCCGTCTTTGACGAGGGCTACCTTGACTGCTTCGATAAGCCCGGCGCGGCGCACAAGCTCGGGCTGGCTGTGGAGAAACTGGAAATCATTCACGACGGCGTAGGGGACGGCGAAGGAGCCGATGAAGTTTTTTTTGCCGAAGGCATTGATGCCATTTTTCACCCCCACTCCGCTGTCATCCTGCGAGAGGGTGGTGGTAGGAAAGCGCACGAGCCGGACTCCACGATGCCCTGTCGCGGCCGCGTAGCCGATGACATCAAGAAAAGCTCCGCCGCCGATGACGAAAAGGTAGGAATGCCGGTCGATGTGGTGGCGCTCGATGGCGGCCATCGCTTGCTGGTAGACGCGATCATCCCGCTTGGCTTCCTCCGCTCCTGAGAGCCATTCGACTCCGGTGAGGCGGATCCCGGCGAGTTCAGAAAAGTAATCCTGAATCTCCCCTTCTAGCTGCGGGAAGTGCTCGCGGAGTCCATTTTCAATAAAAACGAGAGCTCTGCTATGGCCGCGCGTCTCGAGCAAGTCGCGCAGGAGATCGTTCTCCGGAGAAAAGGCTCCCCGGGTAAAGCGGATGCGGTGGCGGAAGCTCACCTGTATGTCGAAATCTTCCCCTGTCATGCTGCGGTCCATTGTTCTTAATTGAGACTACGCGGAATTGCCATCGAATCTTAGGCGAGTAACGTCTCTTTATGAAGATTACTTCTCATTTCGAAGGGCGCTACCTCTCACTTCGCGAGGTCGAAGACTGGGAATTCGCAACCCGCCCGAACGCCACCTCGGTCGTGGGCATCCTCGCGATGACGGCGAAGCGCGAGGTCGTCTTGATCGAGCAATACCGTCGGCCGACGCAGTCCCGGGTTCTCGAGATCTGCGCGGGGCTTGTCGGCGATGAGCCAGAATATGCGGGAGAACCGCTCGCTGAGACGGCCCGGCGGGAGCTTCTGGAAGAGACCGGCTATGTTTCAGAAGAAATGATTCTTCTTCTCTCCTCTCCCACCTCGGCCGGGATGACTGACGAGATGACCCACCTTTTTTTCGCCGGGAACGCCACGAAATCGGGCCCCGGTGGCGGTGTTGATGGTGAGGACATTGTAACCCATCTCGTGCCTTTTGATGAGTTAGCTGACTTTCTCGAGCAGGCCCTTGCCAAAGGGCTTTTAGTAGATTTCAAGATCCACGCGGCTCTCGCCGCGTTGAACTTCCTTGATTCGAGTGAAATTTCTGTATGACGTTTCTCTAAATTACGTAACCTTCTTTAACAAATGACGCGCTGGCTTCTCCTACTTATCACCCAACAGTCCTTCGGGGAACTGCCTGACGTGGTGGACTTCAATGACCACGTGCAACCCCTTCTTTCAGAATACTGCTACCATTGCCATGGACCGGATTCTTCGACGAGGACGCCGAAATCCGACCCGCTTCGGTTAGACCGGGAGGAATATGCCTTTCTTCCTCGTGCAGGCGGGAAGCCAGTCATTATTAAGGGCGACCCCGAGAACTCGGAGTTAATCAAGCGGATCGCGACGAAGGATCGCGATGACGTGATGCCTCCCCCCGAAAGTCACAAATTACCGTTGAAGCCAGAGCAGATCGCCCTTTTATCAAAATGGATCGAGCAGGGCGCTCCCTACGAGGAGCACTGGGCGTTTATCAAGCCGACTCGGCCTGAAGTTCCTAAAGTCGATTGGGGTGAGAACGCCATTGACGCTTTCATCGGGGCTAAGCACCAAGAACAGCATCTGGTCGCGAATGAACCTGAGGAGACCAACCGCCTCATCCGCCGACTAAGCCTTGATGTCACTGGGCTTCCGCCGACCGAGGAGCAAATCAGCTCATTCCAAGAAGCCGCAGCCTCCCACCTCGGCATCGCAGTCCAGCTTGCGGTCTCGGAAATGCTCGGGAGCGATGCTTATGCCGAGCACTTCGGCCGTCATTGGCTCGATGCCGCCCGCTATGCCGACACGCACGGGATTCACATCGATAACTACCGCCTGATCTGGCCCTACCGTGACTGGGTGATTGAGTCATTTAAAAAGAACCAGTCGTTTAAGGACTTCACCATCGAACAGCTCGCCGGGGATCTTCTGCCAAGTCCATCGCTCGATCAAATCATCGCGACGGGATTTAACCGCTGCCTCCCGACGACAGGTGAAGGAGGCGCGATTGCGGAAGAATATGAAGCGATCTATGCCAAGGATCAGGCCGAGACGACTTCAGCGATCTGGCTCGGCCTCACCACTGGTTGCGCGGCCTGCCACGATCATAAGTTTGACCCCATTTCGCAGAAAGACTTCTACGCCCTGACCGCCTTCTTTAGGAACACCACGATGGGCGCAATGGACCAGAATTCAGCCGAGCATCCCCCGAATATCTTTGTCCCACGCCGGGTCGACCGGCCCCAGTGGGAGCAACTCGCAAAAGAGGTCGCTCTTGTAAAAAAAGAAAAGCTGCAGCGGCGAAATCAGGTGGGTCTCGATGAGGCGGATTGGCTTGCCTCGCTCACCCCTGAGCAGATTGAGTTCCTCGCAGACTACCCTGATCTCGAACTCCCGCTCGTCCTGAGTGATGGCAAACTCGATCTCGGCGCGGACGAGCTTCCTTTTACAAACGCGACCGTCTCAAGTGAATCTGGTGAGACCGCGCAGCTTGATGGTCTTAATGAAGAACTAGGGGACTTCGCCTCCTTCGATGCGCGCGAAAAAGTGACCTTTGGAGGTCATCTCAGGATCGATGGGAAGAGCAACGGAGCGGTCATTTCTCGCATGGATGTGAGCAAGAATTTCCGTGGCTGGGACCTCTGGATCGAAAACTCGCGTTTGGCAATTCACCTCATCGAAGCCTGGCCGGAGAAGACCATTAAAGCGGTGACCATTGACGCGCTACCGAGGAATAAGTGGCTCCACGTCATGGTCACTTATGATGGAACGGCCGAACCCGCAAAGAGCGTGACTCTCTACATCAATGGGAAAGTAGCACCCCTCAAATATAACAACCGCGGTCCGGTTGACACTCTCCTTACCGAAGCTCCACTGCGCCTCGGGGGGCGTCATCCTGCCGATGCCTTTAGCGGAGACGCTTCGTTTTACGGCTTTAATTTCTACCGCAGGATTCTCAGCCCGGATGAGATCAACCACCGGCACGAAGGGACCGCCATTTACGACCTTCTCCGCATTCCGGAAGGCGAGCGAAGCGAGAAGCAGCGAGGAGCAATCACGGACTACTTCGTCAGCAATCTCGATCCCATTTCGCAGAGGATTTCGGCCGAGCTAGGCGATCTCGAAAATCGACAAGAAAAGCTTCGCAAGGCTGGTTCGCTCACCTTAGTGATGGAGGAAAAGGCGGAGCCCGCTTATGCCCACATCTTGGATCGAGGCGAATATTCCCTCAAGACCGAGAAGGTGAATGCCGCGATTCCAGAACTATTCCAAAGTGTTAGTGAGTCCACTCCCCTCTCTCGTAAGGATCTCGCAGAGTGGATCGTGAGCGAGGACAATCCCCTCACCGCTCGGGTCACCGTGAACCGAGTTTGGTATTATTTTTTCGGGCGAGGACTCGTCGAGACGACAGAGGACTTCGGCATCATGGGCGCTCGTCCCACTCATCCCAAACTCCTCGATTGGCTGGCTGTCGAGTTCATGGAGTCAGGTTGGAATCTTCATCATCTAATCCAGCTCATCACCGGGTCGGCGACCTATCAGCAGAGCGGTGTGGTGACCCAAAAAAATCGCGAACTTGATCCCGATAATCTATATCTTGCGAGGCACCCCCGCTCGCGTCTGGAGGCAGAACAGATCCGTGACCTCGCGCTCTCTGCCTCCGGTCTCCTTGTCTCAAAGGTCGGCGGCCCTTCGGTGAAGCCTTATCAACCCGACGGGATCTGGGAAGCGGTAGCGATGAAGCAGTCAAACACGCGGCATTACAAAGAGGATCAAGGTGAGGGCCTCTACCGCCGCTCGCTCTACACCTTCTGGAAACGGACCGCGATGAATCCCACAATGGAGATCTTAAATGCGCCAAGCCGAGAAACGTTCTGCGTCCGGCGGGATGTCACGAACACCCCCCTCCAGGCCTTTGTCACCCTCAACGACCCGCAGTTTATCGAAGCTTCGCGGAATCTCGCCACGACCGCGCTGCGCGAGAGTGACTCGTTCGACCATCGGCTCGATACCATCACGAAAAAATTTCTCAGCCGAATCTTCGAGAACGATGAGCGCGAAATCGTGCGAGAGACGCTCAACAGAGTAACGAGCGATTACCGTGCCCAACCAGAGCTGGCCGAAAGCCTCATCGCGGTCGGCCAATCCCCTGTCGATGAAACGATCGATCCCGTCGATCTCGCGAGCTGGACCGTCATCGCCTCCCAAATTTTCAACCTCGACGAAACTCTCACCAAGTAAACCGCCATGGACCATATTCTCGACTTCAATGCCGCCGTTTCCCGCCGCCAGTTTTTTAGAAAAAATGCCAGTGGTCTTGGTGCCGCTGCCTTGGCCTCTCTCCTTCCCCCGGCAGCCTCAGGTCTCGCAAATAGCAAGGTTCCCGCCGATCTCCAAAAGCTCGCGCCGAAGGCCAAGCGGGTCATCTATCTCTCGATGCTCGGCGCACCCAGCCAGCTCGATACTTTTGACTACAAACCGAAATTGGCGGAGCGCTTCGGCGAGGACCTCACGGGCTACCTTGAAGCGCAGGGCCAGCGCCTCACAGGAATGACCTCGGGACAGGCGAAAAAGCCTCTCGCACCCAGCATTTTTAAATTTGACCAGCACGGTCAGTCCGGAGCTTGGGTCTCTGAACTTCTCCCGCATACTGCAAAAATGGCCGATGACATCGCGATCGTGAAGTCGATGAACACTGAAGCCATCAACCACGAACCCGCCAACCAGCTCTGCTACACGGGGAGCCAGCAGAATGGTAAGCCCTCGATCGGGTCGTGGCTTTCCTACGGCCTCGGTTCAGATAATGAAGACCTGCCCTCTTTCGTCGTCCTTCACGCCCAGCACACCGGACCCGGTAACGTTCAAGCTATCTCATCTCGGCTTTGGGGCCCAGGATTTCTGGAAGGAAAATATGCCGGAGTGGCGCTTCGCTCAAAAGGTGATCCTGTCCTTTTTCTCAAGGACGCTCCCGGGATTGATCGAAAAATCCGCCGCGAAATGCTCGATGGCCTCAACGCCCTCAATCAAAAAGCCTACGACATCGTGGGAAGCCCCGAAACACAAACTCGGATGCAGCAGTATGAGATGGCGTTCCGGATGCAAGCCTCAGTCCCAGAGCTCAGCGACCTGAGCCAAGAATCAGACGCGACTTACGAAATGTATGGTCCGCAGTCCCGCACGCCGGGATCCTTCGCCAGCTCCTGCATGCTCGCCCGCCGCATGATGGAGCGCGGGGTGCAATTCGTGCAGATATTTCATCGTGGCTGGGATCAGCACAACAATCTCCCTTCCCATATTAAACACCAGTGCGATGACGTCGATCAACCTGCTTGGGCCCTCATTCAGGATCTGAAGCAGCGCGGCATGCTCGATGACACCCTCGTCATCTGGGGCGGTGAGTTCGGCCGCACCGTATACAGCCAAGGAGCTCTCACGGAGGATAATTACGGGCGCGATCATCATCCCCGGGCTTTCACGATGTGGATGGCCGGAGGAGGAATAAAAGGCGGACAGACCTATGGCGAGACCGATGACTTCTCTTTCAACATCACCGAAAACCCGGTCCACATCCGGGATCTCCACGCCACCATGCTCCATCAGCTCGGCCTCGATCACGACAGCCTCACCTTCCAGTATCAGGGGCTCGATCAAAAGCTGACCGGAGTCACGCCTGCCAAGGTGATCGACGGACTGCTGCTGTAGCGAACCGGCTTTCCCTCCCGGATCCCCGTCAATTTGGGGACCGATCGCTGCGCAGTAGTCGATTATTCCAAAAAATTATCGGCGGCCCGTTAATCTTGAACCATCGGCTAGCCCTTCTCCCTGCCGGAGATCCGTTGTCGCTTCTAACTCGCCAGCATCGCCGTATGGCCTAAAGCGGTGAAACTTCCTATCCTACCTCGACGTCCCTTTCGTAAGGTGGAGAATCATCACTTAGATCGGCTGGGTTCGTATGGCCCGTGTAAGTAAAACGAGCGCTGAACTCCAATAAAGGGTATGAATTGGTTGTTTTGAGTATTTAAGCGCTCATTACCGCTATATAAGCGCGCAAAAAAGGGGCCTGATTGGACTTCGGGATGAGAGACGGCAGAGAATTGTCTCGCATTCCCCTTCTTGACCCCCCCCCGTGGGCTCGCTAATATCGCGGAGAAGATGAAAATTTTTCTCGCGCTTCTCGCCCCTTCCTTCGTTCTCGCGCAGGGGGTTAAACCCACGGTCGGGTCGATCGAAGTCCTTGATCCTGCGCTCGAGAAGCTGATCTCACCGGACGCCCCGATTGAAGTTCTTGCCTCCGGGTTTAATTGGTCGGAGGGACCGGCTTGGGACAAAAAAAACGAGCGCCTTCTTTTTTCGGATGTTCCTGAGAACACCGTGTTCCAATGGTCCAAGAAAGATGGCCTCTCAGTTTTTCTCAGTCCCTCGGGTTACACCGGACCGACGGGTTACAGCCGTGAATCCGGCTCGAACGGGCTCGCATTCGACCTAGAAGATAACCTTTATTTCTGTGAACACGGAGATCGCCGCCTTTCTGTTCTTCCGAAAGCGGGAGGGGGGAAGATGACGGTGGCGGACCGAGTTAATGGCAAGCGCTTCAACTCGCCCAATGATCTCGCCCTTCACCCCGATGGTAGCATCTATTTCACCGACCCGCCATATGGCCTTCCAAAGGGTCCGCAAGACCCCGCCCGTGAGACCGAGATCTTCGGCGTCTACCGCGTCAATAAAGACGGGCAGGTGACGACGGTGATCGACGACCTCGAGAGGCCTAATGGGGTCACCCTCTCTCCCGATTTTAAGACTCTCTACGTGGCCCAATCTCAGGTTGGGAAAGCTTGGATTCTCTCTTACCCCATCGCGAAAGACGGCTCACTTGGCGAAAGGACTCTCCTCTACGATGCCACCCCTCTCAGTAATGAATTACCGGGCGCTCCTGATGGCTTGAAGACTGACACTCAAGGTAACATTTGGTGCACCGGACCCGGGGGCGTCCTGATCCTGACGGCTGATGGAAAGCTTCTCGGCCGCATCCTCACAGGACAGCGCACCGCAAACTGCGCCTTCGGTAACGATGGCTCAATTCTTTATCTGACGGCAGATTCCTATCTCCTACGGGTCCAAACCAAGGTGACTGGACTGGGATTTCATCAATAGAAAATGGCACATCGAAGCGCAAAAATCGTAGACGATCTCGAAGGTGAAATTATGGACGGGGAGCTCCTCCCAGGACATCGCCTCCCCTCAGAAGAAAAACTTTGTGACCGCTTTAGGGTTAGCCGCACCGTGATCCGCGACGCCATCCAGCAACTCCGCGGCCGGGGGCTCATCAGGACCCTCAAAGGGTCAGGTTCTTACATCGCAGATCCAAGCCTCGATAACCTCGCCGGAGCAATCGGGACCTACTCGGTCCTGACGACTCACGACTCCTATCTTGAACTCATGGATTTCCGAATTCTTCTCGAGACGGAGTGCGCGAGACTCGCAGCTCAGAATTCTGGAGAGCGCATGATCGAGACGATGGAGATCGCGCAGGCGAAAATGGAAAACTCGCGTGGTGATCGGCCCCGCTTCAGCCAAGCAGATATCGCTTTTCACCTCGCGATCGCCACCGCCTCAAAGCACAATCTTTACGCCACAGTCCTCAGCGCGCTTGAGAGGTCCTCGATCGAATATGCCTACCGCAACCGTGGCGACGACCCTTGGTATGATAGCGTGATCGACACTCATAACGAAATCTTAGCCGCGATCAAAGACGGCCAGAGCGATCAGGCCGCTGATGCCATGAAGCAGCATCTCATTCTCTCTCGGCGGCATTACGTCGATCTCGAGATCGAGTAAACCTCCGCCTTTTTTAAAGCCAACTGCGGAGAGTTTTCACCTCCCTCGCCATTTTCTCGACTGCTTCCATTACGCGACCTTTTGGATAAATTGGTGCGATTCCCCACTCCATGTGGACGGAAAGCGGCATAGCCTTCTGACCTTTGCGGACTTCATCGAAGATCTCTTGATTCACAAATCCTGAGTCGAGCGGGACACTTTTCAACTGATCAGATCGCTTCCCAGCCCACACCGCATCTTTGACATAGATCGCTCTGATGTGCTTCCGAGCGACTTGCAACGCTGCTTTCCAAGAGAGCCCCGCGTCGGTGCGGAAATGGCGGAGGTCGAACCCGATGCCGATCTCGGACGGATCAATCTCTTCAAGAAGAAGCCCAAGGTCCCAACTCAGGCCGCCGAGAAATTTCGAACCTGAATGCAGTTGGTAGATTCCTTGGAAGCCGTTTTCGCGATTATAAGCTGCCAGTTCCTCCGCCTTCACCTTGAAACCCCTCACTTGCTGAAGCATGTCGCCATTAAGATCATAGCGGAAGTAGCCCATGCGATAGCGCGTGATCCCATGGGCCTTTAGGATTTGTAGAAACGTTTCGTTCTCCGGTGTGATCTCGCTGATATTTGAAGCGACGAGAAGTGCTTTCTGGGCATTTTTCGCGAGCGCTTTCACCATTTCAGGAACCTCCCGTGCGGCGTTCTTCTGCTCGATGTGGCCGCCCTTTCGGATCGTCGCTTCGATCCCTTGAGCGCCCATCTTCGCGAGTTCTTCCCCCATGCGATCGTAATCCAGCGCCTGAAAGGGCTTCTCGAAGGCGACGATCGGCCATGGTCGTTTCCGGGGCGGAGTCTTTCCCTGAACAGCGCCCAGTCCCGCTAGCGCTGCTCCGCTTTTTGCCAAAAAGTCACGTCGTTCCATGACTTTCTATTTTAGACGCTCGCCCGCGCCTTTACGATCTCGATTTCATCAGACAAATGTCGCCGTTTTACCCGCTTTCCCTGCGACTCTTCCTGACTTAGCGTCATCCCTATCCCTATGAAGCTTCTGCTCCCACTTTTGGCAATCAGCCTCCTCCCTCTCCACGCCAATCCGGTAGCGGGTGAAGGCTCGGACCTCAAAGCCGACCCGAAGGCCATCTTCGGCTCGCTCGATAACGGCTTCGACTACATCATTTATCCAAATGCTGAGCCCCCGGGTCGCTTCTCCGTGCGCCTTCACATCGCAGCGGGATCCTTGATGGAGGGCGATGACCAGCGTGGCCTCGCGCATTTTCTCGAGCACATGGTCTTTAATGGCTCGCGCAACTTTACCTCCGCTGAACTCGTCCCAAAGATGCAGCGACTCGGCATCGCCTTCGGCGCACACGCCAATGCCTACACGAGCTTCGATGAGACCGTCTACATGCTCGACCTCCCTAATCTGGAGGAGGACACCCTCGATCTCACCTTCACCGTCATGCGCGATTTCGCGGATGGAGCGCTCCTCAAAACTGATGAGATTGATAAAGAGCGCGGCGTTATCATTTCTGAAAAAACGTCCCGTGATTCGGTCGGCTACCGCATGATGCTCAAGCAATTCGAGTATCTTCTCCCCGGCTCTCGGCTGATGCAGCGCGTCCCGATCGGGACCGAAGAAGTGATAAAAAATGCCCCCCGTGAGCGCTTCGTCGATTTCTACAGCCGCTACTACACGCCCGAGCGCATGACCTTTGTCGTGGTGGGCGACTTTGATCCAGAGGAAATGGAAGCGCGCGTCCGCGAGACCTTCATCTCACTCAAGAACCCCGCTGAACCGGGAGCGGATCCCCCAGTCGACACCAGCCCCGCCGGCTTCGGTCTCCGCAGTGAAGTCTTCACCGATGAGGAAGTGAGCTCAGATAGCATCACCCTTTATTCTCTCCGCGATTACACCCCCGTGCCTGATACGAGGGCCAAGCGTCTCGCTGACTATCCTCTCGACGTCGCGCACGCCATTCTCAACCGCCGTTTTGACATCCTCTCTAAGAAGGAGGGCTCGGTCATCCTTGGCGGAGGCGGCGGTCGCAGCATCTACTTCAATATGATCGACTCCGGTGCGCTCACCGTGAGCCCGAGTGAAAACCAATGGGAAAAAGCGGTGCCGGTCCTCGAACAAGAGTTCCGCCGTGGCCTTCTCTATGGATTCACGCAAGCCGAGATCGATGAAGTCTCCGCGCGTCTCCTCAATGCCGCGGAGCAAGCGGTCAAGCGCGCACCAACGCGTGAGTCGGACGGGCTAGCGATGGCCTTCGTAAATGCCATTGGCAGCAAAAACGTCTTCACCACTCCCGAAGCTGAACTTGCGCTAACTCAAGAAGGAATCGCCGCCCTTTCACCCGAGAAGGTCCATGCCGCCTTTAAGAGCTTCTGGGCGGGCGACGACCGCTCGCTCGTGCTCACGACCAAGGAAGCCGAAGAAGGCACCGCCGAGCGCCTGAAAAAAATCTACCTCGAGAGCGAGAAGGTAAAAGTAGATCCTCCGGTCAAAGAAGAGACCGCCGCCTTCGCCTACACCGACTTTGGCAAGCCCGGCACGGTGACCTCGAAAACCGATATCCCTGACCTTGGGGTGACCCAGCTCATCCTCTCGAACGGGGTCCGCGTGAATTACAAAAAGACCGACTTTAAGAAAAACAGCATCAGCTTGGTTGCTCGATTCGGCTCAGGTCAATTCACGATGCCAAAGGACAAGCCGGGACTCGATCAATTCGTCTCGATGACTTTCGACTCAGGTGGTCTCGGGAAGCATTCTGCTGATGACCTGCAGCGCATCCTCGCGGGGCGCAATGTCAGCCTCGGTTTCGCCGTCGGCACCGACTCATTTTCGATCTCAGGGCGCACGACTCCGGCAGACCTTGAACTTCAGCTCCAGCTCATGACAGCGGCCCTTACTGATCCCGGATTCCGCCCCGAGGCCGAGCGCCAATTTCAGAAGATCGTCCCCATGATCTACAAGCAGCTCAAGCACACCGACCAGGGCGCCATGATCGAAATGAATCGCCAGCTCCATGGCGGCGACTACCGCTTCACCTTCCCAGACCAAGAAAAGATGGCCAGCTATGACAATGCCGCGGCTAAAGCTTGGCTTATGCCTGACTTTCAAGACAGCCCGCTCGAACTCAGCATCGTGGGCGATATCGACCCCGAAAAACTCGTCCCCCTCATTGAGAAAACGCTAGGGGCTCTGCCGCAGCGTAAGACCGCCAAGCCTGCCTTCGCCGATCTACGGAAGATCTACCAACCAGCGAGCCCGGGAGGGGAAAAGCTCACCTTTGAATCGAAGATCCCCACCGCCACCGCCGTCGCGGTCTGGAAAATTCCTGGCACCGGTAAGGATATCGGAGCATCGCGTCGCTTCAATCTCCTCAGCGCCATCCTCAGCGATCGCATGCGCGAGGAAATCCGCGAGAAACTTGGCGGATCTTACAGCCCCCGGTCCAGCGCGGCTCCGAGTGACACGCTCGACGCAGGACTTCTGCAGGCGGTCGCCAAGGTGAAGCCGGAGGAGACGAAGAAGTATGGCGAACTCATGATTCAACTTGGCGATAAGATGGCGCAGGAAGGAATCAGCCAAGACGAGCTCGAGCGCGCGCTCAAACCTATCCAGTCGAACCTCAAGGAATCCCTCCGGAGCAATGGCTACTGGCTCGGCTCGGTCTTGGCTCAGAGTCAGGAAAAGCCAGAGAAAATCGAGTGGGCCAAGAATCGCGATGCGGACTACGCCGCGATCACGGTGGAGGAGCTGAATGAGCTCGCCCAGAAATACCTCAGGGCGGACAATGCCCTCCTCTACGAAATCGTCCCTACTGAAAAAGAATAGTTGAGTGGGCTTTTGTAAACTCCTCCCGATCTGTCGATCTTTCTAAGCGTGACCCTCAAGAAGCTTCCCAAGTTTCGTCTGGAAGTCGACGAGATCCTGCTGGGTCGGCTGGTAATTGGGAGTCGCCGGATCGATCGAAGGCCGCCCGGCTTCATCGATCATCCAAGCCGCATTTTCACCATCGGAAAAGGTCACTTTTCCTGAAACCATCGCACCTGGAAGGGCGATCTGATCAAGGGAGACCTCGAGAGCTTGGAAGCCCTCCGGTGGTGGCACCGGGACCGGTTCTTGTTCGAGCGGCGGCATGTCCGCGAGCGGACTGTCATCCGCGACTGCCTCAGGGGTGAGCGGGGATTCAGGCTCTTCTTCCTCCTCCTCGACCGCGAACTGGAGATCGAGATCGAGCGATAGGAAGCGGGTGTCCATATAGGTCACCGAGAAACCGAAGTCATCCTTAAGGCGGCGCTGCACATCCGCCATCTGATCACCCTCGGCGACCCACTCTTTGATGGTGGCTTTTTGCTCCTCACTTAATTGGCTCGCACTAAACATGGGTGGAGCAGTAGCGCCTGAACGACCTTTGGCAAAGTCTCATTTCAGGAAGTGATTTTCTTGATGAAGGACTTCATCGCCTCCTCCTGATCCTCGATCGATCTCACAAGCGCGAGCTGAGTCCGGCAGCGATCGAGATTATGACCCTCATGATTGACTTTAAAATAAACGTCGCCTTCCAAGTAGTCGGTCAGGAAGCGGATCCCGACCTCGAGAGAAATAAGACGGCCTGAAAATGGAAGGAGATCGATCTCGAGAGGCGATAGAAAACCTCGGGCTGCCGCTAAATAACCCTCGACTAGGGGCTCGAACATCGACATCCGCATCGTCACCTTCGAGAGGTCTTTCTCATCCTCCTCGGCAGGACTGGTGGCGGTGCGGATAAGATCGCCGAAGTCATAGAGCGGGAGTCCGGGCATCACAGTATCAAGATCGATGACGCACACCGCTTCATCGGTCGTCTTATCGATCATAACATTATTCAGCTTAGTGTCGTTATGCGTGATGCGCTCGGAAAGGTCGCCGGCTTCCAAATGATCGCGCAGTTTGCTCACGATTCCCTCTCGCTCACGGATAAAGGCGATCTCATCCGCGACGCCAGAAGCTCGTCCCTGAGGGTCGGCCTCAATCACTTCCATCAGACGCGCGTAGCGCACCGGGGTGTTATGGAAATCGGGAATCGTTTCGACAATGCGATCCGTGGGGAGATCGCTCACAAGATCTTGAAAGGCACCGAAGGCTTTACCGGCTTCGTAGGCTTGGCGGGTGTTTTCGACCACATCGTAAGTGGCGCATCCTTCAATAAAATTATAGCAGCGCCAGACTCCACCCGAGGGGCCCTCGGCCGAAACTTTGCCATCCCGCCCAGGATAAAGGTTAAGGGTCTGGCCACCGGCGTCATTTTTCCGGCGCAGGACTTTCCGATTGATGTGGCGAGTGACCCGCGAGACGTTTTGGATGACGGCGTAGGGATCCTTGAAGACGTGTTCGTTAATACGTTGAAGAATGTAGCGAAACTCCCCTTCCCCCTCTTCTTCATAAGTCGCGAGGTAGGTGGTATTGATATGACCGCTCTGGATTTCCACACCGCTGAGGTAGCTACCGTTGATCGCGAAGCAGGCTCCGACTTCGGCAATTTTTTTCTCAATTTCGCTCATATCGATGGCGCGTCATAGGTGAGTAAATCTAATAACTCAAGCCAGCATCTGGCCTCACGGGCTCGCGTGAAAAGTGGTAATCGGCTGGCGGCATGTTTACGCCATTCTGATAAGTCCACCTCCCCAGCGGTGATCTGAGCGAGCCGCGAGACGAGTTCACCATCTCTAAAATACCCGGGATAGTCTTCGCCAAGAAGAAGACGGTTTCCCTCAATCTCGCTGGCGAGAATGGGGACGCCCATCGTCATCGCTTCAAGGACCGAATTCGCCCCTCCCTCAAGCAGCGAGCTATTGATGGTGAGATGACTTTGCGCGCAGCGGCGGAGGGAGAGCTCGCGCGGGAGTCCACCGAGCCAGCGGTAGCGGGGGTCCTTCTTGACCCAGCGAGCTGCCGTTTTTCTAGAATCCTCATCGAGCGCTTCACCGATTTGCCAAACCTCTACCTCACCCCACTCAGGATGCTTCGCGACCGCTTCGATCGCCAGAAAAGGCTGCTTCACTGGGCGGAGATGGCCGACGACGGAAATGACAAAAGGTCCCTCTACGGGGGCGGCGCGCTCGCTAATCTCATCTAGGCTGCACGGGACCACGACCGCCTTTTCGCGCACTTCTATCGGTAGACTGGCGATGGCAATATCGCTGACGACAGCGATTCGATCCGCGCTCTTTAAGCAGGCCGACCCCTCAGGCGAACCCTCTGGGAGTTGCTGATAAATGTCGGTGCCGGTGATGAGAACGACGACTTTTCCTGAGGGAAATTTCTCGCGATACTCGTGAACGGCTCGCGCGCCTTTGACTGCGTGAAGCGAGATGAGGACGTCCGCGAATTCGCCATCGAACCCATGTGACCCCCGCGCCGAGACCCCAGCCTCTCGGAGGATCTTTACGATACGGTCTGTCGTCACCGAATTACCCTTTAGCTCCTTGAGAGGATAGGGGCTGGCGACGCAGACCTTCATGCAGGGACCACCTCGTAGCCTTCCGCACCGTCTTTGATAACCCAGCCTTTTTCGGCGAGCTCATCGCGCAGCCGGTCGGACGCAGCCCAGTCTTTCGACTGCCGGGCCTCCCAACGGCGGGCAGCGAGCTCTTGGACTTCCTCCGGCACCTCCGCTGCTTTGACTTCGGGCAGAGTGAGTCCGAGCGCAGTGAGGATGGCGAAGAAGCCGTGCCAATCGTCATCCGACGAGATCACCTTGAGATTCCCGAAAAGCTCGCCAAGCGCACCTGCGGTATTGAGGTCGTCATTGAGCTTCTCGATCGCGGGGGAAAAGACGCCGTAGTCCTTGCTCTTGAGAATCTCGCGGTAATTTGGGGCCACTCGGCCGGCCGCGATCTTGGCGAGTTTCCCAAGCGCTTCCTGAGCAGCGTGCAGGGAATCTAGGGTGAAGTTGATAGGCTTACGGTAGTGACCGCTCAGCAGTGCATAGCGAACCTCCATCGCGCTGTGTCCCTTCTCGGCGAGATCCGCGAGGGTGTAGAGATTGCCCTTGGACTTCGACATTTTGGCACCATCAACCCGCAGGTGCGTGATGTGGAACCAGTGCTTCGCGAAATCGCCTCCGCACGAGCACTTCGACTGCGCGATCTCGTTATCGTGGTGAGGGAAAATAAGGTCAACTCCCCCGCTGTGGAGATCGAAACTTTCGCCGAGATACTTCCGGATCATGGCAGAGCACTCGAGGTGCCAGCCGGGGCGACCTTGACCCCACGGGCTTTCCCAGAAGTTCTCGCCATCTTCCTCACGGCGCCCTTTCCAGAGGACGAAGTCGGCGGCGTTGTCCTTATCATATTCGTCCGCATTTGCGCGCCCGCTCTGCGTCTTACCGAGATCGAGCTCACGGGTGTCGAGGCGGGAGAGCTTCCCGTAGCCCTCGAAGGACGCTATTTTAAAATAGACTGAGCCATCATCAGAGGCGTAGGCGTGCCCTTTTTCGAGGAGTTCCTCGATCATCGTGATCTGTTCCGGGATGTGCTTCACCGCGCTCGGCTCGATGTGCGGCTGGAGGCAGTTAAGCGCTTCGCAATCTTGGTGAAACTGGTCCCGCCAGCGCGCGGTAAAGTTCTCCAGCGTTTCACCTGCTGCGACAGAGTCGCGGATCGTCTTGTCATCGACATCGGTAATATTGCGAACGTGCTTAGTTTTGATACCTCCGAGTTCGAGCGCGCGCCGGAGAACGTCCTGCATCACGAAGGTGCGGAAGTTCCCGATGTGGGCCGCCCCATAGACCGTGGGTCCGCAGCAGTAAAAACGGTATGTTTTCCCATCAACGGGCTCAAGCGAGAGGACCTCGCGACTTTCGGTATCGAACAACCTCACGGCCAAGCTTTAGCTAGCGAAAGTGAGTGGAGCAAGTGCAACCTAACTCACCTCCCTCTCGTCTACAATAATCCGGCCTTCGCCAGCCGGTAGTTATAATCTCTCACGTAACTCGGATTGAGAAATAGATCGACAATGACGCCGATGAAAAAAAAGCCCCCGGTGAGAAGATAGGCGATGGCCCAGCCGATGTGACCGAGGTAAAGACGGTGCGCTCCGAAAACCCCAAAGAAGAACCAAAGGATGTAGGTGAGTAGCAAACTGCGTCTTGTCATGGCGAAAGGTTGCCCGTCTAACAACGACGCGCCATTGCAAGTTCGCTTTTTCTTTGGAATAGTCCCCCCATGAGCAAGAAAACAAGAGCCATCCTGAAGGGCATGATCCCGATTTTGGGAGTGGCCCTTGTGTTAATCGCGATGTCGCTCCTCGCGAATGCCCCCGGTCTCACCGGTGAGATTTTCGCCAAGCTTTTAGGCTTCATGTTTACGCCATTTTTCCTCGAAGCTTCCTTCGCCTTTCTCGGAATCGTTGCCCTCTTCTGGGTCAACCACGTCCGCCTCAAGGCCGATGGAGATGACTACGTCACCCTTGAAATCGAAGACGACTCAGACGAGCCTCAATCATGAATCTCGGCGAGCTTCGCGAAAATTACACCAAGGGCGGAATCCGATATTCCGAAATGGACTCTGATCCACTCGTTCAATTTAAAAAATGGATTCAGCAGGCAAAAGAAGCTCAGATCATCGAGCCGAACGCCATGACGCTCGCGACCAGTAATGCTGATGGCGATGTTTTCTCCCGCACCGTTTTGCTCAAAGGGCTCGACGAACGGGGCTTCCAATTCTTCACCAATTACGACTCCCATAAAGGTCAGGATCTCGCCGCTAATCCTAAAGCTGCCATCACCATCTTGTGGAAAGAACTCGAGCGTCAGGTCTGCGTCACTGGATTGGTCGAGAAGACCTCGCGGGAGATCTCGGCGGACTATTTTCACTCTCGCCCCTACCCATCTCAGATCGGTGCCTGGGTCTCCGAAAAGCAATCCGGAGTCATACCAGACCGGGCCCATCTCGAAAGACGTGACGCTGAGCTTCGCAAAAAGTTTCCGAAAGGAACCCCAGTCCCCCTCCCTGATTTTTGGGGAGGCTACCGGCTCACCCCGACCGTTATCGAATTCTGGCAAGGGCGACCCAGCAGACTTCACGATCGCCTAAGCTATCAAAAAATAGATGGTGCTTGGGAAATCTCCCGCCTCAGCCCCTAGCGGCAACTCGCCAATCATACTATCTAATCGGATGAAGAATTTCCACCACCTCATCTCGCCATGCTGAACAGCTTCTACCCCGCCGCGCGCGCCGCTCTTTTCCGCATCGATGCTGAGCGAGCGCATCACTTTTCAATGGCGGGTCTCAGGTCGATGGAGAAGCTCGGCTTGCTTGCTGCGATGACCTCGCCACCGGAATCCAAGCCGGTCCACTTCGCCGGCCTCGAGTTCCCAAATCCCGTCGGCCTCGCAGCGGGACTGGATAAGGAAGCGAACACCATCGATGCGCTCGGGACTCTTGGCTTCGGACACGTAGAAGTCGGCACCCTGACCCCCAAGCCGCAGGATGGAAATCCCTCCCCACGTCTCTTCCGCCTGCCCGAGCATCAGGCCCTTATTAATCGCATGGGATTTAACAATCCCGGAATCGAGCAAGGGCTCGCGAATGCCCGAGGCTCGACTTCTTTTAAAGGGATCACCGGAATCAACATCGGTAAAAATAAGGTCACGCCAAACGAGAAAGCGAATGACGACTACGCCATCGCCTTTGAAAAAGCCTACCCTCATGCCGACTACATCACCGCTAATTTTTCCTCCCCTAACACCCCGGGCCTCCGCGATCTCCAGTCGGAGGACGCCGCTGGTCGGCTCCTCGAAGTCCTCAAAAATCTGCAAACAAAGCTCAACTCCGAGACCGGTCGCTACGTCCCCTTCGCCCTAAAAGTCGCCCCAGACCTCGACCCTGCACAAATCGCTGGACTCGCCCGCGTCTTCCGCGAGGGCGGGCTCGACTTCATGATCGCGACCAATACCACAATCTCCCGCGAGGCTGTGAAAAGTCACCCTCATGCTGATCAAGCCGGCGGTCTCTCCGGCGCACCCCTGACCCAGCATGCCACCGAGATCATCGCCGCCTTTTATGCTGCTCTTGGCGACGCCGTCCCCATCATCGGAGCGGGTGGCATTTTCACCGCTGAGGACGCCCTTGCAAAGCGTGAAGCGGGAGCCAAGCTAGTCCAGCTCTACACCGGTTTCGTCTACCGAGGCCCGCAGCTCATCCACGACATCATCAAAGCTTGGTAAAAATGACCCCCACCCATAAAGCCCGCGTTCTCACCGAAGCCCTGCCCTACCTCCAGCGCTTCCGGGGCGAGACCTTCCTGATCAAAATGGGTGGCTCCGCGATGGACGACCCTGCCCTCGTCCGGGAAGTCATGCGCGACATCGTTTTTCTCGAAGTCGCGGGAATCAAGCCCGTCATCGTCCACGGCGGAGGCAAAGCGATCTCGGCCGCCATGGCAGAAGCAGGCCTCGAGGCGAAATTCATCGGTGGATTCCGCGTCACCACTCCCGAAGCGATCGAAATCGTGGAAGCCACACTTCACCACAAGATCAATCACGGGCTCGTCGAAAACCTCATCGAGTTCGGTGCCAAAGCGACCTCGGTCCACGGAACTTCCGTCTTCTTAGCAGAGCAGCTCATGGGCCGTGACGATGAAGGGAAGCCTGCTGACATCGGGCGGGTCGGAAAGGCCACTTCCTGCCAAATCGAGGACGTCCTTTACGCACTCAGCACCGGTGGCGTGCCCGTCGTTTCCCCCCTTGGACGTCACCAAGAAACTGGCGACACCCTCAATATCAATGCCGATCTCGCCGCCGCCGCGCTAGCCTGCGCGCTCAAGCCCGCTAAGCTCGTCTACCTCTCAGACGTGCCCGGCCTGATGAAGGATCACACCGACCCCGAAACCCTCATCCACTCCATCACCCGCGCAGAGGCCGACGAACTCATGGCCGATGGCACGATCTCCGGAGGAATGATTCCAAAGGTAACCTCTGCTCTCGAGGCCTTGGCCGCAGGAGTAAAAAAGGTCCACTTTATCGATGGTCGAGTGGCCCACACCCTCCTCCTCGAGATTTTCACCTCGAGCGGCATTGGCACCGAGGTCCGCGAGAGCAGACCTCGCTAATCTGGCCCTAAAAATTCCCTCCAATTTTAAAAGGAGGATTGAGTTGGTGTATTTACCTTGTAGGTTTATCCAACCACTCCGTTATGCTCCGCAATTTCCTTTTCCTCGTCCCGTTTCTCGGGATCGCCCACGGGCAGATCATTATCAATGAGCTCTCAGCCACCTCTGCCGAGCGAAATCTGCGCTGGGATATCAACGATCAACCCTTTGCCGGCGCGGGCCCCGCTTGGTGGTCCCCCTCATTTGATGACTCAGATTGGGAGGCTGGCTCGATGCCCATCGGCTACTCCTTGGGCGCCATCGCCACCGATCTCGGTCCGGTTCTGCGCGACGTCTCGCCCTCTTTCTATGTCCGGAAGGATTTCACAGTCGCAGCAGCTGATGCCACTTCGGCCGATCCAGTCATCTTGGAAATTAACTATGACGACGGCTTCATCGCCTGGCTCAACGGCATCGAAGTAGCTCGTCGAAACATGGGCGAAGATAAAGCGCACGTCTATCATGATCAGGTCAGCTACCACACGAGCTCTCTAGGAACCGGCGATGAGTCAATCACTCTTGGCATTTCTTCCAATCTCCTCTTAAGCGGAAATAACGTTCTCGCCGTTCAGGTCAATAATGAGGCTCTCAATGGTGACATGAGGCTTGATATGGCGCTGAAGATCGACCGGAGCAGCGGGTCAGACCTCCTTCTTTTCCCAAGTGGCTCATCTCTCACCTACGTCCCCGGACTCACTGAACCGACAGGCGATCTCGTGGACCCAGCCCAGCGTGCTGAAGGCCCGTCCGACTGGATCGAACTCCACAATCCCGGAGCCTCAGCGGTCTCGCTTAACGGCTGGACTCTCTCTGACGACCCCAACCTCCTTTCAAAGTGGGCCTTCCCCCCAGGCACCACCATCGGGCCCGGGGAATACCTCGTCATCCTTGCCGATAACCCCTCCTCACCCATCGCCGGCTCCTCCTATCTCCATGCTAATTTTAAGCTCTCGGGCTCAGGCGACTACCTCGGACTCTTTGACAGCGGCGGTAATGCCGTCTCCCTCATCGACCCCGAATATCCCAAGCAATATCCGAACTACAGCTACGGCCGGGATGCCTTCGGCGCTCTCATGTTTCTCGAGGAACCCACCCCCGGCGGCCCGAACTCACCCACCGCATTCGTCGACAAAGCTGACGCACCTGATTTTGATAATAAAGGCGGCTTCTACGAACAAGCAATCACCGTCGCCTTAACGAGCGAGACCCCTTCAGTCCTCATCCGCTACACCACCGATGGCTCCGCCCCTACCCTCACAAATGGGATAGATTACAACACGCCGATTAATCTCACGCAGATCACTGCCAGATCGGGCCACGTCATCCGAGCCCGCGCCTTCCGCGCCGGATTCATCCCCTCAAACGTCAAAACCCACACCTTCCTCATCGGGCAGGATCAACGTCTCCGCACCAGCCCATCCCTCATTTTTGCCGGTGATACCGAGCGCTCCCTCTACCATCCCTTCGGCGTCATGGCGATCGGTGGCGGAGTCTACATAAGCAATCTTTGGCAGTCTTCCGGTCCGGCAGATTATAACAACGTTCTCAACCGTGGGCGCGCCTACGAACGCCTCATCCATGCCGAATTCTACTTCGCCGATGGCACCGTCGGCTTCCGCAGCGATGTCGGCCTCAGGGTCGCCGCCAGTTCCTTCTCACGCCCGCGCCTTAGGCTCAACCAAACGAGCGCCTCCCCTTGGATCTCGAGCGCCGAGCAAAAGCCATCCTTCAACCTCTATTTCCGTGATGACTACGGAAATGAGTCCGTCAACCTCCCCCTCAACGGACCGGGAAGCACGGTCCAAGACTATGAGCGCTTCCGCGTCCGTGCCGGGAAAAATGACATCCGCAATCCCTTCGTGATCGACGAGCTTATTCGCCGCCTTAGCCATAAGATGGGAAATGGCGCAAGCAGAGGCGTCATTAACAGCCTCTACGTAAACGGAGAATTAAAGGGATTTTATAACATGGTCGAGCGTCTCCGTGAACCCTTTTTCCAATCCCTCCATAGCGACGACTCGGATGCTCAGTGGGACGTCCTCCAGTTCGAGGGGGCAGACAATGTTGCCGAAGGAGATGAGATCGCTTTTAATGACATGATCTCCCGGCTTAACGCACCCACCACCCTCGCGAATTGGGAGCGCGTGCTCGAAGTTGCCGATGTCGAAAACATGGCCGACTATTATCTCCTCAATATCTATGGTGCCACCTGGGACTGGCCTCACAATAACTGGGTAGCTGCCAAAGAGCGCTCGGCTGAAGGTCGTTACCGCCTATACATCTGGGACGCGGAGGGTGCCATGAATAATGCCGGAGGACGCAGTGCTTCGCAGGAGATGATTAACACCTTCATCCTTGGAACCCAAAACGGCCAAGAAGGATCGGACGGCACCGAGGGCGAGCTCCGCGATCTTTGGAGAGGTCTCAATCGCTGGGAAGAGTTCCGCCTCGTCTTCGCGGACCGCATCCAGAAGCACCTCTTCAATGGGGGGGTGCTCGATGATCGCGAATTCGCCACTTCCACCGTGAAGCAGGAGTTTGATCAACTCGTCACTGAATTTTCAGATCTTCTGAGAATCATGAATAACCAGAGCGTCCAGACCTCGAAGGTGACGTCATGGACCAATTCATCCAGCGGTCGACGCACTTATCTCCTCGGACCAAACCGTGAGGAATTCCGCGATAATCAATTGTGGCCCTCACTCACTCCTCCGATATTTAGCAAGTTCGGCGGCTCGGTCGCTCAGAACTATCCTCTCTTGATCACGACCGCCGGAGGCGACTTCTACGTCACCACCGATGGGTCCGATCCCCGCCTTCCGGGCGGATCCGTCAACCCAGCCGCGGTCTCGAAACCGGGCGAACCATTTGAGTTCACTCTCCTTCCCCTCGAGTCCACTTGGTCCTACAATGATTTCAGTGGCGACCTGGGAACCGCTTGGAGATCCCCCGGCTATGATGATTCCTTCTGGGAATCAGGTCCTGCTCCCATCGGATACGGCAGTATTCGGGATAATGGCGTCACGATCCCAATCGCCACCCAAGCAAATGAAACCACTCCTCGACAGCCGACCACTTACTTCCGAAACACCTTTCAAGTCACTGACCCCCAGTCCTACCTCGAGCTTGTCGCCAATCTACGTATCGATGGTGGCTCGATCGTTTATCTAAACGGCGTCGAGGTCATCAGAGAATCAAACCTTCCCGCCACCGTGACCTACGACACCTTCCCACCTACCAGTGAGGATTCCAGCGACGGCAACGAGGGAGATCTTACCCCCTTCCCCATCGACGCCACTCTCTTGGTCGATGGCACCAATACCATCGCTGTCGAGCTCCACAACGCGCCCACCAGCAGCGACATGGTCATCGATATCAGCCTTACCGCGAAACAGGTCAATCCGGCCAACACTCCCATCCATATTGGCGGGCCCGTGACCATCAAAGCCCGTTCATTTGAAAATGGCACCTGGAGTGCCCTCACAGAGGCCTCCTTCACCGTCGACACCGTCCCGGCCGATTCCTCTAATCTGGTCATCAGAGAGATGCTCTACAATCCCGTAGGTCCCACCACCGCAGAGATCAACGCCGGCTTTGACGACGGCGACCTCTTCGAATTCCTGAGATTGGAAAACGTCGGGACCTCCAATGTTGACCTGCGCGCCCTTCGGTTCACCTCAGGGATCGAGTTTGATTTCGCGGACAGCCAGATCGTCACTCTTCCTCCTCAGGGTGTCGCTATTTTAGTGCGGAATCTCGCCGCCTTCCGCTTTCGCTTCGGCACAAGTTTCGACGCTCTGATTGCAGGTGACTACGCTAGCAAGCTCTCGAATGGGGGTGAACTTCTCCGCCTCGTCGGAGAACAAGACGCCATCGTCCAAGAATTCACCTACGATAACGCACCGCCTTGGCCAGACCTCTCAGCCCTTGACGGCCACTCCATCGTCTTGATCGATGCGACCGTCGGGCACGGCGTCGGCAGCAACTGGAGAGCGTCTGAAATCGTAGGCGGCTCGCCAGATGGGACCCTCCGATATGACCAATGGGTGTCCGCGAACTTCTCCGCAGCTGACCAAGCAAACCTTTCAGTTTCGGGCCCGAATGCCGACCCGGACGGGGACGGTTGGAGTAATCTCTTTGAGTTCGCCTCTGGATCAAATCCGACCCTTATAACCAGCCTTCCCGCTCCGCCCGAAGCCTCGATCGAGACGATCGGGAGCGACGACTACCTCGTCGTCTCCTACACCCGCGCAGGCGGACAACGGGCTGCTGGAGTGAGCGCCGAAGTGAGTCAGGATCTGAATAGTTGGTCCGCAGGAGGAGTTCCGCTCCTGCCGAATGTCATCAACGGGGACGGCTCAGTGACGAGCAAGTTTCGCTACCCCACCCCGATCGTCATTGGAAAGCAGTTTATGCGCCTCAAGGTTAGTCCGTAGCCTCATCCAGAACGACCCGGTAGAACAAGCGCCCGGACGCCCCGAGCGGAATCGCTAATTCACTTACAGGAGAAAGCGCTTCCACTTTCGCAACCTCGTTCCAACTGTCGAAATCTAGCAGCGAACTCGCCTCAATCCGATACCGCGCCCCCGGCTGGGACGTCCACGAGAGAGAGAAATTGCCGCCGTCAATTCCGGCCGTGAGAACTTGCGGTGGCCCCACCTTTAACACCGCAATCGCATCAAGATCGAATCCGGCAGCACCCGATCCAGGCCAAGGATCGTAAATAATCCTCCCCGAGCTATCTAGGCTGGTCCCCCCCACAACATCTTTCAGCCTGACGAACCTCACCTTGGACCGATCTAAGCCCGGGGTCGCTCCCAAGTCACTCAGGTCAAACGGGGTCCCGAAACCCTGCCGATATTTTCCCGCCAATCCGTCGACATCCGTCGTATCCAAAGACCCGAAGGGGCCGACTGGACTCTGCGTCAGCGAGGCATTCTCAAATCGGAAAAAATTGAGCCCATCGGTGGAAACCTCGACATAAGCCAACTCGAGGAAGGAATCTGAAAAACTATTCTCGAAAACCGCAAAGTCAGGCCCCGGTCCCTCCTTGATCGGCGGAGAAAACTCGAGCGTGATCTCCCCCCCTCTTCCCAGACAAACAATGTCCAAGTGAGTTCCCTCAGCTTTCCCCAGCGCCTGCTCCGAATCCTGCCACATCTCGTCAACATCCTCCCCCGGAGCATAATCGCTCACTAAACTAGCCCACTGCACCACCCGGGGGTCATCGAGCGCAATCGCTTCACTTCCTTCCTCACCCGCCGCCGGAGGATAAGGGCCAGCCGTAAGAAGTCCTATCGGAAGAAGCAAAAGCAGTAGGGTCGTTTTCATCATCATTAAAATTTCCAGCGCAAGCCGGTCGTGAGTTGCCGACCCGCTGCGGGATACCATTGACCCTGAAACTTGAGGGTCGCGTATTGCCGGTCGAGAAAATTGTTCACCCTCAGAAAAAAGACCACTTCATCGCTCACCTCCCAATTAAAACTCGTATTAAAGATCAGCCGATCAGGCAACTTCTCCGCCTTGTTTTCAAAATCATTCCCCTCAGGGCTCGCGCCCACGTAGAGTCCCTCCAGCGAGAGCGCGAGATCGTCTCGCGGTGCCCAGGTCACAGAGCTTGCGATAATATGCTCCGGGACCAAGGGAACCCTATTCCCCTCGAAAGAACCACTTTGATAGCGCGCAAAAGTCCCGCTATAACTCGCGCGCGCCTGCCAATGACGCGTCGCCCAAGTCGCCATCAGCTCAACCCCACTTCGCCGCGTATCCGAAAAATTGACGTTTAGGTTTTCGGTGAAATCATAAGCAATTTCGCCGTTGAGCCACTGCGAAAAAAGGGTCGCCGAGAAACCCCAATCATCCTGCTTTTTTTCAAAACCGACCTCAAGCGAGTGACCCTTCTCAGGCTCAAGCTCGGCATTGAAGGGCTCCGCTAATACAAAGCCTTGATAGCCCGCGATCTCATCCATTACCGGGAAGCGATAAACCCGGTCATAGCGCATCCACCCCTTCCAGCCGTCCCCTTTATATTCTAAAGCTGCCTCCGCCGCGATTCCAGCGTCCGATCCTCCTTCGGTATAATTCGCGCCCGGATTCGTTGGGGCCAGGGCGTCGCTAGCCTCCGCAGCGAGTCGATAACTCTCCCAACCAACTCCCCCGGAGATCGACCAACGTTCTCTTAGTTCAGCCCGCGCTAAGACGAAGGCCCCGAAAATCTCGCGCCTGAGATCGGCATCGCCCAGCTCATTTCTCCGCGAGAGATCCTGATACCTTGAGAGCATCGTGTCGTCGCGCTGCCAGCGCATGCCCGCTTCTAGATTCTCCCCGCTGAGGAATACCCCCTCTACCGCCCAGCTCTCTGAATTGTTGTCACTGTGACTCCCCGGGCCGAAGTTCGATTTCCGCGTCCTTCCGAACCACGATGCGTTGACCTCGAGGTCGAGATCCTCCCGGATCCCCCAGCCAAGCTGCTGGGCGACTCGAAGACTTTCCTGCTCAGTAAAGAACTGCTCAGCTTGCCCAAATCTTACCGTGCGCGACTGCCGCGGATCTTCCTGAAATTCTCGTTTAGTCAGCGCGCCAGGATTTTCTCCCCGGAGCTCATTTGCCATCACCGTCCACCGCATTTCTAGCGGCGCTTCTCGAGGACTCTCGATCACAAGACCGAGAGCCGATGAATCATATCCCGAGTTTTGCCGGTAGCCATCACTTCGACTCTGTTCTCCCTGAAGCGAGAAGGACCAGCCTCCTAGAGGGAGCTGATAACTCGCCCGCTGCCTCTCAAGCCCGTCACTCCCCAGATAGGCCTCGAGCATTCCCTCTCGCTCCTCCACCTCCCGGGTTCGCAGTGAAATAACTCCCCCTAAAGCAGCACTACCGTAACGCACCGTCCTGCTTCCCTTGAGAACCGAGATACTCTCCAGCTGGTTAAGAGGAAATTGCAACCACGACACCGCTCCCAAATCCGAACGGTTCACCGAAAGACCATCGACTAAAATCAGGGTTCTACTCGAAGCATTCTCGGCGAAGCCACGGAGGAGAGGCGTCCCAAAGCCAGCATCACCGGTATACGAGAGAGACGGCAAGCCCGCCTCGGACTCTAGAAGATCTCCTACCGATGCCGCCGCGGACCTCTCAATCACTTCGCGGGGAATCTCCACCTCACTCCCCGGAGCTGCTGCGCCCATCTCATCTAATCGGCTCGCCGTCACTTCGACCGGCTCAAGAAAATCCTGCGCCCCTGCGGCTAGAGCACCAAAAAGCCCCCCGACGCAGGTCCGCGAGATCATTACAAAGCTGCTCCTTGGCCTCATCCTCTGATAGGGCGGCGATCCTGACCTCCGCCCGGTCGCGCAAGCCACCTAGCGCCTGCGGACGAGCAAGCCGAGCGCTCCGAGAATCCCCAGAAGCGCTGTCGAGGGCTCAGGCACTGCTGCCGTAGGCACCCCCGGAGGCCCCGGTGGCACAAATGGCGACGAGCTAAATTCCCCGAAACTCCACGCATCCCACGACCCATCGGTAAGCAGGCGCCCCGTCTCACCAAAGCTCTCCGCAGATGCTCCGGTCGGTGCCGATGTCCAAGTTCCCGGCAAGCTGTTCCCGCCACCTGTCACAGGAGTCGGATTGCCTCCGGCACCAGCAGTATCATCCCCCGCCGTTCCACCCGCCACGTAGTAGGCCCAGTATTCCGTCGCCGTCCCCGCTTCCGAGTGGAAGATGCTGCTCGTCGTGTAGTCGATCTGGCTCAGGAAAAAGCCACTTGTTCCCGATCCGCTGTAAGTGAGACTTAAGTTTGGGTCGGCCGCCGCGATCGCGATCACCATATCAGCGCCGGAGACAAGCCCGTCATAGCGGAATCCCCACGCGTAACTCTCAACTGACGATCCATCATGGAAATCAATCACCAAGTTCGAGCGGTTAGCTCCACTCCCTACCACGTAAGTGATATCGGCAGTTCCCGCGACCACGGCCGCATTGGCCAATCCAAGCGCGGCAAATGAGCCGGCCCCTACAAGTATTTTAATCATTTTCATTCTTCTCGTATTTCTTGCGAAAGACCGAGCGAGAACCACCGTGACTCCCGAAAAAGAGTCCCGACACGCTCACCGTCACCCCTCAGAACGCGGAGGAGCGTAGCGACATGCCCCTCGGAGAAAGCATGCCCGACAGAGATCTCGGGGATGAAGTATTCGGACTTTCGACTCCTAGCCTTGTCTCCCCCTTCACCTGCTATTTCTAACAGATTGGGTCATTGGAAACTCGTGGTCGATTACCGCAGCGCGACTGTTCCGGATTCTCACCAGATTCCATGCATCCCTGCATCAGCGTCGCCGGAGGGATAGCGAGCAGACTTCGATCAAGCAATCGAAAAACTTAAAATCGTAAATTTCCCACGGTCGACCTCTTCATTCTAAAAATTACTTATTAACTTCTCCTAACTAGGCGTTGTGATTGGCGGAAGCTGTGGCATACTTCGCTTCTTGATGAAGCGTCCCCTTTTATCCCTCCTCCTCTGTGCTTGGACTTCCGTAGTCGTGGTGAGCTGCTCAGGTGGTGGCGGGGGCTCAGGATATAACCCTGACGTAGGTCCCTTTGATAAGAATGGTAACTACGTCGAAGAATGGGCCGATAACCCGCCTAAACGCGGCACCAAGCTCAAAAGCTCAAACCCAAAGCCGACTCCCAAGGCCAAACCTAAGGTCACACCCAAAGCCAAGCCTAAGCAAAAGGAGATCCCAAAAGTCGCCCCGCGCCCGGTCGCTAAGCCCAAAGCAGCACCTCCCGCACCCCGTCCGGTATCAAGACCTGCACCGAAGCCGAAGCCTGTCGTAAAACCAAAGCCCAAGCCCAAGCCCAAACCTCGTCCGGTTGCCAGACCAAAACCCAAGCCTAAGCCAAAAGCGAAGCCCGCACCGGTCAAGGTGAAGCCCAAGACGATCCGTCATACCGTGAAAAGAGGCGATACCCTCTACGGCCTCTCACGCCGATATGGCTCGACCGTCTCTAAGATCAAGCGCGCTAATAACCTACGCGGGACCAGCATTCGCGATGGCTCGACGCTCGTCATCCCCCGCTAAGAGATGACCTCGCTCGCCTCAAAAGTGAGAATCATTTCATCTATTCTTAAGAGCCTCACTCCCCGGCCCCTTCCTAAAAATTCCGCCTCCCTGAGTGCGTAGAATTTAGAGGACATTTCTACCCCGGCCAGCGAAATGCCAGAGGCCCAGACTCGGTTCTCATTTATTACCAAGTCACCGATCTTTGCGATTGTCCTTAGCCGAAACTTAAGTATTCAAAAGCACGACGCATGTTTATTCTCAAGAAAATGTTCCAGCTAAGGGACAAGGCGAATCCCGAGGCCGAGAAACCCTTTTTCGATCACCTCGAGGACCTCCGCATCGTCATCACCAAGATCGTCGTCACCCTCCTGATCGCGACCCTTATCTGCTTCGTTTATAAAGAGCAGCTCATGGACATCATCCAGCGTCCCGTCAACGAGGTCTGGATCGAAAAGCATGAAGCGAAGCTTCCGAAGGACGAAAGCATCTCGCTCAATGACTGGGAACGGGCGCTTAAACTTTCCACCATCACTCCCCAGCTCGAAGCCCAATCCCCTGCCCTCGCCGAGATCTTCTGGGCATCGGAGGAAAACTCTAAACTTCTCGATCTGACAAAAGCGGCGATCGCCTATCAAGCCGCTCGCGAGCTTCCGGAGAGCGAGCGCCTCCCCTTCATCGCCGCTATCCCCGAGTCAGCCGCAACCTCGCGTGACCTTGCCGCTAAACTCCTCGAGTCCGAACCAGCGGCGAATCTGAACTCTCAAGGGAATTTGCGAATCATGAGTTCGCTCAAGCCGACCGAAACCTTCATGCTCACGATGAAACTCGCCTTCTTTGCGGGCATCGTTATTTCCTTTCCCTTCCTCCTCTACTTCCTGCTCGGCTTCATCCTACCGGGGCTCAAGGAGGAGGAGCGGCGCGCGCTCTGGCCGGCCCTCGCAATCGGCTTCGGCCTCTTCTTGATGGGCGTCTTTTTCTCCTATTTCTTCGTCCTCCCGAAGGTTCTCGGCTTCTTCTATGACTGGGGCCAGAGCATCGGCATCTCGAATGACTGGCGCATCGGCTACTACATTTCCTTTGCGACCACCTTCGTCCTCATTTTCGGTCTCGCTTTCGAGCTCCCCGTCGTCGTCATGACCCTCGTCCACCTCGGCATCCTCGGATTCACCGTGATGAATAGCACCCGCGCTTACGCCGTGCTCGCCATCGTCGTGATCGCCGCCATAATCACACCCACGCCGGATATACCGACTCTTCTCCTCCTCGCTGGACCGATGTATCTTCTCTACGAGATCTGCATCTGGCTCGCCTATTTCTACGAGCGGAAACAGAAACGGGAGGAAGAGGCGGAGGAGAAAGATTACCTCAAGCGACTCCTCGCAGATCCCGAGGAACCACCCGAGACCGAGCACGAAAGCGAGGAGGAAGGTGAAGTCGATGAGTCCGATGAAGATCACGACGACTATCTCGACTACCCCGGTGAACATCAGAACCCTGATGAAAATCCAGAGCATGATCCTGATTACGATCCGCTCAGCCCGCCGGACGATGACATCCCATCTGAGGAGCGAGATCGCAAGTAAGCTGGCCTCTCGCGCACCACTCTCCTAAGCTACCGCCATGCAATCCATGACTGGCTTCGGTCGAGCCGAGCACGCTACCGATCACTTCATCGCCCGCGTCGAGATCGCGTCCGTAAATCGTAAGCAAGCCGACATCGTTTTTAACCTACCTCGGGAACTGGCAGAGATCGAACCCACGCTCCGAAAGTCCGTCCTCGAGAAAATCTCCCGCGGCCGCGTCAATGTCTCAGTGAATCTCGAAGCAGCCTCAGCAGTCGCCGACACCCTCGCCATCGACCCCGCACGCGCGCTCGCACTTGAGACCGCTTTTAACGAACTCGCGGATCTCCTCAAGCGCCCGATCCAGCCCGACTCGCACGACTTCCTCCGCGCCCCGGGCGTCTTTCTTTTTAAGGATACCGGCATCGAGCCCGAGCAGGCGGCGGCAGCGATTCAACCCGCGCTCCAGAACGCTCTTGATCGACTAGTCGAGATGCGCGCGCGTGAAGGTTCAGACCTTAAAACCGATTTTCTCGAGCGCCTCACCTTGCTGGAAGAGGTCACCGCCGTCATCAGCGAAAAGGCTCCTCTCGTCGTCATTCGGCAGCGTGAAAATCTAAGAGCCCGGCTCCGCGATGCCGAGATCGAGATCGATCTAAATGACGAGCGCCTAATTAAAGAGCTCACCCTATTCTCCGAACGCTGTGATATTTCCGAGGAGACCACACGGCTCGCCTCCCACTTCAAGCGCTTCCGCGAATCGCTCGAACTCACCGATGCCGTCGGGCGCTCACTCGACTTTCTCTGCCAAGAAATTAATCGTGAGTTTAACACCATCGGATCTAAGGCGAACGACGCCGGAATTGCGCAGCACGTCGTCATCGGAAAAACAGAGCTAGAAAAAATCCGCGAGCAGGTCCAGAATGTTGAGTAGACATGAAACTCCCCCTCTTTCTTACCCTCGTATCAGCCAGCATCATCGGACTCCTCTCCTGCGGGAGCGGCACCGGAGGCGCCATCGGAGGCGGCACCGGCTCGCTCACCCGAGCACCCGCCATCACCGAGGCCCTCATCCCAAAAGGCTCCTTCGGCAGGCATCGCACCCGCTTCATGTCGCCGGATTATATCACGATCCACTCCACCCAGAGCTACAGCGCCGGAGCAGACGCCCGAGCCCACGCCCGCATGCTCCAGCGCGGCGCACTGAAGGGAAGCAAGAATTCCCTCGGCTACATCACCTGGCACTTCAGCGTCGATGACCACTCAGTTTACCAAAGTCTCCCTACTAATGAACAAGGGCAGCACGCCGACTACGAGGGCTTGGGCAATCGTAAATCGATTGGCATCGAAATGTGCGAGAACCGTGGAAACTCGCGCGCCAAGACGCTCGATCGCACCGCTCGCCTCACCGCCGCCCTCATGCGGAAGCATGGCATTCCCCTGAAAAACGTCGTCCCTCACCAGCACTGGCGCATGATCCGCTACTCGGATGGCCGCGACTTGGGACACAAAAATTGCCCTAATTTTCTCATGACAAATGGCAAGCCCGGAGCGAAGTGGCGTGGCTTTCTAGATCAGATCAAGCGCTACCTCTAGCCCATCGACCCCAATCTTCTCACTTCGTCGGGAAGCAAATTAAAGTCACCGGATCCTGACTCCCATTAGGCGCTTTCTCGTAGATTTCGAAAGGTGAAAACTTCTTCGTCTGAAGAAACTCTTATGCCCGCTCGTTCCTGTTGCCCGCAGCCTAAGCGTTAGCAATGTGTCGATACCGCCCCGCATCTCTCAGCGCATAAGCCACCAAATCGGGCTGGGCCCCAGTGATGAAAACTACTCTAGCGGATTCTCAGGCCAGATCGTACTTGATCCACTTCTGCACCTCCTCAACTGTCCTCATCATCACCCCCTTTTTCTAAAGGGCTCCCCCTCCCAGCGGTAACTCACTCCAGCGGGCGAAATTTCAAGAGGACACCAACCAAGGCGACCAGTCCGACCAGCTTTCGAAATTACGCACACCTCGTAAATCCGTCCCAGCAGGCTATTTCATCCAAGCCAGAAACTCCACATTACCATCCGTTCCCGTGATGGGTGAGGTGATCAGTCCGCACCATTCACGACCTAGCTCTTCAGTGATGAACGTCTTAATTTTATCGACCGCTTTCTGACGGCCCGCGTCATCCCGCACGATGCCGCCTTTTCCAACCTCCCCTTTCGTCAGCTCGAACTGAGGCTTGATGAGAGAAATCACCGAGCCGCCCTCCGTCAAGATGCCGAAGGCGGCGGGGAGAACCTTGGTGAGAGAAATGAAGGAAAGGTCCATCACGGCGAGATTCACCCGCTCACCGATATCTTCCACGACCAGGTTCCGCGCATTGAAGCGCTCTTTAGAAACGACGCGCTCGTCGCTGCGGAGTTTCCACACAAGTTGGTTCGTCCCGACATCGATGGCGTGCACCTTCGCCGCCCCCAGCTGCAGGAGACAGTCGGTGAAGCCCCCTGTCGACGCTCCAAGGTCGGCACAGATCCACCCCGTGGGATCGACTCCGAAATCTTTGAGAGCCCCCTCCAACTTAAATCCGCCCCTTCCGACATACTTCGGGCGCTCTTTTACCTTCAGCATAATATCGGGGTCTACCTTCATGCTCGGCTTGGCAATACGGTCAGACTCCGTGAAGACTTCGCCCGCCATGATAAGCCGCTTCGCCTGCTCGCGCGAGTCGCAGAGGCCTCGCGAAACCAAGAGAATATCGACGCGCTCCTTTGGCATCAGCTTAGCACTTCAGAATCGTTAATGGCATCAATGAACTGCCGCAGGCGCCCGAAATCCCGGCGTCGATGACGGACCTTAAGTCGGTAAAGTTCGTCCAGTTCGGGCTCATTATCTTCTTCCTCAAGCGGCTCACATTTCTCGACTTTCCCGACCTTGATGATGTCCGCAAAGTCCTTCGTAAGGCGGTCGACCGCTTGCTCGGTGAGTTCCTCAGACAGACGCAGCACGAGCTGGTCACCCACGTAGCGATAGGAGTGGAAGACTTTGTAGAACTGGAGGATCTCGGCAATCGCGACTTCAACATCATCCGTCACGGTGAAGAGATGAAAGTCAGTCGCCGAGATGAGCCCGAGTCGGAAAAGATGTTCCGTGATGAACTGATTCCACGCTTTCCAATAAGTCCCGCCCTTCGAATCAAGACAGATAACCGGGTAGACCATCACTTTTCCGGTCTGAATGAGGGTGAGTGCTTCGAAGACCTCATCCATCGTGCCCACCCCGCCGGGGAGACCCACAGCCGCCGCTGCTTCTTTCACAAAGGCCAATTTACGAGTGAAGAAAAAGTCGTAATCGATCAACTTCGGATCGCCTTTGATGAATGAGTTTGCCGAGGCCTCAAACGGGAGGGTGATGTTAAGCCCGAAGCTAAAGTCGCGCGTCGCCCCTTCATTTCCGGCCGCCATAATCCCCGGACCTGCCCCGGTGATGGTCATGAACCCGAGTTCCTTCATCTTGTGCGAAAAGTCCACTGCAGTCTGATACTCCGCCTCATTTGGCAGGGTCCGCGCCGACCCAAAGAGCGCCACCTTGCGGAACTTGCGATAGGGGTGAAAGACCTCGTTCGACTCCCGGAGCTCGCGCAGCGTCCGGTTCGCCAACTTGAAGTCGCTCATCTCCGTGTTCCCCCGCGCCATTCTGACTGCGGTCGTTATCATCTCAGCGAGGAGGCAGGCGCGGTCGCTAGGCGCAAGCTCATTCGCGAGAGCCATGATCTTCTCATCCACGCTTTTCTCCCCGCTTGATCCTACGAAGGAGCACGCGACATTCGAGACAACTCCTCCGGTAAAATCACTCCGCTTGGGCATTTCCTCCCGCCGCTCTTTTTTCGACATGGCCTAGGATGAACCCATAATTTGAATCTGACAAACCTCCACTCTTGAAAAGAGTTTCCAGAAGGGGCAGCTTCCTTCCGTGGCCACCACCAATACCGACGACCTCCGCATTGCCGGAATCTCCCCGCTGATCTCCCCTGCTGTTCTTTCCTACTATCTTCCGATGACCGAGAAGGCCGCCGGCTTGGTAGAAAGTTCCCGCCATCAAGCGGAAGACATCCTCTCTGGAAAAGACGACCGCCTCCTTGTCGTCGTAGGTCCCTGTTCCATTCACGATCCCTCAGCTGCTCTCGAATACGGCCAGCTCCTTCAAAGCGCGATCGAGAAGCATAAAGATGACCTCCACATCATCATGCGGGTCTACTTTGAAAAACCCCGCACCACCGTCGGCTGGAAGGGCCTCATTAATGACCCCCATCTTGACAATTCCTTCGATATTAATCGCGGCCTCCGCATCGCCCGTGAACTCCTCCTCCAACTCGCCGAAATGGGCGTGTCGGCCGGCACGGAATTTCTCGATACAATCTCGCCGCAATACGTCGCCGATCTCATCGCCTGGGGAGCAATCGGGGCCCGCACCACCGAGTCGCAGATTCACCGTGAACTCGCCTCCGGTCTCTCGATGCCAGTCGGCTTTAAGAACGGAACTGGCGGATCCACCCAAATTGCCCTCGATGCCATCGGCGCGGCGAACAACCCGCACAATTTCCTTTCCGTAACCAAGCAAGGAGTCTCCGCCATCGTCACCACCACCGGAAACAAATCCTGCCACCTTATTCTCCGAGGCGGAAAAGACGGCCCAAACTTCTCGCGCGAGAAGATCGAAGCCGCTACCAGCGCGCTTCGCGAAAAGGGCCTTCCTGAGCAGCTCATGATCGACTGCTCGCACGGAAACTCCAATAAGGATTACCGGAACCAGCCGGCCGTCGCCGCTGATCTTTGCGAACAAATGTCGGGCGGAGCCAAGGATATCGCCTCCGTCATGATCGAGTCGAATCTCATCGAAGGAAACCAGAAGATTAGCGACGAGATGACCTACGGCCAGTCCGTCACCGATGCCTGCATCAACTGGCAGACCACTGAAGAAGTTCTCGAAGCCTTCGCTCAAGCGGTGCAGAAGCGACGTCAAAAATAGCTTCGAGAAGCGGAATTAGCTTTCGCCCTTTGCCCGCGGCTCGCCATGCTCCCGAGTGGCACCCGGGCTCGTGACGAAAGGACCACCCTCAAGAGGCGCGACTCCAGAGAATGCCACTTCAGGCATCTCACTCTCCTTCCCGGCAAGCGGGAAATCTTTCCGGAGCGGAAAGTAGGGAAAGCCTTCCCACATCAGAATGCGCTCCATCTGCGGGTGACCGGCGAACTTGATACCCATCATGTCATAGACCTCACGCTCGTGCCAATTCGCGGTGAGCCAGAGATCGCTGGCAGTGGGGACGTCCTCATCTTCGGCGCACTTCGCTTTGATGCGGAGGTGCTTAGAATCATCGAGAGTGGCTAGCTCGTAAACCATCTCGAAGCGGGGCTCCTCACCAAAGTGGTCCACGCTCGAGATATCGAGAAGTAACTCGTATCCCAACTCATCGAGGCACCTTTTCAACGTTCCTTTGAGTTCAGAAAGGGCAACGATGATCGTGGTCTCACCTCGGAATTCGACGACCTCTCCGGAGGTCAGGGCTTGGGCATCTTCAAGGGCGCTCATGAAAAAAATTAAGCTTCTACGGGTTCTTGTTTCTGAGCCATCGTGGACTGCTCCTCATCGATCTTACGCTGGAGCTTAAGCAGACCTTCGATCAAAGCTTCAGGGCGCGGCGGACAGCCAGAAATGTAAACATCGACCGGTATGAGGCGATCAATGCCCTGAAGAACTGCGTAGCTACGATACATCCCACCGGAGGACGCGCAGGCCCCCATCGCAATGCACCACTTTGGCTCCGGCATCTGATCCCAGACGCGCTTGACCGCGAGAGCCATTTTATAAGTAACCGTTCCGGCTACAATCATCACGTCTGCCTGGCGGGGCGAGAAACGCATGACCTCGGCACCAAACCGAGAAATATCAAAGCGAGAAGAAGCCGTCGCCATCAGCTCGATCGCGCAACAGGCCAAGCCCATCGGCATCGGCCAGAGCGAGTTCTTACGCATCCAGTTAATCGCGGCGTCTACGCGCGTGATGATGATGTTTCCCTCGATCTTAGAATCGTAGGAAGTGTGCGCGACATTAGGATTAGAATCGACCATGGCTACGGGCGGAGAATACCCGCAGAAGCGCGGGTCTCAATGACTTTGTGAAATATTTCACAAGCCCGGGCGCGATCCTTAATCCGCTAAGAATCCAGTGAGTGGGCTCGTCGCCGAAGCCTGCTCGATCGACTCGGGAAGACCGAGTTCGTAAGCCTCGCGTCCCGCTTCGGTCGCTTTTGCAAAGGCGCGACCCATCCCGCAAGGATCTGACGCGATCGCGATCGCGGTGTTGACGAGAACGGCGTCAGCTCCCAGCTCCATCGCTTCGGCGGCGTGGCTGGGTGCGCCGATCCCGGCATCCACCACCACGGGAACCTGCGCTTGATCAATGATGATGCGAATCTGATCGCGCGTCGTGATCCCCCTATTCGTCCCGATGGGAGCACCGAGCGGCATCACGGTGGCCACGCCAACATCCTGCAAGCGCTTGGCGAGGACAGGATCGGCATTAATATAGGGAAGGACGACAAATCCTTCTTTGACAAGAATTTCAGCCGCCTTGAGCGTCTCGATGGGATCGGGCAGGAGGTAGGTCGGGTCTGGATGGATCTCAAGTTTGACCCACTTCGGAAGTCCCGCCGCTTCGGCAAGTTTCGAAAGCCGCACCGCCTCCTCGGCATTCATCGCCCCGCTCGTGTTGGGCAAAATAAGGTATTTTGCAGGATCTACGAAGTCGAGGATGTTGGAAAATGGATCCTTCTCACCACTCAGATCGGCGCGGCGCAGGGCCACGGTGACGATCTCGGTGCCGCTCGCCTCCAGCGCATCACGCATGAGCTCAAGCGAGGAAAACTTACCGGTGCCGAGCATCAGCCGCGAGCGAAACTCGCGGCCTGCGATCGTGAGAGGAGCAGACATTTTTAAAATTAAGATGGAATGAGATCCTTGACTGCCTCCCGCTCTTCACTGAGTTCCGCAATCGAGGCGTCAATCTTGCCACGGGAAAATTCGTCAATTTCCACGCCTTGCACGACACTCCAATTTTTCCCATCGGTCCGGATGGGCATCGAAGCGATGAGGCCTTCGGGAATGCCATAAGAGCCGTCGGAGCAGACCGCCACGCTAGTCCAATCACCCTCAGGTGTCGGAGTAGTGAGCGAGCGCACGGTATCGACAACGCCATTCGCAGCGGAAGCCGCTGAGCTCTGGCCCCGAGCTTTGATGATGGCCGCGCCGCGCTGTTGCACCGTGGAAATGAATTCGTTTTCAAGCCAATCGCGATCCTTGATAACATCGGTGACGGGCTCGCCCTTGATCTTGGCGTTGGTAAAATCTGGATACTGGGTGGCCGAGTGATTGCCCCAGATGCAGAGGTTGGTGACATCGGTATTATGAACTCCGGCTTTCGCAGCAAGCTGGCTCTTGGCCCGATTTTCATCAAGCCGGGTCATGGCAAAGAACTGCTCGTTTGGAACCCCCGCAGCATTATTCATCGCGATCAGACAGTTCGTATTACAAGGGTTTCCGACGACGAGGGTGCGCGCTCCGGGTGCAGCATTCGCGGCGATGGCCTGCCCTTGACCGGTGAAAATCTTGCCGTTGATTCCAAGAAGGTCAGCACGCTCCATCCCAGCTTTACGAGGCACGGAACCGACGAGGAGGGCCCAGTCAGATCCGGTGAATCCCTCGGCAAGATCACAGGTGGGAACGATTTCATTAAGAAGAGGAAAAGCGCAGTCATCGAGTTCCATCACCGTGCCTTGCAGTGCACCCATCGCAGGCTCGATCTCGATAAGCCGGAGGTTCACCGGCTGATCCGGGCCGAACATGGAACCGGAGGCAATACGAGTGAGGAGAGCGTAGCCGATCTGTCCGGCGGCTCCGGTGACTGAGACGGTGATGGGGTCTTTCATAGCGGCTGGCAGCAATAACGCCGCGACTCGATTCGGTCAACCTCTTCGGGCGAAGCTCTCTGCTACAGAGGCCACATCACCGGGATCAAGAAGCTCGCGATAATCCACAGGATGACCGCGAGTGGGAACCCCGCTTTGAAAAAGTCGCCAAATTTATATCCCCCTGCTCCGTAGACAAAGGTATTAGTCTGGTATCCGATCGGGGTGGCGAAGCTTGCCGACGAGCCGAACATGACAGCCACGATGAAGGGCCGGGCGTCGACGCCGAGTTGACTACTAATGATGATCGCGAGTGGCGTGAGGAGCGCCGCGACGGCATTGTTACTCACCATTTCCGTAAGAACAGCTGCTAGCAGGTAGAAAGCCGCGATGAGTAGGCGTGGATCCGCGTCGCCGACCGTGGAGACGACCCAGTTCGCGAGCATCATTGCGACACCGGAGAACTCGAGCGCCTTCCCGAGCCCGAGCATCCCGATAATCATGAAGAGAACCTTCCACTCGATCGCTTGGTAAGCTTCGCCCGGCTCGAGGCAGCGAGTTACCAGAACAAAGACGGCCGCGGTCAGCGCGATGAGCACGATAGGGACGGGCGTCATCATCCCCGATCCGCCAAGGGCTCCGAGCACCATGAAGGCCAGAAGAGCGGCGATCGCGAGAGGAGCCTTCTTTTTCCTCACCACCTGCTGCTTGGGCTCGGACAAGTTAATGAAATCCTTCTCTTGAAAAAGCTGCTGCATCCGCGTCGCCGGACCCTGCACGAGAAGAGTATCGCCAAAGGCGAGGCGGACATCCTCAAAACGGGCCTGCAGGTTTTTACCACGCCGGTGGACTGCGAGAATGATCACGCCGAAGCGCTGGCGGAAGTTCAGCTCGCGCAGACTCCTCCCCGCCATCGTCGACTCCGGCCCCACGATCCCTTCCATCAGCACCGCAGACTCGGTGCGGATGCCCTCAAGATCGGACTCGCCCTTAATCGCGGTGACCCCCTCTTCCTCAGAAAGGCTCATGATCTCCTCAAGCTTGCCTTTTAAAATGATCTCATCGGCCTCTTCGAGAATCGTCTCATTCAGCGGCGTCTGAACGCGGCGCCCATCACGCACGACATCGATGACGCGCGCCTTCTTCATCTTGCGGAGATAGGTCTCGGTAAGCTTCTGACCGATTAAAGCGGACTCCGGAGAAACAAAAGCCCGTGTGATGAACTCGCGCGAATCCTTCGAGTCGATCAGCGAGGCGAGCGTGACGCGATCCGGGAGAAGCTTCTGCCCCACCGTGATGAGGTAGATAAAGGTGACGATGACGAAAACAATCCCCAGCTTCGTGACGTCAAACATCGAAAAGGCGAGATCGGGGTTATAGGACGCGGCAATTCCCGATGCCACGAGATTAGTCGACGTCCCGATGATCGTCGTGGTGCCCCCCACGATCGCGGCGTAGGAAAGCGGGATTAAGAAGCGCGACGCCTTCCAGTCCTTCCGGCGGCAGATCGCGATCACGATGGGGAGGAAGACCACCACCACCGGGGTGTTATTCATAAAGCCTGAGAGCCCTGCCACAATGAGGATCATCATCACCAGCATGCGCTTCTTGCTCGTGGCCGCTACTTTTTCAAACCACTGGCCCATAATCTCGACCACTCCCGTGCGATCAAGCGCAGCACTTAGGACGAACATGCACGCCACCGTGATGGGAGCTGGATGAGCGAAGACGCGGAGAGCATCCGCGTTAAAACGACGAAGGGCCTCGGCCAATTCCGCCCCGGTGAGATCAGGCGAAGGACTCCCCACCGCGATCGGGAGCACGCCTAAAAGGACGCAAATGACGAGCGCGCTCAGAGAGACGACCTCTGCCGAAAGCCATTCCTTCACGAAACTCGCGAATACCACCACCACTAGGATGACGAGCGCAATCTGTTGCCATGTTTCTACCATACCCCTTCCCCCGAAGGGTGGACCAAAGTGGAGCCGGGAGCAAGCCGACCGCTCATTATAAAATCACTTCAAGCGGCCGACTTTTGCATTCCCCTTCTCTCGTGCAATCTATTAGGCTGCCCCTCCCGATATGCGAATTCTCTTAGTCGAAGATTACTCCCCTCTCCGCGAGTCCATCACGGAGCATCTCAAGGACTCGGGCTATGCCGTGGACGCCACTGCCAATGGAGCCGAGGGCTTTGAATTCGCCACTCGTAGCAAGTATGACGCCATCGTGCTCGACCTTATGGTTCCCGGAAAAGACGGCTTTAAGATCCTCACCGACCTCAGAGCAAAGGGCGACCAAACCCCGATCATTATTACCAGCGCGCTCGACTCGATGGAAAACCGTGTCGAGGGTCTCAATGCTGGAGCGGACGACTACCTCATCAAGCCCTTCGCCCTGCCAGAGCTCATCGCCCGCATTCAGGCCCAGACCCGGAAAAGTTATGGAAAAAAAGCAGCCGCCATCGAAGTCGGCGACCTCAAGGTGGATCTTAATCGGAGGCGCGTCACCCGCGGTGAGCGGGAGATTGTCCTCACGAAGCGCGAGTATGGCCTCCTAGAATACCTCGCCTATCGGAAAGGTGAAATCGTCTCCCGCGAGGAAATATGGGAGCACGTCTACCAAGATGCCGCAGGTGGCTCGAGTAATGCGGTGGACGTCTACGTGAGCTACCTCCGGAAAAAGCTGAACGAGGGCGACGAACCAAACCTTCTACATACCCGACGCGGGCAGGGCTATTTCCTAGACCCTCATGAAGCCGCGTAATCCCTCAATCCTGAGTCGGCTTCTCCTCGGAACCGGGATTTCGATTTTCTTAATGGTTCTTCTCGGAATCTTCATCGTCTACTTTTCCGTCCGCAAATCATTTTCCGACCAGATCGATACCGACCTCCGCAGCACCGCAAATCTCATGGTTGCGCAGCTCGAGACTCAGCGCGGCTTGGTCTATCATGAATGGCTCCTCGATATCGAGGACGACCCCACGCGCGCCGTCGATGAACTCGCCCAAGCTTGGGATCTACACTCCGGCCAATCTGTAAAATCGCCAGCCCTGGGCCTGCTCGACCTCCCCCGCTTTCACGGCGCGCTTAACGAGCCCGTTTTTCAAAATGCCATCATCGGCGGTCACCAGCGCATCCGCGCGATAGGGATAAGGGTAAATGCCGTCCCGAAGGACCGTGAGCGCATCGTCCCGGAATATCAGATCCCTCAGTTCATCTTCGTGCTCGCCCGCAGCACCCATGAGAAGGAAAAGGCCTTAAGCAGCCTCCGCCGAACTCTCAGCCTAGTCGGGCTTGGCACCTTCCTCCTCTGCGGTATCGCCATTTATAAAGTCATTAGCGATAGCCTCATCCCGCTCAAGGCCCTCTCCGATCGCCTCGCCGCGCGCGAGGACACCCATCTGGGGCGCCCCATCACCATCGCCAATGACTTCCCTCAAGAACTCCGTGGCTTGGTCGAGGGCTACAATCTTCTTCTCGAAAGGATCGAGGGAGTTCGTAAAAGAGAGCGCGATTTTTCTCATCACGCCGCCCATGAGCTCCGCACTCCACTAGCCGGAATTCAGGCCGTGGTCGAACTCGCGATGACCCGGGAACGCAGCAGCGAGGACTACCACGCCCGCCTCAACAAGGTCAACGAGATCACTCAAGACATGAGGACTACAGTGACCCGGCTGATGAACTTCGCCCGCCTCCAAGGAGGAAATGAGGTCCTCCTTCTCGAGCGCGTCGACTTTCACGAAGTGCTCGGAAGCGCTTGGCAAAAGCACGAGCGCAAGGCCGAGTTGCGGAAGGTCACCGTCACTTGGAAGCTCCACTCCGAGCACTTCATCCAAGAAAATGACCAAGAGTTAATTCGCATTCTCGTGAGTAACCTCATCGACAACGCCGTCTCCTACGCAGCCGAAAAATCGTCAGTCACGATCGCGACCAAGGACCGGAATCGGAACTTCATCCTCACCATCGCTAACCCTCTCCCGGAACAGCTCGAGGAAGATCACGAGCGCTTTTTCGAACCCTTCTACCGCGCAGACAAAGTGCGAACCAATGATGAAGGCCACTCCGGCATCGGGCTCAGCCTCTGCCGCGAGATCGCCCTCACCATCGGAGCCACCATCGAGATCGCCTCGGCAGATGAGAAGGTCTTCGAGGCCGTCGTTCGCATCCCCTACTACGACTAAGCCCAGCCACACCGAGCGAAAAATTCCGCCTCTCTGAAAATAACAAGAGTTCCCGAGAATAAAACACCAGCCATCTCCGTCCAATAGCTACCATGTCCAAGATCGCTCTCTTCTTAAGCTCCCTCGCTCTCTTAATAGGTGCGGCCTCGCTAGCCTCCTGCTCGGCCCCGCCACCCCCGCCAGCCCCGCCAGCTCCCTGCTGAGGTGGACTTCCGAATTGATCCGTGTGATCGATCGCTTCCCCAGAAAACCCGCCCTCCGCCTTAGCTGCGCTAAAAGTCGTTTTTCTATTGCCAAGTTTCGCTCGCGTCTTTATCAACCGCGCGCAGCGGAAGCGCACGGCTCATTAGCTCAGTTGGTAGAGCAGCGGATTGAAAATCCGCGTGTCCTTGGTTCGAATCCGAGATGAGCCACCACTTTTTAAAGCCCCGTAATTTTAGGATTCCGGGGTTTTTTCTTTGCCTTCTACGAGAGAACTTTCTCGCCCTCGCTCTTCGCGACCACCACCGCGCAGCAGCTATCGCCCCAGACATTCACCGCCGTGCGGGACATGTCGAGCAAGCGGTCAACCGAAAGAAGAGCTACCACCGCCATCTCCGCTCCCGGGATGCCGGAATTTTTGAGAATCACAAAGATCGCCACAAGCGAGGCCGATGGAATTCCGGCCACTCCCACGCTGGTAAGAAGGGACGCGGCCACCACCATAAACTGCGCCGCAAAGGTCATCTCAATCCCCATCACTTGGGCGACGAAGATCACCGCGACGCACTCGTAGAGCGCGGTGCCATCCATATTTACGGTAGCTCCCAGCGGGAGGGTGAAGCTAGCCGTCCCCTTCGAAACCCCCGCATTATCCTGAATGCAGCGCATCGTCACCGGGAGCGTGGCAGAGGAGGAAGCGGTAGAAAAGGCGGTCAAAAGAGCGGTGCGCATCGCGCGAAAGTGGTCCAGCGGATTCACCTTCGCCAAGACCCGAATAAGCAGCGGCATGATGACGAACATGTGCACCCCCAGAGCCAGCAGGACGGTTATAAAATATTTTCCCAAAGCGATGAAAAGCTCCCCTCCAGTCTCCACCACCACCGGAACCAAAAGCCCAAAGACGCCGAGCGGGGCGAGCTTCATGATGTAATTCGTCATCACGATCATGACGTCATTGAAGGAGATGAAAACGTCCCGCAGCGTCGTCATTTTCTCCTTTTCCAAGCGGGTCATCGCCAGCGCAAAACAGAGGCTGAAAAAGATGAGCCCGAGCATCTGCCCATTATTCGTCGCGGCCGAGAATATGTTGGGCGGGATCATGCGCAGGAAGAAGCCGCTAAGCTGGGCGTAGGTTCCTGATTGCTCCTCGCCGGTCGCTTTTGCTTGCGTCACCTTCGCCGCTTCCGCATCGCTCGGCTGGTGACTCTCGAAGGCTCCCTTAATCACCTCGTTTGGCTCGCCGCCAGAAAGCCCGGGCTGGATGACGTTTACCAGCGAGAGCCCTAGAATGATCGCCAAGAAGCTACTTGTCGCATAAAAGCCGGCCGTCTTCCCAAGGAGACGCCCAAAGCCCTTAACCCCGTGCAGGCTTGCGATTCCTGCGATGACCGAGGAGACCACCAGCGGGACAATAATCATCTTCAGCAAGTTCATGAAGAGCTGGCCGAGGAGCGAGGAGATCTCGATAACCCAAGAAAAGATGACACTCTCTTGCAGCCCCATCGTTTTAATGAAGAGCCCGAGGGCGACCGCGAGAACGAGGGAAATCAGAATCTGCCAATGGGCCGCAAGCTTCATGCGCGGAGATTAGCGAGGCACTCGAGCGAAGCGAAGCAATTCTGCCGATCGACCCCGCCTAAGACCGGCCTGCGATCGCTACCAAAAAGCGAACCTGCTGGCTCCGGGTCTCAAGATCCCCCACCAAGTCCAGCGCATCCGCTGCGGAAACTCCTCCGGCAAGAGCGTCCGCTACCGAGTCGAGCGCTCGCTCACGGGTAAGATCACGCTCGATCAAGCGGGCGCTCTGGGTCGCGAGATCGGGCTCTTTCGAACGAGCGAAGCGTAGCGCGATTTTCTGATAGGTAAGATCGCGCAAGCCGCTATTCTGGATGGATGCTGCGGCTTGGAAAGCGGAGTTCGAGTCCCCCGTCTGCGCGTGAACCTCGGCAAGCACCCCCACCGTCTTTGCAAATTCGCGCTCGGAGAGGACCTCGTTCAGCTCGCGATCAGCATCACGGGCGAGGCGCCGCGCAGCCCGATCATCGCCATAATTTGCCTGTGTTAAAGCGACGCTCGCGAAGGCCATGGCGCGCTCGCTGGGATCGCCCATGTAGCGTATCGTCTCGACCGCGAGGCGGCTTTTCCCGATCACGGAAGCCCGGCTCGCGATCTTCCGGTAGGTAATCTCACGTAGTTCGTCATCCCCGATGAGGTTGGCGATATTACGCGCACTTTTTACCCCATTCGCGGAAACTTGCGCGACCGCGACTGCTTGCAAGGCGCGATTCCTAAACTCGTAAAGGTTGATCGCCTGCGCCCGAGCGAGCGCGCCATCGTAATCCCGATGGCGGAGCTGAAGCATGACGAGCGACTCGTAGGCTTTCGCCCGCTGCGTAGAATTTTTAATCCGGTGAGCCGCGCGGGTGGCCTCATCTAGATGGCGACGCTCCACCTCACTGGCAACCATTTCCCGGAGGGCCTGATCGCGGAAAAAGGGATCTTTAATAAGCGCGGAAAGGGACTCGATGGACAGGCGGCCCCCTCTTGACTCCAGCTTGGCGAGCCGGACGAGGGCGAGATCGCGCAGCCGGCTATCGTTAATTTTATTCACGAGAGACATCGCGCCATCGGGATCACCGGCGCTCGCCCGGATGGACGCGAGACGGCTCAGCGCATCATCGCGTATTCCCCGATCGCTGATGAGGCGGACCGTCAGCAGAGCGTCATCGAGCGAAAGATAGCGCGCTTCTGCTTCCGCGATATTTCGGTAAGCGAAGCCGAGCGCGTTCGCCTCACTGAGCGTCCTCGCCAGTGAGCGGGCGGCACTGAATTTTCGATTCTGAGCAAAGGCGCGCACAAGATCCGAGATCGAGCGCTCCCTAATCTTTCGCTCGGGGATCTGGGAAATAAGGTCAGCCGCTTGATCGAGATAGCGCGCCAGAATGAGAGACCGCGTTACTTCCCGCATCGCCTCAGAACCCGCCCGTTGATCATCAGGATCCTTAGCGAGACGCGCCGCCCTCTTGAACCAATAAAGAGCGGCCTCCTTATCGCCTGCTCTTTTAAAAGCGAGAGCAACTGTCGAAAGATCAGACCATGGAGTCTCGGAGTGGAGCGCGCGCGCTGCCGCTTCCAGAAGAAGGCGGTAGCGCAGCCCGGTAATTGCCGCGGGTTTCTCAGAGGCGAGAACCGAGACGTTCTTATCTTGAGACGCGAGTTCCTTGGCCGGCGGCGCATCGCGCTTGATCAACCGGCGAGGCGCGGAATCGTGCGCCGAAACTCGGGGGCTCGGACCGCTGGCAGAACGCCCCCTTTTCACCGAGGCTATCCCCTGCCCGGCCCCAGCGACCGAAGTAGCAGCGGACCGCTCAGCCAGCCGCCTTGGCGAAGATTCCTGATCGGCCTCCGCAGTGGCGACCGAGTCAAAACTTCCGAGAGAAAGAAAGATCCCTGCAGATAAAATCACGGAACAAGTGATGATCTGAGGCATCGATGGCGTAAGGGTGACCATGATGAAGGACTTTACGGGTTTCTTAAGGAGCGACTTTCACCCCAAATATCCTTTTTTTAAAAAAAACTTCCAAATCTCGGCGATTGGCTTCCCCCAGAAGTTCGTCTAGCTTGGCTCTGCCTTGGGTTTGCCGTCGTTATTCACCCGCTTTTTGCCTGCAATTATTCTCACGATACTTGGCGCGGCCTTGGCGGCATATCTCGTCCCGATCGAGCAAGAGGCGGTGAATGACCACCTCTCAGGCTTCCCTGACTCAGACACCTTTGCCCATTCGCTTCGCCCCTTCGTGCTTTCCGCGATTTGCTTCATCCCTGCCATCGGCGCTCTCTACTATGGCATGGTGAGATCGCTTGACCGCTACCTCATCCGGGAGTTTTTCAGCTCGTTTTTGCTCTGCTTCCTCGCGCTTTACTCGATCTTCACCCTCCTCGATCTCACTGATAACATGGGAGATTTTAAGGATGCCACGAATGGCTGGCAGCTGATGGCTCATTACTACGCCATCCTCTTCCCGGTCGCTTTCGTCCTCCTCGCTCCTTTTTCTCTCCTCCTTGCCATGCTCTACTCGCTCGGAAAACTTTCCCGTAGCCAAGAGATTGTCTCTATGATCCAGACCGGACGCGGCTTGGTCCGCTTGATCCTTCCCCTCGCCTGCGTCGGAATGCTCGCCAGCCTGATGTGCCTCGGCTTTAACTATCAATGGGCCCCGTGGGCCGAGGGCTATAAAGATGCCCTCATCGAACAGGCGAAGGAGGGCTCTACCAGTCAGGCGCGAAATGTCGTCTATTACCACGAGGAAGGACGCCGTCTCTGGTTCATCGGCAGTTTCCCCTACGAGCATAATAAAGGCGAACCACTCCAAAACGTCGTGGTCCGGACGTTTTCCGAAGACGGCCAACCGCTCATGCGTCTTCAAGCAAAGACCGCACGTTGGGGTCGGGACCGCAGTTACTGGGTTTTCGAGGGTGTCGAAATCCAGCATCTCGATCGCCGACTGACCGAGAACGGCCCCCTCATGCCCGAGTGGGAAATCCCCGAGGGCCCGGTCTCATTCAAAAAGTGGACCGAGCCCCCATGGCAGATCATCCGTCCCGGTCTCGAGGGCGAGCACCTCGGAATTCCAGCTCTCTATAGCTGGCTGAAAGCGAATCGCGACGCGTCTTGGGTAAACAAAAGGCGCTTCCTCACGCAGTGGCACTACCGCTGGGCCCAGCCCATGATTTGCCTCGCTCTCGTTCTCCTAGCAGCTCCTCTCGGTATCGTCTTCACCCGCCGCGGGGCCGCCGGGGGAATCGCCCTCGCGGTCTTCCTCTGTGCCGGGATGATGTTCACCACGACCGTCTTTCTAGCGCTCGGCGAGTCGGGCTACCTCCCGCCGATGTGGGCCGCTTGGGGGACCAACCTCGCCGCCACCGCCCTCGCCCTCATCCTTATCCAGCGACGCCTCGTCGGCCGCCCGATTTTCCAATCCCTTAAGAAACTCCTTCCATTCTAGGTCTCTCCGCCTAAACGAATCCCCACCCGATGAAAGAACCCTGGAGCATCAAGTCCCGAGCCCGCCTCTGCGCCGGATCCGAGCGCACCTTCGAGGATGGCGAGAAAATTCATGCTGCCATTTTCCCCGATCCCGAGTCGTCAGGTTACCTCCGGAAGGATTTTAGCGATGAAGCTTGGAAAAAGCGCGGAGCCGATGCTGAGGTTCCCTTCTCTCACTGGAAAACCATTTTCAAACTCCCCACCGCCGAGGAAAAAACCGAAGCGGTGGTGCAAGACGATCCCGAAACCCTTCTCCGCCGCCTTGTCGAAGAGGAAGAAGAGCACACCGAGAAAGCACGCTACATCTTAGCCGTTATGCTCGAGCGCAAAAAGATCCTTAAAGAAACCGACACGCAGCAGCTCCCGGGCGGAATCCTCCGGGTCTACGAGCACCGCAAAACAGGAGATGTCTTCATCATCAAAGATCCGCAGATCGCTCTCGCCGATGTCGAGATGGTGCAAGATGAGATCCGCCAACTTCTCGATCCCAAAGCAGAAGCGCTCGTAGAGGCCGCCGTGGAAGCGGAGATCGAGGAGGAAAAAGTCAGCAGCGAGGAGGAAGAATAATGCTTCCCTGGTTCCAAGACCAATTCCCGATCTACCTCGCCCCCATGGCCGGGGTCACCGATGTCTCGTTCCGGACTCTCTGCAAGGAACTCGGGGCCGATGTCATGGTCACCGAGTTCGTCTCCGCCGAGGGCATCCTGCAAGCGGACCACCGCACCCGGCGCTACACCACCTTCACCGATGAGCAGCGGCCCGTTGGCATCCAGCTCTTCGGCGCGGATGGCGCCCGCATGGGTGAAGCTGCCAAAAAAATCATCGACTGGAAAAAGCCGGACTTCATCGACCTCAACTTCGGCTGCCCCGTCAATAAGGTAGTCTCGCGGAACGGCGGCTCTTCTCTCCTCCGCAACTGCCCTCTCCTCATGGAGACGGCTGAAAAAATTGTCGCAGCTGTCGGCGATCAGGTCCCCGTTACCGGGAAAATCCGCATCGGATGGGACCAAGATTCCATCAACGCACCTGAGGTCTGCCGCCTTTTAGAGAACTCAGGCATTCAAGCAATCGCCATTCATGGCCGGACCCGCGCTCAGTCCTATCGCGGCATTGCTGATTGGGAAGTGATCGATGAAGCCGCTCAGAGCGTAAAGATCCCCGTAATTGGGAATGGCGATATCGATTCGGCTGAAGTCATCAAGCAGCGGAGAGAGTCCACCTCGGTTTCCGGCGTGATGATCGGACGCGCCGCGATGCAAAATCCCTGGCTCTTTAAAGAGGCAAAGCATTTCTTAAAGACCGGCGAACTCCTTCCTCCCCCATCAATCACCGAGCGCTGGTCCTTCGTCATCCGCCATTGCGAATTGGCCATCGCGTCGGATCGCTACGGCGACGAAAGGCACACTTTGATGGCGATGCGGTCTCGGCTCATGACCTACTGCAAAGGCTTTCCCGGGGCCAAGCCCCTCCGCCAGCGCCTCTCCCAAGTCAAATCGCTCGAGGACGTCCAGATCATCGCCGCCGAATCAGAAACCAAGAGAACTTTTTAAAATAAATGTTAATATGATTGAACTATTTAGAAAAATTGGGTAATTTCATGCCCATGAAGTCGTTCACTCTTCTCGGTCTCTCCTTACTAACTACTGCGAATTACGCCTTCGCCTCCAGCCAAGACCAGCGCATCGGCTACCTAGAACGAGAAGTTTCGGAACTCCGTCAGCAAGTTCGTAACTTGAACGCAAAGGTCGGCCGTTCGACCAGCCGCTCGGCCACCGCGAACGCCAGTTCTGGAGACTACCGCGTCAAGCGGGGCGACACCCTCTGGGGCATCGCTAGAGCACACGGCATCAGTGTTTCGACCCTCCAATCGGCGAATTCCAGACTCGACCCCTCCCGCCTGAGAGTGGGATCAACGCTTAATCTTCCGGGCAGAGCTAAGTCTTCTTCCTCTACTTCCCCCTCTCGTTCCAGCGGACCGCCTTCCAGCTACCTTAGCCACGCCATCCGATCCGGCGAGACTCTGGGCGAGATTGCCAACCGTCACCACATTTCGCTGAGAAAACTTATGGCGGCTAATCCCGGGCTCAACCCACGCCGACTCCAGATCGGGCAAAAAATTTCCGTGCCCGGCGAACCCCGCTCAAGAGACAATTCATCCTACTCGACCTACGCCGCTCCCTCGCGCCCGCCAGAGCGGCGTGCCACTCCAGCCCCAGCTCCCGAGCCCATACCTGAACGCCGCTCCTTCATCCCCCAGCGGGCTACCGGACCTGAATTAGTCACCGTAAGCCAGAACCGACGCCTCGGTGATATCGCCCGCTTCTACGGCACCGACGTCCCCACGATTAACTCCCTCAACCAAGTTTCCCTGAGCCCCGCACAGATTATCAAAATGGGCTCCCAGCTCTACGTCCCGCAGCAGTAGCTTGCACCAGCGCGAGATTTTCTGTAACTTGCGACAAATGGAATCACACGAGATTTTTAAAGAGGCTTTTAAAAAAAGCAGCCCCAAGGAAATCGCATCCGAACTCGGGGTCTCTCTCTCGCTCGTCTACAAATGGGCGCAGCAGCAATCCGAGAGCGGAAGCGGGTCGCGCAATCCTCTCGATCGCCTCCTAGAAATTGTCAAACTTACCGGCGAACTCCGCATCGTGGAATGGCTCTGCGAGCGCACCGGTGGCTACTACGTGAGAAATCCAAATAGCACCTACGAAAACGGAATCGACGTTCTTCCCGCCACAAACGAAATCGTTTCGCAATTCGGCAGCCTCCTCACCCGTATCTCGCAAGCAGCGCTAGACGACTCCATCACCAGCGATGAGGCCGACCTAATCCGCGAGGATTGGGATAAACTTAAATGCTTCGGCGAGGGCTTCGTCCGCTGCTGTGAAGAGGGCGACTTTGAAAAAATGGCCGTGGAAGTAACGCCAGACGAACCGCGCAAGACTCTTTACTAAAAAGGCAGGGCCGCTATAGCTTCGCTCAATGTCCGCGCCTGTCAGAACTCGTTTCGCACCCTCCCCTACCGGCTACCTCCACCTCGGCGGTGCCCGCACCGCTCTCTTTAACTGGCTCTTCGCGAAAAAAATGGGCGGCACCTTCGTCCTCCGGATCGAGGACACCGATCAAGCGCGCAATACTGACGAAGCCCGCGCCGCCATCTTCGAGGGACTCGCCTGGATGGGTCTCGACTGGGAAGGTCCCTTTTATCAAAGCGAGCGCGATGAGATCTACCAGGAATGGTTCGAGAAGCTCGTCTCGGCCGACCGCGTCTATCAAGACGAGGGCGCTTGGCGCTTCCGCTTTGAGCGCAAGCCGATCAAGATGGACGATCTCGTCTGCGGAGAAGTCACCATCGACTACACCGACGAATCGAACACGCCAGACATGGTGATCCGCCGCTCGGATGGCTCCTTCGTCTTCCACTTCGTAAATGTCGTGGACGATCTCACCATGGGCATCACCCACGTTCTTCGGGGAGAGGATCACCTCATGAATACCCCGAAGCACCTCCAGCTCATCGAGGCCTTCGGCGAGACCCCACCTCAATATGCTCACATCCCGCTTATCCTAAATGAGGACGGATCAAAGATGTCGAAGCGCGATACCGGCGCAGCCTTGGGTGACTACCCCCGCCAAGGCTTCTACTCCCCCGCCGTCGTAAACTTCATCGCCCTCCTCGGCTGGTCTCCTAAGGATGACGCCGAGATCTTTCCCCTCGAGGCTCTCATCGAGAAATTCACCCTCGAATCCGTCAACCGCTCGCCCGCGCGCTTCGATTTCGACAAATGCCTCTGGCTAAACCAGCAGCACCTCCTCGCTCTCGAGCCCTCCCAATTCGCCAAAATAGCCGGGGCTGCCTGCACCAACTCCCCAACTCCAGCCATGCTCGAGTCGGTTCAGGAAAAGGTCTCTCTCCTTACCGAAGTGCCCGAGGCCATCGCCTTCTACCTCGACCCAGAATATCCCATCGCCGATGACGCCCTGGCCAAGGTGAAAGGAAACACTTCAGCCCGCTCTCTTCTCACCGCGCTAGCCACCGACTTCGGAACCCTGAACGATTGGTCCGAAGCGAAAGCAACCATCCCGACCACCGCCAAGGCGAACGAAGCAAAACCCGGCCAACTCATGTTCCCCCTCCGGGTCGCCCTTTCCGGCAAAGCGGGCGGGCCTGATCTGGGTGCCATCTTAAAAATTCTCGGGAAGGACGAATCCATCCGCCGCATCGCACGGTTCACCTCACTTCTAGCATGACCCACACCCACCTCGACGACCTCAGCTCCCTCCTCGAGAGCGCCGAAAAGACGCCCCGCTTTGCCGTCATCGGTCATCCCGTAGCGCATTCCCTTTCTCCCCAGCTCCACCAACCGGCACTTGACGCGCTCGGGATCGACGCCAGCTACGTCCGCATCGAGGTGCCAGAAGGCCAAGTCGCGGAAGCCTTCACCCTCCTCCGAAAGGCGGGATTCGTAGGTATCAATGTCACCGTCCCTCACAAGCTCGACGCCCTCGCGGCCTGCGGCCGGGTCGATGATGCCGCCCGCCTCATGGGGGCGGTCAACACCATCGTCTTCGATGGCGAAGCTAAGGTCGGCTTTAATACCGATGGTCCCGGATTCGTGCGCGCCATCCGCGAGGACTTCGGAGTTGATCTCCGCGATCTCCGCGTCGTCATCATCGGTGCCGGGGGCGGAGCTGGTCGCGCCATCGCCACTCAGTGCTGCCTCGAAGACTGCCCCCAAGTAACCCTTGGGAACCGCACCGTGGAGAAGCTCACACAGATGCAGGATCTCCTCGATCCCCTCCTTCACGGCGAGAAGCTGGAGGGACCGGGCGACCGTCTCTCGATTCATGCCCTCACCGATCCTGCGCTTGAAGAAGCCATTTCAAATAGCGAACTCATCATCAATACCACCTCGGTAGGCCTCAAGCAGAGCGATCCCTCCCCGATCCCCTCCAGCTGGATCGAGCCTCATCACTTGGTCTACGATACCATCTACAATCCTGCGCGCACTCGGCTCCTTCGTGATGCTCAGGACCAAGGAGCGCGCACCGCAAACGGCCTCTCCCTCCTTCTCCACCAAGGAGCCCTTTCGCTAGAATACTGGACGAATAAGGACGCTCCCATCGAGGTCATGCGTCAAGGTCTCAAGGGTGCTATTGGGGCCTAACCCACTTATCGTGGACGAAGTCCACGATCTCGAAGCGCTTGCCGCCGCCCTGACCATCGCCATAGCGGACCATCAGCGTGACGGGCCGATCGCTCAGAAGCGCACCGACGAAGCGACCGTAGTTCAAGACCGTCTTAAGCCGCTCATCGTCCAGCTTTCGCTTCTCGGAATCAAGCGGGATGAAAGCAAAGATGAACTCCGAACCATCCGCGCTCGTGACAAGGTAGCCGGAATAATCCGTGCCCCCGATGACTTCGTCAAAAATACGCTTTTTCGCAATCTTAGCACGCACCAGAGCTCCACCCTGTGGCTTCTCCTCCAGCAGCTCGCCAACCCTCATCTCCGACCAGATCGTCGTGGCATCCCAATCCACCAAAAGAACTCCCCCCCTCTCAACAAAAAACACCGAGACCGGATCATGGTTCGCCCGAAAGGCATTGATCTGGAGGTAGCCCGTCGCTGAAGCATCAATGTCCCCGGGTGCCTTAACGGTAGGAAGCGCCCACGAAATATCTTGAAGGGTCCTGATGACAACTGGGGATTCCCATTTTGCCAAATCCACCGGATTGAGCTCACGATAGGGAGATGATCGCACCGATGAAATAAAGTCAGCCGGGCTCTCAGCGGTATTGATGGTCCGGATAATCTCAACCGCCTTATCCAGCCATATCATCGACTCCCCATCGAACCAATCGTGAGGCGAGCGCAGCTTATCATCAGAACCACTTGAAAAAACAATATTGTCGACCCCACTGCTCCCCTCATCAGCCATGTTTTTCGTGAGCACAGAAAAGCCAATACCAACTCCGATCAAGGGAACGATGACCGCAAACAAGCTCACCCAGAGCCAAGAAGTGGATCGCTTCTTACTTCCCCAGACTTCGTCAAGCGGCTGCTCCTCCTCCTTATCCCTCGCTAATCGGCGCACCTGCTCGGCGACATTGACGTGCCCTGAATCTTCCTCCTCTTCCTGAATGCCCTGAAGCAAGTCTTTCCCTTTCTTGAAAAGCTTCGATCCCGAGGAACTAGATGACTGCTTGGAACGACGCCCCCCTTTCACCCGACGAACTTTCTTGGTCATCCCCTGAGGTGCTTTTGCCTCGCCTGAATCTTCGCTCATCAGTAGTTAGATTAGGCAATCAAGGAGAACCCTTCAAGCCTTCCTTGACCTCGCTATCCGCCGGCTCCGACCCCACTTCAGCAGCGGCTGTCGCCTGAGCCAAAACCTCTTGGATTCGGGAGCCATACCATGAGACACCTTTGATCTCATTAAGCACCATCTTCCGCTCGCCATCCTCATCCTCTTCCCATGACAAATTCACCCAAACCCGGACCATCCCATCCGGATCATTCTCACCAAGGATGCTCTCTAGAGGCCGAAACCCTTTCTCGCGATTATCTATCAATTTACCCAACTCCTTGGCGAGCGCGCTCGCACGATGAAGAATTACTTCAGGCGACTCGGTGTTCCGAATAAGCTCGAGCGAATCTTCCGCAAAGGGTTTCGGAAAGTAAAATAAGAAAGTCGTCTTATCGGAACCAGCGCGCTCGATACGGCGGCGCACCAGCAGCCGAAAATCACCCTCGTCCTTCCCGACCCCGGAGCGAAAAAGGGTCCAAGGAACGGTGGAAAATGGGGCGAAATTCTCCCAATCAAGCCGCCATTCCTTACCATCCCAGACGTGCACTGCCTCGGCCTCCGCACCTCCGCGGTCCAGCCAGACCGTCTCCAGCGCAAGCACCAGCGGCTCTTTTTGAAGCTCGATAATATTCTGATTTATCAGACGCATCGGGACGAGATAATTCGGAGTGCTGTGAGTTTGATTAAAGCGCGTGAACTTCGCCGCTAACTCCGCAGAGCGATCAATGAATTGCTGCTGCGCCGGAATCGCATTCGAGCCGATAAAACCATTAAAGTTTTTAGCCACCGAGGGTAGATGCTTTTTGAGAAACTCTCGTTTCCACGGGGCCATCGCCGCCGCCTCAGGGCTCGCGTCGGCTTCTTCTCCCTCGTCGCCTTTGATCTGGAATAAGAGAATGAGTCCCACAATACCCCCGATCCAAGCGGTGATAAATAGATAGATTTTTTTATGCTTCTCCTCTTTGCGGCGCTTCTTGCGCCGCTTGACTTGGCGACTGCCATCAGGGAGGAGGGTGTGTTCATCGCGACTCCCCTTCCCATCCTTTTCCGTGGACTCAGGCAAAGTGATCCCCGGGATCTTTGCGATTTTCTCCCCTTCACTGAACTCAGTCTGAGCAGGTGGTGCCGAATCGTTGCGTATCTTCATCACATCCCGCACGACACTGGCTGAGCCGACCTTTGAGTCCGACTCCTCAGAACTGGATTGTGATGAGGGACTTTTCTTTCCCTCACCTTTTCCTCCGAATGCGAATCCGCACTCCCCGCAGAAAATTCCTTCTGAGATATCTCGGTCAGAACGCACCACCGATTGACACGACGGGCAGAGATAAACTTTTAGATGGCTCATACTGAGGAATGAGCGGCATACTGATGCACCGAACCCCCAGTAGTCAACTATCCGGGGGAAAAAAGAGATCCACTCGCTTTCTCAACCAACAGCGTCGCCATCGACTCCGTCGCTCCATCAAGCTCTTCGACCGCGGCCTTGAGTGGAGCGGCCGACCCGCCTGCGATCGCTTGCTCCACTTTGGTCTTCGCGAGACGAACTTCCTCTAGCTCGTCTTCATCGAGAAGCTCTCCCACTTGTTCTAGAGCCACCTCTACCGCTGGCAAAAGCTCTTCAGCCTTAAGCCGAGCTTCTTGGAAAACACGTGCATTCATGTCTTCAAAGGCGAACTCGACACTCTCGCTCACCATTTTCTCAACCCTCGCCTCAGTGACGTCCACGGCAGCACTTCCCACTTTAATAACGGTATCCTCGCCCGTCGCCACGTCCCGAGCAAGGACTGAGAGAATCCCATCAGCATCGATCCGGAACTCCACCCCAACTCGTGCCTGACCTCGGTTCGCTGGCGCAAAAGGAACCTCGAAGGAGCCTAGATCCCAGTTATCTCGCGCTAGCTCCCGCTCCCCTTGAAGAACCCTCACTTTCATCGAGGACTGTAAATCCGCCGCATTAGTGAACATCTCGCCCGCCTTGCAAGGAATCGTGGTATTCCTCGGGATGAGAACATTCATCAGCCCCCCCACCGTCTCGATCCCAAGACTTAGTGGAGTGACATCTAGTAAAAGAACCTCACGAACCGTCCCTGAGAGAATTCCCGCCTGAATCGCCGCTCCACGCGCGATCGCTTCATCCGGATGTTGGCTCAGGTTAGGTTCCTTTTGAAAAATCTCCTCGACCCGCTCCCGCACCAAAGGGATCCGGCTACTCCCCCCGACCATGAGCACGGTCTCAATCTCACCCAGCTCGACCTGCGCATCCAGAAGCGCCCGCCGACAGCACTTCTCCACGCGGTCGAGAGAGTCGCCCAAGATTCGGCCAAATTGATCCCGGCTCAGCTCGCTCTCGCCTTTGAAAGGGATTCGAAAAGTAGCCCTCTTTTCGGTTGAAAGAACGTGCTTTACCCGGCGCCCCTCCTGCGTCCATCGCACCTTTTCCAAAGCTTCTAATTTTTCAAAGTCGATCCCCATTTCACCCGCGGCCTGCCTCGCGATCGCGAGATCGAAATCATCCCCACCCAGCGCCGTGTCACCAGCGGTGGAAAGGACCTCGAAGACGCCCCCCCTCATCTCCAGCAGAGAAACATCAAAAGTCCCGCCTCCCAGATCGAAGACGGCCACCTTCGCCGAGTCCTCCAGACGATCTAAGCCATAAGAAAGCGCCGCCGCCGTCGGCTCGCTTAGAATCCGCACCACCTCGAGCCCCGCCAGCTCACCCGCTCGCTTAGTCGCCGAGCGCTGCGCATCATGAAAATAGGCCGGCACCGTGATCACCGCCTTGCGCACTTCGACCTCCAGCTGCGCTTCCGCGATCCCCTTCAATCTCTTAAGAATTTCCCCCGACACCTCCTCCGGCATCTTCGGGCCCGCCTTTGTCTCGAGCACAATCCCCTTCTCGCTTGGCTCTACCCCAGGCTCCTGAGAGACTTCTTCGAAACGACGCCCCATCAGACTTTTCACACTGGTCAGAACGCGCTCGACCCCCTGCCGCCGCAGCGCCGCCGCACCCACTTCCACCTCTCCTGAACTTCCATACCACACCGCACTCGGGGTCAGACGCGCGCCCGACTCATCCGCCAGCAGGATCGGAAAACCAGAGTCCACCACTCCCACCGCCGACTGGGTCGTTCCTAGATCGATCCCCACAATCACTTCGCTCATGGCGTCAGTCTTGGCCTAGGAAATCCCACCGAGCAAGGCTTCGAATAATTTTCCGGTAGCGGCCCGGAGTTGACCAAGCCATTTCTCGATAAAGACGAGCCCGCGTGCCACCTCGCCCATTTCACTTCCGCAGGTGTCCCAACCTTGGCGATCAAACCTCCCGAACTGCTCGCAAAGCTCTTCCTCAAGCCGGAGAAGCTCGCCCGTGAGCCGCTCAAGCTCAGCCTTAAGCGCTGGAATTCGGGAATCGAGCACCGCCTTTCCCAAAGCGCTCCGGCTCGCGCCACGCTCATCTAGAAATTCATCTACGCCTCGGATCGCCTCCGCTACCGGCCCAAAGAGATCCATCACGCCGCCCGGGACCACCCCTCGATCTTCCTCCGGCCCCAGCACCGAACGAATCCGCCGGGCGGGCGATTTCAAAAGCTCGTAAGCCGACCTCAGTTCTTCGAACGCCACCGCTGACCCGCCGGCATCAGGATGCGTTACCTTACTCTTCTCCCGGAATGACTCTTCCAAAGAATCGGCATCCAGCCCTAGAGTGCGCGGAAGTCCGAGTTTGGTAAATGGGTCCATCGTTAAGCCGCGAAGCTTTCTCCACAAGAACAAGTCACCAGCGCATTCGGATTCGTCACCTTAAATCCACCCTGCTGGAGATCGTCCGAGTAATCCAGCTCGCTGCCGCTCACAAAAAGCGCGCTCTTAGGATCAATAACAACTTTCACCCCCCCACTCTCTACCATGATATCTCGATCCCGAGGACCATCAACAAGATCCATCTGATACTGCAGTCCACTGCATCCACCACCAATCACCGCAATCCTAAGAGCACCGTCATCCTTACCCTGCTTCTTCCAGAGCCCCCGCAGGTGAGAAGAAGCACCCAAGAGCACTTTTACCAACTTTTCGTTCCCTATTGTGTAACCACTCTTCACTTTCTGACCTATTCTTAGCAGAGGGTCGCCTTCCCGCAACCTTTCATCAAGCACACCCTCTGACCGTCATCGCTAAGAAGAACCCTCTACAGGATTTATAAGTAACCTCCCCACCAAAGAGAACATTTAACCATTGCAACCGTTTAGTCCGTTTGGCACCCTTTTTTATCTCAGAATTCCCATGAAACTTATCCTTCCCATACTCTCAGCTATCATCGCCTTGCCCCTCGCGGCGCAGTCGACAGTAGCCTATACCACTCCTGCAGGTTACGTTAAAAGTAACCTAGTCGCAGGCTTCAACCCTCTCGGGGTCAATCTCCACGGCCAAATTCTCGTCTCTGGCGTCATCGATTCTGAATCAGGCGCCGTAATCACCGACGCCGACGTCGATTTCGCATCTGCTCTCAACGACACAAGCGCCACCTACGTTTTTGAAGTGACCAGCGGCCCGCAAGATGGATCAGTTTCCATCATCGACCAGAACGTTGCAGTGACCGCCAATACCGTAACTCTCGAAGGAGCAGGCATCTCTGCAGGAGCTGAGAGCTACACCATCAGACAAGCCCGCACGCTCAACGAAATCTTTGGCACAGGCTCAAATGGTCAGCTGCAGGGTGGAATCTCACCTCTCTCGGCGGATGTCGTATGGCTGCCTGACGGATCCGGAGGCTACGACCAATATTTCCACCGAAATGGGGCAAACGAATTCCGCCCAACGACCGCCGCAGGAACTGCTCTAACTTCCCCAGTCTCGATCTTCTATCCAGACGGCATCTTTATTCAGATTCGCTCGAACCCCAAGACCGTAACCATATTCGGAGAGGTTAAAACCACCCCAACGATCTCAGGTATTATCGAAGGATTTAACCTCATCTCAAATTCCAGCCCGGTAGGGTGCACTCTCGCCGAGTCCGGTCTTGATCAATTCATTAAGACAGGTCCTTCCCCTCTTTCTTCAGATATCGTCTGGGTTCCTGATAACATCGGTGGCTACACGCAATATTTCTACCGTTCCTTAAATTCTTCGTGGCGGCTTACCACGGCAGCTGGGGGTGCCGATCAAGGTGCCACCATTCTCCCATCTGCAGTCTTTATTCAACGCCGTGGGGCCACCTCGGCCGCCGGCCAGTTCCTCCTACCTCCATTCTTCTCAACTCTGTAAACACATGAAATACAACAGTAAAATTACAAAATTCCTCGTCGTAGGAATCCTCTCCGCTCAACTCTCGCACGCTGCTTCATTGTCAGTCGAGAATGTCGTCGGCGATGGCAGCGAGCTCGCATTGGTCGGCACCGACGGATCTACCGGCCTCCTTGGCGGATTCATCGCACTTTACCAGTTCTCTACAGCGCCCACAAATGTTGCTGCTCTCCAAGCGAATGGAAATACAGGACTCCTCCAGTCTGTGGCGCTTACCTCAGCAGTCAACTTTGGCAGCCCAGGCGCCTTCATCGGCCAGTTTAACTCGTTTCAAAACAACGCGAATGCCGACCTTTTTCTCATCTTTGGTGATGGCGCTGATGCTGCATCGTCCTCAGGTCTCGCACTCATTGACGTAACCGGTCAAAGCGCCCTCACCGGTAACGATGCCAACCCCGGGCCCCAAAGCTTGGAAGGCTACATCATCGATAACCCTGCTGACGTATTAATCGGCACCGTCGGCACCGGAATTTTCGATTGGAGTGCTGTTGCAGGCGACCAAAGCTTCGCTGATTATGCGACGGGAACGGTCGGCCTTGAGGCAGTTCCCGAGCCTTCTAGTGCCCTTCTGCTTGGCCTTGGCTTCTTGGCTGCCGGAGCACGTCGTCGCCGCTAGAATCTACAATATTTTTTCTCCAAATCCCTACCCTCTTCGGAGCGTAGGGATTTTTTTATATTTGTGGGTGAAGCTGACAACTAACGGTGCACTTCCTCCCGGCGCTGCTCCAGTGTGCCTTTCGTCACTCCGAGCCGCTCGATCGCTCCTAGCTGACTGGCCACGTCCCGGGCGCTCCGCTCTCTGGCAAAGAAGCGGCGATAGACCTGCACCAAGCGCAGCGCTTCTTGCTCGTCCTCCTCCAGCAGCTCAAGACGGAAGCGACGCAGGCCCTTTTTCTCAAATCCCTCAACGCTTCCGATCCCGGTTTGCGCGAGGCCGTTGAAAAGAGTATTTCGGCAGCCGACATCAGCACTCAGGGTGTGAAGCTGACCCACACGGTCTCGCAGCTGAACTTTATGCCTCTCGCAAGGCTTACCGCAGTCCTTCACACTGGTCCCCTCACTCAGGAAAGTGCAGAAAACACAGTGCTCCATATGAAACATCGGCATGTGCTGGTGCACCGTGAGCTCGAGCCAGTCAGCCGGAGTTCCCCCTAGCATCTCGCCCACCTGACCCTCGTTGAGATCATAAGAAATGGTGAGATTTTCAAAACCACCGCTCTCCATGAGAAGCTTCGCCGTTAGCGAGTTCGCGACATTGAGCGAAAAATCACCGATGAGCCGAAGCGGGGAATCCTTGAAAAAAGAAATCGCACCCAGATTCCGCACCAGCACACCATCCGGCTCGGCCTTGGTGATCAGTTTGAAATAGCCCACCTCACTCGGCTTCTGGATCCGCGGAGTCGCGAGAAAGATCTCACCACTGTAGTCGCGCACCAGAGCGACGGCGTCCTTATAAACCCGAAGGTCCTCGAAATCGCAGTAGATGAATCTCACCCCGGCAGAAAGGGCCCCGCGAACTTGCCCCAAGCTGCGGCAGAGCACGCGCAGCTCGACCTCCTTCGCCGATTTTTTCGCGGCTGGAAGGAGCGATTTTAAAATAGCGCGGCCGTCATTTACGATACGTTCGCTCGCGAGAAGTTCGACAAGCCGCCTGCGGCAACGATTAAGCTCTCCGAGCGGAAGGATGACCTCTCCCTCGATCTCGCAAGTTACGGATCCAAGAGAAAAACCGGTGCCGCCTAGTCGGCTGAGCTGCGCTTCGAGAATCTCTAGCCCGAGGGGGCGCTTCTCGGCTCTCTCTAACATAATTTCACTCGCCACTTCCTTCCCCCGGGATCTCAGCACCAGCGGCTCTCCCACTCTTCCACTTACGCTGATCTCGAGCGCATCACCTTTTTCCACCAGACGTCCGCCCTTCCAGGTCTTGCGCACCGCGGCATCAAGCTTCGGATCGCTCGTCTTCCAAAGCCCCTGGCCGACCTTAACGCGCTCCCAATCGATCTTCACGCGGCGGTCGAAATCAAGACGGCCATTCTCGATCTTCCAAACCATCCCGCCCTGCTCACGATTGCGATCTTCACCGGCATCGATAACAAAACCGTTCCCGGGTTCAATGGGCACCGCAGCGTCATCTATCTCAATCCAGCCCGGCCCGCTCGCCGTGATTTTGCCGACAAAAGCGCCGCGCTTTTTCCCCCACTTCCCGTGGGTCAGCTTCGGGTGATTCGTCCCACCGAGCCAGCCCGAGGAAAGGCCACGGGAAAACATCATCTCTAGAATGTGGCGGTCGTGCTCAGTGATCTCGACATCATCGAGCGCCTTACGATAGACCCGCGTCACGGCCGCCACGTATTCCGGACTCTTCAGCCGACCTTCGATTTTAAAACTGACCACCCCAGCCTTCACCAGATCCGGAATGAGATCGACAGCAGCAAGATCCTGCGGACTAAGCAAGTAGCGCACCTCGCCCATCGGCCTCGTCTCGCCATCCACCACGAGCTCGTAAGGCATGCGACAAGCCTGCGCGCACTCCCCCCGATTCGCCGAGCGCTGGCCTAGGCTCTCAGAGGTCAAACACTGTCCCGAATAGGCCACGCAGAGCGCACCGTGCACAAAAACCTCCAGCGGAACATCGCTCTTCTGACTGACGCGCGAGATCTCTTCGACAGAAAGCTCCCGTGAGAGCACCGCCCGTTCAAGGCCGATCATTCCATCAATAAAACTGAGCCCTTCAGGCGAGGTGATCGTCATCTGTGTCGAGGCGTGAACCTCAATATCAGGCGCAATTTCCTTCACCAGTTTCGCCGCCCCAAGATCCTGGACAATAACGGCATCGACTCCCGCCCGCGCCATCAATTCAATCTGCTCAACGGCTCCCTCAAGTTCACTAGGAAAGACCAGCGTATTAAAAGCGACAAACCCTAGCACGCCGTGCCGATGAAGAAAATCCATCAGCTCCGGGAGATCCGCCTCGGTGAAATTATCCGCCCGCATCCGCGCGTTAAAGCGCGGCATGCCGAAGAAAATTGCGTCAGCACCATTGGCGACAGCAGCACGAGCGCAGTCCCAATTTCCGGCGGGGGCGAGGAGTTCGGTCACGCGCAGAACCTAGTGGAACGAGCGATCAAGGGCTACTCCTTTTCCAAGCGACCCTTCGCGAGATCCGGATAGCTTCCGAGGTCAAGCTCGTCGCCCGTTTGCTCCTGAAGCTCTTTGAGCTTTTCCAAAAGGGCGCGCCCCTTTTCAATCCCCCGCCCCTCCTCAAGAAGATCACTTTTTTCATAAGGATCCTCTTTCAGATGAAAAAGGCGGGCTACCTGACCGCGCGGATAAACGATGAGCTTGTAATCCCCATCGGTCACCTGCCGCTGAGACATCCGATAACCCGTGGTGATCGCGCCGCGCCCTTGCGAATTCCCACGCAGGATAGGAACAATACTCTCAAATTGCACGTGCTCAGGAACCTCGGCGCCTGCCGCCTCGAGGGTGGTCGGAACGATGTCCTGAAGATAGATGCCGTGCTCGATCTTACGGCCCGGCTCTAGATTTGGACCCGAGACGACAAAGGGCACGCGCACGCTGTGATCATACATGTTCTGCTTCCCCAGCAGCCCATGATGGCCGACTGAAAGCCCGTGGTCTGCGGTGAAAATGACGTAAGTATTTTCGCGCTGACCATTCTCCTCAAGACGGTCAAGAACGCGGCCAATCTGCGCATCAAGGTGAGAAATAAGCGCGTAGTATTCACGCCGATGCACCTGCACCGCGCGCGTCGTGCGGGGAAAGGGCGCGAGCGCTTCGTCGCGAAGATCGCGCCCAGCTTGCATCACATTCCGGTGCGGGTAAAGCGGCTGGAAGTTCTTCGGGATCGCGATTTCTTCAGCTGGATAAAGGTCGAGGTATTCTTGCGGAGCCTGACGCGGATCGTGCGGCGCGTTGAAGGCAAGGTAGATGAAAAAAGGTTTCTCCGATCCTCTCGCAATGTCGAGGTAGCCAATCGCGGTGTCAGCCTCGACCTCGCTCCAGTGCTTCCCCCCTTCCCAGAAGCCACCCTCATCTCGATCGGTCGCGCTCCACGAATCTGGCTTCCCCTCGAGCGGGCGGTTGTAAGCATTTACTCGGTCACGCGGCATCCCGGGACGGACCTCCCCGACGTGATCAAAGATTTTTCCAGCCGGGATATCGACATGCCACTTCCCTGTCATGAAAGTCTCATAACCAGCGGAGGATAGCATCTGAGGCCAAGTCCCCTCTTTTGCCACGAGGTCATTTTTCATCCCTCCAGCCTCCTTCTCCGCATACCAAAGCTGACGCCCACTCAGGAGCATCGTGCGGCTCGCGATGCAGATGGCCCCATTCCACCCACCCGGGTTATAGGCGCGAGAAAATGTCGTCCCACTCTCGACAAGCTGGTCGAGATGAGGCGTCTTGATTTCCTGATGACCGAGCGCGCCGATCGCATCGTAGGTCATGTCATCCGCGAAGATGAAAAGAAAGTTCGGCTTTTCTGCAGCCTGCAACGGCAAAAAAAGAGCGAAGAGAAGAGCGCGGATCATCTGCTTGATCCTGCCATCCAAGCACAGGAGGTCACTCCAATAATCCGTCTCTGATCCCCACCCAAAAAAAGTCGCTCTCAGAGAGAGCGACCTATCAAAATAGAGAAAACAAAAGCTTATTTCCGGCGGCGGAAGCCGAGGAGAGCAAGAGCGCTCAAACCCAGAAGAACACTGGAAGGCTCCGGGACATTGTTTTCGACTCCAACATTATCGAAACCAACACTGTTCGCTCCTCCTTCTGCAAACAAGGGAACAATCTTAACGCGAGTCGCAGCAGGGTCGATGGTGTAGTTCGTCGTGTAGGTCGCCCAGCTAGAAGTAATCGTAAAATCCTGGTCCCCACTGTCAGAGATGACTCCAGTCCCACTCCAGCTCTCGATCTTGACGCCCCCGATGTTCGTCGTTCCCCCTAAGCTGATCATATCCAAGCTGAAGTTGTAAGCATTTCCAGCAATGAGATTGAGATTGCCAAGCGGAATTCCTCCACCTGCTGCTGGGTTTGCTCCCGTGCCACCTTCGGAGACAAGAACGCCACCCCATGCACCAGCCGTATTATCGATTCTTCCATAACCTCCGGTGTTTCCACCAGTAGCTGGATAATCGATCACCGTTCCTGCTGAAGCGCCTTGATTCCAAGAATCACCAGCAGCAATTTCAAAGTCACCATTGGGGACCAGCACGAAGACCGCCTGAGAGACTGAAGTGCTTGCCACAGCCATTAAAGTAAATGCGATTTTTTTCATATTGTAATTTGAGTTTGTAAGATGCCCCTAATCAGAATGACCGCGACGATCTCAGTAAATTCCACTAAATTGCATTAGATCTCGCGCGTCAACTTAATTCCTCGCAGGTGGATCATAAAAAAATTTAAGGCATTATCCGAAAGCGTTCTAGGCATGAACTAAAAGCGTAATATTATGCACTCCCCGATAACCCTTCAATCAAATAGTGCTTACTGGTTTCCCCCTTTGATCTTTACTAGCGTGTTCACCGTTGAATGACCGTCATGCCTCTCGACTTTGCCATTTGGCCAAGTCACTTCGATGCTCTTCACCTTCCCCGAGGGACCGAGACCGAAGTGAGCTACCGGCGCATGCTGTGAAAGAAAGGAATCACCTGTGACAATCCACTTCGACTGAGAACGCCCTAAGTCATCAGTGATCGTGACCTTCGCTCCATTAGGTGAGTAACCTAACTGAGCAGATTCCCTAAGCTGAATCGAGACCCAGTTGTTGTTTTCACCCACCTCAATATCGTTCGCGAAGGCGCGAACGATAAGCTCCGAGCCTCGTCCATTCCATTTCGATTCGGCGATGATCAGGTCGGGACGCCCATCTCCATCAAGGTCGTCAGAAATCACGGAGCGAGCATCGTAGGAGTGGGCTGCTCCAAAGTGAAAAGAGCCATTCACGAAGCGGTCCTTTTTCGCAGGATGATTGATAAGAAGAACATTTTTCTCAAAGCCATTCCATGACACCGCATCAAGGTTCAACTCGCTGAGAGAGTTCTGGAAGACCTTAAGCACCCTAGGGTTCTCCTTAGAATCCCCCGTGTAAATATCGTGCCTCCAAAACGTCGAACAGTAGTCCTTACACGAGTTCCCGCTGCGGTGACCATTGGCGACATAGATGTCTTGGTCCCCATCGAGATCGAAGTCGAAGGTCGTGCTCCCCCAAGACCACCCTGTCCGGGTCACCTCATTCGACATCGCCGAATCTTCCTCAAAACGCTTCTCGGAATTCCCAAAGTAAAGGCGATTTCCATGCCCCATCGCCTTCCTCATAGGATGAACCTCTGGTCGGTCCGCACGCCCGAGCTTAAGCCGATCAAGACGCCGAGCCGTTGTCGATGACATCCCGATCACGTAGAAATCGAGATAGCCATCAGCATTGTAGTCGCCGATGGTATGGCCCATCCCAAAAAAGTGGCGCTCTTTTACGTAATCCTGAGTTGCCAGCTTAAAGCTCCCCTTCCCGCTGTTCTCGTAAATATCGAGCCCCGCATAATCCGAAACGTTCATCAGGTCGAGATCGCCATCCTCATCGAGATCGACAAAAGAAGCCGAGTAGCTCCGCCGATTCCTCAGAGGCGAAAGCCCCGCGCTCTCAGTCTCATCGCTGAAGGAGCCGCCGCCATTATTTTTCAGAAAGAAAGAAGGAGGTCCATCGTTGGCATCGTAATAAGGCGTGGGCATTTGCCCATTCATAAAGGCGAGCTTGTATTGGGTCATCCAGAGATCGAGATCACCATCGCCATCTACGTCTCCGGCGGTCACCGCCGTCGGCATTTCAAATTGAACGGGCGCGCAAACAGTTCCCTCCGTCTTGAAGCGCCCCCTTTCATCACCCGTGAAAAGGTAGGGTGAACCATCTTTCCCTACCGTCACGAAATCAACATTTCCATCTCCGTTAAAGTCAGAGAGAATCGCCGCCTCCCAGATTTCGATCGGGTGAGAAAGGAAGGACCTCCGATCAAACTCCCGCTCTCCCTTGTTCCAGTAAACCCGATTCCAGCGCGGTAGAATAATCTCAGAAAGTCCATCTCCATCGAGGTCATAAGCTAGAATCGGGTAAGCAGAGATCCAGTCCTCCCGACTGTGAAAAGCCTCCAGAATTTGCTTAAATTGATCCTCTCCACTCCGCTCGATCATCTTAAGAGCCGTAACCGTCAGCGACTCTGGGATAGGGTCATTTTTTAGACCCTCAGTAGCAGGGAGAGCCCACTTCACTTCCAGTTCTCCCTTAAAGGTGAAACTCGTCTGAGTGCTCGCCCGTTTGGCATGGATCGCAAAAGAGATGGTCGACCGAGGACCCGCCTTCTCACCGCCGGGCACAAAGCGGCTGTGGTGCCACTCGGTCTGGACAATCTCGATCCCCATCTTACCGAAGGATCGGGCATACTGCCGCCACTCCTCCGCAGTGAACTTCCTAGGGGATTCCGCATCGAAATAGGTCAATTTCATCCCGCTCTCTAACTCCATGGCCTCACCCGGCGATCCGAATGAAAGCTCACCCTCAAATGGAAAATCTGCCAGGAGTGACAACTTAAAGGGCCCCTGCTTCCCGCGCAGGCGATCCCAAAGTTTCACAAATACCCCCTCATAATTCTGAGCCTCTACCTCAGATTCCCAGACGGTCTCATCAAGCTGAGCGCGCTCATCTAGCGCTTCCCCACCGCTTATGATCGCCGCCTCTTCTCCAAGCGAACAGATCGGGAAATAGGTCGAGATGGCGATGACGCAGACGAGCGGCGATAGAGTCCTCGAAAAAAAGCATGAGCGCTCTCTTCTCAGTAGAAAAAAGGGTGTCGTTTTTGAGAAAAGGTTAGTCTTCATAAATTAGGTGCATTTTAATGCAACTAATGGGACCTGTGAAACACAAAAAGCGCCTTCCCCGCCTGAGGCCTCTCCAGTTCACCAAAAACACCCCCGCTTACTCCGATTTCTGTAGTAACCCTCAAAATGGTCAAAGAGCCTCGCACTCACCCGCACCCTCGCTTTCATACACCCTCGCCGCAGAAAATATCCTCCCAACTCTCGATGCCATATCGAGCAAAGCCATCCCAATCCTTCTTTGCGCCGTCTTCGGTGTCCACCACCTTAAGAAATCCCCGGCTTCCTCGCTTTTTCCACGAGGACTCCAAAAATCACCAACTCGAACCCTGGATCCACTCCCGCTCCGGATTTTCCTCATCTTAAGAGCGGGACCGCCCCAGCGGCCTGACATCGAAGACCGTAGCATCATCGACATTTGTAGGTCGGTGCCCGAGCGGGTCCGTCGATTCACGCATTATCCCGGGTTGCCAAGCTACCGGTCTGCTCGCTTGACCACGTTTGAAAAAAATCGCCAAGCCAAGAAGCGACCCTAAAAAAAGCACCCAAGCCATAAGTTGCCCATTTTACATTCGCGCCAAAGTCCAACTCCTACCACTCTCATCGAGATCGATATGCTTAAAAAAATTCTCCTCTTGGGGCCTCTATTCATCGTCCTGCTCTTACTTCTAATGAAATTTCGAGACGAGAAAGCAGCGGTCGCCACTCCCGTGTTTGACACCCCGATCTACCAAGAAGCAGTGCCGGAGCTCCCCGAGCTGGATTGGAACACGGTGCGGGCCTTCAATCTCCCTCTCAATAATCCCCCCTGTGTCCCCGCTGCCGAAGCGGATTTTTTGACCAGCACGGACACGGTTCTCGGCGTGATCCTCGGCGAGGAAGCCCGGGCCTACCCTTGGGATCTCTTGAAGAACTTTCACGCCGTAAATGACTACCTCGATGGACAGCCCATCATCGTTAACATGTGCGAGGCTTGCAATGGCGGCGCCGCCTTCCTCGCCACCCTTCCGGAAACCGTCATCGACCTTCGTCCCCGTGGCTTGAAGAACGGCACCTGGTATGGAGTCGATTTTCAAACCGGGAGTCTCTGGTTTCCCTTCACCGGAGAAGCCTTCGAAGGCCCACTGAAGGGCACAAAATTGGAACGAATCCGAGTCTACTTTTCCTCGTGGGAGGACTGGAAGCGCGACCATCCCGATTCAACTGTCGCCCTATCCTCCGAAGAAGTTCGGATGAGGCCGCACGGACGGGAAAGCCATATGGCAGACCCCACCACCTTCAATCCGGCCTACCTCAAAAAGATCACCAGCGCTAAAAAGAATCCCCGGAGACTCCTGCTGCCCGGCCACTCCCTCGTGTTCGGGCTGATCCCAGATGGCGCAGGACGCCCGCAGGCATTCCCCATCGACTCATTGGCAAAATCTGGCGCCTTCGTTCAAACAAAAATTGGTGATATTCCAATCCTCCTCCTGTCCCAGAACCGCCACCAAATTGGAGCCTATCAGCGACGCCTAGGGGGCCACGAACTCAGATTCGTAATGAAATCTCGCAAGCCCCTCATCGTGCTCGATCACCGGGGGAATCGCTGGAACATGTGGGGCCGGACCATCGACGGGCCAGACCACCCCAGCGAGCTACCACTCGCGGACGGATATATCGCAAAATGGTATGAGTGGATTGAGAACTTCCCCGAGTCCGATGTAATCGAAATCAAGTAGACCAAAAACTCTCCCACGATTTTTTGACTCACCCTCGCCCGCTTCCCCTTCCCAGAAAAGCCAGCGCACCCCCTGCGTCCCCCCTAAAAACCACCCTTAAAAGTTGGCCCCATCAGCCCATAACATCGCCGCGCCCAGAGCTAAGCCCTCCTTAAAAAACAAAGTCATCTTCACCCAAGATCTGCACCTCGGTCTGAAGCTCCACCCCGCGCTCCGCTTTCGCCTTTGCCTTAATCTCCTCGATCAGGGCGAGAACGTCACTCGAACGCGCCTGCCCCCGATTTACGATAAAATTACCGTGCTCAGGCGAGACCTCCGCCTTACCGACGCCCGTCTCTTTTAGACCTAGCTCATCAATGAGCTGGCCCGCCCCGCAGATCTCAGGATTTTTGAAAATGCACCCCGCACTCGCAGCCTTCGGCTGGGTGCTATTCCGGTGATGGCGCGACTCATCGAGCAGCTCTTGAATACCTCCGGCCTCCGCCGTGACACCTTTGAAAGTGGCCGAGAGCGCGTAGTTCCTCCGCAGTTCCGGGACGCTCCGATAACTCGAGTCGATCTCACCCCGGCTGCGCGTCCGGATTTTCCCATCCTCATCCAGAAAGGTCACGCTCACCACTTGGTCGAAGGTCTCGACCCGCATCGCCCCGGCATTCATGCGGAGGCCGCCGCCGACATTCCCCGGAATTCCTTCCATCCACTCAAAGCCTCCGATGCCATGCTCACGTGCGACACTCGAGAGCTTTTTAAACCGCGCTCCCACCCCCGCCGTAATCGTCTCTCCATCCACCGTAACCTCGCTAAAGACGCCCCCTCTCGGATGAATGACAGCACCCCGGATCCCTCCATCGCGCACCAAAAGATTCGATCCACGCCCGATCACCCGGACAGGAATACCGCGCGCACGACAGTAAACGACAGCCTCCGCGAAGCTCTCGAATGTGCTCGGCTCAATCCAGAACTGAGCAGGCCCACCGACCCGAATCGTGGTGTGCTTCGCCATCGGCTCGTAGAGACGAATCGTCTCGACGCCAGAGTCCGCCACAATCTCATCAAGCGTCTTAAGATCTGCGATCAGCTTATTCCCGGCTTCATGGACATTCCCTGCCCCGAGAGTCAGAAAAAGATCATCATCCCGCAGCGCATTTCCGACCACATGATGCGCCGTCGAAAGATCAGGAAGATAAACCGCCTTAGTGTCGCCATTTGCGAGAATGGCATCAACAATGGTCTGACCACTGACGCCCTCGATGGGATCTTCACTCGCGGCATAGACCGCCGTGACGAAGACAAGATCGGCCGCTTGCAGCGCCTTTCCGAACTCATCCGCGAGCTTCTGCGTCCTACTGTAGCGGTGCGGCTGGAAGAGGACGACGACCCTCCCTCGCTCATAAGTGCGGGCTGTCTGCAGCGTGGCTGCTACCTCAGTCGGATGGTGGCCATAGTCGTCCACGATGCGGCACCGCTTCGTGAGATACTTCGTCTCAAAGCGCCGCTTCGCTCCCGCAAAGGAACCCAGCGCACGCGCGATCTTATGGAATTCCACCCCGCAAAGATGGCCGATCGCGATCGCTCCGAGCGCGTTCAAGACATTGTGCCGCCCCGCGATCCCAAGCTGGACGCGCCCGAATTCCTCTCCTCTAAAATGCACCGTAAAACTCGTCGTCCCGATCTGCTCTGAAATATCGCTCGCGGTCCAGTCGGCCCCGCTCCAGCCATAGGAAATAGCGTCCGCCCGGGAGCTGCAAAGCCGGGTCGCTTCTTCGCATTCTCCACAATAAACAATCGAGCCTGAGGTCTGATCGAGCAAGGTCGTAAAGACTTCACGGATCTGCTCGATCCCACGAGTGTAAAAGTCGAGATGCTCCTCCTCAACATTGAGAACAATACTGTGCCTTGGCTTGTAGAGCGCTAGCGTGCCATCGGATTCATCACCTTCCGCCACCAGATATTCCCCCTCCTCACTCCACTCCGCATTGCTACCAAGCACCGGAATTTCCGCGCCCACATAGTGGCAAGGGCTCAGGTCGCCCTTCCGTAAAATGTGCGCCACCATCGATGACGTCGTCGTTTTTCCATGCGTCCCCGAGACCACCACGCCGGACTTCGTATGAAGAATCGCTGCGAGACATTCGGCCCGCCGAAAAGTCGCCGTTTTATTGTAATGCGCTGCCGCTAAAGCCGGATTTGTATCGCGGATCGCGGACGAATAGACGACCACTTCAGAATCGCGCACCGCCTCGGCCGAGTGCGGAGTCGAAAAGTTCAGACCCCGGTCCCGTAACCTCTCAGTCTCGCCCGAGGTCACCCGATCCGAGCCGCTCACGACATGTCCCATTTCTAAAAGAAGACGCGCCAGCCCACTCATCCCCGAGCCCGCCACCCCGATGAGATGGATCCGCATCGGCTTCTCGCGGTCTAAAAGCCGCCTACTAAATTCATCGATTTTCATCCTTCGATCACGTTCGCTATTTGACTTGCAGCATCAGACACGGCGAGCGCCGCCATCGCTTCCGACATCTGAGAAATCATTTCATCACTTAATTCGGCGAACATTTCCTTCATCACCTCGACACTTACCTCACCCTGCTGCTTCAGCACTGCCGCTCCCGCTTCTTCATAAACGGTAGCATTCGCAGTCTGATGATCGTCAGCCGAGAATGGAAACGGCACCAGAAGCGCGGGAAGACCAGCCCGGCTCAGCTCCGTAAGCGAGGACGCCCCCGAGCGCGCAATACAGAAATCAGAAGCAGCATATGCCGCCGCCATCTGATCACAAAAGGCGAGCACCTTGTAGCCCGCTCGTCCACCCACCTGCTTGGTGAGACGGTCGAAGTCTCCCTGCCCCGCAAGATGAATCACCTGCCACTCCGCTCCCTCAGAACCCGCCGCCACGATCTCGTTCAGCTTGGCCGCCCCTTGACTTCCACCCATCACCAAAAGGGTCCTTTGCGCCGGGTCGAGACCGAACACCTTGCACGCCTCCTCGCGCGAGGGCAGACTCTCCAGCTCTTCCCGCACCGGCGTCCCCGTAATCACCACCTCCGCATTCGGAAAATGCGAGGCCGCCTCTTTCAAGCCGAGAAGCACCTTAGTGCACTTCTTCGAGGTCAGCAGATTCGAGCGCCCCGGAATCGCATTTGAGTCATGCACATATGTCCGTAAGCCTCTCTTCGCCCCAGCATAAACAGGCGGAAACGAGGTGAATCCACCCATCCCAAGAACAACATCCGCCTTCTCCCGCTCCACGATTTTTCCACAACGCGAGATCGTCTTCATAAGACGCCACAGAAAAGGCAGCATCTTGAGCGAGAGCGTCGGAGGCTTAGCGATCGCCTTCACCTTCTCGAAACTCAGTTCGGTGTATTTCTCAGAAGCACGCGCATCCACCTTTTTCTCCGAAATCAAGAGAAGAACCTTGTGACCACGGGACCTAAGCTCCTGGGCGACAGCGATTCCCGGAAAAAGGTGACCTCCAGTCCCTCCACAAGCGATAATGACATTAAGCGGCTCTGACACAGTAAGATAAGGAATAGGAATGGGAGTCGAAAAACAGCAGCTTTTCGAGCAAAAAGAGTTTTTCCTCTTTCCCGGCGACCTTGGCAAGAATTTGCACCGCTATCTTCCACTTCCCCAGCGTCACCCGCCCACTAAATTCCTTGCAAAAGGAGACATTTCCTCGTAACACGCGCGCCCCTCCGTTTAGCCGCTTCATAAACAACGAAAGACCGCAGAGGATCACAGCGGCAGTTTTTCAACCCAAGCGCCCCCGTGCTTTAACGTGGGACCAAAAATAAAACATGATTAACGAACTCGTAAAAGAGATGGTCGAAGCTGGTGTCCACTACGGTCACCAGACCAAGAAATGGAATCCGCAAATGAAGCCTTACCTTATGAAAAATAAGGGCGGCATCTACATCATCGACCTCGAAAAGACAGTCCAGTGCCTCGATAAGGCCTCCGACTTCCTCGCCGGCCTCTCATCCAAAGGGAAAAAAATCCTCTTCGTCGGCTGTAAGCGTCAAGCTCAGGACGCCGTCAAGGAAGCCGCTGAAGCGACCGGTCAACTCTACGTCAACCACCGCTGGCTCGGCGGCACCATGACAAATCTCACAACCATCCGTAAGTCGGTAGCTCGCATGAAATATCTCGAGGACATCGAACGTGCTCCAGAATACAAGCTCATGTCGAAGAAGGAACTCTCCGCGCTCAATCGCGAAAAGGAGAAGCTCCGCCGGAACCTCCACGGAGTGCGGAACATGGAAGACAAGCCCGACGCCCTCGTCGTCGTAGACGTTGCCAAGGAGTCCATCGCAGTCGCCGAAGCACGGCGCCTGAACATCCCCGTCATCGGGATCGTTGACACCAATGGCGACCCTTCGAAAGTCCAGTTCCCCGTCCCGGGAAATGACGACGCCATGCGCTCCATCCGCCTCCTCCTCCAGCACCTTGTCGATGGTATCGTCGGCGGTGCCAAAAAATAAACTTTCTCACCAAGAAACAGATTATGATTACTGCAGCTCTTGTAAAAGAACTCCGCGAGACCACCGGCGTGGGCATGATGGAGTGTAAGAACGCACTGAAAGAAACCGATGGCGACCTCAAGGCTGCCGGCAAGCTCCTCCGCGAACGCGGACAGGCCAAAGCTGTCAAAAAAGCAGACCGCGATGCCAAAGACGGCGTCATCACTGCTAAAATCGACGAGTCCGGCAAGACCGGCACCCTCATCGAGCTTAACTGCGAAACTGACTTCGTCGCTAAGAACGAGAACTTCCAAGCCTTCGTCGCCGAAGTCCTCGACACCGTCACCGCTGCCGGAGCCGACAGCCCCGAAGCTGCCGCTTCCCTCCCGAAGGACGATGGCACCCTCGACGAATTCATTAAAACGAAAGTCCTCGAAATGGGCGAAAATCTCCGCCTTCGCCGCGTCACCCGCTACGAGGTCTCCGGTGAAGGCAGCGTCTCCTCCTACATCCACATGGGTGGAAAAATAGGCGTCCTCATCGAGGTCGGAGCCGAAAAAGCCGAGTCGACCCAAGCAGATGGCTTCCGTGAACTAGTCAAAGACCTCGCCCTCCACATCGCCGCTTTTGATCCTGCCGGAATCGCTCGTGAGGACGTCCCTGCCGAGCTCATCGAAGCCGAGAAGGACATCTTCCGTAAGCAGATGGAAGGCCAGAACAAGCCCGCCGACATCATCGAAAAAATCATCGACGGTAAAATTAGCAAGTTCTACTCCGAGCGCTGCCTCCTTGAGCAAGGTTTCGTCAAAGACCCCGATACCACCATCAAGGCTCTCCTCGAAGCCAAGTCGAAAGACCTCGGTGACAACCTCACCATCCGCCGCCTAGTCCGCTACGCACTCGGCGAGTAAAACTAAGTTTTAGCAAACTTTCAAAACGGCCACCCTTAAAAAAAGGGTGGCCGTTTTTTTAGCCCGTCTATTCGAACAGGTCCCATAGGTCCTACCAATCCTATTTCTACATCCCCCGCAAACCCATCCGGATAATCTCTCCGCTGTCGGCCTCGGGACGGTCCTTGAGAGCCCTATCAACCGACTTCCGCGCATCAGCCTGCTTGAAGCCCAGCGCCATCAGACCCATCTCAGCATCGCGGGCCGCATCAGACCGCTCAGAATTCTGCTCCCAAGTCTGCGCCACCCCGACCTTATCCTTAAGCTCTAAAATGATCCTCTCAGCCGTCTTTTTCCCAATCCCCTTAATCTTCGCCATCGCCGCCGCATCGCCTCCCACCACAACCTGCTTGAAATGCTCCACCGGCATCCCGCTCAGCACCGCCATCGCGATAGCCGGACCGATGCCACTGACCCGGTCGATTAAAAGCAAAAAAACATCGCGCTCCTCGTCGCTCGTAAATCCATATAAAGTTAGCGAGTTTTCACGAACGTGCTGATAAGTCCGTAGATCCACCTGAGCACCCTCTACCGGGTTAAGACGGTCATAAGTAGACATCGGAACAAGCGTCTGATAGCCCACTCCCCCACATCCCACCACCACACGGCCTGGTAGGGCTTCCCAAACTTCACCTTTCAGACGTGTAATCATTCCGAGGAAATTAAGAAGATCGGCGCGATCCCTCAAGACTCTTTACCTTTAAAGTCAGGGGCCAAAGCCCCACCTATTAAGAATACCTTAATTTAAAGCTTGTTAGCCCTGCAAAAAAATGGCGACATATCCGAATTTTCAGTCGCTTCGACGCCACTTTTGAGCTATATTCCAGTCGTTATGGCAACTACTAAAAGAACACGTTTCTCTCGTCGGCTCCCTGATCATGTCACCGATGAAATCGTCAACGTGCTCGGCGGAAATGATAAACTCTTTGGATTTAATGAACTCTTCGAAGACGTCTACGAACGTCTCAAGACTCGTAATGCAGTGAGTGGTGGAGAAGAGATGCTTCGTCTACGCGCTTACGAAAAGCTTCAAAACCTTGTAACCCGCGGTCTCGTAGAAAAAGACGGTAAAGAATACCGCGGTCTTGATCGGATCGAGGAAGCGCACAGCGATAACATCGCTAAGCAAGAAGCTTAATCTCGCTTCCTGACGACTATCGTCAAAAAAAGTATTGGTTTTACCAACCACCAACTTTTAATTGCCCACGTTCGAAAGACGTGGGCAATTTTCTTTCCCAAATGCCTCATTTAGATCACTCTCCCGCCAGTTCCTGACCACCCCGCCATGCTCTCTGATTATACCCCCGTCATTTTCCAGACCATCGTAGCCATCGGCTTCGCCGCGATCGCGCTCGGCCTCAGCGTCCTCCTCGGAAAAAAAGGACGCGATTCTACGATGAAGAACACGCCCTACGAATGCGGCATGCTCCCCATCGGCGAGGGTGCCCCGAGATTCAGCGTGAAGTTCTATCTCGTAGCGATGCTATTTGTCATCTTCGATATTGAGGTCGTCTTCTCCTATCCTTGGGCACTCGCTTTTAAAGATTCCATCAAAGAAGGCCCCATGATCCTCTGGAGCTTTGCAAGCTTCGCCGGCATCCTAGCCATCGCTTACGTCTACGCCCTGAAAAAGGGAGCCTTTAGCTGGAAGTCCTAAAATCACTCCCGGATGATTGACCACCTTCTTTTCTACAAACTCAAGCCAGAGGTGGGTGACGGCAAGCTCGAGGACATGATCCGGATGTCTCGGAGTCTCCTTCTTAAGATCCCCGTCGTCCTCACCGTCCGCTCCGGTCGCACCGTCGACCCCGAGTCAGACTGGCCCTTCTACATCCTCCTCGAATTCGACTCGCTCGATAAAAAGCGCATCTTCCAAGACGACCCGAACTACCTCAAGTTTTTAAAGGTCATCGTCGATCCGAATACCAGCCAGAGCTACTCCGTCGATTACGAGACTGACCCCTCGAAGGACCTCAAGTATTCTTAGCCTCCTCTCGGAGACGCATTTGCGTTTTCCGCGCCTCCGCTCGCAACTCCTCCTCGGCCCCTGCCGATTTCGGATCAAAACGGAGTTGCTGGTAAGCCGGAACTAACTCTGGCGCTTTCTCACGCAGCCAGGCCCCAAGCGGGAGCGACCGCGGACGCTCTCCGATCTCTCTTGCTAACCACTTCTCGAAGTCGGCTAAGGGATTCGCTCGGCAAGAACGCATCTCCCACGAGTCCACCCCGGGATCTCCCCCGCCTCGCGTCACCCAGAGCCGATAAGCCACCCGGGCCACGATGAGCAAGAGCGCACCTCCCAGAAGCAACTTAATCAGCAGCGACACCAACGTCCCTGAAAACCAAAGAATAAGATCCGCCAAAGTCGTCTGACTCCAGTCCGAGAGCGCCTGCTGCCAGTCCTGCGCCGTCTTGAATTGCTCAAGCCAAGTCGCTGGAGTAAGGTCGACCTCCATCCACTCCCCGCCCCGGCAGCGCCAGACCGGCCGGTCGCCCGCCGCCGCTTCATTCACCCACTCACCTCCGAAATAAGCCTGCACCCAAGCGTGCGCATGCTTCCCACGCAGAAGGTATTCTCCCGCCTTCTTTCCCTCCTCATCGACCACATAGCCTACGGCATAGCGCGCGGGAATCCCCGCTCGGCGGAAAAGAAGCGCGGTTGCCGAGGCGAAATATTCGCAGTGTCCGCTCTTTAGATCCTCTAAAAAATGAGTCACCGGTGGCGCATTATTGACCGAACTCAAGCGGAGCGTGTAGCTGAAATTTTCGGCAAAGTCAGCCTGCAGCATCATCCGCAGAACATGCTGCTCCTGCGCCTCACTCTTCCCTGCGGCCCACTCGGGTCGCCGGATCGGACGCCCGTTTTTTTGAGCCCATTCCGGAAGATCTTCCACGCCCAGCTTCTCCCAATAAGCGGTCAACCCCGGATACTCCCAAGGCGGAAGCTCGAGATCACGGATTGAGGGATCGAGATCGACCGAAGCCACCTGATCCTGATCCCCGCCCACGACTTCGATCCTGATCGCGCCATTTTCCGGATCACTGATGCGCGTGCTGCCTTGGGAGTTCGCCTCCATCGACTCAGCCGCGACGTTTTCAAAGCGGAGCACATTTCGCGGAAGCGGAATGAGATTCTCATCATCCACCAAGCCCACGATTTCGCTCCGATGCCCGCCCTTCATTCCAAAAAACTCCTCCCGATAGGCAAAGGCATCCTCTTCGACGAACAAGCTCTCGAATCCACCACCCACATCGCGGTCCCGGTCGATCTGCTCGACCCACTTCCGCAAGCGGAGACGCGCCTGCCAATAACTCGGCCCCCGCTCATCACTCTTCGGTTCATCGTAGACCGCCAGCCGCAGCCGCTTCGGCCTCCCCCCTTCCCGGTGATAGTAGCGCCAGTCGATCTTGGGACTGAGCAAAAGCTCGCCGATATTTCCCAGCTGAGTTCGCGTCTCTCGGGCCGATAACGAATCATTCTGCTGGGCGTAGCGCTGGGAACCCAGCCGCCCGTAAATCTGAAAAACTCCCAAGGTAAGAACGACCGCCAGCCCAATCGAGCCCAAGTAAGCAAGGCCCCATGCCAGCGGACGCTTTCGCTCGCTCGTCATAAAATACAGCCCGATTCCAAAGAGAAGGACAATCCCCACCCCATACCAATAAACACTCCACAATCCCAATCCAGCAGAGACTAAGGTCACGCCCAAGTAGGGAAAACCAATCTGCGCCGGATGAAGCAGAACCGGCCGCCCCGCCTTGCGATCAAGGTTGATTTTCCGACGGGCGAAATACGAAAAAGACGTGAGCGGAACACCGCGATCAGCCGAGTATTGCTGAGCTAACCCGAGAGGCATGAAGATGAAAGGAAGCCACGAAAGAAGTTCGAGTGAGGCCCCCGCGGTCCGCTCCTCATCCGAGGCGAAGAACTGCACCGCTACGATAATCAAAATGACGATGCAAAGCTGCCAAGCCCGCACAAATCCTTTCTCGCCGAATTTCCAGCGCACTGAAGTCCAATGCCGCGCTTCGAAGGCGATCGCACCCAAAAGCCCCGCGAAAGGATAATCCCCCATCGCTCCCCAGAAGAGAAATCCCAGCCCGAGCAGTAGTCGCGGCGGCGCTTTAAGCATGACCTTTTCTTCTCTCATAAACACGTCATTAAATCCTCTTGAACGTGATCCCAGCGAAGCCAACGAGCCGATTCAAGATCCACCGGTTCCTCCCCGACCCCGATGATGTAGAGCGAAACCTCCAAGCCGCTGCGGCGAAGCGCCCTCACAAACTCCCGCCGCTCCGCGCTCCATCCGCTGAGCACCACCACGCAGGCCGTCATCTCGGCCGCATAGCGGAGAACGAGCCTCTTCAGCGGAGCGTAACCCTCCCCATCACTCCCCTCCACTCGGGCCAGCACCTCCATAAGATCTTCCGCGCGCGCGACTCCCCGCCCCGCCGTGAAAACTTGCGGCGAATCGTGCACGAACATGAGGTCTAGCAAGCACTGCTGCCGATCCATCGTGGATACAAAGCTGGCCGCCACTGAAACAGCCTCCTCGAAAAGCTCCGGCCCACTCTCATCCAGCGAGGTATCGAGCACCAGCCCATACCGGGGGAAGCGGGCCTCTTCAAACTCCTTCACGATCGGCTCACCCGCGCGCGCCCACGCCTTCCAATCGATCCGCCTCAAGGAATCCCCCTGATGATATTCGCGCAGCCCGAGAAACTCCCCCCCTTCCCCACGGATATCAGACGCCGTCTCGCCGCCCACCTTGAGCTCTGCCTGTCCCGCAAGTTGATGCTCCGGAATACGGTAGCGGCGCGGTAGCACGAGAATTTCATCAAGCTCACCACGCGCCCTCCTGAAGCGTTGAAAAAAACCGAGAGGATCAGGGAGAACCACCCGGAGGTCGCTCAACCCGAGCACCCCTCGTCGATTAGGAACCAGTTCTAAGGACGTGCGCAGCGACTCACCCGGACCCAGTTCAAGCACCCCCGAGCGGCCCAACGCCTTCCATTTCCCACCCCGATCAGTGAGCCACTTCCAGCGATAATAAACAAAAACTCGGTCAAAAATATTGCGCTTCTCCTCCCCCGGTTCTTTCAGATTTCGGAACTCCCAATCCGTCGGCCGAGGATCATCGCCCGAGTCCTTTAAATAGAAGCCTCGCAGAGATGAACGTCCCTCGTTAGTCGCGGTGACAAAGTAGCGCATCGCCTCGCCCACCATCCCGACCGCCGGGACCTCGCGCACCGCAGAAATCCTCGCCCCCCGCAAGACCGCCCAGACCAGCCCGACCCCAAGCGCGGATGTCAGGAGCGCCGAGAAAATAATCGCGATGCTTTGGCTTAAGTTCGCCCCCACCAAAATACTCAGGATCAAGAGGCCGAAGACGAACCAAGCCAGCGGCGTGATCCGCCGCTTGATGAAATAACCAAACCCGCTTCCCCTCCGGTAAGTCCGGCCCAAGTAGCGGTAGAAGGTTTCGCTCACCCAACTCCTCTCCATCAAACTAAGAAATCACAGCTTCCTCATCCCGGCAAGGGATCAGACCGGCACGTCGAGCGATTCGATCACTTCCGCCACCACCTCGCGCCCACTCCGGCCCGCGTAAGACGCATCTGCCTCGAGAACCAAGCGATGCGCCACGACGTCTGCCGCGAGGGACTGAATCGTCTCCGGGACCACAAAATCTCTTCCCTCAAAAAGGCTCATCGCTTGAGAAATCCGCAGCAGGCTCAGCGAGGCTCGTGGACTAGCCGCGAGCTTGACCTCAGCCCGCTCCCGAGTCGCCGCCACCAGACGCACAATATATTCCTGAAGATCGCGCGTGATGCGCACCTGCTTCACCCCCTCGCGAAGCTCGAGAAAATCCTTCCGGGTCGTCACCGGGATGAGACTCTCGAGCGGATGCTCCTGACTCTGCGCCTCAAGGATCGCCAGCTCATCGGCGATCGAGACGTAACCCAGCGACCGCTTGATCGCAAAGCGATCCATCTGCGCCTCAGGCAGCGGATAAGTTCCCCGCAGCTCGACCGGATTTTGCGTCGCAATCACAAAGAACAGTTCCCCCAAGTCGTGCCGCGTTCCCTCCACTGTCGCTTGCCCCTCCGCCATCGCCTCGAGCAGGGCGCTCTGCGTCCGGGGAGAAGCCCGGTTAATTTCATCGGCCAAAAGAATATCGGTAAAAATCGGCCCCTTGTGAAAGTTAAAGGTCGAGCTCCGGGCATCGAGCACGCTCACCCCCAGAATATCAGAAGGCAGCAGGTCGGGTGTGAACTGAATGCGCTGAAACTCGGTCTCGCCGATCGAGATCGCGATCGCCTTCGCAAGGGTCGTCTTACCAGTCCCCGGAGAATCCTCGAGAAGCACATGCCCCCCCGCCGCCATCGTCGCAAGAACTCGGCGCACCGTCTCGGGTTGCCCGAGCATCACCCGATTAATCGAGGCCTCAAGTCGAGAGGCCGTTTCCATAGCTCCGCTAATCATCTACTTTTTATTCTCCAGCTTTCGCGCCTCTTCCCATTCCTCCCAAACCGGGCCTGCCACTTTTTCATGCCAATCGAAAAGGGCATTGAGTGCTGAAAATTCTTTTTCGTTGAGAACCTTTCGTAGCTGCAAGAGCGCACCCGCATTTCGCATCTTCTTGCCGCGGTTCGTCGTCAGCCAAAGTTCAACATCCACCAGCACCCGCGGTCCCTCATCGGTCTCGGCCACGATGACAAGCGGACAATGCATCTCCAGCCCGCGCCCAGCATCGATCATCATACTCACCCCCTGAAAAGGTCCCTCGCTCTTGATCGCGATGATTCGGTCCTTCTCCACCCCGGCCCTTGCCCCCTTCATTGCCGAGGATAAGTCTCGCACGATCTTGGCAGGCTTCTCAGGCCGCTTAATGACGCCCGACTTCTTCAAGAGTGGATCCGGCGCGCCCGCCACCAGAGCAGCACGCCATTGCTCTACCAACTCACGGCCCCCCTTCTCGGGAGGCGCATTTTTTCCAGAGATGAGCGTTCCTAAGCTCCCGAGCACTTCACCAGCCGCATCGTTTTCTAAATCTCCTTCGATCTCCCGATAAAATTGCTCAAGAGCCTGAACATCGTCCGGCATGCTACCACGCACCCCCTCGCCATCGGGGAGGAAGGACCACCCCGCGGGCGTCTTTCTCATCCATACCCTAACCACCTCGGATTTCCACTTCGCAGGGTTACGCACTTTCAACGAACCCACCGCCAACTCTCCGCTACTTTTCGCTTTCAAGGGCGCGACCGAGATGACGCCCTCCTTATCGAAAGCCTTCCCCCACCAGCGCGAAGTCCTTTGGTAGCGGCTGTCCAGCGGAGAAGCATCCCCCTCTCCCTCCTGAGGCTTCGGATCGCGGTAGAGCAGACGGACCAGCGCAGGATAATCGTTTGCTTCCACTTCCTGCGCCACCAGCTTCAAAAGGTCGTCCGGAGTATCCCCGCGGCGAGCGGCATTCCTCTTTTCAAAAAGCTGAGGGAGCTCCGCCGCGATCTGGTCATCTCGCCAAGTGTCACCTTGACTAAACGCATGATAATGAGTCGCGTCATCCTCGTCCGCGTAGGCTAGGAAGTTCGGCATCTTGACGCGCCAACCCGCTCCATGATTCTCTAAATGAAAGCGCAGCACCCGATTGCGCTGACGCCGGAGGCTCGTCTCATAAGGGGAAATAAAGCCGAGCAAGACCGAGGTCTCCGCATCATCATTCTCACTGCTCACCTTAAGACGGATGACGTTCGGATCGGTGAGAAGACGCCAGACCTTCTGCCGATCTTTCCCCTCGAGCCCCACCTTTGCCACCTGCGCCACCCGATCCCATTCGTAATCGTCCACCACACTCCGCTCGAGAACTCCCTGCCAGACGAGGAGCTTCTTCTCGTCCTTCTCAGCGACCGCATTCATGAAATGATCCATCGCCTCCTCAGGAGACGCCTTCCGCAGAACCTCCGGGTCAACCAAGCCCAAAAGGGCCTTGCGATAATCTTCAAGCGCCTTGGCGCGGAAAATGCGATCCTGCTGCACTCGCTCCATCGCGATCCAACTCTCCAGGCGGCGCGCTCGTTGAACCCGCTCAACGTCAAAGCCGAGACCAGAGCTCAAAAACGAACCCTCCTTTACCGCCACCTGCCATCCCTCCCCATCCTGTAAAACCCCAAACCCGAAAACCCTAAGATCCTCCGGTCCCATCTCCCCTAATCCCCCGATTACGACAGCCGCCAGATCGCCATCGATCTTCTCCGAGCCAGCCACAAAAGTCACCCCCTCATCACGCGCCCACTTCGCAAAAATCTCCCACTGATCCTCAAGCGCCTTCCGCTGATTCGGTCCTACGAAGCGAGACATCGCAAGCCCCTTCATCTCCTCCAGACTTCCGCCCTCTTCCCGCGCCTGCTTCACCGCATCCAGCACCACCGTCATCGGCCCGGCTGACGCGAGAACCAGCGTAGTGGAAAGCAGAAAGACGATCAGTCGCATGCCGGGAGTTTCGCACTACCTAACGGATCGCACAAGCATGCAAGTCCCCTCCGCCGCCTGAGAATTCCCCTTGCTGCACCCAGCGCACCCCGCTAAAGGAATTGCAGATGAGAATTTTGACCGGGCTCCAACCCAGCGGCCGCCTCCACATCGGTAATTACTTTGGCGCCATGAAACCCGCCATCGACGCCCAATCCGAGGGCGATGGCTACTACTTCATCGCCGACTACCACGCCATGACCACCACCCACGAAGCCTCCGCGCTTCGCGAAAATGTCCGCGGCGTCGCCATCGACTTCCTCGCCTGCGGATTCGATCCCTCCAAAGCGGTCTTCTTCAAACAAAGCGCCGTCCCCGCCGTGAACGAACTCGCCTGGATCCTCTCCACCGTCTGCCCCATGGGCCTCCTCGAAAGGTGCCATTCTTATAAGGATAAAATCGCGAAAGGCTTCTCCGCGAACCACGCCCTCTTCGCCTACCCCGCCCTCATGGCCGCCGACATCCTCCTCTACGATTCCAACATCGTCCCCGTCGGTGAGGATCAAAAACAACACCTCGAGGTCACCCGCGACCTCGTCGGAAAAATTAACGACCTCTACGGCCAAGACACCCTCGTCATGCCCGAAGCCCGCATCCGCACCGGCACCGCCAAAGTCCCCGGACTCGATGGCGAAAAAATGAGCAAAAGCTACAACAACACCCTCCCCATCTTCGGCGAAGAAAAGCCCCTCCGGAAGCTCATCATGAAAATCCAGACCGACTCCGCCCAAGTCGAAGAACCCAAGCCCACCGAGAACTCCATCATCCTCGCCCTCTACCAACTCTTCGCCAGCGAGTCCGACTACGCCCAGATGGTCACCGACCACCAAAACGGCGGCTGCGGCTACGGCGACTTCAAAAAGCGCCTCGCCGACGCCTACTGGGACTACTTCGCCCCCCTGCGCGCAAAGCGCGCCGAACTCGCCGCCGACCCCACCCAAGTCGACGCCATCCTCGCCACCGGCGCCGAAAAAGCACAAGCCGAAGCCGCTCTCGTCCTCGACCGCGTCCGCAAAGCCGTCGGCCTGATCTAAACAAAATCACCCTCTCGCCTACCCCCTCCGCGCAAAAAAAAGATCCTGAAAGGATCAAGGTCCAAAGCCCGGGATTTCAATCCCGGGTCCACCCAAAAAGGTATTCCGTGTCCTGAAGGGACACTGGAACGCGCGGAAAACCCAAGCACCCTGCCTCCAGCACCCCTCCACAAAAAAATCCTGAAAGGATCAAGGTCCAAAGCCCGGGATTTCAATCCCGGGTCCACCCAAAAAGGTATTTCGTGTCCTGAAAGGACACTGGAACGCGCAGAAAACCCAAGGTGTGCGAATTCACCTCGTATCGCCATTCTCACAAGATGGTTCGCCTCCTTTCCCGCATCCCTTCAGGATGCAAACTAGCGAGAACACCCCACCCCGGAATGAATTCCGGGGCTTTGGACCACGGTGCCTCCAGCACCCCTCCGCGCAAAAAAAATCCTGAAAGGATCAAGGTCCAAAGCCCGGGATTTCAATCCCGGGTCCACCCAAAAAGGTATTCCGTGTCCTGAAAGGACACTGGAAAGAGCAGAAAACCCAACGCACCCTGCCCCCTCACCCGTCCGCGCAGAAAAAATCCTGAAAGGATCAAGGTCCAAAGCCCGGGATTTCAATCCCGGGTCCGCCCAAGGCGCTATTCCGTGTCCTGAAGGGACACTGGAACGCGCGGAAAACCCAAGCACCCTCCCCCCCTCACCCCTTCTCACAATCGCAATCCCCTTTGAAACACGAGAGCGCCCCGGACCGCAAATTCCCCACATGCGCCACAATCAAAAATATCCCGCCCAAGGTCGTAACAATCGCAGCCGGAGGCACGTGCAGCGATGTCTCCCCCGATTCTGATACCTGAATACTCGGGCAACATTGATCAACGCACCCAACAACCTCCACCTTCTCCTGAGCACCAGCAACCTCCCCGCATCCCGCTCCGCAAGAACTCTCGCCGCAAGAACCGGCCACCACCGCCTCCTCAGCCACTTCTCCCCCCTCAGGAAGATTCCCCTCCGCCGGAGCACCCCCCTTGCTAAAAGCCGGAAGCGCCGCCCCAATCAGCACGGCAGAAATCCCCATCACCGCCGAAACAAAAATCCAGCGCTTGCGATGTGTCCGATACCCCTTCCAAATCGAAAAGGCCGCAAGTGGCACAATAAAAATCGCCACCAAGGCGTGCGAGGCCGGATGAGCCCAGATCTTCCCAAAAGTCGGAAGAAAAATAAGCAGCACAGGCGCAAGCGCGCAGTGAATAGCGCACAAGACCGAAGCAACGACACCAAGACGATCGGCATCTTTCGCCTGAAATGAGGAAGGAGCAGGAGCAGCATTCATAAATAATTAAGGTCTAAAAGTTACCCCGTTTTTGAGTTAAGAAAGTTGTTTGGGACGCACCAATTCATCAGGCGAGTCACGAAAAGTAGTCATCCACCGAAGCGCAGCCTCAGGCCAGATCCACGAGGTCGCCTTAGGGACCTTGTCGTATTTGAGATAGTTCTCCTCCCGATAAGCGATCCCAAATTGATCGATAACTTTCCTCTCATAAGAGATCAGCCAATCAAGAAAAGGACGCGAAGCCGCATGGAGTTCCTCTTTAGAAACACCTGCTCTAATAGATTCTAACTCCCTCTTTCCAGGAATCGGAGTCGTCTCACCACTGTCCCAGATCACGACCCGCTTGCGGGGACGCATAAAGGTAAAGCCCTCTTTCGGGCCATACCACCCGGCACAGGAGCCATAGAGCTCGATGATTCCCCCCTGCCACTCGCGGCGATAGCAGCTCGTCCCCTTCAATCCTTTCGATGGAAGCCGCTCAAAACCATTTCGGACAAGAAGGTTCCCCGCAGGATGAACGACATCCTGTCCCCAAAAGAACATCTGCTGCTGCAGTCCCGCAGCAAGGTCCCGCAGGTGCCAAGGAGCAAGACCGATAGTGGTCATGGGCATCGTTCTAAAAAGTAAAAATGCGGCCGCCCAAACTCACATGAAAAAGCAGGGCGACCCATTCAGGATTAATTTACTTCCGCTTCCGACGAGCGATGAGACCAAGAGCTGAAATTCCGGCCAAGAGCGCAGTCGATGGCTCAGGAACGACCGTGAACGAGATCGTCTCAGTCGCACTCAGATCCCCGAGGGTATTGTGCGTGCCTGAAGCGGTAATCTCGACACTCCAGTCGCCTTCCTCGGTGAACCCCCAGTTGACATGATCGTGACTGAAGGCCGATTCAAACTGATTATTGTCATCCGTAGCGCCGGCATTGGTCGAGGAAAAGTAGAAGGTCGGATTGCCCAAGCCGTCGTTGCTCCACATCGAGAAAGTGCCTGACCCAGAAGGTGAAGTGACACTTCCTAATGTGAAGGTGATGAAGGTGCTCCAGTCACTCGCCGTGAGCTCTTCGGATGCCAGCGCGACGTAAGGAACTCCCACAATCTGTGACTGGGGAAGAATCCATAACGAATCTCCCGTATTGACGCCTGCGGCTGGCAGGCCGCTTTGGACCGTAATCATCCGGTCGGCCCCGGCAAGGACCTCAAGGTCGCCGACCTCGAATTCGACATCATCGGTCTGAACACCATCGACCACACCGGAGACGACGTGCCCTTCAAGCTCAAGTTCTCCTCCTTCAATAATTACGCCAAAATCGAGCTCTCCCGAGCTAAAGACCGCAGCTTGGCTGACCGCTACTCCGGCGAGACTGATAAGTGGAATCAATTTTTTCATCTGTTTTATTCTATTATTTTTATCGTTCAATTTCGTGACCTCTGTTCAAAACGAAAGAAGCCGAGATTTGCTGATGCGCTGGGGACAACGAGTCGTCTGCGCATGATGGGGGAAGTTTCATTTCCAAGCTCCGCGCCATCCTCGTAGAAGCCATCCGCCGCCCCTTCCGAAAAGAGCCTGCGCCAGGGTTTCCAAGGGGTCTCCAAGTCGGCACTGAAGGCTGCCGAGAGCTCGAGCGGAGTCGAAGCGAAATCGTCTTTATGCAAGTCCCGCAGGAACTCGATCTCCGCCTGTCCCCCAACAAAGCGGGGTTTGGGCATGAGATTCCCATCAGAAATGGCGGGGTCAAATCCGTGCCAGAAGAGGAGATACTCGAGCCCATTACTAAGACAATCTCCGTCATGATCGGCCTGTGCATCGGCAAGGGCTCCGCCACTCAGTTGATGGGTCCTTTCAAAACTATCCGCCCACTCCGCATAGGAGTAATCTTCCTCAAGGTTGGATAAAAAGGTGAGCACAAAGGGCGTTCCGGAGACCCCTCCTTGGCTTGCCTGTAACTGAACCCGATAGATCCCATCCGCCCCGAACTCAAAGTTCGTGCCACCATTGCCCGCACTCATCGACACGGAACCCGGGCCGGATTGCCCAATTAGCTCGATCGTCACCGGCCCGTCCCCCGGGAAAGTCATCTCCTCCACGCTCCCAAGTCCCACCTGTCCCAGCGAGTCTTCCGCTGCATCAGCCACCACCATCGTGAACTCTCCACCCTCGGCGATAAGAACCACTTGGTCGCTCGCGTAATCGACTTGATTCTCATCATCAAAAACCGCAACCGCAGCCGAGCCCCTGTCGCCATTTCCCAGACGCCACGCCCCCTCGCCGCGAAGAACCCCATCGTGCGGAATCACAAAATTAAGCATCGCTTCCGATGCCGTGTCCCCCCCTCCAAATTGCGGATTAAGCCGCCCCTCATTGCGGAAGGTCACCTCATAGGTCCCCGGCTTGGTGAAGCCCCAGTTATAATGACTATGCCCTCCCGCAGGGATCGTCTCAAGCCGGTCGTCGTCATCAAGACCATCGCTCGTATTAAAGTGAAACTCCAGCGAACCAAAACCACTGCTGGTCCACATCGCGAATTTACCACCCCGCTGCGCCCCTGTCCCACCGACCTCGAGAAGCGTGGCGGATATACTCCCCAGCGGGCTCGGGCTGTAATTCCCGTTCACCCTTGCTTGAAAAAGCCCTTGCTCATAGACCGCACGCCAGCCCAGAAAAAGTTCCCCCGGAATATTGTTCTGCGAAAGAATCCAAAATGGCTCATTGGCCTCCCCAAAACCCGCCGGAGGGTTCGCCGTCACCAGCTGTGTCGAAGGGGCCGCCAACAAGCGCACCCCCGCTTCATCCAGGCGGACAATCCCCTCGGTATCCGCAAAGCTGCCATCAAGATCATAGCTAACCGAGCTTTGCCATCCCTCATCGGGAGCAGCATCATTTTGACGATAATCAATCTGATACTCGAAGTGCCCCAGCACCAGATCCACCGCACTAAGTGGAAGACAAAAAGCACCAAAAATGTAGCATGTCGGAAAGACCTTCATCTGGGACGAGAAATACCAAGTCGCAATTTACTTGCAATAACAAATGCAAAAAACTTGCGTTATAGCAACTTGCACGTTGTTCTCCCCCTCGTGAATCGTGCTTGGATCATCTCCCTTACCTTCATTCCATGGGCTTGCGCCCAAGATTTTATCTCCCCTCCCGGAGGAGAAGTCGAGATGCTGGACGATGTCGTCGTGACCGCCTCGAGCCCCCTCCCGACCGCTTCCAATTTTCACCCCCTCGCATCGGAGACAATTGCAGAGGAAACTCTTCAGAGAATCGCGCAAGGCACCTTAGGTGACACCCTAGGTTGGCAACCCGGCGTCACCACCTCTTCCTATGGCCAAGGGGCTAGCCGTCCGGTCATTCGCGGCTTTGATGGCTACCGGGTGAGAATGCTGCGCGACTCCATCGGCACCCTCGATGTCTCCTCTTCAAGCCCCGATCACGGCCTCACCGTGGAGCCCCTTCTCCTGCGTGAGGTGGAAATCCTGCGCGGACCCGCCGCCCTCCGCTACGGCAATTCCGCCCTCGGCGGAGCGATCAATTCCAAGAGCCGCAGTTTCGCCACCGAGCTTCCAGACCGGCTCCTCAGCGGCGCGATCGAGTCGCGCTTTGACTCGGTCTCCTCCGGATTTACCGATGCGGGATACCTTGACCTCACCTTCGGCGAATTCGTTCTAAGCGCGACCGGTTCCTATCGCGATGCCGGCGATTATCACATCCGGGGCCGTGCCCGCACCGAGGGCTATCAGGAAAAATTTAACCCTTTGGTAAATGATCCCGCCTTGGGAGTCACCGTTCCCATCGCGAATCCCTCCGGGAAGCTCCCGAATAGTTTCTTCGAAAGCTCGAATTTTTCACTCGGCCTGAGTTGGCTCCCCGAGGCCGTGCCGCTCGAGGCCAGCATCGCTTTCTCTACTTTCGATTCGGAATATGGCCTTCCCTATCTCTTCGGAGGAGACGCTAATGATCTCTTCGGCGATTCCTCCCTTGCGATGGAGCAGGACAAGCTGGACCTCCGCCTGAAGTATCTCTCGGACTTGCCTTGGCTCAGCGAGGCGGTCTTCCACTTCGGCTACGCCGACTACCGTCACGATGAAAAATTCGCCGGGCGAGGCAAGGACCGGCAGTTTTCTTTTACTGACACCCGCTTTGAACAAGACGCTTGGGAGGCCCGCCTCGACTTCTATCATGAGCCCACCGATTGGCTCCGTGGAGTCGCGGGAATCCAGATGTGGGGCCGCGCTCTTGATCCCAGTTTTTTGGCAGGCGCACCGGATGTCAACTCGCGCTTTTTTAATCGCTTCGAGACTCACAACCTGGGCCTCTTCGTCACCGAAACCGCCACCTTCGGCCAGTTCGAGGTCAATGCTGCGCTGCGCTGGGAAACCCAGACCATCAAGGACCGCTCGCTCGCGGATTTCGGCTTCAGCCGGGAGGTCGATGACCATTCTCTCAGCGCGATTCTCGGAGGGAATTGGGAAGCAGAGATGATCGGTCCGCTCGATCGTTTCAAAGTAAGCCTCAATGGCTCCTTCGTCGAACGCATCCCCAGCGAGGCCGAGCGATTCGCCTTCTGGAGCAATCCTGCCATCCAGCGCTTTGTCATCGGGGGCGATCTCGATGGCGAGCCGCTCCAGACGGAACAAGCGATGGGCCTCGATCTCGGGATCGAGGCCGACACCGAGAATCTTGACATGCGCCTCAACCTCTTCCACTACCGCATCGATGATTTCATCTTCCTGCAGGACCTCACCGGGATCGGGAATCAGGCGCAATATCTCCAGCTCGATTCCTCCTTCACCGGCGTCGAGGCCCAGCTTGATTGGCATTTGCTGGAGGTGGATGAGCAGGAACTCACCCTCTCCTTCATGGCCGATTGGATCCGAGCAACGGCACGCGAGAGCGATTCCCCCCTCCCCCGCATTCCCGCGATGAGGATCGGGAGCCGCCTTGAATTCATCAATGGCCCCCTGCAAGCAGGCCTCGAGATCCGGCACGTTTTCGAGCAAGATCGCGTCCAAGAAGGAAATGGCGTGGTCCAAGGCGAACTCCCCACCGGCAGCTACACCGAGGTGAATCTCGACTTCGCCTACGATATCGAGCTCTCCGGCGACCAAGCCTTCACCCTCTTCGCGCAAGTGCGAAACCTTCTTAACGAAGACCGCCGCCTCCACACTTCCTTTCTAAAAGACGTCGCCCCCCTCCCCGGCCGAAATCTCACCCTCGGCGCGCGCTTCGAGTTTTAGATCCATCTGAAAAGATGTGCTGGCCCAATCGCGCCGGAGCCATCATCCAGAATGGTAAGTTCATTTAGACTGGAATTCTCGCAAAGACCGTTATCTTTGTATCATAACCTCGATGCGCTCTTTTATCATCTCGCTCCTGACCCTCTTGCCCCTCGCCTCAAGCGCAGCACCCGCGATCCAATTCGGCGATTCCATTTCCACGAACCACCTCCGTGGTGGAATCACCGCCGCCGCTACTTTTTTCAAAGGCGCTCCCAGAAATCGTTTCGAACCTGGCAAGCATGCTCACCGCAGCCGTCTCTCCCGGATTCATCAACTAATCTTCGAGGACGAGCGCACCCGCTATTTCACAGAACTCAGCTATCTCCTGTCCTCCGACAATCAACTTTCCCGATCCGAAAAGTTCGACCATCTCTGGATCGCCCGAGACAC
>Ga0114957_1000100_pt1 | contig 119231 bp, 107 predicted proteins | sample BantaG_FD_87175 | JGI IMG/M metagenome (GOLD analysis project Ga0114957, IMG submission 87175) | Marine algal microbial communities from Bantry Bay, Ireland - BantryBay_4 metaG | ecosystem: Host-associated > Algae > Red algae > Unclassified | place: Bantry Bay, Ireland | collected 2014-11-21 | reverse complement strand
TTCACTAAAAGTGATGTTTAAAATAATTTAAAATTACACAGTGTTTAACACCAAACAGCTATACATAAAGGGTTTGCTTAGTTTTATATTTAAATATTCGTTATTTTATGCAACTACCGGGTAAACATAAAGTTAACTTATGAAGTGGACAGTTATGAGGACTTAAAGTTAGACAAAAAAATAACCTGTGAAGCAGCGATTACTAGTCAAATTAAAGGTTATAAACTACTTTATCCAAGGGAGATATATCTTAACCAAATAGATAAGGTAAATTTATCTAAAGAACTATTGCTCAGTGCAAAGAACTTAATACAAAAAGAAACATTTGTTTTTTATGAAAATCCACTAGCATATAACTTCCAAGAAAAAACACTCGGTTGTTCAAAGAAAAAGATAGGCAAAAAATTTGGAAAATTATACCCTGGCCTACCTAATGGCAACTGGCCTTAGATTTATAAACCCATAGTCTAGTAAAACTAGTGGGTAAATAATTTTTTCCAACATTATGGATTTATTTGCCTAGCAGATGGACTTGAATGGATTAAATAATTTTACGAAGAGTAGAAATCGTAATAAAATTAAGCCTATGGTAACTAAATTAGAAAATTATGGACAGAGAGTTTTGGTGGTTGATGACGACCCTGAAAGTGTAAAAATTGTTTCAAGAGCACTGGAGTGGGAAGGCTATATAGTTGAGTCTGCAAGTTCCGGGCGAGAGGCTATTAGTAAAATAAATCATTACCAACCCCACCTAGTTTTGTTAGATATTAATATGCCAGGCCTTAATGGTTTAGACACTCTTAAGTATTTAAGGGCCAATAACGAATATGTAGCAACTATTTTTGTTTCTGGGCAGTCTAACACTGAAGATGTTATTCGTGGTCTAGACGCTAGTGCTGATGATTATGTTTGTAAGCCATTTGATACGGGTGAGTTACTTTCAAGAGTAAGGTCGCAGCTAAGAATTAAAAAATTACATGACGAACTTAAAGCTGCTAACACAAAGTTAAAACAGCTAGTTGATATTGATGACCTAACTGGTTTATTTAATATGCGTTCACTCTACAGTAAATTAGATTACGAAATTGAAAGAGCAACAAGATATGAGCGTGGTCTTTGCGTAATAATGATGGATATGGATCACTTTAAAACGGTGAACGACAACCATGATCATTTATTTGGTAGTTTTGTATTGTCTGAAGTTGGTGCAATTATAAAAAATAATATTAGAAAAATTGATTTTGCCGCGAGATATGGTGGTGACGAATTTTTAATTGTTCTCACTGAAACTGACGCAGCTGGTGCAAAATCATTTACCGAAAGATTAAGAAGTAAAATTGAAAATAATTTATTTAAATCAAATGACTATCAAATTAAATTAACAACAAGTATTGGTTTTGCAGTTTTAGGTAAGACCATTAAAGGGATTGATGCAAAAACCTTTGTCAGGCATGCTGATAAAGCCTTATATGATGCAAAAGAAAATGGCAGAAATCGTGTTCACTACTATGATTTTGACAAAGATGAGTCTGTACTTCTTAACCCAGGCAAGCCTAAGGTTTTAAGAAAAATATCTTAATGCAGGCTGAAATTACTAGCAATATACAGGCTTACCCTCTTAAGAGTTTTGATATTGAAACCTTAGTGATTAATAGTTCGCACTTGAAAAAAAATAATTTAAAAGACAGCCCAACAAAATATAACTTAGTTTTAAAGCCTAAAAATTTTGATTCATCTAAAAAGTATAAGTGTATTGTAGTTCTTGCAGGGTTTACAGGTACTGCCAGTAAGTATTTTTCATTTAAACCTTTTCAACAGAATTACCCACAAAGTGTTGATAGCTGGTTTACTAAAAATAAAATAAAAGATTGCGTAGTACTATTTGTCGACTCTATGACCTACTGGGGAGGCTCACAATTTATAAATAGCCCCTTGGTTGGCAACTATGAAGATTATATTGTTAATGAGCTACTCCCTGAATTTAGAAACAAATATAATATTAGTGATAGGCCTAATGATGTGTGTATAACTGGTGGGTCAAGTGGTGGCTATGGGTCTTTACACTTAGGTTCTAAGTACCCTCAGGTTTTTGGTAAAGTGGCTGCTGTAGCTCCAGACTGTGACTTCAATTTAAGCTTACTTCCTGAGTTATATAAAGGGCTTCACCTTTTAGAGAAAATGGGAGGTATTGAAGCCGTAAAAAAAGAAATTAAACAAGAGAAGTTTTTTAGGAGAAGAGACTCACACTTAATTATAAATATTATTGCTATGGCTTACTGTTACTCAAGTAATAAAAAAGGAGAGCCAAGTTTTCCATTTAACACTAAAACAGGCGAGGTAGATAAAAAGCTATGGAGCCAGTGGCTTAAAAAAGATCCCATTAGCTTTATAAAAACTAGAAAAAAAAATATTGAAAAGCTAAAAGGCATATACCTAGATGTTGGAAAATATGATCAGTTTAACTTGCAGTACGGGGCTAGAAAATTAAATACAATAATTAAGCCCTTGAAGGTTCCTTTCAAATACTCCGAATTCAACGGCAATCATTTTGATATATCAACTCGACGCGAGCACATCTGGGCTTGGTTTCTAAATAATACCAATTCCATCAAATAATGTTCTAAATTACTCACCATTTTCATTCATTTTTAAATTTTTTTCAGGTCAAGAAATCCTCTGCTTAGCCTTGCTAGGACCTGCAGTTTCTTTCTGGTCACAAAAATTAAACCTAAATAAAACTGAAGACAAATTTAGGGCATTATTTAATGGGATTGGTATAAGTAATTTAAGCAGTTTTACTTTTAGATATTAAGAAAACTGAACTCACAATAAGTAGCATACCTGTAACACTTAATAGGCTTAAACTCTCACCAAAAAATACATATCCAACACCTATGGCAATAAGAAGCCCGAGGTAATTAACAATACTTACCTTATAAGTTTTTTCATTTTGGTAGGCATAAGTCATATTAATTTGAGCTAATTGTGTGAATATACCAATACATAAAACCCAAAACCAGTCCCAGCCGATTGGGGTGACCCAATTATAAATAGTGAAGGGCAATACTATTGGTAAAGTAACCAGCGGGAAATAAAAAACCACAACCATTGGATTTTCGCTTACTCGCAACATACGGACAAAATTATAAGCAAAGCCGGAGCCAATAGCTGAAAGGCAGCCAATAAACACATGAGTGTAAGTCACATTTAAATCAAACCCACGAATTAAAACTACTCCTACAAAAGCAATTAAAAAATAAAACCACTGATTAAGCTTTAGTTTTTCTTTTAATAGCACTGAGGCAATAATAACGGTAAATATTGGTGATAAATACTGCAGAGATACTGAGGTGGCTAGTGGGATGACCTGCAGCAAGTAAAAGTAGAGACAAAGAGCGACAGTTCCAAGGAGCCCCCTTAAAAATAATAATTTGCGATTATTGCCTAGAACAGGAATTTTATTTTTATTTAAATCATATAAACATAGAAAAATAGAGATAAGGGCTCTAAAAAAAACTAATTCAAAAAAAGGAATATGTGAAAGCTTTTTAACGCTCGCATGTGTTACTGCAAAAAATATTACGGCCCATAACATTTTAGTTTGGCCAAGGCTTAAAACTTTCATTGGTAAATACTTGGTATACTAAAACATAGGTTAAAGATATTTTTTTTTGTTAATGAGTAAATTAAACTTTGGTGGCTATAGGCCGCCCACAGCACCTTCGCCTCGAGAATCGAAGGCTGCCTCTAAAATACCATCAGAGCGCAGTTTTACGGCGTAAAGCCTCGACCACCAGTCATGCACTTCAATAACATGATCGTAGTCTTTGAGCTCTTTCATAACGTACCTTGAGGGCAAAAAGTTTTTTTCAACAAAAAGCTTATGCGGTAAAAATTGATGATGAACTCTTGGTGCTTGTAAGGCACGGTCTAATTCGAAATTAGATACAAGTATACGGTATAAGCCCTGAAACACAGAGCTTATAATTTTGGGTCCACCAGGTGAGCCAATAGCTAAAATAACTTTTCCATTTTTTTCAACTAGGGTAGGGCTCATTGAGCTCAGTGGGCGTTTACCCGGCTCAACATGATTTCCTTCACCCTGTATTAGGCCATACATATTTGGCTTACCTGGCAAGGTAGTAAAATCATCCATTTCATTATTTAAGGCAATACCATATTTGTTTGTTACAACAGCTGACCCATAATTGCCGTTAAGGGTAATAGTCATGGAAACGGCATTGCCATCCTTATCAAGTACTGAAATATGAGTAGTTTCGTTACTCTCTTTTGGTAAATTTTTAGTAAGTAGTGGGTCTAACTTTTCAGTTTCATCATCGTCGATGCTTTTGGCCATTTTTGTTAAGTACTTATCAGATAATAAATACTCAATTGGGTTTTTATGAAAATCTGGGTCACCAAGTAGTGTGCGCCCTCTGAATGAGCGGCTTAATATTTCTGCAATATGGTGTAGTTCCTCATGGCTGAGGGGTTTAAATTTATCAAGCTTAAGTTTTTCTGTGAGCTTAAGGGCTGAGGCTAAAACTACACCACCACTGCTTGGTGGAGGCATTAAATGAACAGTATGACCTTTAAATTTTGTTGTCAGTGGTGAAAGCCAGCGGACCTTATAATTTTTTAGATCTTTGGCTGTCATTACGCCACCTGCTTCTTTAACACTTTTAACGATGTCTCGGGCAACAACGCCATTGTAAAAAGAAACAATATTTCTATTTCTCATTTCTTTTAATACCCGAGCTAAAGCTTTTTGTTTTAAAGTTTCACCAGGCTTATAAAGTTTTCCTTTCTTTTTAAAGAAATATTTTTTTCCAGCGGCATTAAACCGATCTTGAGTTTTTTGAGTTCTTTTTGTCCACTCACCAGATACCTGAAAGCCTCTTGTGGCTAATAAAATAGGTGTTTTAAATAATTGGCTCCAGTGTAGTTTGCCGTATTTTTTATGTAGGGCCCATAGCCCAGCTGGTATCCCTGGTACACCTACAGCCATGCCACCATTTTGTGAAGACTTGCTGGGTTTATCTAAATAAAATTTGGGGTTTGTTGCAGCTGGCGCAGTTTCCCTGAAGTCTAGAACCTTTAAATCTTTATTCATTTTAACCATGGCAAAGCCACCACCACCAATGGAGGCAAAATATGGGCTTGTTACGGCCTGGGTAAGTGCTACGGCAATCGCCACATCAACAACATTTCCACCTTTGGCAGCAATTTGCTTACCTGCTTCCACTGCATAAGGAGATTGGCATGAGATCAAAAGCTTTGATCCTTCAAACGGGATAGAATGGGCTGGGAATGAAATAAATAAGGAAATAATAAGTAAACTTAAGAGCTGCATTGTTGATCCTTTTTTGTGGAACATTTAATTTATCTTAATCATATCTAAATGTCTTTTAAAAAAGCTGAATATTATTAAAATCTTAGGCGAATTAATTACGCGTTAAGTATCTGTAAAGACTACAATTTTTTTAAAATTGTTGCCTGTTAAATACCTATTTGATAAGTCTCTAACTTATGAAAGAAGGTTTAGATTTACATATAAGGCTCACAAGAAATTTACCCCACCCAACTGCCTATGCTGTTGCACTCAATGGTGAATACTCTAATGATGCTTATAACGAAGAGCGTGCCCCTGAGTTTAAAGGTGTTTGGAGAGAAAAATCATTTCAAGTTTCTGCAGATACACCTTTTGATTTAGAGATAGGGACGGGTAATGGTTTTTATTTTGCCCACCACGCTAAAACTTACCCAGAAAGAGTTTTGTTAGGTATAGAAATTAAATATAAACCTTTGATTCAAACAATCAGAAGAGCAATAAAAGCCGGCTCAACAAATATGAAAATTGCCAGATACAACGCGAATTATATTTGGGAACTGTTTGATGATAATGAATTAGATAATTTATATATTCACTTTCCAGATCCTTGGCTTAAAAAAAGTAGAAATAAAAATAGATTAATTAACTCTAAGTTTTTAGAAGAGATATATAAAAAACAAAAAAATAATAGTTTTATTGAATTTAAAACCGATAGCCTTGAGTACTTTGAGTGGGCGATGGAATTTTTTAAATCAAGCTCATACATAGTTGAAGAAGAAACTTATGATCTACATAACTCGCCTTTAGCCGAGACCAACTTTAGTACTCATTTTGAAAAAATATTTCTTAAGCAAAAAATTAAAATTAATTATGTTAGGCTTTATAAGAGGGTCTAAATTGTTTTAAAAAAGCTCGTGCTATATAATATTATCATTAACAAAGGATTTGTTTATGAAAATATTATTAGTAATTTCAAGTTTATTTATCTCAGGAACTGCCTACTCATCACCACCTTATGATATGTGTCAGTACGAAAAAGTATGCTCGCAACCACAAGCGAAAATATATAAAGAGTTTCAATCATGTGCTGGTTATAGCCCTGAGTTAAATATGGACCGTGTTTATTCAGGGGGCTGTTATCACTTAAGTAGAATTTATAAAAACGATCATGAGCATTACGGGGCTATGTATTTTAACTTAATTGATGGTGAGCCTAGGTTTGGCGGAAGCTTTTCATTTTACCCGAAAACAAATCCCTATAAAAAATTAACTAACGAGCAGGCTGCGAATAAATACTCATCATCTATAAATAAAAAAAATCATACCCTTGATATAAGTAGTGGCACTTATGGACATATTTTTTGGGATGGGGAATTACCTGAGAACACAATAGAGTATTGGTTTAAAACATGTGGAGATAAAGTTTATATGCAAGGGGCCTGGGGGCGGCAGCATCAATTTATATGTAAGCTTGAGCCAAATGATTACCAGTAAGTACTTGTGACCTCTAGATCAGAGTCAATTTTAACCTGACAACTGGCACGTTTTTGATGACCCCATTGATATTTTTTTTTAAGAAGAGCCTCCAGTTTATTGGTTGGGCTTGGCTCCGCTTGGAACGCTACATTCAATACACACTTTCCACAGATTCCGTCGCCTAAGCACGAGCTCGCCACAGGAATTTCATTTTTTTGTAAGACTTCCATTAAATTATCACTAACTTCACATGAGATTTTTTTATTAAATTGTGGTAGGTAAAGAGTAGGCATAATCTATTTATATAATTATTAATAATTTTAATCTAGGAAGAAAATGAGCAGGTATATTATATTTGGTGCAAGTAGGGGGCTGGGGAGTGAAATTTCTCGTTTAGTCTCTGGTAGTAGCTTGTTATTAATTTCTAGAGACACTAAAAATTTAGAGGATTTAAGTAATGAGCTGAGTGCAGATAGTAAGTGCACCTCATTTGATTTAACCAATATAGATAAGTTTGATGAATTATCTTTAGTAGTTAAAAAATTTGATCCCACTCATATTTACTATGTCGCAGGTGGCGGGCCCCATGGAAAATTTGGCACTAAAGAGTTTAAAGATCACTTATGGGCTTATAGGTTAAACTTACTATTTCCTGCGAAGCTACTGCATTGGTCTTTAAATAATTTAAATTTAAAGCAATTTATCTTAGTGGGCTCAAGTGTTGCCGAAAGTAAAGCGGACCCTCTGGCAAGTAGTTACTCCTCAGCTAAGCATGGTTTAAAGGGTTTAGTTACTAGTATTAATGCTGAGGGCTGTGATTTAGATTTACGATTATTTAGCCCTCCTTATATGGAAACAGATTTATTACCTAAAAACTCTCATCCATACACAGAGGCTAAAGTGCGCTCTCCTTCTAAAGTCGCTGAGATGTTTTATAAGTGGGCAAATGATGCTGATGGTCTAAAACACTACCTTATAGAAGTTGAATAACTAAGAACATAGATGTAATTTTTATGGGTATTATTTAGGGCCTACTGGCCAAGACTATATCGCATAAATCATGCGCTTTTTTGAAAATCTCATACTAAGGAGTTTAAAATGGAAAATGTAATTATTGTTGGATCTGGCCCTGCTGGTTTAACTGCTGCAATTTATGCAGCTCGCGCCAATTTAAACCCATTAATGATAGAAGGTGAAGAGGTTGGTGGGCAGCTAATGACAACAACTGACGTTGAAAACTACCCAGGTTTTGCTGCAGGAATTATGGGCCCTGATTTAATGATTGAAACAAAAAAACAAGCGGAGCGTTTCGGAACTCGTTTTGTTTCGCAGAATGTAACAAAAGTAGATTTTTCTAGTCAGCCTCACAAAGTTTGGGTGGGTGATAAAGAGTATCAAGCGAAATCAATTATTATTTCTACAGGTGCTAGTGCAAAATATTTAGGTTTAGAAAATGAAAAGCGTTTACTTGGCCGCGGAGTTTCTGCTTGTGCTACATGCGATGGCGCCTTTTTTAGAGATGTTGAAGTAGCTATAGTCGGTGGTGGAGACACAGCCATGGAAGAGGCATTATTTTTAACACGCTTCGCAAGTAAGGTTCATGTGCTACACAGACGTGAAGAATTTAGAGCCTCTAAGGTAATGGCAGATAGAGTAATGAATCATGATAAAATTCAAATCCATTGGAACACTGAGCTTAAGGATGTGTTAGGTGATAAAGCAGTTACTGGTGCTAAAATATTTAATAGCAAAACAAACGAAACTTCAGAAATGGCTGTTGAGGGCGTATTCATAGCTATCGGTCATAAGCCGAATACAGATATTTTTAAAGACTTCATAGATACTAACGACGTTGGTTATATCCAAACTAAGCCTGATTCAACTTATACAAATGTTAAAGGGGTATTCGCCTGCGGTGATGCTCAAGATGATATATATAGGCAGGCCATTACTGCGGCTGGTACTGGGTGTATGGCTGCTATGGACGCTGAAAGATGGCTTGACGATCAGGAACATTCTTAAGGCGCTTTCGAATTATTGCTAAAACAAAATAGTATTACCCATGCTCAGACAAGCTCCAGTCTGCATTGAGTCACTTCGTGATCTCAAAGCAGCATCGCAATTGCGCGTGGATAACACTATTTTGTTTTAGCAATAATTCGAAAGCTAGAGCCTTAGGCGTGGGGTGCATGGCACTTTATGAGTCCTGTTGCGTCTCAAAAGGTGCCTGGCACCTTTTTCATTTATCAGGCTTTGGTTTTACTAGTATCGTCTTCCAGAGGCGAAGCCGAAGGATCTTTTTCGCATTAGGTCCGTGTTGAGCACAAGGTAGATTCTTCGCTACGCTCTGAATAACGAGCACTCTTTTTATGGGTGGTGGATTATTTTTTCTTTAGGCTTTTACTCTTTATTTAGGTTAGTCACTAAAATTTTATTTTCATTAATTATAAAGTTAATACGGAAGTATTTATAGCTGAGTAAGTACTCTTGTTTATTACTTTGGACTTCTTTAACTCTTTTGTTGGGGTGGTTAACGGGGGCGTGTGAGAGTTGTTGGTCTATGAAGCTAATAAGTTCTGTAGGTTTGTTGGGAAAGTGTATAAGTAATTTTTTATAAAACTCATCGCTGTATTTAATATCAAATTTTTCTATATCGTTTAACCAGCCACTTTTGTGGCTTTGGATGGCATCAGAGTAATCGATATAAGGTTTAATATCTAAAATTTTTGTTTGGTTTAATAAATCGTAGTTTTTAATTTCGATATTTAATTTATTAATACTTATTAGCTCAACTAAGCTTATACCAATAGGATTGGGCCTGTAGGGAGACCTTGTAGCAAAAACTCCTTTTTTAGCTAATGTCCTTGGGGTTTGTACTTTGGGTTTCCAGGTATCATTATTAAATAAGTATATGAGCCATAAGTGACTAAATCCTGATAAATCTTCAAGGGCTTGCTCAAAATTAAAATGAGGTTCAAGGTTTATAAGACCAGTCTTTGGGTTTAAGACAGCTTGCCTGGGAACATCATATTTTTTTGTGTCGCTGCAGTTAAATGTTCCGATGGGTCTTAAGACTTGTTGATCTAACGACATTGCTTGTTCCATTCGTAGGTGGTAATTGAGAGAGCTGAAACCACATTTAACGAATTTTTTATTCCATGCATGGGTATTCTAATTATTTTATCACAAAGCTCTAAAACTTCTTTTGGAAGACCATTTTTTTCATTACCGACAATAACAATGGAATTGGGGGAGAAGCAAAATTGGTCAACAGCTTCATTGGGGTTGGCGGTTTCTAGGCCAATAACTTGGTAGCCATTATTGATATACTTATTTAAAATATTAAAGTCTTCATCGTCGTTTAGGACTTCAATGTTTTTTTCAGCACCCAATGAGGCTCTTTTTACTTGTGGGTTTGATGTGCCAGCAGTGTAACCACTTAAAACTACAGATTGTATATTAAACCCATCAGCAAGACGAATCATGGAGCCAATATTAAAACCTGAGCGAATATTATGTAAATAAAATATTAAAGTGGATTTCTGCGAAAGAGATTCATTGCGGTCATTGGTCTCAATTAGAAAGTCGCTATCTTTTACTGGTAACTCCAGTAAGGACTCAATATGAGTGCATAGGTTTTCAATATGATCTATGCTCAGTGATGAACTAAATTTATCATATATTGTGGTTACATTTGGGTCATCATTATTTAAAAGTAATTTATAAGCGTTGATAGCCAGGTTATTTTTATTAATATCATTTAAATCATGTTTAACGGCCTCATTACAGTAGTGCCACATTTTTTTTAATGAGATTACTTTTGCCATTTTATTTAATTTTTTGCCCAGGTTTAGCGCCACTATCAGGCGAGAGAACAAATAAATCCTTACCACCAGGGCCGGCAGCTAAAACCATGCCCTCAGACATACCAAACTTCATTTTACGTGGTTTTAAATTATAAACCATAGCAACTAACTTGCCTTTAAGCTCTTCTGGGTTATAGGCAGATTTTATACCAGCAAAAACATTTTTAGTGTCATCACCGACGTTTAAAGTAAGCTGTAATAGTTTATCAGCTCCATCAACCTCTTTAGCTTCAACAATTTCAGCCACTCTTAAATCAACCTTGATAAAATCATCAATGGTAATTTCACTTGGCGCTTTGTTTTCTGACTTCTTTTTCTTAGGTTTTTCTGTGACTGGTTTAATTGGAGTCATATCCGCTTTTATCGCTTCGATCTGTTTTTTATCAATACGCTTCATTAAGTGCTCATAGGGTTTTAACCTAGCTTTAGAAATATCTGTTTTTAAACTGTCCCATGTGAAATCATCTTCATTAAATAATGAAGCTGTGTCTTTGGCTAGCTGAGGTAATACTGGAGCTAAATAAATAACAGCAGACCTAAACATAACTAAAATACTTGTTAAAATATTTTGTACGCGCTCAGGTTCAGTTTTAACTAGCTTCCAAGGTTCAAGGCTATCAAAGTATTGATTGGCCTTATCTGTGAACTCGCGAACTAAAGTAGTAACTTTGGAGTACTCACAAGCTTCATAAAGCTCAGCGACTTGTTCAGCTGAATTATTAAAATCATCGATAATAGATTGAGCTTCGCTATCAATTGTGCCACATACGCCTTCAAAGTTTTTATGCAGCATTTGTGCGCCACGAGAACCTAAGTTAATTAGCTTGCCAATTAAATCAGAGTTAACTCTTTGTGAGAAATCATCCAAAGTGAAATCAATATCGTTTGGTTTAGAAGAAAGTTTAGAGGCAAAGTAGTATCTAATGTAGCTAGGGTCTAAATGATTTATATAAGATCTAATATTAAACGAAGTTCCTTTTGATTTACTCATTTTTTGATTATTCGTATTTAAAAAGCCGTGAACAAAGATTTTATTTGGTAAATTATAATCAGTACAGCTTAAAAAAGCCGGCCAAAACAAACAATGGAAGTTAACAATATCTTTACCAATAAAGTGGTAAACTTCAGCCTCAGGGTTTTTCCAGTAATCATCTATGTTTTCACCACTGGCTTCACAAGCTTCAGCAGTGGCAGATATATAGCCAATAGGTGCATCAGCCCAAACGTAAAAATACTTCCCAGGCTTACCTGGTACTTCAAAACCAAAGTAAGGCTCGTCTCTAGATATATCCCAGTCTTTTAATTCGTCAGTAAACCACTCTTTAACTTTATTGTGAGTTTCTTTGCCGGTGTGTTCTGGTAACCACTTAGTTAAAAAATCTTTGTATTTACTAAGTTTAAAAAAGATATGCTCAGATTGTCTGATTACTAGTTTTTCGCCTGACTCAGCACTGCTTGGATTGATCATATCCATCGGCGAGTACGTAGCTCCACATGAGTCACAGTTATCACCATTTTGGTCTTCTGATTTACATTTTGGGCATGTCCCTTTAATGTAACGGTCAGGTAAAAACATGCCTTCTTTTTCAGAGTAAAGTTGGTCAATGACTCTTACATCTATGGCATCAGCTTGATTTATTTTTTCGTAAAATTCATAAACATATTTTTTATGAGTTTCAGTATGAGTTGATGAAAAATTATCATAGTAAATACCAAAATCATTGAGGTCTTTAATATGGCTTTGGCGCATATTTTCAACAAATTTATCTTCAGCAATTTTTTGCTTACGGGCAGCAAGCATAATGGGAGTGCCATGACTATCAGACCCGCAAATAAGTTTACAGTTATGCCCACGAAGCTTTTGGAATAAGTACCAAATGTTCGCTTGCGTATGCTCTAGTAAATGCCCAATGTGTAGTGGGGCGTTTGCGTAAGGTAGGGCAGGTGTTACTACAATATTTCTTTTTTTCATATACTACTCTTTTAGTTTAATAATTTTTTTATCAGTATTTTTTGTGTCTTGTTCTCGAGAGCTAAAAATAAATGGGAACCTAGTTACGGCCTCTTTGTAACCTGAATCTGGGAACGTAAAGGCCTTTATTGTTTTGGCAATACATAAAGGGACTTCTTTGCTATCCATTGTGCTAGATAAAACTTCCGACTTTGTAACAACTCCGCCTTCAATAAAATGCCACTTAATAACAATTTTACCATGAAGATTTTTATTAGTTTTAAGCCCATTTTCGTAACAGTTTCTAATAGGCTCTTTATTTTTTTTAATAACCTGGCGTATACTTTCTTTGAAAGTTAAATGTTTATCGGGCTCTATAATTTTGGACTTAGAAGTATTGGTTGTTGTACACGATGAAATCATGCACAAAACAAATATACTAATAAGAAACTTCATAACAAAAAACCAGTAGATAGTTGTTAAGTGTTAAGTAAAGCCTTCGGCTTTCCTTTAGGGATGGCGCTCAGTAGTTTTTTAGTATAATCCATTTTTGGATTTTCATAAATCCCTACAGCATCAGCGAATTCAACCACTTGTCCGCTATTCATAACAGCAAGTTCATCAGAGATAAACTTAACCACAGCCAAATCATGTGAAATGAAAATATAAGTTAGGTTAAACTCGTCTTGTAAGTCCAAAAGTAAATTTAAAATCTGTGCTTGTACGGATACATCAAGAGCTGAAACAGACTCATCACAAACTATGAAGTCAGGCTTTACAGCTAAGGCACGGGCAATACAAATACGTTGTCTTTGGCCACCAGAGAACTCATGTGGGTAGCGGTTGAGCATGTCGCGGCTTAAACCCACTTTGTCCATTAAGTCACCGGCCATTTTTTTTCGTTCTTCTTTATTTTTTCCGACCTTGTGAATTATTAAAGGCTCCATAATAGCAGCGCCCACAGTCATTCTTGGATTTAGTGAAGCATACGGATCTTGGAAAATAATTTGTACATTACGGCGTAAGTTACGGAGCTCTTCACCTTTCATATGTGTAATATCTTTGCCTTTATAAATAATTTGGCCAGCAGTGGATTCAAGTAGTCTTAAAACTGTACGACCTAAAGTTGTTTTTCCGCAACCAGACTCACCAACTAAACCAAGGGTACGACCTTGTCTTACTTGTAATGAAACATCATCAACAGCTTTTACATGCTCTTTAACTTGTCCCCAGAAATTTTTCTTTAATGGAAAATACTTTTTTAAATTTTTAATTTCCATAATCACAGGGTTTTCATCTGTAATGGGTCTAAAGCCTTTAGCTACAGTTAGCCCACTTACATCAAATGGCTTTTCTTTTCCATCTGGAGTCATAAAATCATCAACTGTTGGTAAACGCTCTGGGTTTCTGTCTAGCGCAGGTCTACAAGCTAACAAACCTTTTGTGTAAGGGTGTTTTGCATCTGTAAATATTTGGGTAGTGTTCCCTTTTTCAACGATATCCCCTCTGTACATAACGATAACTTCATCGGCAATGTCAGCTATAACTGCTAAATCATGGGTAATAAATAAAACACTCATGCCATATTTTTTTTGTAAAGAGGCTAGTAGTTCTAAAATTTGTTTTTGAATAGTTACATCAAGTGCAGTTGTGGGCTCATCGGCAATAAGTAAATCTGGCTTACAGGCAATGGCCATGGCAATCATTACACGCTGACGTTGTCCACCACTCATTTCATGTGGATAAGATAAAATACGACCGGCAGGGTCAGGAATTCCTACTTGATCTAAAAGTTCTAAAGCTTCAGCCATAGCTTCTTTTTTTGACATATTTTGGTGAAGCATTAAAGTTTCACAAATTTGATCACCAACAGTGAACACAGGGTTTAGTGATGTCATTGGCTCTTGGAAAATCATTGAAATTTGATTTCCACGGATTTTTCTCATTTCGGCATCTGACTTTTTTAATAAGTCTTCGCCATTATATAAAATTTCGCCTGTAGTAACTTTGCCTGGAGGCATGGGAACAAGACCCATGATTGCTAAAGAGGAAACACTTTTTCCAGAGCCGGACTCTCCAACTAAACCAATAGTCTTACCTTTTGGGATTTCGAAGGAAACATTTTTAAGGGCTTTTACTATTCCGCCTTCGGTTTTAAACTCAATGGATAAGTTATCAACTTTTAATAAAGTGTCACTCATAGGGCCTCCCAGCACTGTACCCGAATCTATAGGGTCTAAGGTCAAATAGTTACCCTAATTTACTTCATAACTCAAGGTTGCTAAGCACCTAATTTACTTAAAAATTTTAAGTACTGGGGCTTGATATCCTAGGGCTAAGTGGGCGGCAACTTGATAGGAAAAATCTACAAAGCTGTAGGTTATTTTTATAATAGGTTTGAGGGCTATAAAAACATAATGTAGTGTGTCATAAGTTTATAATATTCAAGGTAAGGAAAATCTAAATGTCTAAAATAACTCATATTATTCTATTTTATATGCTCGCCTCAGTCGCTTTTAGCTCAGTTGGCTTCGCAGAAGTTTATAACTCAATTACAAATGCTGACTATGAAGATTGCTTCGAATTTGCTACTGAGTGCTCTTATACGCCTTCCAAGAAAAATATTGTTAAATTAATCGAAAAAGTAATGAGATCTGTGGGAACTGTAAAAGCCGGTACACTGACTGACCCTCACCATTTAGGGCCGTTAAAAGGTGAGCCTCAAGACCCAAGCTTCATTTCAACTTATATTAAAAATCACGACGGCGTTATTGTGTTTGCTTCAGATTCTGAAAAGTGCAGGCTAGGGAAAAAGAAAAATGTTAATTGTAGAGATTTAATTGAATATTGGTTAATTAAATATGACAGGGAAGAGAATCAAAAAGACATTAGGACTTTTGATTTAAGAGTAGTCATTTATGAATATAATACTAAAAGAGAAAGTGGTTACCGCTTAGGTTTTAGTGGCGTCGGCCAAGGCGACGCCAACTCAGATGGTGTTAAAGCTCCAAGGGCAAGCCTTACAGATGATTCTGCGAATAATTTCTTGGGAGCTTTATTTACCTTAAACTTAGGAAACCTAGCCTCAAGCATTCTATCATTAAATTTAAACTTAGGTAATTTAGGTAATTATATATCGACTTATAATAGTTATAATCTAGAAATGAAAGCGGGGCAGCCTCGCTATAACGTAGCTTTAGATGTTAAAAAAATATATGCAAATTCAGTAAGTCCTGAAAATGTTACTGAAGAAGTTGGTTTATTTCTTACAGGAACAGTTACGCCGGATAGTGGTAACTCTGATAGAGTTAGGTTTAAAAATGCGAATATAAAATATGGTAGGCCAGCTGACCCATCAATTAACGATGAATTTTCATTCTCGTTAACAGAACAAATTAATTTAGCAGGGTTTTCATTCTTCGATATAGATGTAGAATTAGGGAAACCTAAAATGTTATTTGATATAAATACTGTGAAGCTAGGTAAAGAAAGAGGTGCTGGGTTATTCTTTTTTAATAATAAAAAAGTTACTGAACATGTCAATTTAGTTGGTGTTTTATATATTACTGAGCAAAGACTAGAAACAGACCCAGACGAAGCTGCTGGCTTCACTTCAAAAGTAAGTGATTTAAATTTTCAAGATATTTTTGGTAATCAGTCTTTAAGGTTGTCATATGATCCAATTTTAGCTGATGTACTTGGTACTAACATTGAGGACTTAAGTAAAAAAAATAAAGGAACTGCAAGTCGTGGCTATAAAGTTAAACCATATCGTTTAAAATTAAACCCGGCCTTTCCAATACCGCCTGAGTTTCTAGGTCAAATGGTTAGAATCAAAACATCAAATGATAGCCCCGTAAATATTATGGGAGTATCAGGTACAGAGGTTGTAAGCCTTAGGCAGCTTGTTGAAGAAGGTTATTATTTAGGGTTAGAACCTAAGGGTGAAGATATTAACATTAACCCTCTAGAGTTAAAACTGGTCCTGACATTAGAGCAATTTAAATTATCTAAGCAATCTAATTGGACAAACTCTGCTAACAGCAACCAAGTTGTTTTAAATATGGTTCATTATGCAACTAAATTTGAAGCAGACTATATGATACTGGAAGTAGATTCGTATAAACATATTCCTTGGAGAAGATAACTTTGTTTAAAAAAATTATTTTTATTTCTTTAAGTATATTGTTTTATTCTTTGCAGGGGCAAGCTCAGTTTAAGTGCTACTCTGGCTCAGGGCAATGTGCTGATAAAAATGATTATGTATGCAATTTATCACAGACTATATGGAGTGAGATAAAAACACTAGAGGATGTTTGGGCCACTTCATTGATTCCAAGATTTGAAGATAAAAATACGGTGAGTTATACGGGTTATAATAAATATTGTCGTCACCGTGGTTATCGAGGTGACAAATTTGCGCAAGTTCATGTGCAAGTAACTGAAGATACAACAGATTTAAAAAAATATAATGTTATACATTCGGCTTGTGGTAAAGATGGCGTTTTAACTGAAAACTGGGAGATCCAAGGTAAAAATTTAAAACCTTTGGATTTAAGATCTATAATATTTGATTTAAATAGAAAATTTGACTTGGGCGAAAACGAAACTTATAAAAGCTTTTCACTAGTAAATGATGGGTCTGAATTTAAACCACAAACGACGAGTCCACTAGAGAATTTTAATTCCTTTCGTGCTCAAAGTATATTTAAGTTTACTGCTCAAAGATATGAGTCTTTTACGAAAAATCAAACTAAAACTGAAAAGGTACATACTTATTTTTGGCTTTTTAATAAAAGGGTATTTTCTCAAATAATTGATAAGACTTTAAATACATCTAATTTTAACTTCTACTCACCAACATATCCATTTACTCTTAGATTTAATAGGTTCGCGAGTAAGTGTCATAAAGCTGAAGTGGGGATTTCATTTGATGAGCTTTTGTTAATAAAATCATCAAAAGACAATCGTAAGTATGGGTTAGACTATAAAGAATTTATTAATGATTGCATTAATCAAGAGACAACTAATTATGTTGAGTCTGCGAAAAAAATTGTTGTATCTCACTTAACAGGCAAGTTTCCTATCTTTACAAATAATGCTTCAGTAAATAGGAATGCAGTTCTACAAAAAGATGTAGAGGCCATCTTAAGGTATATTCAAGGTGGGAATAGAGATTTATCAATTTTATTTACACAAAAATTATTAGAGGATGTTAAGTCTAATAGAGTGTTGGACAACAGATAATGAAATCCATTTTTTTATTGATCATATGTTTTCCGAGTTTTGTTATGGCAGGTGTTTTTGAGCAAAAGCCACAAGAGATATCAAATTATGAAAGCTTGTTTAACAATATAATATTAGCAAAAAGAGCTGAGTTACCACCAGGTTATTTTGAGAGATCAAAACTTGTTAAAAATGATTATTTTGAGCGTATTTATACTGTCGATAATAGCCAGTGCTCAGATAGTCTATTTTTGGGTGAGTTATTTAGAGCCGATGTACAGAGTAAGATTCAAGAATTAGTTGTTTTTACATGTGAAAAAGGTGAGGACGGAGTTAATTTCATTCGCACAGGAGAAAAATTAAAAGCTCTAGATAGCACAAGCCTACTTCACTTAGATTTTCAATCTTTGATTGAACAGGGTGTGTTTCAAGTGAATACTGGGCAGGGGTTTTTTCTTGAAATAAAATCATTTGGTTTAGAATTCCTATTTCAAAGATTAAACCATTATCAAAAATCATTAACTTTATTTAAAGAAAACTTAGAGGCTAAGGTAAAAATTGTATTTATTCAAAGTATATATGCTGATGAGGTGAGGTGGGAATTTGATATTTATTATAATAATAAAAATAGCAGCCTTATGTCTAATGAAGTGAGCACACACAAGGTAGAGAGGAGTGCAAGGTTTTTAACAATTTCCAGAAAAAACCTTTTTCATGAAGATATTTACGGCCATGCCAGGTATTTAAATGGCCTTGAAGTAGACCCTATTGAATACTTAGGCCAATTTGAAAAAGTAAGTCAACTTATCGATGAGATGAGTAAAAGCAATTCAAATATCGTGGTAACAATACCTACAAAGAATTAATAAAATCTTATTCAGGAATCTCAGGAAGGTTATCAAGCGCCTTTCTCTCGTCTTGGTTAATGCCATCAATTTTAAACCCGGACTTTTCTTCTATTGATTTTCGGCTGTATGGATTTAAGATTCTCCACTTTACTTCTGCCATTATGCTTTGGCCATTGGCTGTATTTGTACCATTAATAGTTTTTTTGTATTTAAGATAAACAACAAAATTTTTGGCAATTCTGGCGCCAGCCCATGCTTTTAAACTTATTTCCGTAGGGTTTACAGAGTAAAACTTTTTACTTCCACCATTTAGTGTGTCTGTGCGATTACTTCTGCTTTCGGGGCTTGAGATAAACTCATCATCAACAATAACTTCATTACCTAGCGCTGCAAATCCGTATAAAAAGCGCCCTAAGGAGTTATATGCTCCAACTTCCCAGGGGAGGAGGTGAGCCCTGCCATCAGCCTGATAGGCATAAGCTACATACATATAAAGCCTATGTGCAAAAAATTTCTTTTCAAGCCATGTTCCGGCTTCGATTTTCATGGCTCCTTCATTAATAATTGTGTTGTCTTGATTTATATCAAAAGTGATTAAAGGGTATGAAATATGAATTTGGGGTAATAAGTAAAACTTCTTTTTATAAAGCTTATAGTAGACACTTGCGTCTATATCTGTGATTGAACTGTTGTTTCTTTGGGCAGATGAGTCTTCACTTCTACCGTAGGTGTATTTGAACCCAGCACTTACGCCCCAATCATTACTTAGGCCATAGACTAACTCAGGTCGAACTTCAATGAGTGAAAATGAGTTTTCGCTAGGTAGTTTTTCAAAGCCATCACCGGATTTGTCATAGTTTGAATCAGTGGTGTAGTACTCAGTATGTAGGCTACCTTTGAGTTGACCAGACTTATATTTAGGTGGCGTTGCAGCAACTGCGAAGTGACCAGTTAGTATTATAGTCATAATGGTGTATAAAATGATGTAACTTTTAACCATGATACATTATAAGTAACAAACGGTATGAAAAACAAAGAACAATTTATAATTTTTTTAACAGTTTTTATTGATTTAGTGGGCTTTGGGATAATAATCCCTCTTCATCCCTACTTAGCAACTGAATTTGGTGCTGACGAACTCTCTATTGGGCTCTTAGTTGCAATCTATTCGTTTATGCAGTTTTTATGTTCACCTTTTTGGGGGCAACTCAGTGATCGCATTGGGCGCCGTCCGGTAATTTTAATTAGTTTATTGGGTGTGGGCTTGTCGCATTTAGCTTTTGGTCTAGCTGGTGAATTTTATATGTTAGTCATTGCTAGGGCATTTGCAGGATTTTTTGGTGCAAATATTTCTACAGCCATGGCCTATATGGCTGATCGAACGGACCGGGCCAATCGCTCTAAAGCAATGGGCATGATTGGTGCGGCCTTCGGTTTAGGTTTTACAATTGGCCCTTTCCTTGGTTACTTTTTTATTCAAATTGGAAATCAATTAGGAACTGAGGCTCCATTTGGTAATAGCTTTGCCGCAATTATGGCAGCGGTCATTTGTTTATTAAATTTTGCATTTGCTTACTTCTATTTAAGTGAAAGCTTAACCATTAAGCCCCAGGCTGAAGAGAAGAAGTTATCATCAAGGTTTAAGAACTTAAAAAAATATTTTTCTGTACCAGTTGTATCTAGTTTATTGTTAATTTTTACATGCTATTCAATTGCAATGGCATGTATGGAAATACCATTATTTTTATATGTTAAAGATAAATTTGGCTGGGGCGTTGGTGTTGCTAGCCTTGGTTTTGCTTATATGGGCTTACTGCAAGTATTTGTGCAGGGGTATTTTGTTAGAAAATATATTGGTAAAATTGGTGAAAGTAAAATGCTTATGATTGGTTTAATTACCGCAGGTATTGGTTTCACAGGTATTGGTATGGCAAATTCATTAACAGTGCTTGCCATTGTAGTTACAGTTCTAGGCTTCGGAATTGGTGTAATAAGCCCATCTGTGAATGGTATGATTAGTTTATTAGCAAAGGATAGTGAGCAAGGGGAAGCTTTAGGCGTCTCGCAAAGCTTATCAGCTCTTGGAAGGATCATAGGACCCATAATCGGTGGCTGGCTATATAGGGATTACGGCCCTTCTTCGCCATTTTTCTTTGGTGGTTTAATAGTTTTTATTGGGATTTTATTAGCGTTAAAGTCATATAAGCAAATGCCTGTGGCTGCTAAAAAGGTAGGGTAAGAGTTGTTTAAAAAGTTATTTTTTAAATTTGATGATTATAAGCTTGAGCGCTTTCAAATAGAAAATTTATCAACAAGTATAGTGCCGTTTACCTTTTATAGTTTAGACCCCCTACCGGAGCTAGATAAGCTGTTAATAAAAAGTGTTCGATATGCCGAAGACCCAATTTCTGAGCTTGAAAAAAAAGTTTTTAACAAAAAGTCGCCAGTAGTGTTTGTTTGCAAAAATAGTAAAAAATCCAAGAAAATTTTAATGCGAGCTATAGAGCAAGGCTATCAAAATGCTTATTTTGTTGATGGTGGTTTTAAATCAATTGAAAAGTAATACCAATCCCATTAAATAATGCCCTAAATTAGTCTTCAGTTTTATTTAGGTTTAATTTTTGTGATTGAAAGAAACCGCAGGCCTAGCAAGGCTAAGCAGAGGATTTCTTGACCTGAACAAAATTTAAAAATGAATGAAAATGGTGAGTAATTTAGGGTATTATTTAATAGGATTGGTATAAGGTTACAAATTGAGTTCTAAAAAAATTAAAATCAAAATTATTTCAGTATCTGATGAAGATGCTGTGCAATTAATATCCAGCTTAGATGCGTATCAAAAAGAGCTTTACCCTGCTGAGAGTAACTATCTGTTAAGTATTAGTGAGCTTGAAGCCCATGATTGTAAGCTGTTAGGTGCATATATTGATTTTAAGTTAGTTGGTATTGGTGCATGTAAATTTTGCGATAGCTATGCTGAGTTAAAGCGATTTTACGTGGATAAAGCTCATAGAAACTTTGGTATTGGGCGCTTAATTTTAGAAGAAATCGAAAAGTTAATTAGAGTGGCAGACCTTCCGCTTGCCAGGCTTGAGACTGGGGTGCGGCAAGTAGAAGCGCTAAGTTTTTATAAAAAGCTAGGCTTTAAAGAAAGAGGGCCCTTCGAGGACTATAAGGCTGACCCACTCAGTGTGTTTATGGAAAAAATCATAATATAAAGGCTAGCAGCTACTAGTTAAACCCCTCAATATTTGATATGCTTGTAGACTAATTATTTAGTTTAATTTAGGTGAATGTATGTCAGAAAATAATCAATTATCAGATAGGTATAACCCACAAGATGTAGAGCAGCGTTTGTACAAGTGGTGGGAAGAAAATAAATATTTCAAAGCTGAAGACGCATCTACAAAGCCGCCATTTAGTGTTATATTGCCACCGCCTAATGTGACTGGTTCGTTACACATTGGTCACGCTCTTGATCATAGTATTCAAGATTGTTTAATTAGATGGAAGCGTATGAGTGGGTTTAATACCTTGTGGTTACCAGGTACAGACCACGCTGGTATTGCCACTCAAAATGTTGTTGAAAAAAAGTTAGATAAAGAGGGTCTTAAGCGCAAAGAAATGGGTCGCGAAGCTTTTGTTGGAAAAGTTTGGGACTGGAAACATCAATACGGCAATAGAATTGTAGAGCAAATGAAAAGGCTTGGGGATTCCTGCGATTGGGATAGGCTTACCTTTACTTTAGATGATAATGTTTCAAAGTCTGTTAAAAAAGTTTTCGTAAATTTATATAAAAAAGGTTTAATTTATCGTGGTACTCGTTTAATTAACTAGAACCCAAAATTAGAATCAGCTTTATCTGACCTAGAAGTTGAGCACAGAGAAGTAAAAGGCAACTTATGGCATATTAAATACCCCATCGAAGGTGAAAAAGATAAGTTTTTAGTAGTAGCGACTACTCGCCCTGAAACTATGTTAGGAGATTCAGCAGTGGCTGTTCACCCTGACGACGAAAGATACTCTGGTTTAATTGGCAAGAATATTTTATTACCACTGGTGAATAGAAAGATTGCAATTATTGCTGATGAGTATGTTGATAAAGAGTTTGGTTCTGGAGCAGTTAAAATTACCCCTGCTCACGATTTCAATGATTATGAAATGGGCAAGCGCCATAACTTAGAGTTCATAAATTTACTAAACACGAACGGTACCTTAAATGAAAATGCAGGAAATTATAAAGGCTTAAAGGTTAAAAAAGCTCGTGAGCAAGTAGTTAATGATTTAGAAGAATTAGGCTATTTAGTAAAAATAGAAGATCATAAGCATTCAGTAGGGCATTGCTCTAGGTCTAACTGTGTAGTTGAGCCTTATTTATCTGCTCAGTGGTTTGTTAAAACTGAAGAAATATCTACGCAAGCTAAAAGAGCTGTGGAAAGTGGCACCACTAATTTTGAGCCTGAGAACTGGACAAAAACTTATTTGCATTGGATGAATATAATCCAAGACTGGTGTATTTCAAGACAGCTTTGGTGGGGGCATCAAATACCAGCATGGCATTGTGATGATTGCGAGCATATTACAGTTGCAGAGTCTGCACCTTCTGAGTGTGCCGGTTGTAGTGGTAAGAACTTAAACCAAGAAGAAGATGTTTTGGACACTTGGTTTAGCTCTGCCTTATGGCCTTTTAGTACCTTAGGTTGGCCAGATGAATCAGAAGCTTTAAAAACTTTTTACCCAACCAGTGTTTTGGTTACAGGCCATGATATTATATTTTTCTGGGTGGCTCGAATGATGATGATGGGCCTTGAGTTTCAAAAAGATGTTCCATTTAGAACAGTATATATTCATGGTTTAGTGCGGGATTCAAAGGGCATAAAGATGTCAAAATCAATTGGTAACTCAATTGACCCAATTGAAGTTATAGAAAAAAGCGGTGCTGATGCTCTTAGGTTTACGTTGTTATCTTCAGTTATGTCGGGGAGAGATTTAAAGTTTTCCACTCAAAGGCTCGAAGGCTATCGAAACTTTATGAATAAAGTTTGGAATGCTGCGAGGTTTTCATTAAACGTTCTATCAGATTTTGAGGCTCCAGCGGAAGGTGACAAGGCCGTACTTAATAAAAGTCAACTTTCTGAAGCTGATCAATGGGTCATCAATAAGTTAGGCGAGTGTGAGCGAGATGTGGGTGAGGCTCTAGATCAAATGCGCTTTGCTGATGCAGCTAAAAGTGTTTACACATTTGCATGGAATCAATTTTGTGATTGGTACTTAGAGTTCATTAAACCTGTGGTGTACGGGGACGATGAGGCGCAAAAAAAATCTACACAGTTAGTTTTGGCTCAAACCCTTAATCGTTTGGTAAGGTTGTTACACCCATTTACGCCATTTATTACTGAGGAAATTTATCAAAAGCTTCCTATCAAAAATGAAAGTGTAATGATTGATACTTATCCAACAGTTATAAATGATAAAGCCTGGATTGAGCTTGGGTCCAAAGAAGTGGCAGAAAAAATTGATTTAACCTGCGATGTAATTACTGCAATTAGGAATATTCGTGGCGAAAACAGGATTAGTCCAGCTGAAAAAATTAAGGTCAAATTACTACCAAGTGATGCTAAGACTCAAAAAGTGCTCGGTGAAAATAAAAATTATATTATGAATATAGCTCGTTTAAGTGAATGTGAAATCGGGCAATTTGAAAATCTAAGTAAATGCGCTGTAACGCCAGTGAGTATGAACTCTTTTAAGGTGGATGTAGTTGTGCATTTAGAGGGCTTGGTTGATTTTGATGAAGAAAAAAAGCGTTTACAAAAAATGATCGATAAAAAGAAAGCTGAAGTTATGGGTATTAATAAGCGCCTAGCAAATAAAAACTTTGTAGCTAATGCACCCAAGGAAATAGTTGAAGAGGCCAACAAGCAATTAGTGGAGTTTAAAACTCAAATCGAAAGCCTAGAGCAAAGCTTGGTGCGGTTACAGTAAGTAATTAGCCCGTAGTAAGCGTAGCTTACGTTAGGGCGATATATTAAAGCCTTGGGAGTGTAGCCGCCAGGCGGAACGAAAAGTCATTCCCGTAGTAAGCGCAGCTTACGCTAGGGACTTTGTGCTAAGCCGTCCATCTTTATCTCAACTATATTATGTTTATCAAAAGCCTCAGACATACGGTGCTCAGAGCCCTTGGCCCCTCAGCTCCGAACTCGTTTTAGACAAACATAATATAGTTGAGATCAAGATTAGTTGACTAATATTCGAACAGAACTTTTGAGTATTAATTAAAGGGTCTTAAGAAGTACTTAAGGCCCCCAATTTTAATTAATATCATTTTGTTTTTTTATTTTTTTCAGTTAATTTAGAGTTTGTATTTTTATATTTCTCGTAAGCTTTAAAGTAAAATAGCATTTCCATAATTATCTCCTTATTTAGTTAAAAGTAACTTCGTTATTATTCCATAGGCTCACCTCAATTTTATATCCACTGGGGTCGCGTATGTACCAGGAAAGTGAGTTTGGATAAACAAAAGGGCTTGCGTAATAGGTTTTCAATTTATTTTTTTTCATAATTTTTTCCCACTCTTCTCGATTTTCAATTCTAAATGAAAAGTGATTGAGCGTGTGATATTTTTCTCCGTCATATTGTTTTCGATCGGGGTATTCATATATGGCTAGCATTTGCTCGCCATTTTTTAATATTCCCCATTCTCGACCGTCTGGTTCAGTTCCGTACTCAACTAATTCAAAGTTAAAAATGTTTTTGTACCATTTTTTACTTTCTTTAAAGTTGCCCACTGTTAAATTTAAGTGGTCGAATGTAATTTTAGATTTCATTGTGTCTCCTTTGCCTTAAAATTTGCTTATATACTTTAAGGCGTCTGTGTTTATAAATTCACTATCGGGGAGTTTTGACAACTATCCAACATTATTGCTAATATATTGGCATATGGATAATTTATTAGAGCAAACGAGAAAAAACCTAGCTATGAATGTGCTAGCTATTAGAAAAAAACAAGGCTTAAGCCAGTCTCAACTAGCCAAAAAAGCAGAAATCCCTAGGTCTACACTAACATATATAGAGTCTGGCTCTGGAAACCCGTCTCTTTCAAATTTATTGAAAATTACAGGGGCATTGCAAATATCAATTGGAGAATTAATAAGTCGCCCCCAGTTAAAGGTCCGTCACATTAAAGCTAGAGATATACCTATTGTTGAGAACACAAAGCTCCATACAGAAGTTAAAAAAGTTTTACCTGACCCCATTCCTGGTATGGAAATAGATCTACTGACGTTAAAGCCAGATGGGCGCTTTAAAGGGACTCCACATATTTCACAAACGAAAGAGTATTTTTACTGCTTAGAAGGTAAAATAAATATATATGTTGATAAAACGAAGTATCAATTAAGTAAGGGAGACCTACTGGCCTTCCCTGGTGATGAGCCCCATGCCTATGAAAACGAGAGTTCAAGTAAGAAGGCTAGGGGGTTTGGTGTAGTCACATACTCGAAAGAGTATTGCTAAAGCTCTAAGTTAAAACTTAGAGCTTTATATTTATGAAGCAATTTTATCAGAAAATTTATTAGAACTAACTATCTCCTCAATTCTTTTTAACATAACTCTATACGTATCACAGCAAATAACTAGATTTTTTGTTGCACATTCGAGTTCAAAATCACTGAGTGTATTAATTTCTTCTAATGCAGTTTCAACATGTTCGATGTCTTCTTCAGCATGAATTCTTAAAAAATTTGTAGCTTTACGCCCATGAGCTTTATTAACAGCACTATAAATTTGACTGCCAAAATTATATGCTAGAGCTTCTAAAGATAATGAGTATCCAAAAAATGAAGCTGGAGTAACTTGATTAATCCAATAATATTGAATTTGGAATAAAGTTGAAGACTGAGCTGTAATTGGTAAATCTTCATATTTGTAGCCCATTACTTTAATATCGTTTTTACAAATTATAGGATGTCCTCTTTCTTCTTTAGAATGGTCAACTAACCTATTATGTAAGCTTTCATTATCGAGGCTACATAATCCGCCAGCCAGGGCCACGAGGCGTGTTGAGTAATTAACCATATTATAGGTCTGAGCTAGCCAAACTGCATATGTATATGGATCCTCCCAATTAAAATTTAAAATTACATCTTTAGTTTTTTCCATCTCTTGATTAAGTGTTTTTTCGAATATATTCATTTAAGCCGTCCTTTAGGTAATGAATTGATAATAATTATAGTATTAGTATCGGTAAATTAAATTTAAAATTTAGGACAAGAGCTCCTTCAGGACTTAAGGGTAAATAAATATTATTTAAGTTAAATAATCACTTACCGATATTATAAGTGTTAAATTTAAGCGGGGGCGATATGTTAAGATTTACTATTTTAAAAGATGAAAATTCAGATCTGGACTTATATAATAAAAGTTACCAGCTATGGCATAATGTTTGGTCAAAGCATTATTATAAGGTCGAAGGGAAGACTTCTTTTTTCTCAGATCCATTTTTGTTTAATGATGAGATTTGTGTAATTACAAATAATCATGAACCAATCGCTGTTTTTTTTCTTTCATTTTTCAATGCCGATGTATTAGCTCGATTAAATACTTCGTATTTGAATAATTATCCAGAAGGGTTGGTTGAAAATAAGATCGCTAAAGATAATATAAATAAAATATGCTTATATTCTAATATCACTGTTGCAAAAGAATATAGAATGCAAAATCCAGAGTTTTTATCAATTGCCAAGCTTCAGTTTTCTTTGGCTGTCCATAGGTTTGATAATTCTGGCGCCGATATTTTATTCGGCTATTGCCGAAATGAGAAGGGGATTAATGCCTTGGCAATTGATCACGGGGCTGAGGTTTTAGCAACAGAGAGTAGACATAAAGGTGTTTGTGACTTTATTTCTATTTTAAAAAAAGATATTCAACAAACCTCAAATATAAAAATAAAAATTAAAGCTTTTGAGCTATGGATAGAGTACAATCAGGGAACACTGAAAATAGCTAGTTAAACAATAGTTAAGTTGGGTGTTTGTATCGGCTTATAATAATCATCTAATAAGTACTCTTCTTCTTTTGTAGTTAGGTCAGGGCCAATAAATTTACAATTTTCAATTGAAATAAAGCCACAAGGTTGTTTTTCTGAATCAAAAATTGGGGCTAAGGTTTTGACAAGTAAGTCGATTTCATACTTTAAGGGCGAGTGTAATTCAATAACCCTATGGAATCCTAAATGAGTTGCAGATACTGGAGCTAAATTCTCTTTGGTGTAAAATTTAGTTATGAGATCGATTGTTTTTTGAGTTTTACTAACGTCAACTCTTTTGAATAGTGTTGGCCATGGTCGGCAATATAAATCTTCGATGCTATAACTACAGTCCTCATAAAATTTAAAATTTCTGAATATTTGTATATTATCAAAACTATAAATTTCAACGGTGTCAGTTTCTTCGATAAGTTCAAATAGTGATGAATCAAATGAAAATCCAAGCTCCTTAATGGCATACCAAATTAGTTGTCTAGAGTTATTTAAGCTGTTGCCCATAGTTATGGTTTTTTCACAAATTTTTATGAATAATTCTAAATTATGTATAACTTTTTTTTGTTTAATCAGGTTTAAGGAGTTGAAGTGAATTAGGTTAGTATTTTTTGTGGCCTTTATGTGTTTATAGCCAAGAGTTATCGTAAAGCTAACCAATTGATTTGCTAAGTTAAGAAAGTAGCTAGATAAATTTTCGATTTCTTTGTTTTTAGAGTTCATCTACTATGCCTTTGTTTTCAATGCTGCTATGTAATCAATCAATTTGGTATGTGTATTATATAAATACGATCTGTTTTCATCGGTCAAGATTTATATAAAAAATAACAATAATTTATAGTTTTTTAATATAGTTAAAGGTTTTCAAATTATTGGGGTTGCCTAAGAGGCTCGCTAAGCAATAGATTTAATTAACATCTATTAAGGTTTAGTTGCTCTAATACTAAGTCACACCTTTTTTCGGTTCAATTTGTGATAGATAAACAGTCACCACCAGTTAAATACTTATTATTTATAGATAAAAATGTGTAATTATTTACACATAATTTTTGCACGGCACTTATAAATTAAGTTTTTGTGTCATAATTAGTTTAACTGTAGTATAATTATTTTACAGCAAAGGAGAAGATCTAATGTTCTCAGTAAAAAAGAAAAAAGAAATGCATCAAGAAATGGGTAAGTTTTTATATGAAAAACGTATCAAAGCAGGATTAAGTCAAAAAGATGTTTCAGATAAACTCGGCTATACTAGCCCTCAGTTTATCTCTAATTATGAGCGTGGCTTATGTTCACCACCGTTAAAAAAGCTTAAAAAAATTGCTGAATTATATAAAATTAAACCAAAAGTAATTGCCGACCTAATGATTAAGTATAGCACTGAAGCTATCTACCACGAAATGGATATTAAGAAGAAGGCTTAGCTTTCTTCGCTGTTATTTAAAACATCAAGTATCAAGTGCCCTAAGACTTCAATTTTTTTCTCACCAAAACCGTAAACAGCCTCAAGTTCAGTTTCATTAGCAGGTTGTTTAACTATTAAGTCACGTAATGACTTATCACTAAACACCATAAATGCAGGAATACCTTCTTCTTCAGCATAGTCTCTGCGCCAGTCTTTCAAGACTTTTACCATCCATTGCTTATCTACCGGAACCTCGGTTTCAAAGAGCTTATCGTACTTAGATTTTTTAGTGACCTTTTTTTCTGGAGCTTTAATAGCAAATGGCACTTTAACTGGCAGGACTCGTCGCGGTGATTTAAGATCACAACTGTCGCAATGCCCACATTTCTTAATACGATCTTTATCATTAAAATAAACTAAAACCTCAGAATGACGACATTCACCACCTTCAGCAAAGTTGACCATTGCATCTAGGGCGCGCCATCTTTTGTCTTTTATCTCCTTTGGAGCTTTTGACTGAGTAATAAAAAATGATTGCAAACCTTTATCTTTTTTAGAGTAAAGCATAACGCAAGTGGAGTCTTTTCCGTCTCTACCGGCACGTCCTACCTCTTGGTAATAAGACTCTATATTGCCAGGTATTTGAGTATGCATGACGAGGCGGATATCTGGATGATCAATCCCCATGCCAAAGGCATTTGTAGCCGTTAAAATACGTATATCACCATTAGCAAATCGAGTTTCAACATCGTTACGTTCTTTAGCGCTTAACCCGGCATGATAAAAGCCAACTTTAGAATTTTCTACAGATAAAAACTGATACCAGCTTTCTGTTTTTTTACGTGTCCCACAGTATATTAAAATACGGCCTTCAGGGTGCTTTTCTAGTGCCCCTTGCATGAATTGATCTTTGTCATGTTCAACATCACAAAACTCTACTTGATAATACAAATTAGGTCTGTAGAACCCATAAACATGCTCATCTGGTTTTTTTAAAGTTAAATTAAGTTTAATATCAGTTTTAACAATGGGTGTGGCTGTGGCTGTGAGAGCAATCATTGGAACTTCAGGAAAGATCTCTCTTAGTAAAGAAATTTGAGTGTACTCAGTTCTAAAGTCATGTCCCCATTTTGAAACACAATGGGCTTCATCAACAGCAAAGTAATTTACATTTTGTTTTTTTAACCAAACAGCAAAGCCAGGCTTTTGTACGCGCTCAGGTGATACGAAAAGTATATAGCTTTCATTATTACTTAAAGCTGCGGCCATATGTGCGAAGATTTCTTTTTTTTCATTATCCTCGATACCTGAGTGAATGCAGTTAGCATTTAATTTCAATTTTTTTAATTGCCTGACCTGGTCATTCATTAAAGCAATGAGTGGCGAAACCACAACCGTTAAGCCTGGTTGGGCAAAAGCAGGAAGTTGGTAACATAAAGATTTACCGCCACCCGTTGGCATAATTGCTAATACGTCTTTCTTATTCATCAAAGATTCAATGATTTCTTTTTGGCCGTAGCGGAATTTTTTTAATTTAAATTGTTTTGAGAGCTGCTGCTGTATATCCATTAAGTGTCCTAGTGCTAACCTATATTAATATAATTTAACTTTGAAAATTACAATTGGTTTCATTGCAATAAGACTGTGAGGCTATACTAAGATAGGGTTTAAGATAGCCTAAAAATTGTTCTTTAATCGAATTATTTAGTTAAGCCAATATCTTTTAGGCGTTTCATTAAAAAATCATGTGATAAAATATCTGGGTATTTAACCTCACCCTGTTTACATGAATCAATACAGGAAAGCATAGCTTTTGGGTGTGGATGCATAAAATATGGCATTGAATAACGAGTTCTGTTCTCACCTTTAGGGTTTACAACTCTATGAGTGGTGGAAGGTATAACTTCATTAGTTATTCTTGATAACATATCGCCGGCATCCACAATTAAGTTATTTTTGTCTGTTTCCACAGGTAGCCAAGTTCCATCGCGATCAAGTAGCTCAAGGCCAGATGTAGTTGCGCTAACTAGAATTGTAATAAGGTTTATGTCCTCATGAGCGGCTGCTCTCACGCAGTTTGGGTCAGTCCCTTCGGGGATTGGCGGGTAACTCAGTAGTCTTAAAATTGAATTTCCATCATTTACCATATTGTGAAAGTAATCTTTTTCCACTTCAAGTGAATGGCCTAAAGCTGAAAGTAATGTTTTGCCAACATCTTCAAGTGATTTATAAATATCTGTGAATGTATTCTTAAATTCTGGCAGCTCAGTGGGCCAAATATTTTTTGGGTACACATTAGAGTACTCATGCCCTTCACTTAAAAATTGGCCAACATGCCAAAACTCTTTAAGGTCCGGAAAGTTATTGCCTTTAGCGTGCTCTGTGCCAAATGGAGTGTAACCTCTTTGGCCGCCACCATCTGTGCAAATATATTTTCTTTTAGTTTCTTCGTCTTGAGTAAAAAATTGCTCACAAAAATTATATGCTTTATCTAAAAGGGGAACTGGTATAGGGTGATCTTTAATAATTATGAAGCCAAAATATTTTAGGCCTGTAAATAAATCATTAATAAATTGTTCACGATCTTTTTTATTACCGTCGGTGTACTGATCTAGACTCAGTTCAGGAACTTTTTTTAGCAAAGACATTAATCCCCCAATTAATAATATAGCTTATAAGCACAGGTTGTGTTGAATCAGGGCGTATTAAAATAAGCTTAATTTTTAAGCTAAAAGCTGAAATTTGTTAATAGCTGTTATTTATAAAGACTTCAAACCAAAAAGCGCCTGTAATGGTGTTGGTCTAGTGATTCCAAGCATATAACTCACCAAGTCATAAATGCATTAAGCTGCATTATAAGGAGATAAGTATTAAAATTTTAAAAATGAAAACAAAATCTACGCAAAAAGTAAGTGGAATGGTTAAAAGGCACCCAGACGGTTTTGGGTTTTTTATTCCTGATGATCGGTCAACACCGGACGCTTATATACCAAAGCCTGATATGCGTGGGATAATGACCAACGATAAAGTAGAAGTGCAAATAAAATCTGAGCCTGGTGGCACTAGGTTTAGGGCTAAGATCATTAGGGTTACCAAAAGAGCCTTTGATAATGTTGTGGGCCAAGTTTATGTGTTGGGTGATGGAACACCTATATTAGCCGATAGCAGCCACTCCTGGGGCGCAGATTTAAAAATTGAATGTGATGAGACCTTGGAAAAGGGAACTTGGGTTGCGGCACAAATTAAAACATTTCCTGATCACCCAAAGGGTTTCACAGGTAGTTTGGTTCAAGTCATTGGCGACGGGTTAAACCCTTCAAATGATAATATTAGAATTATTTTTTCCCACCAAATTCCTAGCGAGTTTAGTAAAGCTTGTTTAGACGAGGCCAAAAAATTAAGCCCACAAACTATTAAAGATGAATTGAAAAACAGAAAAGATTTAAGGAATACTCCATTTTTAACAATTGATGGAGCGACAGCTAAAGATTTTGATGATGCCGTTTTTGTAGAAAAATCTGGTGCTGGATTCAGATGTATGGTTGCCATAGCTGATGTAAGTTTTTACGTAGAGCAGGGTGGACCAATTGATCAAGACGCCGATGAAAGAGGTACCAGTACTTATTTACCAAATTTTGTAAACCCAATGTTACCTGAAGAGCTAAGTAATGAGCTTTGCTCTTTAAAGCCAAATGTAGATCGCTTGGCCTATGTGGCAGATATGAAGTTTGATGGCGCAGGTAAGCTAGTTAAGTCTGATTTTTATGAAGCTGTTATTAAAAGTCATGCGCGGGTGACTTACGGCGAAGCTCAAGAAATTATTGAAGGTGTTGATGAAACTCCTCATGAGCATGTGCGTGACCAAATTTTATTGGCAGCAGACTTTGCTAAAATTTTACAAAAAAGAAGATTTAAAAACGGAAGTTTAGAATTAGAAATACCCGAAACTCAAGTGAACGTTGATGATGCCGGTGAGGTTGTGGATATTGCACAAACCCAAAGGTTATTTGCTCATAAATTAATTGAGGAAATGATGTTGGCTGCGAATGTTGCAGTAGCTTCATTTTTTATAGAAAAAGATATACCTTCAGTTTATAGAATTCATGAGCCGCCAAAGCCAGAAATGATTGATAAGCTAGAGGTTTACCTTTCAAGTTTAGGTGCGGACGCAAGGTTGCAGCGTCCTGGTCAGCAGAAAAAAATGACAAACGCATTAAGAGAGTTTGAGGGAAAGCCAGAGCATAAGGTCTTAAGTTTATTAACTTTAAGATCTATGAGCCAGGCTAAATATTCACTAGATAATGTTGGACACTTTGGGTTAGGTTTTAATAACTACACGCACTTTACATCACCAATTAGAAGGTATCCTGATCTAATGGTCCATAGGCAGTTAAAAGCTTATAGTAAATCAAGTAAAGCTTATCAAAAACTAGATGAAGAGAAAATAGCTTCAAAAGCCACTTGGTTTAGTGCCTGTGAACAGAGGTCGGTGAAGGCCGAGAGACAACTCATATCTATTAAAAAAGCCAGGTTCATGAAAAAGTTTTTAGGTGAAGAGTTCACTGGCTATATTAGTGGCGTGGCTAAGTTTGGGGTTTTCGTATCTCTTCGTGAATACGATATTGATGGGCTTGTTAAAATTGAAGAACTGCCAAATGATTATTTTAAATTTGAAGAAGAATTTATGAAGCTTGTTGGTGAGCGTTCAGGAACAGAATTTAAAGTGGGTGATGAATTAAAAATTCAAGTGGCTGCAGTTAATGAAGAAGAAGGTCAAATTGATTTTAAACCTATTTTTGATCAAGAGTATTTAGCTGAAATAAATAAATTAGCTAAAAAACCAAAAAAAGAAAAATGGACTAAAGATAAAAAGAAAAAAGCAGCTCTTGCAAGAAAAAAGAAAAACACATCAGGCAGGTCTGAATCTAAAGGTAAAAAAAGTGGTTCTAAAAAGAAGCGCTCAGGGAAAAAAAGCTCAAGAAGTGGCTCTAAGAAAAAGAGTTCTGGAAGCAGAAGCTCACGAAAAAAATCAAAAAAAAGGTAAGGGCAGTATTCTCAAGTAATTATTAGGCTGCAAATTTACTCATTAAGAGCTCAAACCTCCAGAAAAAGCTTTCCTTCATTTAATTCAACTTTTATCCAGAAATTTGGGTACTAGACTAAGGTGTTTACCAACTATTGTCTTATATATCCTAAATATCAATTTTGTTCGGGCTTACAAATTGTCATTACTTACTCTTGCAGGTTAAGATAAGTGTTCTTAATTATTATTTTCCGAAGGATGAAAATGAAGAATATAAATATTTTACTTATGCCGTTAGCGTTTCTAGTTATTATGTTTTTAGTGTTTAGCTCTAATAAACCGCTAATAACTAATAATAACTTTGAAAGCTCAGAGCAAAGCTCAACTATAGCAGCTGATAATAAAACATATTGCACAGCTATAAGAGGAAATGGGGAGTTAATACCAGCACATTGGGCTGCTCTGGCTCGTATAATTGAAGACAAGAAAAAAATCCCAATAGGTGGTGCTGGTGGGAGCTCAGCATCAATTACATTATTTGTTTTAGATTCATTATTAAGAAGTCCATTAATATATAAAAATAAAGAAGTTGGTGATTTTGGTTTAGATCGAGAAGGCTTACTTAAAAGACAAAATAGTATTGACCATAAAAAATTAGCCTTTTTATTAAAAATGATACCTGAGCAAATGAATTACGCTACGGAGTTTCAAAAAGAGGGTTATTCGCAATTATTTGTACTACAAAAAATCATGGCCGAGAGGTCTAAAGAGGACGAAGGTGACGATGCTGCTTTACATAAAGAAGATAGTGAAGTTACAGAAAGAGACCGGATACGGTTAATAAAGTTAGTAAGGCAAATATTGCGAGTAAAAAAAGAAGCTAATTTTATGATGGATCCGTATTACCTGGGTTATAAAGACGAATTAGTGGACTTATTAACAAGTTTAAAAACTCTGAAGGGTTTAATAAATTTTAAAAAAAATACGGGCGAAACTATTAAAGAAGTAAAATATTTAATTGCTAACTTTAAAGAAGCAATGAAATTTTTCTCGAGTTTTGATGCCGAAAAAGATACTAATTTATTCTTTAGACCCGGATTAATTGATTTTAAAAGTTTGGGTTATGTAATAAATGACTTACTGTCTTTTTATGTTCACTCTGGGTTAGATAATTATAGAGAGTCTAATTTAGAAAATGGCCTTAGTTCTGACTTAAGAAGTATAAAGAGTGAAATTAAAAGAGATTGGGGGCAAACCATGCATAAGTTTGTCAATAATTGCCACTCATTAGCCGATAATGAAACTTGGATGAATAAAAAGCACGAAAATTACGAAAACTGTAAATCGTACTTCGATAATCTATTGGCACATTTTTATGCTAAAAAATTGTGGAGAAAAAGTAAAAATAATATGTTTGAAAGTAAAGTGGGCTCTCAGTTTGCAGCTATACCCACAACATCTGTTATTGCCAGTGAAGAGGGATTAGGGCTTACGCGCTTAGTTCAGGAGGCTTATAATAATAGTAGTGAAGATAAAGAGCAGTTAATAGATGATTATGTTTTAGATTTTGAGCGAGATGTATTCTTGGGCTACTGGTATAATCAAGATTATAAAACTTTAGAAAGTAATGTTAAAAATAATTATAAAGAAGACCTTAAGTCTCAAAAATTTATGAACTTAGGAAATACGAATTGGAGCACAGTTTTAAGTACTTCCCCAGCTGAACCTGGCCTTACTAATGTGAGAGAATTTGAATCAAATGTGAATGGCAAAACGAATAGCTTGATATCTGCCGGTGGATGGTCTGACTTACATCCTGTACTAGTATTAAAGCAACTAGAAGACTCAAGTGAAAATAAAATATGTGATGAGGTTATTTATATAACAAGACGTAATGGGGAAAGTAACTTTAATCAGAAAGTTGTTTTGCGTATGACAGGTTTAAAAAATGAATTAAAAATTAACAAGTATGATTCTTGTAATTTTGAAGCTAATTTAGTTTCTAAGCTAAATGAAGTAACAGCCAGTGATTCTAGCCAAATATTTCATTGGACATCACTATTAAACGAAAATGAAAGTGGTTGTATTGGTGTGAGTGACCAAGCTTTAAACTCCTTGTGGGGAAAAATGAGCTACTGGTGGAACACTAAGCACTTGAGTTCAATAAAAAGATCTGCCGACGCCGCTGATGATGTTTACTGCACGAATTGGGATAACTTTAAAGTTTTTAAAGGCGAGCAACCACAGGTTACTGAAGACGCTTATTATAAATCAATATGGAGAAGTAAAAGTAAGAAAGATTTTCCTTCTAGAGTAGGTTGTTGGTAAATATGTGGATAGAAGTTAGTAAGTCGGGTAAAGAATTAAAAATTATTGATAACGGTGAAGAAATTCAGGTCTATAAAATTGGGATCGGTAAATCTGAAATCGGGCAAAAAAAAACAAGAGATGACCTAAAAACCCCTGAAGGGGAGTACTCTATTTGTGTAAAAAATAATAAATCGAAATTTCATTTAAGCCTAGGCTTAAACTACCCAAATAAGAACGATGCTAAAGAAGCTTTAAGTGATGAGCGTATTACGAAAAAACAATATGAGTCGATACTTTCAGCTTTAGATACACATGGGGGTTCAGATTGGTCTACGCCCATAGGTGGTGAAATATATATCCACGGTGGCCTAGAAGATAAAGAATGGTCAGAAGGCTGTGTACGCATGTATAATAAAGATATTGAGTCATTATTCTCTGAAATAGCTATTGGTACAAAGGTACTAATAAAACCATGACTAAAAATTAAATAAGCTAACAATAAATAAGACGTAAGGTAGCAGGCACCTTAGACTGGCACCTTAGACTAATATTTTGGTATCAAAGTTTCCTGCTCGGCCACCTATTTGACGGTTATTAGTTCCAAATTTTGTATAATTAAAACCAAATCTTTGTAAAATATTACATTGTATATTACCAGTATGAATTTTTCTTTTTAGGTTGAGGTCACCTGATTTACCAGAGTTAACAACTAGCCATGGCAAGTTATACCCGCGGTGTGTTTGTGTGGGGTCATTACGTCTATTTTGTAATGCAAATTCACCGGCAATCATTGTTTCATCGTAAATACCAGCTTTTTTAAGCTTTATAAATAATGTATTTAAGGTTTTGGAAAGTTCATCTAAATAACTAATTATAATAGGGTTGTTATAACGCTTATGTCCGCCATAACCATGGTGTCGATTGGACCAAATATTTGTGGTGTAAGTAATTTTAATATATATAACTTAATTTGGTGAGACCAAGTCATGTTTTTGTCTCAAATTAATACGTAAATCATGGGTTATCACTGGGCTAAATTCTAGCCTATATTTAGATACTTTTTGTGTGAAGAAATTTAATGATAGTCGTAAGTATTACCCAATTAATTTAAGGGCTAATTGACCTAAATTATTTGCCTGCGCCAGAGTAGCAACACTTGCTTGTTTAAGAATATTTTGTTTTGCTAGCTCTGCTGAAACTTCAGCATAGTCTGTGTCTCTGATTCGAGAGTTAGCTGCTGATAAGTTTTCATGGGCTACAGATAGGTTATCTACAACATGTGTAAGTCTATTTTGTACGGCACCGAAGTTAGCTCTCATGCCATTTACAGATAAAAGAGCAGCATCAATGACACCTAAACTTGCTTGCGCACTTTGCTTAGTAATTACAGTTTCAGCAACAATGCCTAGAGCCTCTATAGAAGCATCAGTTTTTGAAGCATCAAATGATAAACGGTCAAGCCTTGGATCATTATGAATGCCAATTTGTATATCGACGACTCCACCTTGTCCGTTTAGTAATGTCATACCGTTAAATTCAGTAGCTTCTGTTGTTCTTTGTAACTCTGCTTTAACCTGCTGATACTCGACATCAACCATCTCTCTTTCTTTGTCACCGATAGTGTCTGATGCTGACTGTACTGCTAACTCACGTAAACGAATTAACATATTAGAAACTTGGTTAAGCCCGCCTTCAGCAACTTGTACCATTGAAATACCATCACTGGCATTTCTTTTTGCTTGTTTCATTCCACGAATTTGTGCTCTTAAGTTTTCTGAAATTGCGAGGCCTGCAGCGTCGTCAGCGGATTGAGTAATTCTGTTACCAGTAGCTAATCTTTTCATAGCACGTGACAAAGCCATATCTGTTTTAAACAAATTAGTTTGCGCGCTTATTGCTGGCATGTTGGTGTTAATTCTTATTGGCAAATTAAACCTCTAAAATTACTCATCCTGAAATTAAAGTTTATACATCCTGTGTAAACTACTTTCTTATATTATTTTTCGGAATTTAATTTGTAGGGCTGTAGTCTAGAAAAAAAAATAGGACTACCAAAAGCCTTGGTAGTCCTGTGTTTTAGCAGGAAACTCACTTATAAAAAACCAGTATTAACCGAGTTTTGCGAATAGGCTAGTCTTTCACCTGGTCGGTGAAAAAGCAGAGCTAAAGTCGTAGTCCTAAAGTCATAAATTAGTATTTAATACTAAACTTATCCCAAGGTTTTGTTCAAGAGTCCTAGTGCAAGTTGTGATGATTGATTCGCCTGAGCAAGTACCGAAGTACCAGCCTGCATTAACACATTCTGTTTCGTTAATTCAGCGGTTTCTTCCGCAACATCCACATCTCTGATTCTAGAAAAAGCAGCAGACTGATTTTCTATTGATACAGATAAATTTTGTATCGTAGACATCATTCTACTTTGGATTGCGCCAAAATCTGCTCTCATAGCATTAATGCTAATCAGGGCAGCGTCGACTGCAGCCAAACTATTCTGTGCTGAAACTTTATCAGATACGCTTGTTAGGTTTACACCTAATGCGGCTGAATTTGCATCTGCTTTTGAAGCATCAAAAGAGATACGGTCAATCATTGGGTCGTTATGAACTCCCACTTGGAAGTCTAAAACGGTTCCCGTTCCACTAAGTAACTGAGATCCATTATACTCAGTTCCGTCTGCGATACGATCGATTTCTTGAATTAACTGATCATACTCAGTATTCAAGAACTGTCTTTCAACAGGTCCGATAGTATCAGAGGCAGCTTGAACACCCAATTCACGAAGTCTAATTAGTATATTACTAACTTCGTTAAGTGCACCTTCTGCGACTTGAACGAACGATATCCCATCCTGAGCATTTCTACGAGCTTGTTTTTCACCTCGTATAGTTGCTCTTAGATTTTCTGATATAGCTAACCCTGCGGCATCATCTGCTGCATGATTAATTCGGAGGCCTGTTCCCAGACGTTCCAAACTCTTATCAAGTCTAAGTTTAGTACCAAATAGATTCTTCTGAGCATTTAGAGAAGCTACATTGGTATTAATTCGCAAACCCATTTATTACTTCCTCCTTGAAGAAATTCCTAGTGCTATCCATAGCACCCGGGGGGGGGTCTTTCTCAAGGTATTGATCGGTGTATCATTATGTAGCTTTAAGTAAATTCGATAAAAAATGAGATTACTAGACCTATATTATGAGATTTACAGGACTATTGTGCGTATTTTAATAAGAATAAGCAGACCAAAGTTTTGAAAAATCTTTTAAAAAATGTAAATAATTTTTTAGCTATGCAAAGAGTTTGTACAGTTACAGTCTATATATATTAAGTAAATTATGAATAATTATTTTACATTATCGCGTTATACAAAAGTTTTTTTATTAAAAAAAAACCTTACAAGTAAGAGGTTTTAAAAAAAACTAAGGTGTTTGTTATTACTTATCACAATAAACTTCTAACTTATAAATAGCCTGGCTAACATTGTTACAAGTAAAAATAAACTCAAACTTTAAGTAGGCATAGTCAGGGTTAGGACTTTGTATAACTTCCATTTCAGTTAAAGTAGCGCAGTCATTAGCATTAGCAACATCTCTAAGCTCTTGTAAGTTAGTTGTTGAGCCTGGCTTTACAACTTTACCTACTGGGTAAGATAATGTAATTGTTTCAGTTGTGTAGCCTTTATCCATTTTCCAATCACTATAATTGATTTCAGCATTTACGGCATAAATATTGTTGCTTATAGTTTCTAGTCCACCACATTGGTATGTTTTAGCTGGTGCTGCAAATACATTAGTTGCAAGTAATACGATTAAAACAGAAATTAATTTACTCATTTATGCTCCCTTTAAATTAGTTAAATTAGTTTCTTGATATCATGAAACTGATTTAAGTATATAAAATCTTTAGAGATTGACAAAAAGTTTATGAAGATGTCAGTGGTAGTCATTACACTATGTAAAAAATTCATAGTCACCTACTGGTGCTCGTGAGTAATTAAACGTTGTTATTTCAGGTGCTTATATTTTTTTATAAGTCAAAAAGCTAAATGCCACGGGCTCTGAGCGGTCCTCTTGAGCTGCTAACTCAAAATCATTCTCACTGATTTCAGGGTAGTAGGCATCACCTTCAATGCTTTTATGAATTCTTGTCAAATATACGGTATCCATTTGATTTAAGCTCTGTTTGTAGATCTCCCCGCCACCAATAACAAATATTTCTGGATCGTAATCACTGATACGTGTTTTTGCATACTCCATAGCTTTTTCAAGGTTTGGAAACACTTCGGCCCCTTCGGCCTTGTAATCTTTTTGTCTGGTAATAACTAAGTTAAGCCTATTAGGTAAAGGGTGACCAACAGACTCAAAAGTTTTTCTGCCCATAATAATAATTTTTCCTTTAGTTTTATTACGGAAAAATTTCATATCCTCCGGAATATCCCAGGGTAGGCCACCATTACAGCCAATAACATTATTTTCAGACGCAGCCACAATATGAGAAAATGTTATATTACTCATACAGCCACTCTCCCTTTGATTCCTGGGTGAGGGTTGTAATTTAAAAGTTGAAAGTCTTCATATTTAAAATCAAAAATGCTTTTAACTTCAGGGTTAATCGACATTTGAGGTAGCTCTTTGGTATCTCTTGAAAGTTGTAGTTTTACTTGATCCATATGATTACTATAAATATGAGCATCACCCAAGGTGTGGATAAACTCGTGGGGAACTAAGTTACACACTTGAGCAATCATCATAGTTAGTAAAGCATAACTTGCAATGTTGAATGGAACTCCTAAAAATATATCGGCACTTCTTTGGTATAGCTGGCAAGAAAGCTTACCGTTACTTACATAAAATTGAAAAAATGCATGGCATGGAGGTAAAGCCATAGTTGAAACTTCACCAGGGTTATAGGCGACAACTAAAAGTCGTCTAGAGTCAGGGTTATTTTTGATTTGATCGATTACGTTAGATATTTGATCAACAGTGCTTCCATCAGGAGACTGCCAAGACCTCCACTGGGCACCATAAACTCGGCCGAGGTCACCGTTTTCATCAGCCCAATCATCCCAGATTCTGACTTTGTTTTCTTTTAAATATTTTATATTTGTATCACCACTTAAGAACCACAGTAGTTCATGGATGATAGATTTAAGGTGGACTTTTTTAGTGGTTAAAAGAGGAAAACTCTTTTCAATATTGAACCTCATTTGGTGGCCAAAAACACTTTTAGTGCCAGTCCCTGTGCGGTCTGTTTTTTCTTCACCATTTTCAAGAACATGGTTAATTAGGTTTAGGTAAGTTTGCATTTTTGACCTCCCTGTAGGTATAAAAATTAAAATGTTAGAGAAGGACTAGAAAGTATCATTGAACAAAAATACTTAGTGTGGATTGTTATAATGATGTCTTCAAAGTCAGATTATTTTAGCAATAAAAGAAGAGTTTGGGATAGGAATTATTGGCTATGACTCAAGGTTTTAGGACTTTGCTATAATTTTAAGAAATTAATTTTACTTATAGACTCAAACTTTGACCTAAATTATTAGAGGTATTTTAAAGTTATAAACCCTTAAAATTTATTAGTTATTGTTGTTTTTTCACAGATGATTAAATTATGGGCTTATGTTAGCTTCCTGCACTTAATTATGGTAAATGCTTGATATAGTTAGGCTCTGCTGACGTTTCATCTAGTTAGTTAAGTGACTAGCTTAACTAACTAGATGAAGCGTCAGCAGAACCTATAACTTTTAGTTGAGGCCAATTTAATATGGAAATTAGAGACCCCATTCATGGTGCAATAGAAATCAGCCCAGAGTTTAGTCAAATCATTGATAGTGCGGCTTATCAAAGATTGCGTGCAATTAAGCAATTAGGGTTTTCTGAGTTTAGCTTTCCAGGCGCCACCCATAATCGTTACTTACATTCCTTAGGGGTTTCTCACCTGGCAGGAGTTGTTTTTGACAACATCTTTAAGAATTATAATTTTAGTACTTCAGATGTAAAATACAGAATGAGAGAGGCCGTGAAGCTAGGTGCATTATTACATGATATAGGTCACGGACCACTCAGTCATACTACTGAAGAGGTAATGCCAAAACTTCAAAGCTTAAAGGTAAAAGCCTATGAGCAAAGGAGAAGTGATGTTGCTACAGAAGAAATTACTGCTGATACTCAGGCAAATCACGAAGACTACTCCATAAAGTTTGTTACTGATTCAAGTCTAACAAAAATTTTAGAAAGCTCGTTCAAAGATATAAGCCCGATTCATATTGCTTGTTTAATAGATAAGAGTTTAAGTTGCCCGGATGATTTTTTTGTGGATCAAGGTGTTGATTATAGAACGTTATTAAGTCAGATGGTAAGTTCAGAAATAGATGTGGACAGAATGGATTACCTTGAAAGAGATGCTTATTGCTGTGGAACAAGTTATGGCAAAGTAGATTTACACTGGCTGATCGCTAACCTAACAATGCATATTAAAGATGACGAAGCTTTTTTAGCCTTAAATCGTAAAGCTTTATACACATTTGATGACTTTCTATTATCTAGGCATCATATGCATTTGATGGTTTATTTTCATCATAAGAGTGTGATCTATGAAGAGATGCTTTATAGGTATTTTACATCTGATGATAATCAATTTTCATTACCAAGTGATATTGAAGAGTATATCAAATACAATGATTACCTACTCTACCAGCATTTAGCGGGCTCTAACAATGAGTGGGCTAAAAGAATTTCTGAGAGAAGGCCATATAAGGTACTTTTTGAGCTTCATTCAACAGGAAGTAATAACAGAACAGAGAAGATGCAAAAAGAGTTAGAGAAGGAAGGTGTTCCTTCTATTTTGTCTAGTTCCTATGCACGTGTGAGTAAATACCATACTGCTTCACAAGCAGAGAAATCTTTTCCAATTTACGTAGTTGATCAGTATGATACTCAAGCAAAGCCCTATTCTATTGAAGAAAGTACTGAAATCTTTAAAAAGTATGAAGAAATCAGATTAATAGAAAGGCTTTATGTTGAGCCAGAGAAGTTTTCTAGCTCGCAAAAGTTAATAATTGATAAAAAACTATAACTTCAAATTTGAATTTAAAAGGTTTTAATTTATGAACGTATTAGTTATCGGAAAAGGTGGGCGCGAGCACGCCATTGTTAAAGCGCTTAGTTTTTCACAGGTAGTTCATGAGCTACACTGTGCCCCAGGAAATGAGGGTATGAAAAAAGAGGCATTCATACATGACATCGATGTATCAAACTTAGAATTACTTAAAACTTTTATTAATCAAAAAAGAATTAACCTTGTAGTGATTGGGCCAGAAAATTATTTGGTAGATGGAATGGCTGATAGTTTAAGGTCATGGGGTGTTAAGGTTTTCGGGCCTTCTAAAGAAGGGGCTCGCTTAGAAGAGAGCAAAGTTTTTGCTAAACAGTTTATGCTTGATGCGAATATTCCAACAGCCCGTTTTGAAATAGTAAAAACAGTTGATGAAGCAGTTGCTGCTGCTAAAAACTTCAAGCCACCTTATGTATTTAAGGCTGATGGCTTAGCCGCAGGTAAGGGTGTTGCCATATGCCCAACACTCAAAGAGCTAAAATCAGTGGCTGTAAAATGCTTTGAAGATAAAATATTTGGCGCCTCTGGTGAGCAAGCATTACTTGAGGAATTTCAGCCGGGTTATGAATTGAGTTTTCTTATTTTAACTAATGGTAAAGAGTATCAGGCAATGCCGTTGGCGCAAGACCATAAAGCTTTACTGGATGGCGGTAAAGGGCCTAACACGGGCGGTATGGGTGTTGTTGCGCCACTTAAAATACACGTAAACTTAGAAAAAGACATTCACGAAAAAATACTTAAACCGACAGTTGATCATATTAATAAAAACTCAATTAATTTTAGGGGAGTTGTATTTGTAGGCCTAATGGTAACTGAAAATGGTCCAACAGTGATCGAATATAATGTAAGGTTCGGTGATCCTGAAACACAAACGTTATTACCCTTATTAGATGGTGATTGGGGTGAGGTTTTCTCTGACATTGCCAACGGTATTGTTAAGCCTTTAACTTGGAAAACTCAGTGTATTTCTTGTGTTGTTTTAGCAGCTGAAAATTACCCAGCAAGCCCAGTCAAAGGGGCTAAAATTAATGGTAACCTACAATCAGGCAGTGCCTTTAGTTATATCCTGCATGCGGGTACTAAAATAAACGATATGGGAGACTGGGTTACTAATGGTGGTAGAGTTTTGAACTTAATTGGCTTAGGAGCAACTCACGAAGAGTCTTTAAGCGAGGCTTATAAATTATCAGAAGAAGTGTCTTGGGATGGTATGCAGTTGCGCCGCGATATTGGTGCAGGGATATCTAAAATTTAATTATGAAATTATTTAATATAGTTGATACAGCAGAAGCAGTTAATAAAGGCGCAGTGATTGCCTACCCCACAGAAACCGTTTGGGGTTTAGGTGCGTCTATATTTAATCAACAGGCCGTTGATGAAATATTTAAAATTAAAGGGCGAGATGTAAATCAAGCCTTAAGTGTTTTAGTTCGGGATGTAGAAATGGCTAAAACTTTAGTTATGTTAAACCAAAAAGAAAAACGGCTGCTAAAATCTTTTTGGCCCGGCCCGGTGAGTTTTATTTTTCCTGCACTAGATAAAAAAATTGCAACAGCTTTAGGTAGTAATGACGGAACGCTGTGCCTTAGATGTTCTCACCATGATTGGATTAAAAGGTTTATACTGTTAGTTGAGTCTCCTATAGTTTCAACAAGTGCTAACTTAAGTGGCAAGCCGCCAGCTCAAGATGTTAAAGCTTTGGAATGGTTGCCTGAAGAAGTTAAAATTGCTGACTGGCAGCCTGAAGCAGATAACTTAAGAAGCCTGCCAAGTACAATTTTAAAAACCAATGGCAATGAAATTCAAGTCATCCGCAAAGGGGCTTGGTCTGTAGAGAAGCTTATTCCGCTATTGGAAAAGCTAGACTATAAAATTATAAATAATTAATTTTTTGCTCGATACGTTTAAATCTCAGGTCGCATACTTATTACCCATGCTCAAACATGCTCCAGCCCACGGCGAGTCGCTACGCGATCACAATGCGAGCTGGAGCATGTTTGAACATGGGTAATAGATAATTAGAGTTGAGAATTAAAGCGGTTGGAATACAAAATGAGCTTATAACTTAGCTGGCTTTAAGCCTTTTTTCTTTATTTTTTCTACTAGGGTAGTTCGGTTTAGCTTTAGTAAAATGGCGGCTTGGTTTCTGTTCCAGCCAGTTTTTTCTAGAGCTTTCAGTATTAATTGATTTTCATAGGCATTTACAGCTGAGTTATAATCTAAGCCAGTATCTGGTATTTCAATTTTATCTGAATTAAAAGAATAGTTAGACTGTGACTTATACTTAGGAGGTAAGTCATAAGTTTCAATGATTCCTTTACCTTTAATAATACTTAAACGCTCCACTAAATTTTCCAGTTCACGGATGTTTCCTGGCCAAGTGTAGTGAGTCAAAATATTTAGTGTGTCTGGTGAAACACCTCTTATTTCTGTTTTATTTTTGTTATTAAAAATTTCCATGAAATGTTTAAATAAAATGGCAATATCAGTTTTACGCTCCCTAAGTGCTGGAAGCGTAACTGGTATTACATTAAGCCTATAGTATAAATCTTCTCTGAAGTTTCCTTTTCTAACGGCCTCTTCTAGTTTTAAGTTTGTTGCTGCCACTACTCGAACATTAGCAGTTTTAGTTTTTGTTGAACCAATGGGTTCGTATTTTCTGTCTTGAAGTACTCTTAATAATTTTACTTGTAAATGAGGGCTCATATCACCAATTTCATCAAAGAATATTGTTCCGCCTTCTGCTAACTCAAAACGGCCGGCACGGCTACTTACTGCATTAGTAAATGCACCCTTTACATGTCCAAATAATTCACTTTCTAGTAGTTCACTTGGTATAGCTCCACAGTTTATTGGAATAAAAGGAGCTGTTGATCGATTTGAATTAAAATGCAATGCACGAGCTATTAACTCTTTGCCAGTTCCACTTTCACCAGTAATTAAAACTGTGGAGTCAGTGCTGGCTACTTTGTCTACCAGATTAAGAACTTGTTCTAGTTCGTTACTTTGGCCCACAATATTTTCAAACTTATATTTAGTTTGAATTGAAGCTTTTAGCTGCGTGTTCTCTATTTCTAATTGCTTTTGTGATACTAAGTTCTCGGTAATACTTAAAACTTCCTCTAAATTAAAAGGCTTAGTTATAAAGTGTGAAGCCCCTTTTTTGGTGGCTTCCACCGCTAACTCAACGGTTCCATGACCAGTAAGTATGATTGTTTTCATATTTGGGTGATTAGTCCTAAGCTGTTGCATAAGGTCTATGCCGTTGCCGTCAGGTAACCTTAGGTCAATTAGGGCAAGGTCCAAGTTAAGGTCGCCTTGAGCTAATGTAACGGCCTCTGTGGCGTTACTAGCTGTTATTACTTGGTACTTTTTATTTAGTGCTCTAAATAGGGCGGAACGTAAACTACTTTCATCATCAACAACGAGAATTCTTTGAACACTACTCACTTACACCATCCTTGGTCTTGCTACTTAATCCGTGAAAGCCTTTAGTATAGGTATTTTCAGAGGATCGCTACATATACAATGTTATAGAACGGTGGGTAAGAGTGTCAAATTTCTCCGTCAAAAACTTGTCTCTTGCCGAACAAATCTGGTCGTTTGAATGATAATTTTGCCTGAACCCCAATCTTAGGCTGGGAAATTAATTCCATGATGGCTTGGTGGTCTTTCATGATTTTATAAGCAACAGTAACCCCGAGGCTCTTGCCACTTTGAAAAGGATCATAACTCTCAGTTGTTTCTCTGTTGTCATTGATCGTAATAACTGGACCAGACTCACTTGATGATAATACAATATTGATGACACCCCGAAAGCCTGGGTGGGTTTCCATATTTTCTTGTAAGCTTAAGCTGGCCTCTTGTATTAGGTGACCTAAGGCCTGTGTTAATAAATTACGGTTTCCGAGGGTGAAATACTTTTCATTTAAGTCTTCGATAAAATCAAGCTGTATGCCCTTAGTTTTAGTTTGTAATTCATTAATTTTAATAGATTGGCTAACGACATCAGTTAAATTAATTTTTTCTTGTTCTTCTAAATTATGCTTTCTTGAAAAGCCAAGTAAGTTTTCAACAATATCTTTACATTTTAATGTGGCCGTCTCCATTTCTTTGATGTCACTGTAGTAGGGAGACTCTTTATCTAGGTCCATTTTTATAATTTGGATAAATGATAGCATTCCTGCTAATGGATTATTGAGCTCATGGGCAATGCTACTGCCAATGGTCCCTAATTCAGCCATTTTCGCAGATTCAAATATTTGTTTTTCCATTTTTTTTTGTTCGGTAATATCTCTGAACATCACTAGGTACTGTTTGTTTTTTAAACTATTACTTTGCTGCGGCTGAGATATGAGCTGACAATGAATTTCATAGTTTAAACTTTGGTTATTAATATTTTTAGTAGCAAATGCCGTAAAGTGTTTTTGGTTTTTTTCAATTTTGAAACTTATTTCTTGTGATCCTAAAAATAAACTAAAAGCGTTTTCTCCAATTATACTAACAGGCTTAGAAGATAAGTTATCAGTAAATGATTTATTTGTTCGAAGTATTGAAAATTTTTCGTTAGTTAAACATAAAGGGGTAGATATGGCATCAAAGGTAGAGTCCCATTGCTGTTTTAAGTTTTGTGTTTGTTCAATTTTTATTAATCGGTCTAAGTTTATATGGCTAGTGCTTACGACCTTATCTAAAAATTTAATATCTAACTTACTGAACTTTTTTTCGCGTGCAATACATAGTTTTGCTTCCGGAAAGTAGTCGAGCCCTAAGGGGAGTTTTAAAAGCTGAATACTTTTACGGTTGGAATATTTTTGTAGACGTGGGTCATTATCTTCAAAAGTAATTTTAGCGTATTGAGCTTCCATTTGATGTTTTAAATTTTGATAAATTAAATCCTCTAAAGAGCTAATACTGCGCGCTTGTTGCAGGTCTGAAAGAACAGAATAAATATTAAGAGTGCTCATTTTTTTATAGTAGCCTTTATTTATTGATATTCAAAATACTTTCAAAAACAGGTTTAAACCTTTCCCATGAAGTTATTGAGTTTTCCCCTTCAGCTTCTTCTATACAAATAACAGGTATACTGTGAGATAACCATGCGTATTGGCCAAGGCTACCTGGAGTAGGGTAGCCAATATCAAGCTCCAAGGGGTAGTTAGAGGCTTCACTAAATAATTTTGCTTCTATATTGGCTTTAGGTCCGGTAAGAATTATTGACGGTTTCCAAGAGTGAAAATGTATAATTATACGGGGCTGAATGTTTATGATGAGTTGTGTTAAAGCCTTTGTTTCTTCTTCAGAGTTTGGGGCCTGGCCAGGATAATATCTTTTTTTCTTATAGGAATCACTCCAATCAGGAGAAGGAAAGTTTCTATTGAGGTCAACTCCATTGCCATTGGTTCTTTGTTTGGTCTGGTGCCCATCAGGGTTTAAGCAAGTTATTAGGGCCCAGTGCTCTGAACTAGTAAAATTTTTAAGATGATCTAATAAATTTAAGGCAAGGTTTACGCCTTCAGGTTCATCCCCGTGCATGCCACCAATAAATAAAATGGGTTTTTCGATGTCGTTAAGTTTATGAGAGGAATAAAGCTCAATAAAATTATTTTTTGAAGTTTTAGACCACTGAAATTGTTCAAACATAAATATTACCCACCCTCTTGGCTTAATTATATGAAATATAATGTATTTAGTAAATAGATAGCGCTCTGGGCTTTTAACCTAGATGATAGGCTAAGAGTCTCTAAAAAACATCGGATTATCCATTTTAATTTATTACGTTTTGAGCAATTATTGACCAACAATGTGATTAAAGAGACATTATCAATATATGAAAGACCCACAGTTTTCAGTTATTATATTAGCCGCAGGTAAAGGAACTAGAATGAAGTCTCCTTTGCCAAAAGTGCTTCACCCAGTTGCTGGTGTGCCAATGATATATAAGACAATAGAAACTGTTAAAAAAGCAGGGGCTGGTGAAATCAGGGTTATTGTCGGTTTTGGTGAAAACTTAGTCCGCCAAGTAGTAGAGCCAATAGGTGGGGTATGCTTTAAACAGAAAGTTCAAAATGGTACAGCCAAGGCTGTTGAGGCGGCACAGCCAGACGGTTTAACTGGAACCACCTTAATTTTAAATGGAGATCATCCATTACTAGAGCCTGAGGATATAAAATCAATAATTAATGAGCATGTGAAAAAATCTAATGATCTATCTGTAGTTTCTTGTGTGCTAGATGATCCGAAATCATTTGGTAGGATAGTTAGGCACCATGATCAGCTACGTGCCATCGTAGAAGCTAAAGATGCCTCTCATGATACTTTAAAAATTAATGAAATAAATACGGGTGTCTATATTACTGATGCCGAGTTGTTGTCTGAGTATTTGCCAATGATTGATTGTCATAATGCTCAAGGCGAATATTACTTTACTGATATAGTTTCTTTGTGTCAGGAAAAAGGTCAAAAAGTGGGAGCAATTGTTGGAAATTCCAGAATTGCTTTTGGAGTTAATAATCAAAAGGAGCTAGCAATGGCCACTAAGGAAGTTTTTAAAAATAAAATTAATCAATTACTTGATGACGGAGTAATTGTTATCGATCCAGATGCTACTTACGTAGAAGAAGACGTAACAGTGGGTGAGGGAACAATTTTATATCCAGGTGTATATTTAAAAGAAAAAACAGTCATTGGTAAATATTGTATTTTAGAGCCAAATGTATTTATTCAACATTCTGAAGTTGGCGACTCTGTTGAAATAAAAGCCGGAAGTTATTTAAATAAATGTGTTGTGGGTAATAAATCTAAAGTAGGCCCTTATGCTCACCTGCGCCCAGAAACAACTATTGGCGAAGAGGCAAAAGTGGGTAACTTTGTTGAAATGAAAAAAGTTAAATTTGGCAATAAATCAAAAGCCAGTCACCTTACTTATTTAGGCGATGCAATCATTGGTGAAGATGTAAATATTGGTTGCGGCACAATAACTTGCAATTATGCTGCTGATAAAAAGAAGTATGTAACTAAAATTGGCGATGGATCTTTCATTGGAAGTGACTCGCAGTTTGTTGCTCCTGTTGAAGTGGGTAAAAATACAGTTATTGGCTCAGGTTCAACAATTACAAAAGATGTTCCTGACAATGCACTGGCTGTAGCTAGGGGTAAGCAGGTAATTAAAGAGAACTATAGAAAGTAAAGGTAATTTAAATATGTGTGGTATAGTTGGATGTTTAGGCAGAGAAGATGCTCAACAAGTTATTGTTAAGGGATTAAAAACCTTAGAATACAGAGGCTATGATAGTGCTGGTGTGGCTATCCACAATGGCGAGTTTATTAATAGATCTAGAGCTCGTGGAAAATTAGTAAATCTAGAAAATAAATTATTAGAAGAGCCAATACCTGGAAGCTTAGGAATTGGTCATACACGTTGGGCAACACATGGTCCGGCTACAGAAAAAAATGCTCATCCACATATGATTGGCGGTGTGAGTGTTGTCCACAATGGTATTATTGAAAACTATGCCGAGCTTCGTGATGAATTAAAAACTGGTGGAGCAGAAATTTACTCCGATACAGACACTGAGCTTATTGCTCATTTGATAAATAATAAAGTTAAGGAAACTGGAAATTTATTATCAGCAGTAAAAGAAGTCATCCCAAGGCTAAAAGGAGCTTACGCTGTTTTGGCCCTATCAGAAAGACATCCAGATGAGATGGTTGCTTTTACAAATGGTCCACCACTACTAGTGGGCTTTGCTGAAAAATCATTTATAGTTGCCAGCGATATGCTTGCAATTGTTCCATATACTAAAAAAATTGCCTATTTGTCAGAAAATGAAATTGTACATATTCAAAAAGAAAATCATTCATTTTACTCTAGTGACTTAAAGATAATAGATAAAAAAATTGAAGAAATAAATTGGTCAGCTGAAAATGTTGAAAAGTCGGGCTACCCATACTTTATGTTAAAAGAAATATTTGAGCAACCAAGAAGTATGGCTAAATCTTTAGAGCCATATGTCAATGTTGAAAAACAAAGTATAAATATTCCAGCACTAGAAAAGTATTCCTCTGAAATAAAAAACTTAGAGCAAATTTATATTGTTTCTTGTGGTACAAGTTTTTATTCCGGGATGGTTGGTGAGTACTTACTTGAAAAAATGTCAGGTGTATCATGTAAAGTAGATATAGCCAGTGAATTTAGGTACAGAAGCCCGCAGCTGATGAAAAACGCTTTATTAATTGTTATTTCACAAAGTGGTGAAACAGCAGACACATTAGCAGCACTACGCTTAGCCAAAGAACAAGGCGTTCGTACACTGTCACTTTGTAATGTACAGCACTCAAGCATGGACAGAGAGTCGGATATTCAGCTTTACATGAATGCCGGAGTTGAAATTGGAGTTGCTAGTACAAAAGCATTTATTTGTTCACTTTCAATTCTTAATTTGTTAGCTGGGTATATTGCTAAAGTTAAAGAAAGAATGACCACAGTTGAAGAAGGATCTCTTGTTCAATCTTTACTAGCGACACCAAGTCATATGGAGTCAGTACTCACTTATGACAAGTTTTTTGCTGAAGCTGCTGATAGGTTAAAAAGCTACAAAGGTTTTTTATACATGGGGCGCGGTGTGAATTTTCCAATAGCACTAGAGGGCGCTTTAAAATTAAAAGAGTTAGCATATATGCATGCTGAAGGTTACGCCGCCGGTGAAATGAAACATGGCCCGCTGGCTTTAATCGACGAAGAGATGGCAGTAGTAATGATTGCTCCTAAAGATGACCTCTATGACAAAACTATAAGTAATCTAGAGACTGCAAAGGCTCGTGGTGCTCAGGTAATTTCTATAGGAACTGTGAATGATGAACGATTAAAGAATTTAAGTATTAACTTTTTATCAATACCGAAAGTTCCATGGAATATTAGCCCGTTTTTATCGGTTATTCCACTTCAGCTATTATCTTTACATGTGGCAAGTGCTTTAGGGCATGATGTAGACCAGCCAAGAAACTTGGCTAAGTCTGTAACTGTTGAGTAAGTGAGCACCTGAATAACATTTTAATAAAATATAAAAGCGTTTTCCTAGGGAGCACTTGCGGCAGCATCGCGCCTTCGTCTAGCGTCACTTCGTGCCGCAAACCGGATACGCGAAGCAAGCAGTGAAACCCTAAAAAAAGATTTTTACATTTTATTATAATGTTATTCAGAGATTATTCGTTAAATAAGTTATCTCTTAAGAAATTGTATTTAATAGCATGCTTTTTAGCAGTTTGCTTCAAATTAGAGCTTGCGGAGTGTCCACCCTCCATATTTTCGTAATAATCTATGCCTTTATGACCTTGATCAATCATTTTTGCGGCCATTTTTCTGGCGTGGCCTGGGTGAACACGGTCATCTTTTGTGGAAGTCATAAATAATACTTTCGGGTATTGTATATTTTTTCTGACATTTTGATAAGGGGAGTAAGTTAAAATATACTCGCGCATCTCTTGGTCGTCTGGGTCACCGTATTCAGCCATCCAGCTAGCTCCGGCAAGTAATTTAGAGTACCTAAGCATATCGAGTAAAGGAACACCACAAACTACAGAATTAAATAAATCAGGGCGCTTAACCATGACGGCCCCAACTAGTAAGCCTCCATTACTACCACCGCTAATAGCCAACTTTTTTCTAGTAGTGACTTTAGTAGAGATTAAATGTTCAGCAACAGAAATAAAATCTTCATAAGACTTATGTTTATTTTTTAACATGGCTGATTGATGCCACTGTGGCCCAAACTCTCCTCCGCCTCTGATATTAGCAAGTACATAAACACCGCCTTTTTCAAGCCAAAGCTTACCAAGAATGGGACTGTAATAAGGCTTTAGTGAGATATTGAAACCACCATAGCCATATAGTTCAGTGGGGGCGTTACCTTTGTCAATAGCAGATTTTTTTCCAACAATAAAATAAGGTATTTTGGTTCCGTCTTTACTTTGCGACCAGCGCTGCTCAACAATCATACCCTCAGTATTGAACTTAGATTTTAATGATTTTAAAACACTCACTTGATTATTGTTTAAGTTATACAAATTAAGTGATCGGGGACGTAAAAATCCTTCGTCAAAAAATAAAATTAAATTATTATCACGATTGGTACCCGCTAAACGAATATCTCCATCAGATTTTATTTTAAGAAGCTTAGGCTCCGAAAAAGAACCATTGCTGAATGTAATTTCATAAATTTTACCTCGAACATTTTCCATTGTACGAATAATAATTCTGTCTTTAGTTTTAGATACACCTTGAATAGATCTTTTTTCATTTGGTATCATTAAAGTCTTAATATCACTTTTAACAACCTTCCCGGAGCTAGCGATCGAAGATTTAATAGCCAGTACAGACCCATTTAAATATGAAGACCCATCTAGAATCCAGTCTTTTTTAAGCATAACTATTAAGTGCCCTCTAAATAAAGCAACTAGCCGAGCACTATTTTGCAGTGGTATTAGTTTTAATTTTTCGCCGTCAATAAACCACTTTTTAGATTCAAAAAAACTGCTGCCCTGATAAATAGTGTGAAATTGGTCTTTGTTATCTTCAAGAAAGTATCCAGCAAGGGATATGTCACTAACTTTACCAGTTAACAAAGTATTTGCTTGTGCAAGAGGTGTATTACGATGCCAAAGCTTTATGACTCTGGGGTAACCACTAGTTGTGAGAGAGTCTTTGCCAAAGTCTGTTCCCACATAGAGGGAGTCTTTGTCTTTCCAAGATATACTTGATTTAGCCTCTGGAAGTTCAAACCCTCCTTTAACAAATTCTTTGCTTTTAATATCAAACTCTCTCATTACTGTGGCATCTTTTCCACCACGAGATAGGTAAATCAAACATTTGTTATAATCACCGGAAAAACAATCTGAGCCTTTAAATACCCAGTTTTCTTTCTCACTTTTAGACAGTTTGTCTACATCAATAAGAGTTTCCCATTTGGGTTTTGTACTTTTGTAACTACTTAAGCTAGTTCTTCTCCATATGCCTTTAATATGATTGGTGTCTTGCCAGAAGTTATATACGTAATTACCTCTCATGCTGATGTATGGAATTTTATCTTTATCTTCTAATATTGATAAGGCTTGTTTTTGAAGATCCGTATAATTTTTAGATTTTTCATTTTTTTGGTGGATGATTTTATTTTGATCTTTAACCCAATTAAGTGATTTTTCACCTTCAATCTCTTCAAGCCATAAAAAGCTATCAGCAAATGATTTATTACTATTCATACTTGAGCACCCATATGTTGTTAATGCTAAAAAAATTAATAAAAGCCTTTTCATTTAAGATTTCCTTGCGGTAAAAAATTAGATTTTGTTAATAAAAATGATAATTGATGATCTGGTATTATGCGAGATAATTTAGTAAAAAAATTAAATCAATGAGTTATATATAAAATAAGCCTTGCATCAGACGGAAGCTTGGAAATTACCTGTGGGGTATGGATAGTGCACTTCCACACTTATTTAAGAGCAATAATTATAATTATTATATACTTAGCTAATGCTTGTTGTTGCACTCTCTAATAAAATGCTACTTAGATCCTTTAAAAGGAGATAAGTATGAAGCAAATTTTAATATTAATAGCTATAGCTTTTAGTTGTTTAGCAGCTCAAGCGAATACAAATGATAACCAAAGTCAGATGATGTGCGGTGAATTCCAAGGTCCGGCACTATCAGACTCTGAACTTACTGATATGAGTGAATATTTTAATAATAACCAGCAGTACTGTGAAGATGTATCTTCTGACGTTTACTCTGAAGCTGAGTATACTTCTGGGTTCATTAAAGTGAGTGGCCGTAAGCGTGCTCCAAAAGCTCATAGAGGAAACAGAGCTTATAGAGGTAAAAGAGGTCACAGAGCTCCAAGGAGAAATAGGTCCTATCATAATCCGCGCCGTGGATATTACCAGCCTAGATATAACGCTGGCTATGGCAGACGTGGTGGATATTATCAGCAACCTTATTATGGAAATGTATGTCGTAATGGTTATAACTACTGCTTTATGATCTACCCTGAAGCTATTGGCTACGGATGTATATGCCCAGGTTTTTACGGTACAGTTACTTATAGATAAATAATATATTAAATAATAATTCAAAGAGTATGGATTTACTCTTTGAATTATTTAATGAAGTTGTGAAAAGTTATCTTGCGCATTCTGCAGCTGTATTTCTCTTCTTTTTTCGCGGCCTTTGCGTCCACGAATATCATCACCGGTAACAGCGGGAAATAAACTAAAATTAATATTAGTTGGCTGAAAATGTTTTTTATCTTCAGTGATAGCATTATGTAATGAGCCAATTGCAGTAAAGCGATTAGGTAATTTCATTTCATTTCCGTTTACATACTGATGTACAAAACTTGAAACTAGTAAACCAATACAAGTAGAATCAAAATAACCCTCAACACCAGTAATTTGACCGGCAAAAAATAAACCAGGGTCTTTTTTACTAGCTAAAAACGGAGTTAATTTTTTAGGTGAATGTATATAAAGGTTTTTATGTATGCTGCCTAGTTTTAAAAACTCAGCGTCTTCAAGGCCAGGGATCATTCTGAAAATTCTTTTTTGTTCCCCGTAAGCCATTTTAGTTTGAAAGCCAACCATATTGTAGGCCGTGGCCTCTTTGTTTTCTTGGCGTAATTGAACAATGGCGTATTCCCATTTTTCAGTTTTTGGGTTGTCTAAACCTTTTGGTGACATCGGCCCAAAGCGAAGCGTGCGATCACCCCTTTCAATTATGGCTTCAATAGGCATACAGCCCTCAAAGTACTTAGCTTCTTTTTCAAACTCTTTGGGTTCAACTTTTCTAGCTGATTTAATTTCATTAATTAAATTATAATACTGATCTTTATTAAGCGGGCAGTTTATATAATCATTATCACCCTTACCCCAGCGGTCACCTTTCCAAGTGATTTCATGGTTTATACTTTCTGTATCAATGATAGGTGCAATGGCATCATAGAAATATAGAAAATCATCATCAAAATGCTCTTTCATACTTTGAGATAAATCATCATGTGTCAGTGGGCCAGTAGCAATAATAGCAGGTCTCGGAACCTCATCTAGTGAATGTACAACCTTTTCAATGACAGTAATATTGGGATGGTTGCGAATTTTATCAGTAATAAACTCAGAAAAAACTAAGCGATCCACGCCAAGAGCCATACCAGCCGGGACAGTGGCTATTTCAGCCGCTTGCAGTATCAGGCTGCCTAGCTTTTTGGCCTCCCACTTTAATTGGCCTGGGGCTGAATAATCCGTTTTGCTGCCAAATGAGTTTGAGCACACCAGCTCGGCAAATAATGAGGTTTTATGGGCTGGAGATGAAACTTTTGGCCTCATCTCGATGAGATCCACTTTGTGGCCGAGCTGAGCTAATTGATAAGCACACTCACTTCCAGCTAGGCCGGCTCCCACTACGCATATAGACTTCATAATAAAATTCCTCTAAAAAGAGTTTATGTCAAACAAAAAGAAGTTACGCAAGAAAAAGGCACAGTTAGAAACAAGCTCAGAGGTTCTCAAAAGTTTTTTTCAAAAATCGCCGTTATCTCAGCAGTTTACAAGATGGAAAGTATGGAATGAATGGGCAGAGCTAGTGGGCCCACAAATCAGTAAATACTCTTCACCTATCCAGTACGACCAGGGCACTCTAACTTTATGGGTGGCACATCCAGTACATATGCAAAACCTGCAGTTTATAGAGTTAGAGCTAAAGAGAAAAATAAATGAATTTGTCGGCCGCAGATGGGTGCACAGAATCCGCTACGATCTGAACTTAAAAAATAAACCTGAAAATATTTCTGAACAACAACTACAAGATGTTATTGAAGATTAAGTCTAGCTAAAAAATACTGAAAATTAATTTAAACTTTGTGGAGACAAAACTATGAGAAATTCTTTGTTGATATTTATCTTAATTCTTAGCTCATCTTTTTCTATGGCAAAAAGCATGAGCTTAACTGAGCAATTACAAAGTAGGGCTGATGCTTCAGCTAAAAAATCTCCTGCCGAGAGAAAGCAAATAATGATGGGCTCGATTGATAATCTAAGAAAATCAGAAATTATGAAGACGGCATTAAAAAAAGGTGATGTTGTACCAGAGTTTTCTTTAAAAGATATTAAAAAGGGTTTGGTGAGCTCTAAAAAACTTCTTAATAAGGGGCCACTAATCATAACCTTTTACCGTGGAGGCTGGTGCCCTTATTGTAATCTCCAATTACGAGATTTACAGATGAAATTAAAAGAAATAAAAAAAACCGGAGCTAACCTTGTGGCCATATCACCAGAGCTTCCAGATAGTACCGCTAAAACTGTAAAAAAAGGTAAACTTGATTTCTACGTATTAAGTGATAACCAGGGTGTTGTGGCGAAAAAATTTGGCTTAGTTTATAAATTAGATAAAAAATTAATCGCAGTATATAAAAAATTTGGTATTGATTTAGTAAAAGAAAATGGCAACAACAAGTGGGAGCTACCGATTTCTGCCACTTATATAGTTAATAAAAAAGGAAAAATAATCTACTCCTTCGTAGAAGCTGACTACAAAAAAAGAGCAGAAACAACTGAGTTAATTAGTATTTTAAAAAAACTATAGGAAAAATACATATTCTGAGACACAAAGACTCAAAAGGTGCGGACCACCTATTAAAAAAAACTTTTTGTTAGATAAATAATAGCAGGGTGAACTAAGACTTAAGAAGAGTTGTGTTTTATTATCGCGACGAAACAGGCAAATAAATATAGGATATTTACTTAGTGAATAGCCAATTTAAGTTGTTTGAGCTTTGGAGAAAGTTATGTCATTTAATAAAAGTGATGAAATACAAAATGATTTAAGTCATTTTTTTAAATTGCTGTTAGATAAAAGGAAAACAACAATAGATGAATTAGACTTAGACTTAAGCGAGGAACTCAAGCTTAAGCTAATGGCAAACCCAATTAAAATTAGTGGTAAAATTGTTGGTAGTTTTTTTAAAAAAATTAATATAACATCTGAAGAATATTCAGAGTTTATACTATTAATTAAGCAGAATTCTGGTGATCAGCCAAATAAACATGAGCTAAATTGGGTTAAAGACTGCGAATTACTTTTCTCTAAAGACAAATTAGAAACCATTAAACTAACAAAGTTAATCAATAAACTTTTAGAGTTTACGAGTATTATTAAAAGCCTTAGTTACAGTGATTTATTCTATTATCATTTAAAATTTTCAAACTATATATCGAAATACTTAAAAAAAGAATTAAATCTACCAGAAAATTTTATACATGAGTCTGAAATAGAAGCTTTACAAAATAAATATTTTTCTTTACCAATAGAAGTGAGGCAAGAAAAATTCAGAATATTTGCTATTTATTTTCAGCATATATTAGAAATTAGAGATCGAGATATTTTATTAAACGATAAAGTAACCAGTATAAAATTATATTTAGATAAGCAAAAATGGAAAGTGCCTGAGCAAGACAAAGTGTTTGAGTTACTTGAAGAAAAGGGTTTATTTCTAGAGGCCTACAATACTAGCTTCATTCAAATTTATAGAAGTTCAGTTTTTTCTACCATAACCAGTCATTCATTCATCAAGCTAGAAACCTATGAGTGGTGGGAGCTCTTTGATAGATCGGAAGAGGATAATTTAAAAATAAAAGAGATTGCTGATAAGATTTTACTGGGTGAAATAAAACAACCTATTTACAAATGTATGCCTAAGCACAATATAAAAGAGATTAACACAGCTAACCCAAAGCTTTCTCAGGTTGAGCCCTTAGTATATTGCCCAGTCTTTAATTACGAGGGTGTCATTCAAGGGGCTCTTCATATTTTTAAATTAAAAATAATTTCGACTATTTAGATAGAAAAAGGTACCGATATATATCTCGTGCGTACCAAGCCCGAAGAGTGTTTGGTTACAGACCTTTTCGACCAAGAAAAACCACGGCTTTGTACGGAAGCTTAATTCATACTTCTGAGCTGGCCTCTATATACCTCGCGCGGAGTTCTGCCGATCAGTAAACAATCACTCTAGCAATAAACTAAAACCACGCTTTTGTGCTGAAGCTTCATTCAAATCTCTGAACTGGCTTATATACCTCGCACGGAGTTCTGCCGAGCAATAAATAATCACTCTACCACTAAAAATCACGGGCAGCTGTCTGAGTACGAGGTATATATAAGTCAGTTCAGAGAGGGAAGTAAGCGCCAAAGATTTGTCGGGTGGTGTTACTTACTACACTAGACCAAAATACAGTTCTGCAAGGCCAAAGGTTTATAACTTAGTTCTAAGTCCCACAAAAGAATGGACTAAAGTATTAACAAAAAACTGGCATTAATCATGCTTAGTTTTATAGTGTGAGAAGAATATTATTTAAAGGTCTAGTTTTAATTTCTATTGCATTTGGCATGTTGCTGTCGGCAAATTCTGCATGGGCAAATTCTATTTCTGCAAAAATTGAAAAAATGGGACAGGCTGAACATATATCTTTCACAGGTGCATCTGAGTGGGATTATAAAATTCTTAAATTAGGTAATAATAAAATTAAAGTGATTCTGCCGGCGCGAGCAGCGAATGACTTCGTTAATAAAAGTAAAAAGTGGAAAGGAAATTATTTATCAAAAATTAATGTGACCAAAAACACTGATATTGATTCAGAAGTAGTGTTAACGATGAATAAGAATGTCTCTTATTTTGATTACTTAACAGATCAACCATCAAGCTTGATTATCGATTTTTATAAAGAGAAAAAGAAAAAGCCAGTTGCAAAGACTAAAAAGAAGCCTAAGAAAGTTGCTAAAAAAGAAAGTGAAGGAAGAAAGCCTGCAAGTGCTGAGTTTATTAAGTTTGATAATATAAAAAATGAAATTGAACAAATAATTAAAGGTGATAGTGCAGGTAATGAGATTATTAGAAGAGGTGTGTTTGACTCAGCCGATCCAGCATACAATAGGTTTAAAATTAGCCAAGATGAATTAGACTATGAAAAAATAGCTAAAAATTTACAGAAGAATGTATTTTTAAGATTCCCTGTATTAATTAGCAATTCAAGTAAACTGCCAGAGTTATTAGAAAAACTTCCACTTCATGTTATTAAAACTAAAAATAAACGAGAAACTAAAGAAGCACAACTAGTCCACAGGCTTTATCAGGCAAAGAGCTGGGCTGCATTTAATAAAATGTACGAGTATTTTGGCAAAACTTATCCTGAATCAAGGTATACAAACTTACTGAGGTCTCTTGCAACAAGTGCTTATTATAATTTATGGAAGCAAACAAATAATAAAAAATACTTATCAAAAGCTGAAGATGAATTTTTAAAATTTAAAAAGAAATTACCAGATAGTAGGGTAACAGAATACTGGGAAAAGGTTTTGTTTTATACCAGTTTTGAGCTGGAGCAAGGGCTTGAAACTTCAAAATTAGGAGAAGGTATAGTCAAAAGGTACCCGTTAGCTCAAGACCTAGATAATATTAAACTCACCTTAGCTGATTCCTATTTAAAAGCAGCACAGTATAAAGAAGCTGGCGATTTATATAATTATTTAATCAACAATTCTTCTGATAAGGCAATTAGAGATATTGCCTCTTTTACGAAGCCGATAATACAAATAAAAAAGAAAAAAATGAAAAATGCTGTTGAAGAGTATTTAGATGTAAAAAAAGAGCATTTAAAAATTGATGAGCCTGGGTATTATTTTAATATGGCTGAGGCTTATTTTTGGAAGGGCGATTACTACAGGAGTGCTCAATTATTTAGGCAGTTTATTAAAAAATACCCGAAACACTTAATGAACAATTTTGCCATCACTCGAATTGGTGAAATTATGCAGTTAGCTGGATTTAAAGAAAAAAGGTTTTCACCTATATACTTTGAGAGTAACTATAGGTTTAAAGGTTTAAAAGGTGCTGATATAGCAAGAATGAGACTTAACAGCTTAAAAGTTCCAATAAGTAAAAAAATTGAAGTTGATCACTACATACAGGAAATTGAAGAGATCTCTTCAAAATATGACAATTCAGATATGCGATATTTTAAAGAGATAATAATCTCGGATACTTTAACTGAAAGTAATAAATTTTTAGAATCAAATAGTTATCTCAAAAAGGCTTATAAGCGTAATCCATTCTCAAAGTTAGCTAACAAACTAAAACCAAGGATTTTGTATAATTTAAAGAACCAAGTAAACAAGTACTTAGATAAAAATGATTACCTGGCGGCCATTGAGTTATTTGAAAAAAATAGAGAAACATGGCTTTCAAATGTAACTGATATAGACTTTAAAAAAGGTTTAGCAAGAAGTTTTGAAATGGCGGGGATGAGAGACTATGCATTGGCATACTATGTTGATTATATTAATGAGAAGCAAAAAAAATCAGAAGATATAGATACGCAAGTAATTTTATCAATGGCAACGCTTTATCAAAAAAATGAAGACTATGACAATATGGATAAGTACTTAAGGCTGCTAAGTATTTCAAATGACTTGTCTGAGAAAAATAAATTCGATGCTATCAAATTAAAATTTGAAGTTTATAATAAAAAAGCAGCTTTTAATAGAGCTGAAAATATATTGAGTGAGTACCATAGATCTATCAAAAATAATGAAACGATAGAAGTAGATACAGCCTTTATGCTTTCAGACTTTTATGACCAGAGAGCTAAGTTTAAACAGTCCTTAGGTTTATTGAAAAAGATGGAAAATAAAATGGATGAAAACCATAATGATTATTATTTATTATCGAAACGCCTAGTAAAACAATATGTTAAAAATTCAGATGACGACTCTGCTATTAAAAAAATTAATGATATTAAAGATACTATTGAATTTAAGAATGATGAAGAATTTATATATTATGCCGGAAATTTATTTATGGAGAATAAAGAGTTTAAAAAAGGAAAAGAGATTTGGAGTCTGGTGAAAAATAAAGACGGACTCTACGGAAAAATGATTTCCGAAAAATTAAGTCATAAAAAATGGATTAAAAATTACGGAAAATATTTTGATAGAATACCAGCAATGAAAGATGTCCAAAAGGGAGAGTACTGATGAATATAATATACACTCAAAACTACAAAATGAAAAAGTTAATTGAGTTAATTGATAAGGTGGCCAGTAGTCGATCTACAATATTGCTGCAAGGAGAAAGTGGAACCGGAAAAGAGCTCTTCTCAAGGTATATTCATGCTAAAAGCGCCAGGAATAGTAATAGATTTTATGCTATTAATACTGCCGCTGTTCCTGAAAATTTATTAGAAAGTGAGTTGTTTGGTTTTGAAAAAGGTGCATTTACTGGTGCATCACAAAGAAAAATTGGAAAATTCGAACAAGCAAATGGAAGCACATTACTACTTGATGAGATTAGTGAAATGCCTTTAGTGCTGCAGGCAAAGATATTACGTGTTTTACAAGAGAATGAAATTGAAAGAGTTGGCGGAACAGAAAGTATACCTGTTAACGTTAGGCTTGTTGCTGCTACTAATAGAAACTTGGGTGAGTTAGTTAAGGAAGGAAAATTCAGAGAAGATTTGTACTATAGGCTCAATGTGATTCCGGTGACAATCCCGCCATTAAGGTCAAGATTGGATGATATTGAAATATTATCTCCAGTATTCATTGAAAGTGTGTGCAGGCAAAATAATATTGATTTAAAAGTATTATCAAAAGAAGCATTAGAGAAGTTAAAAAAATGGCAATGGCCTGGAAATGTTAGAGAACTAAAAAATATTTTAGAAAGATCTTGTTTACTATCTGATGGAAATACAATTAGCTCAGAAGAAATAATAATTGAGAATTATAAAGAATTTAATTCAGATGAATTACAGCCGGGTATGACAGTTTCAAAAGCAGAAAAACTATTAATACTAAAAACATTGGACTACACAAAGCAAAATAGAACACATGCAGCTGATTTATTAGGAATTAGTGTGAGAACATTAAGAAATAAAATAAATGAGTATAAATGTGATTCTGAATTAAAGTTAGGAGCTTAATATGAGTCAGATATTTGATAAAACAACTAAAGCCTTAGGCTCGGCTATTAATTTTAGGCAGCTTAGGCAAAATATAGTTTCATCAAACATTGCTAACTCCGAAACGCCGGGCTACAAGGCCAAGAGGCTTAGGTTTGAAGAGGCTTTATCAAGAGCCATAGATTTGAGTGGCAAGACATCTATGATGACGAGTGATCCAAACCATCTAGCTAATGGGCCTGGTAGAATATCAAATGTAAGAACAAACATATTTGATGATCCCGATATCAATATGACGAATGATGGTAATACCGTTGATATGGAAAAAGAAATGGCGATTTTAAAGGAAAACTCTTTAATTTATAAAGCCGCAGTTCAATTAATTAATAAAAAGTTAGGTGCCCTTAAATATACAGTTACCGAGGGAGGTAGATAATGGATTTTTCAAAATCGCTGAGAGTATCAAGTAGTGGTTTAACGGCTCAAAGGCAAAGGCTTAATGCTATTTCCAGCAATATTGCCAACGTGAATACTGTAAGAACTGCCGAGGGTGGACCTTACAGAAGGAAAGATGTTGTTTTTGAAGCAAGACCTGAGACCAGAAACTTTGGAGAAATACTAACAGAGGTACATGATACAAATGTGCAAAGAGTTGGTGTGGTTGAAATGGTTGATACACAAAAAGAACCACTACTTAAATATGAGCCTGATCACCCAGAGGCTGATGCTGATGGCTATGTAGCTTACCCAGATATAAATATTATTAATGAGATGACTAATATGATTCAAGCTACTCGTTCTTACGAGGCTAATGTCTCGGCCATAAAAGCAACGACTGACATGGCCTTAAGTGCACTTCAGATAGGACGTTAATGTAATTTGTTTAATTTTAATATAGAATAATAATATAAGGGATATAGCCATGGATGGTTTAACAGTATCAAATTTAAACTCTATCTTAGAGTCTGGTAAAACGACAGACCAGTTACGTAAGAGTCAGTTTAAAAATAAGGTATTACAAGAGTCTTTAGGGAAGAAGACGGAATCTTTTTCCTCGACCTTGAAGAATGCAATTAACTCAGTTGATGAATTACAAAAACAATCAGATGTAATGGTACAGAAATTAGCCACTGGCGAAACAAAAAATATTCCAGAAGTATTAATTTCAGTGGAAAAAGCAGACATTGCCTTAAAGCTAATGATGCAGGTTAGAAATAAAGTAATTGATGCTTATCAAGAAATTATGAAGATGCAGGTTTAATATTAACCAGTGAGTATACAAATTTAACATTAACTAGGTTGGGGAATTAATGTTTGAGTCGTTAAATAAAATAATAGGTGGTTTTTTAGTACAGTTTAGGGTGTTCTTTAAGACATTATCGCCGCTAAAGAAAAACTCTATAATTGCCTCTGGTGTGGTGTTGTTTTTAACACTAGTAATGATTGTTATTATTATTCCAAATCAAAAATATGGAATTTTATTTTCTAATGTATCATCTAATCAATTATCAATAATTATAAATGAGTTAAATGCTAATAAAGTCCCTTATAAAATAAAAGAAAATGGCCAAACAGTATTAGTGCCGGAAGACTTATTGAGGTCTACTCAAATGTCAGTAATGACTAAATTAAGTGAGAGTAACGCTGGCAGTGATGGTTTAGAAATATTTGCTAAACAAGATTTTGGTACTACTTCATATGCACAAAGAGTAAATTTTCAAAGAGCCTTACAGGGTGAGCTCATGAGAGCTATTAATACTGTGCGCTCTGTAAAAAAATCAAAAGTCATTTTGGCACTACCACCGAAAAAAACATTTTTAGAAGAAGGTGGAAAAGCATCTGCCTCTGTAGTTCTAGAGCTGTTTCCTGGAAAAAAATTATCGCCGGAGCAAGTTAAAGGTATCTCCTATATGGTTTCCAATTCAGTAGAAGGTTTGAGTAGCGAAAATGTAACTGTAATTGACTCTAGAGGTAATATTATTTCTAAAAATTATGGCTCTGACTCAGCTGTGTCTAATGGCTTAATGGATATAAAGAAAAAAGTTGAAGGACGTTTAGAGTCAAAAATTCAATCTATGCTAGAAAGAGTTGTTGGCAGTGGAAATATAGTAGCTAAAGTAGACGCCTTAGTTAATAACCAAGCCACTCAAACTGTACAAGAGCTAGTCGATGCTGATGGAATTGCACTCCAGAGCCAAACTACAGAAGAAGAATTACTCAATGGTGCTAGAAATACACCTAATGGAATTCCTGGTGTAAAATCTAATATTCCTGATGAGGCTCGTGGCCCAGCGAGTGCGACTAACCCTGGTTATACACAAAATGTTTCAAAAAACTTAAAAACAGATAACTACGCAGTTCCGAAAACAACTAAACAGATCCAGGAAGCAGCTGGTCGTTTAGAAAGAGTGAGTGTTTCTGTATTAGTTGATCATAAAAAAGTTATGAAAGAAGTTGATGGAGAAATGGTTGAGGAAATTGTTGCTCGCTCTCCGGAAGAAATTAAACAGTATGAAAATATAATAAAAAATGCCGTAGGCTTTAATGCTAAACGTGGAGATACAATTTCGGTTGAGAATATAAAATTTCAGCATGAAGATTTTAGTAAAGCAGACCAATTATTCTCTAGCATGGAAAGAAAACATTTTGTTCAGGCTACATTTAAGTGGACAGTTCTACTTATAAGCTTGTTGTTATTTTTCTTCTTTGCTCTGAGGCCATTTATGAAGTGGTTAACAGACTCATTTAACGAAACTGTAGAAGAAATGTTACCAAGAACAATTGAAGAGCTTGAAGAATTACAAGCCATGGAAGATGGTTTACCCGGAATGGGTGGAGCAATTCCATCGCTTGAGAAGAGCCTAGACCCAGAAAAAGCAGAGACTGAGCTACTCAAAGAGAAAATAATAGATCTATTTACAAGAGATGAAGAAAAAGGTGTGAGTGCTGTTAATGAATGGCTGAAGAGAAGGGACTAAGATGAAGTTTGAAAATGGGAAAAGAGTATTAGAGTTTGATAGTCTTAAAGGCAGAGAGAAGATTGCTATACTTTTAAATTTTTTAGGTATTGATGTGGCAAAACAAGTTTTTGCAAATATGGATGATAATAATATTAAAAAAATTATTGCCCTCATGAATAAATATCAAATTATCCCTGTAGAGTTAACTAAACGAATACTTGAAGAATTTTATGAAATGTTGAGTGAAACAGATAATTATATATTTTCAAAGAAAACTATATCAAAAGATGTTATTGCTGAGGCGATCGGAGAAGATAGAGTCCGCGGCGTTATGGGTAGTTTAAATGATAAAAATAATTCTTCAAGAACATTAGAAAGCTTAGAGATGGTTGATGCAAAATCTTTATCAACTTTTTTAGTTAATGAACACCCTCAAACAATAGCTGTAATTTTAGCTCATTTAGAGCCTGAAAAAAAGGGAGACGTATTAAGTAACTTACCTGAAGTTATGCAGTTAGAAATTGTAATGAGATTATCGCAGCTAGATCACGTCGCCCCGGAGTTAATTAAAGAAGTTGATACGGTACTACGCCGAGAGCTTGCTAATATGGGCACAACGGATAGAGCAAACCTCGGTGGAGTACAAACAGTTGCCGATATGCTAAATGTACTAGATAAAAATACCGAGCAAAGTATTTTATCACAATTAGAGGGCAGGGACCCAGAGCTTGCTGACGATATCCGCAAGTTAATGTTTGTATTTGAAGATATTGTGAAAATTGAAAATAAGGGAATGCAAGTTCTTCTTAAAGAAATACCTAATGATAAGCTATTACTTGCTTTAAAAACGGCTAGTGAAGAAATTAGAGATAAAATATTTACTAATATGTCCAAGAGAGCCGCAGATATGCTCAAAGAAGACCTTGAGCTAATGGGGCCATCAAGAGTATCAGACGTTGAAGCAGCGCAAAGCGAAGTAATTAATATTGCTAAACGACTTGAACAAACAGGACAAATTTTAATTGACAGAGGCGGAGCCGAAGACGCTTTAGTTTAGGGGATAAATGTTTAAGAAATTTGTAATTAAAAGTGATGGCTCTGAAGTTAAAGAATTCAAATTAAAGGAGTTCTCACTAAGAGTTACTGATGAAGCTGAGGTTTTTGAGAAGTCTGAGTTAGTCAGTAATAAAGGTTTCGTTATTGATAAGAACTCATCTAAAAAGTCTGGACTTTCTTATTTAAAAGACAAAAGAATAGCCAATAAAATTAGTGAAGAAGTCAGCGTCCTATTAGAGAAAGAAAAATCTGCAATATATGAAGAGTACAAAAATAAAGGTTTTGAAGAGGGTTTGGCAAAAGGAATTGAAGAGGGGCGAAGCTCAGTCGAAGAAGAGTATAAAATTGCTGTTGAAGGAACTTTGGCGATCCTTGATGGTGTTGCAAAAAAAATATCAAGTTCTAATAAGAATTTAATTAAAAATAACGAAAAAGATATGGTTGATTTAATAAAGCTTGCTGTTGAAAAATTTTGTCAAAATGAAATACAAATTAATGATGATTTAGTAAAAAATATAATAACTAAAACTTTTGAAGACCATGCCAATGATAAAAAAATAAAGTGTATATTATCAAATTCTGACTACGCAAACTTAACCACATTTAATACAAAAATTAAGAATGATTGTTTGCCACAAGAGATAGAATTTGAAGCTAGTGATAAAGTTGCTCAAGGCGGCGTAATATTTGAACTTGAAAATGGTGTTGTGGATAAAAGTGTTGAAACAAGGTTTGCAAAAATATGGGAAGCATTAGATAACAATGGAAAATAGAGTACTAACAAAATATTTTAAATCTCTTAATGATGCTTCTCCGGCAAATTATGAAGGCCATGTAATTAGTATTAAGGGTATGTTAATTTCTGCTCATTTGCCAATTTCTCAAATGGGTTCTATTTGTGAAATTTTGTCAGATAAAAGTAATAAAAATATCTTATGTGAAGTTGTGGGCTTTGATGGTGATATTGTCTATTTAATGCCATTTTTACCTATGCAAGGTATTAGTAGTGGTGCAAAGGTAGTTTTAAAACATTTAGAACCTAAGGTAGAAATATCAACCTCTTTACTTGGTAGAGTTATTAATGGTCTTGGTGAGCCATTGGATGATAAAGGTCCAATTAACTATGAAGGTAGTGCGGCCTTATATAAACAAGCACCTAACCCATTAAAGCGTGATCAAATATCAGATGTAATGAGTTTAGGTGTTAAAGCAATTGATGGGTTTACTACAATAGGCCGCGGACAGCGAGTTGGAATTATGGCTGGTTCAGGAGTTGGTAAATCAGTTTTACTAGGAATGATGGCTAAAAATGCTCAAGCCGATGTTAATGTTATAGCCCTGATTGGTGAGCGAGGCCGTGAGGCCAGAGAGTTCATTGAGCAAATTCTTGATGAAGAGAGTTTAAAGAGATCAGTGATTATAGTTGTAACCTCTGACCAAAGCTCAGTCATGAGAATGCGTGGAGCCTTTTTAGCAACAAGTATTGCGGAGTATTTCTCGGAAAAACAAAATGATGTACTACTAATGATGGACTCATTGACCAGGTTTGCAATGGCTCAAAGAGAAATTGGTCTTAGTGTGGGTGAGCCGCCAACAACTAAAGGTTATACCCCAAGTGTGTTTTCACTTTTACCAAAGCTATTAGAGCGCGCAGGTAAAGAAGAGGGCAAGGGAAGTATTACGGGCTTATATACTGTATTAGTTGAAGCTGATGATATGAATGACCCTATTGCAGATGCCGTAAGGTCTATTGTTGATGGTCATATTATCTTGACAAGAAAATTGGCTGAGCAAGGTCATTACCCTGCAATTGATATATTACAAAGTGCTAGCCGATTAATGAATCATATTGTTGATGATGAACATCGAAATAATGCGCTAATTTTGAAAAGACAAATCTCTAGCTATAAAGAGGCTTCTGACCTTATTAATATAGGCGCCTACCAAGCGGGTTCAAACCCTGAAATCGATAGTGCTATTAGGCTAAAGCCAGCAATTGACGAATTTTTACGTCAAAATGAAAAAGAAGAATTTAATTTTGATAGTGCTAGAATTGAAATGGCCAAAATTCTAGGGGCTTAATCATGTCATTTAAGTTTAACTTAGAAAAACTACTAGAAATTAGAAAAAATGAAAGAGATGCAAAGCTTAAATTATGGTCTATTGAAAATGGAAAGTTAAAGATTCTTCTTAGAGAAGAAGAAGCAATTAGTAATGAGCTATATGAGAATAAAAAAAAATACTCTGAAAGTTATGGGATTAAAGATCTACAGGCTGTAGGTTTGTTTAGGATGTATATATCTACGTTTAAATTTAAAATTGCAGATGTTAAAAATAGAATTAAAAAGCAAAAAGAAATTATAGAAGGTTATCGGCAAGGACTTGCCGAGGCAAGCGTGCGATTTAAAGCGATTGAAAAGTTAAGAGAAAACAAAAAAAATGAGTATAATGAAATAGAAAATAAAAAAAATGAGAAATTTATAGATGAGTTAAATATAATGAGGCATAAAAGGGGAAATAAAATTGGATCCGTATAAAAAACATTTTAAAAAAATGAAAAAAAATAAACCCGGAACAGAGCAAGCCTTAAGAACTGCTGTTAAAATTAGAAAAGTTAAAAAGAAGAAAAAATTCCCTATAATGACTATTGTAAACACAATAGCCATTTGTTTATTAATGTCTTATAGCTTAGTAAATATGGATGCAATCCAAGGTCATTTTTCGAAATTATCTTTTGGTTTCCTTTCTAAGTCACTAGCACAAAGTACCGATAAGCCAGGAAAAAAGAATCAAGACCCTAATCTAGAAAGGGAAGAAAGTTCCCCAGAACTGAGGTCGGAGCTAGCTGCTAAAAAGCCTGCCTCAGTTAAGAAAGATATCAATTATTTTAGGATGTTAGAGAAAAAAGAGCAGGTACTCGAAGATAAGGAAAAGAAGCTTAAAAAGTTGGAATCTAATTTGCAAATACAAAGGGAAGAGTTAGTAGCAAAAATTAAAGAGTTAGAACAAATGAGAGCAGATATTAGTAAAGCTCTAAAAGACAAAGTAGATACGGACAAAGAAACAGTTGATAAATTAGTCCAAGTCTACGCTAACATGAAGCCAAAATCAGCGGCCAAAGTGTTAGAGACAATGAAGGAAGAGTTAGCAGTAAAAATACTGCAGAAAATGAAGAAGAAAAATGCAGCAGCGATATTAAATGTTATCAAAGCTAAACGAGCAGAAAGTCTGACAGAATTAATTGCAGGCTATGAAGATTAAGGATTATATTGAAAGCATTAAACTTAGGCATAAACTCATTCTCTGACAAACTTGCAGAGAATCAGTTAAGTAAATTCTCTAAGCCTGAGTTTTTATCAAAATCTAAAAATTTTAATGATGTATTAAGAAAATCTGAAGAGTCTAAAGAAAAAGATAAAAATAAATTTGAAAATAAAGATGTCCACTTTGAGAAGTTAAGTAATAAGCTAAGTGGGCAGATTAAAACTGGTACAAGCGAAAATAAAGACTTACTTGCTTTATTAGGCAAAGATCAGGATTTATTGGGTGGAGCTCTAGCTCTTGAAAAGAATTTTGATTTTATCAATAGTGAGAAATTAAACCCTGACCAGAAAAGTCAGAAGTTAGTTCAAGATAAAAATCTTGGTAAGGATATGGGCTTAGCAAAATTAGGCGCAAATTCTATTGATGAACTGACAAGTAAAGATGAAAGTAAATTTGATGTTTCAAAACTTAATGATAAATCAAAATTGAAATTAGATGAAAGTTTTAAAGCGCTAGAAAAGCCACAAGCAATTGACTTAAATAGTATACAAAAAACAGCTGCTGAAAAGTTAACTGAGAAAAATTCAAAACTTGGTCTTAATACGAGTGACTTAAAGTCAAAGAATGACTTACTAATTAAAAATACTCTACGAAGTAAAAACATTGAAAGTAAAAGTAAATTAGGAAATTTGAAAGCTTCAAAACTATATGAAAAGCAACAGCCGGCTGAAATTAGTAAGGCTGAAGTGAAGCCACAAGTTAATGACAGCAAGGTGGCAAGCACTGGTAATGTAAAATCAAAGTTTATTAAGCCAATTTTGATACAAAAAATGAACTCGGATACTCTTAAAAATGACTTATCATCAACAATGACTGCTGATATTGACGCAGAGCTTGAGTCAAACGAAGTTGTTACGAAAGATTTCGCCAAAGTAATGGACCTTAAAGGTCAGTTTAAATCTGAAGGAATTGAAGACATTATTAAAAATGCACAGTTTTTAGCGAATAAAGGTGGCGGTGAAATGAAGCTCCTTTTAAACCCTAAAGGCTTAGGTGCAGTTAGATTAAAAGTATTCATGGAAGAAAATCAGTTAAAAGTTGAAATGTCTACCGAGACTAAAGAGGCCCAAGAGATTATAGAGTCTACTTTAGGTGATTTAAGAAAAGCACTCGCTGATGGGCAATTAGATGTGGAGTCTATTACAATTGAAAACTTTGAAAAATTAGCTGAATTTGCGGCTGACCAAGATGCTGAAAAGCAAAATCAATTTGCCAAAGACTTTTTAAGTGAATTTAGGCATAACAACGATAAGTTTAGAGATGGCTTAGTTGACTTCCCGGCTGTTAAAAGAAGGCAGTCTCAAATTTTAGAACAACCAACAATAAATAGTAAAAAATCAGTTAACCCAGCCCGTAAATTAGATTTAGTAGCATAAGGAAAATTAATAGTGATAGGAATTAATAAATCAGGAAATTCAAACGCACAAGAAATCGCAATGTTTAAAAGCGATCAAAGTAAAAGTGTTGATGCGAATTTAATGAAAAAACATTTTGGCAATAAAAATATTGGTGAAATTTTAAATGAAGTTGCTGATCCTAATCACGCACAGACTAAAAAAGTTAGAAATGTTAATAATAAAATGGGTAAAGATGCTTTTATGAAGTTATTGTTAACTCAGTTAAAGAACCAAGATCCAATGTCACCACTAGAGAGTCATGATATGGCAGCGCAACTAGCACAATTCTCATCTTTAGAAAAGTTAGATGGAATTAGCTCTGGTATTGGTAAGTTAAGTCAGTCGACAACTAAAAATACAAGCTATGACTCATTAAACTTAATAGGTAAAATTATTAGCGGGGATGCTTCTAAAATAGTTCGTGATATGACTGGTGAAAACCATGAAATTAACTTCAGTACAGATAAGCCTGCCAAAACTGTAAAAATAGAAGTTATAAACCAGGTGGGCGAGACGGTTCATAGCCAAGAGTTAGGTAATATTGATAAAGGTAAGCATAGCGTAACTTGGAACGGTATTGGACCAACGGGTGTTGATGCTCCAGTTGGTGATTATGCTGTTGTTGTTGCTGCTGTTAATGCCGATGGCAAAACAGTGCCCGTTAAAACTCAGTTTACAGGACAAGTTACTGGCGTTAACTTTTCAGCTAAAGGACCAATCTTATTAGTTGGCAAAAAACAAGTGCCATTAAGTGAAGTAAAAAGAATTGAGTTGCCAAAAGCTAATGCTCCAGCAATGAAAGCCGCACCAATTCACAACCAGAACACACAAAATACTTTAAATCAAAAAACAAGAGCACAGATGATTCCTGAGGCTGGTAAAAAAGATGTTCATCCCCTTAAACAGTTATCTACAAAAATGAGTTTAGTAAATGGTGGATTAAGTAAGGCAAACATGAGCTCAGAAATGATAAATAAAATTAGTGAAAGTATTAAAAAGTAATTTAAAAAGTAATTAAAAAACCGAGGAGGTTTAATTATGATGACATCTCTCCATACAGGAGTAACTGGTTTAGCTGCACAGGGCGAAGCCATGAATGTTATCGGTGATAATATCGCCAACTCTAAGACTACTGGTTTCAAAGCTAGTCGTGCCGAATTTGAAGACATGATGGCAAGACATCTTACTGGTATTCTTGGGGGTAATGAGGTAGGTCGTGGTGTTCGCGTTTCCTCGGTAACACCAATTATTACTCAGGGGTCTATTGATCATACTGAAAAGTCCACAGATATCGCCATTGATGGCCGAGGCTACTTTGTAGTTAAAGGGCATGATGGGCAAAGCTTTAGTCGTGACGGGTCTTTTCATTTTGATAAGGATGGTTTTTTAGTAAACAACGAAGGTCACAGAATTCAAGGTTATAAAGCCGATGCAAAAGGTAAAATGACTAATGAGATGGCTGATGTTCGATTCCCGAAAGCTTTAATTCCAGCTGTATCAACATCTAAAATTGATATTGATATGAATTTAGATTCGAGAGTAATGGACAGAAAAGTTTTTGATCCGAAAAACCCCCATGACACTTCTCATACATCAACAGGTGTAGAAATATATGATTCTCAAGGTAATAAGCATCTTGTAACTATATTTTTTAACAAAACTGCTGACCGCACATGGGAATTCCGTGGAATGGTAGATGGCTCAGAAATTACAGGTGCAGAAGATGACAAATTAGCTGAAGTACTAGCTGGAAGAATGACATTTACTGAAGACGGTAAATTAGATACTGAGCAAGTAATGCGTTCTAATTGGAACTTTAGAGGTGGAGCGACACAAAACCAAAAGATTGAAATTAATTTTGGTCAAGCTATTGCCAGTGAAGGTGGAGACGGACTTAGAGGGTCTAAACAGTATGGTAGTAAATCAGAAGTGATCACTTGGAAACAAGATGGACACGCAGCTGGTACTATTTCAGACATCTCATTTGGTGGTGATGGTACTTTAACAGCTTTATACAATAACGGTCATACGGCAGATTTATCTCAATTAGCATTAGCTAAATTTGAAAATCCAGAAGCATTATTTAAAGTGGGTCATAACCGTTTAAAGCAATCTCGAGATTCGGGTGAAGTGGCAATTGGTAAGGCTGAAACTAGTGGACGTGGAAGATTTTTTGCCAAGTCGTTAGAGCGATCAACAGTTGATTTAGCTAACGAGTTTGTAAACCTCATCCAAACACAAAGAGCCTTCCAAGCTAATGCCAAAACAATTACTACGACTGATGAAATGTTAGCCGAGGTGATTAACCTTAAAAGATAATTAAATAGTTAATAAGCGTAGAAAGGGAGCCCCAACTCCTTTCGACTTAAGGCCCAAGTTATAACTAACTTGGGCTATTTTTTTTAGTGCTTCGGTAAAGTCTCGCCCTACTCAAATCTTTTCAACTCATGCTCAGACAGCTGCCCTGCGGGCAGAACTGCGCGTGAGTTAAAAAGATTAGAGTAGGGCTAAGATTTAAAGTACTAAAGGGTGTGGCTAAGACATGCTCCAGTCTGGGTATGAGTCACTTCGTGACTTCAACGCATCATCTAGGTTTATTTTCTTCGGTTGGCACCTACGAAAATAATCTTTAAACTATCGCCTAACATAAGGCTTCGCCTTATTCCGGCTAACTGCGCGTGGACAAAAAGTATTAGAGTTGGGCTTAGAATTTAAAGTACTAAAGGGTGTGGGTAGTCGTCATCCAGAGCGAAGCGTGGGATCTACTTCGTTTTACCGCTGACATAAAAATCATCTCACTTTTATACGTTAGTAGTGTTAGAAAACTTAACTGCTCGTCAACCATTATTAAATATCTTATTCTCGTTTTTATGATTACTATAGTAATTATGAGATATTTAATTTATATAAGTCTATTCGTAAGCCAAGTTTGCTTTGCACAACAAATATCTAAAAACTTTACTGACGCTGAACTTAAGAAGAAATTAACTTCTATTCAGTATAAAGTAACTCAGCATGAGGGGACTGAGCGCCCGTTTAAAAATGAATACTGGAATAATAAAAAGCCAGGTATATATGTTGATATTGTAAAAGGTGAGCCGCTATTTAGTTCGTTACATAAATTTAAATCGGGTACGGGATGGCCAAGCTTCACTAAACCTTTAGTTAAAAAGCATATGGTTTATAAAGAAGACAACACATTGTTTTCTAAACGAACTGAAGTGAGGAGCAAAATTTCGCACTCTCATTTAGGTCATGTGTTTGATGATGGCCCAGCTCCAACAGGAAAACGCTATTGCATTAACTCGGCTTCTTTAAAATTTATTCCGGTTAAGGATTTAAAAAAATTAGGTTATGGAGAGTTTTTAAAAGATTTTACTGCGGCTAGCAAAAAAGCAGAGCTTAAAAAGAAAAACATTAAAAAAGCCTATTTTGCTGGCGGTTGTTTTTGGTGTATGGAACCTCCTTTTGAAAAACAAGCTGGAGTTTTAAAAGTAGATTCAGGCTTCTCAGGTGGTGATAAGGTGAGTCCTAGCTATAAGCAAGTGTCATCAGGGTCTACATCTCATATAGAGGCCGTAGTAGTTGTTTATGACTCTTCTAAAGTGAGCTATGACACCTTACTAGATATATTTTGGCGCCAGATTAACCCAACTCAGGGTGATGGCCAGTTTGTTGATAAAGGTCCTCATTATAGGTCAGCTATATTTTATCAAAATGATGAAGAAAAAAAGAAGGCCAAAGAGTCTTTGGTGAGGCTTAAAAAGCTAAATAAATTTGGTGGTAAAAAAATAGTCACTGATTTTTTAAGCTTTAAGTCATTTTATAAGGCTGAAGAGTACCATCAGGATTATTATAAAAAAAATCCAATCAGATATAAATTTTATCGAAATGGCTCTGGTAGAGATAAATATTTAAAGAAAATCTGGGGTAAGTAGTCCCTTGAATTAGCCAAAAGTACGGGTTTAATAAACTTGCATATGATGAATAGAAGAGAATATTTTGATACCTTTAAAGGGGACTAAATTTGTCTAAAAAAATTAAAGCCAGAAGATTCAGGCCATAAAGAAAACATAAAATTTAAAGTAATTTACAATGATATGTTAGTTAGAATTTTTAAATATTTTGAATAAGTGAATTACTGTAGCCCCCGTCATCCTGAGCGCAGCGAAGGATCTTCTCCGCATGAAATAGATCCTTCGCATTGCTCAGGATGACAGAATAAAAAAAGCCAAGCTCTGAAGCTTGGCTTTTTAATTTCAAAAAATAAGTAAAAAAATTACTTACCTTTTAATAAAGATTTAAACTCTGAACCTGGACGGAACTTAGGGTACCAAGCAGCAGGGATTTTAATTGCTTTGCCAGTTTGTGGGTTACGGCCCATTCTAGCTTTTCTTTTAGTTTTAGTGAAAGTACCGAAGCCAACTAATTTTACTTCGTCGCCTTTTTTAACAGACTTACGAATGATATCAACTGTAGCATCTAAGTACCTTTCAGTTTGAGCTTTTGTTGAATCAGTGTGATTAGCAATTTTCTCAATTAATTGAGCTTTATTCATAATATTCTCCCGTTGTGTAAACATGAGTTGATTGTTTGTCTTCTTAACTAAATTGAACTCTTTGTTTGAATTTGGGTCAATATTTTTTTTAATAAATGGCTATTTTTATTAAAAAATATGGTTTTTTTTCTTTTATAGAGCGAAAAATCAGGGGCTAGACAGTTGAAACAGAGTCTGATAGTGCTTTTCAAACTAATGAAAGTTCAAATAATAAGCAAAAGCACTAACTATAAAGGGTTTGGTGGCCAGTGAAAGTTAAATGTCCATACTGTAAAACAGAAACTATTTATTCCACAGATAATAAATACAGGCCTTTTTGTTCTGAAAAATGCCACCTAATTGATTTAGGTGAATGGGTAGAGGGTAATTATGCTATATCTGATAAAAATGATCCTTTGCAAGATCTTGAACGCGAAAAAATAGTTAGCTCGGAGTAGGCAAAGCCTATGTTAGGGCGATATACAAAAATTTTTAACTTGTAGTTAGCTGTAGTGAAGCTAGCCTTTGGGTTAGGCGATAAATTAAGATCTCGAGAGTCTAGCTGCCAAGAGCAACGAAGAGACAAGTCGTCTTAATTTGACGGCGCGATGGCAGTTGAAGTTTCTTGTTTTAATTTTATTGGTATAAATTATCTTGGTACATACGGATGCGAGCCATCTCATTGCCATGGTGTTCAAAAATAACTTCGAAGCCGTCACTATGTATGTCACCTATAACATATAATACTAAACCAGTTCTAACGCCTCTAGCGTAACGATCAAGGTCGATATAATGATCTTGGTCTTGGTTAGCAGTTATAAACTCTGCAAAGGGAATATAGAATAACTGTTGAAATTGGTTCTGGATAAACTGTCCATAGTTACTTATGGCAAAAGCCTGTAGGTTAACTCGTCCATCACCAGTGAAAGCCATTTTTAAAGCGCCACGATCATTCCATTTACTACATCTATTAGCTGCTGTTGGAATAGCTGATGCTAAGATGGTACTAAATAGTTCGCCTGTAAATGTAATATAAGTAGTATCGCAAAATCCAAAAACACCTTTTAGCATCTTTTCATATTCCTCTTGATCAGTAATATCGAAGTAGCCAGTCATAGTTTTTTGTCCCACAACTTCTGGGTTTACAACACAAGATGGATTAGTTGGGTTTTCTACACAAAACTGAGTTACTGGTTTTTTTGGGCCAGTAGGTGTAGTTGCCTTTATTTTTTTGTTAACACCACAATTAGTTAATAGTGGTATAAATAAAAAACTGATTAATATAAGTTTAATAGTTTTCATAATTCTTCTCTCCTCACACCTATTGGTAGTACACGAATTATGCCAGCTCAGATTTAATTTAAGGCTATTTGATTAGGTATAAAATTCAGGGTGCCCAATAATGGCACTTCGAATTTGAAAGATCTTACAGCTCGGTTTGGGAATTACTTTCTGAGCAAGAGCATGTATTGCTCGTGCTCAGACATGCTCAAGTCTGCATTGAGTCACTTCGTGAGCTCGGAGCATCATCAAGGTTTGTTTTCTCCGGTTGGCACCTGCGAAAAACAATTTTAATCTATCGCCCTAACATAGGCTTCGCCTATACGGGCTAACTCCGCGCGAGCAATAAATGCTCTTGCTCAGAAATAGAATTAAATCTCGCAGGCATATTTAGAGCATTGCTCAGGTGCTGGAATGATTTAGGTATGTTGGAAGGTCTTTTCGTTTCGCTTGGCAGCTACACTACAAGATTTTAATCTATCGCCCTAACTGCCTATTGCGAGCTAATGTCATCCAGAGCGAAGCGTGGGATCGTCTTCGTTTTACTACTTAACGTTTGCAGGGATTCTGGATGAGCTTGGTGTGCTGACAGCTTTAGTTTTGCTGTTTATCCAGTTTTGCATTTTGTGCCAGTCTTTGTATTTCTTAGTATCTTTTTTACCAAGAGCGGCTAAAGGGTCTTTAGCTGGTAATTTCCGGAGTTTATTTTTATTTAAATACTTAATTTGGTAATAAGTAGTTCTAGCTTGAGTACTAATGTTGTTTTTAAGTGAGCGCACGCGTATACCTGAGCGGCTTAGCCTTTGCTTCTGTGATTCTTTTTGTAAGGCCAGTTGGGCCTTGTAGCGACTATTTAAATCTCTTACAGGTAGGTTGAGCCCTAGCTTTTTACTAGCAGCTGGTCCACAGCCTTTAATAATTTGTCCACGCTTACATGCATTCTGGTATGACTTATGGTGCACATCAAAAATATCTAAATTTTGTGGAACCATTAAATTACCACTTGGTAAACGATTATAACCTTTTAATCGTCCTTTTGTTATTTTTTTACTTTTTGGTAAAAACTTTTTTAAGTTAAACTTTGGAAAGCCTTTGCTACCACGACCTCCTGACGATCGGCTGTAGCTTTTTGCTTTATATCCACCGCCACCAGATCCGCCACGAAACCTTGAAACATATCCATTTCCAGAGCTTGTGCCTTTTAAAATATTTTTGTCTTTTCCTGCTCCTGCTTTACCAGCTCTTCCCCCAGAACCACCGCCAGATCCTGAACCGCCAGAAGCTGAAACATTTCCGCCACCACTTCCTGAGGCTTGTGAGCTACTACCACTGTCATCATTATTAATAGCTTGTGCTAAAGGATCAAAACCTTGCTCTTCTCCTTCCTCACCAAAAGGGGTTGCCGAGTCACTGGCAGTTGCTAGGTCGCCATTGGACGTTGTATCTATAGAGTCTAGAGTTTGTCCAACACCAGTATCAGCTGTAGTTTGTCCTTGGCAAAGTGGTAGATTTTCAGACCCCGGTTGGTCACAAAGAGTTGCTGGGTTACACTTAGGATCTGCTTTGTTTTCTTCTAAAGTACAATCTAAAGTTCCACCGCTTACTAATTCATTAGAACATTCGTTAAACTTTTTTTGATACTTATTGGTGGTGTGAGTAAGACCTGCTTTCAAAGCGTTTCCTGCTTGTAGTGAATAGCATTCAGCATTTTTTGTTTTCATTATACGAGCCATTTTTTTACACTTTATATGGCTATCATTGTTTACGTTTTTACCATTGGTTGAACCTAACATATCGTCACAATAAGTATCACTCAAGCCAGATAAGCTGCAGCCAGCATTACATGCAGTCGCTGCCTTAGCACAAATAGCTGTTGCCGTTAGTAGTAATCCAGAAGCAATTTGATATGCTTTTTTATTGGCTTGACATACGGCGGCTGGAGAAGTGTATGAAGCTGCAATTTGAATTGTCTGCGAAATATCATTCGTGCCTCTGACAATTGTTGCCATAGCATCACTGCCACAACTACTTTCAGCTAAATTTCCGCCGCAGCATTGGTTGGCTTCAGGGCTTTTTTCTTCAACACAAGAGTTGTATCGCTGACTAAAAGTATTTATTGATCTTGCTCGACTGGTGATTTCAGTAGTTGCTTCTACATAACACTTATTATCCAATTTTCCATTTACTGAGCACTCCTCTTTAATACAGCTTGTAGCGTTTTCAGTACTAGAGACTCTACCTTCGTCACCAAGCTCAATCGAATTTTTACATTTATCAACAATGTCATTGGTATTAAAGTTTGGCTGAGGTGCTTGTTCAATAACTGGAGGGTGGTGATCGCCACGAGATTGTTGCTCAGCAGGCGCAAGTCCTTCGCATGATGCTTGATCGCCACCTCTAAGGTAGCATTGTTCAATTTGGGAAGGACGTCGTTGTTGTGTAAATGTTTCCTCAGGCTCTCTTTGCCCTTCTGCTTGGGCTATGGGCCATTCAGGGCAACGATCTCTACCATCTTGAAACAAACGTTTACCTTTTGAGCCGTAGTCGCAAGTGAGGGTTTGGACCCAAACATTATTTTGATTGGTATCGTTAATGTGATAGCCATCATCACCGCGTTGAGCGTAGCTATGGCTAAGGCTAAAGAAAGAAAGTAAAACGAATGAACAAAAAATATATACTAATCTCATATCTAGATTATATATCGGCAACTAGGTGAAAAACCTAAAAAATTTCTTATTTGTATCAGCTTGATACATTAAAATGAGATTTTTTTTATGGGTTAGCCCGTAGTAAGCCATGCTTACGTTAGGGCGATACACAGAAAGCCTAGTATTTATAGCGCTTCGTCCCCAATGGACGATGCGATATAAATAGTAGGCCTTTCATAGTCGGCTTTACTTACGTCAGGGGGAGAGATCTTTCAGTAAGCCTCAGGATGGCAGCTCAGCATTCAATGTAGGGTATTTAATAATTAAATAAAAATTCCAAGGTGTTTAGCAAAGCCCACCCAGTGGTGCCCTTCATCAATAAGTCTTGCAGGCTTCATTAAGTCGGTGATCGACGCACGAGTTACTTTACCACTTCGGTATACAGCGGCTTTTCCCCAGTCATTTTCTTCAACCATTTTACCGACTTCTACCCCCATAGCGAGTGTTAAAAAACGGTCGGTGGTAGTAGGGGCTTTACTTCTTTGTAGATGTCCTAAAACAACATGGCGACTCTCCCAAGAGGCTTCAGCCATTACCCACTTTGATAAACGTTCGGCAATTCCGCCGTAGCGTTCTTTTTGAGGGGAGTTTTCAACGGTAAAAGCCACTTCAGGCTCTCCACCTTCAGCGAATGCGCCCTCAGAGACTACGCAAATTAAACCGCGGTGAGTTTCCTTTTTACTGGCAATAAATTTTAAAAGTTCATCTTTACTGTAGGGGCGCTCTGGAATTAAAATTACATCTGCGTACGAGGCAAGCCCACCACCAAGAGCAATCCAACCTGCCGTTCGTCCCATGACTTCCACAAAAATAATTCGCTTATGGGCATCTGCAGTTGCTCTAAGGGCATCAACAGCTTCTGATACAACTGAGCAAGCAGTGTCATAACCAAAGGTAATCTCTGTACCGTTTAAATCATTATCAATAGTTTTAGGAACGCCAATTAAAGGGATCTCACTACTAAAAGGAGTTAAAGCAGAAAAAGTTCCATCACCACCGGCCACAACTAGGCCGTCTATGTTTAATTTTTTATAGGCTTGTAAAAATTCTTTTTCTTTACCTTTGATACTACTTTTATTTGAAGTGCCTATAAAAGTTCCCGCTCTTGAATGCAAACCATTCAGGTCATTAGAGGTTAAAACGCGAGTTTCATTTTTATATATTCCTTCAAAGCCATCAATAATACCAACGGCTTCGTGGTTTTTTGCCATTAAACTTTTACTGACAGATTCAATAATTCCGTTTAAGCCTGGGGCATCTCCACCACCAGTTAAAATTCCTATTCTCATAATTATACTCTCCAAGAGTTGAGATATATTAATACTAATCCCATTAATAAGAGGTAATTATACAGCTGATTTTTGTTTTTTTACAAACATCAAATATAAAAAAACCGGTTTAAAAATAAGCCGGTTTTTAAAAAATAAAGTTATAAATTTTAATTTATTTTGCTTTTTTACAATCGTAACTAATAGTTACTGATGAATCACCAGGTATACCTGGGTTTAAAAATAAGCGCCTATTTTCTATTGTGTATTGGTAGCTTATGTTATTAGTAGATGTGATTGTGACTTCACCAATAGGCGTACATTCTAGAGCTACTGAGTCTAATGTATCCTGAATTTTTATGCTAATGTCGCTAAGTTGGCTTGCGTAATCATTAGAGCAAATATCACCCACAATCCCACCAGTCATTTGGGCAAGGCTATAATGTGTATTAGCTTTTTCATTACCCTCAGACGTATAACAAGCAAAGTTTTCATAAGCTATAATGGTATGAACCATAAAAGGCACTTCACCGAATCTTGTTTTTGCAATATTAACTAAACTAGCTGGTTGGTTGCGGTAACCTAAGTTAGTACCATCATCATTCTCATCTTCATCGGTTAAAAATACTACGTTCACAGCTGTGTTATTACGGAAGCAATCTCCATTTAAATTACCTTCAATCATATAAGTTGTTCCAGCAATGGGTTGTTCTGGCTGATCAAAAGTAGGTGGAGTGTTTTTAACATTATCTAAAGTGTTTAAAAATACCGAGTTTAAATTAGGTGTATTTTTATTTAAAACATAATTATTATTTGTCCACTTACTTACCCGGCCTTGTTGATGCACTGAAGGTTCACTTAGTGTGTAGCAAATATTATAGTCGACTCCATTAGCGTTTAATCCGCTAATAAAACCAGCCATACGGTCTTTTAATTTTTGATTTTCGTCAACCATTGTCCCTGAGTTATCAAAAACAAATAAAATATCTGTAGCTTTATTTTGCGCTGGATTGTTAGCATTTTGAGTCACGTTATACGTATCACAGTGAGCATCATTACATGTACCACCTGTGCCTTGAACATTGCCAGTTTGATCAACTTGTGAAAATTCATTGTCAGAACAGTTTACAAAACCAATTAATAAAAAACCTGTTAGACACATTACAAAATACTTCACCATATACATTCCCCCTGCACTTTATTTATATAGCTTACAATATTTGTGCCGCTGATTGTGAATTATTTTAGTTTTGAGCAAAAATAAATATTCAAATAGTTAACAGTTGTACAAAAAATGACTAAATAATTTAGGCAGTTACCGTGCTTTAATGATACGTTTTTAATTAATACGAGTCATCTCATAATTAGACAGGACTTATGTCAACACGCCTAATTTAGTTTTAATTTTGGTAGTTTATAGAGCTAAGTTATAATGATTAAAAACTCTTTAACACGACTAAAGTTTTGATTGTTTAAAAAGTAACTGAAATCACTATATAAAATAATCCTACAGTCGATAAGTAGTTGTAAGTAATTAATCTATAAAAGGAAGTAGTTAGGTATGGATTTAGCAACGCTGATTGGTTTGATAGGTGGTTTTATAGTTGTGGGAATGGCCATCGCCTTTGGTGGTTCGGCTGGAATTTTCGTCAACGTGCCATCGATATTAATTGTTGTCATTGGCTCTATGTTTGTAGTTTCAATGAAGTTTAGTTTAACCAAACTAAAAAACGCGGTGAAAGTAGCGTTCAAAGCTTTTCTATGGAAGTCTTCCTCACCACAAGAGTTGATTTCTCTGGCCTTATCAATGGCTAAAATCGCAAGAAAAGATGGCTTACTTAAACTAGAAGAAGTTGAAATTGAAGACCAATACTTTGCCAGAGCCATTCAACTTGTTGTTGATGGAACAGATGTGACTGTAGCAGAAGAAATGTTAAACCACGAAAGAGACGTCACTGTTGCAAGACACGAAGAAGGTAAAAACATTTTTATGGCCATTAACGATGTGGCACCAGCAATGGGTATGATTGGTACCTTAATTGGTTTAGTACAGATGTTATCAAATATGTCAGATGTATCTACGATTGGGCCTGCAATGGCAGTAGCACTATTAACAACGTTATATGGTGCCGTACTTGCAAATATGGTAGCAAAACCAATTGCAGATAAATTAGGCATGAGATCAGAAGAAGAAGATATGTGTAAATCAATTATAGTAGATGCAGTCGTTGGGATCGCTAAAGGCCAGTCGTCTTATGTATTAGAGCAAACATTAATGTCATATTTACCATCTAAAAGCAGAAGCAATTTAGATGTAGTAGATATGGATCAAGCAGCATAATTTATTAAGAAGGTTTTTTTAATGGCTAGAAGTAGAAAGAAAAAAAGCAGTGATGGTGGAGGAGCTCCAGGTTGGATTGTTACCTTTGCCGATTTAATGTCACTACTTTTAACGTTTTTTATTCTTATTTTATCCTTTGCAGAGATTGATGCTTCTAAATTTAAAAGAGTAATGGGCTCAATAAAAATGGCCTTCGGGGTTCAAAAGCATAAGGTCTACGAATTCATGGAAACCTCTTCAAACCCATTTGAAGCCTCTGCTAATGGAAAAGACAGTGACAAAGTAATTAGTAATGACCAAAACCACCATGTTTTGGCGGTGGATGCTAATGAGCTTTGTGGCATGGAAGAAAAAGCCAAACAAGTTAATGATGAAAGGGCTGAGGCAGAAAGGTATGACCTGCACAAAATGTTAAAGTCAGAAAGCCGTTTAGCAAAATATTTTAAAATTTTAATGGATGAAGAAAACAAGCAATTAAGAGTGGGTATCAAACCAGATGCATTTTTTCATACAAAGTCTACAAAAATTAAAAAAGAAAAAATATCTGAGTTAAACTACTTCTTCAAGAAATTAGAAAATAAAAAATTAAACATAGCAATTACCAATCATGGTAGTAGTTTAAAGTCGAATAGCCAGTTTAAATCTTGGAAGTTAAGTTCTGATAGGTCATTGGTACTGGCATATTTAAGTCAAAAGTTACCGCAAACGAAAAATCATAATATTGAAGTGAAAAGTCTAACTGATAAATTAAGCTCAGATCAAAGTGAAATTGAATTCACAATTAAAATAAACACAAAAAAATAAGTCCGACATAAAATGAGCTGTCATCAGAGCTTAATACGCATAGATACATCCGTCACTTTGAAGCGTAGCGAAGGATCTCCTACATTTTACTAATAATTTTTAAACAGATTTAGTAGGTTCATTATTTTTATTTAATAAGAACCAAGAGCTAAGTAATATAAATCCAAAACTGATCCAGGTTGAAATGCTTAAATTTAATATAGTATCGCCTCTCGGGTCATCGCGCATAAACTCCATAAAGATACGTCCAACGGAATGAAAAAATAACCAAATAAATAATAAGCTACCTGTTTTTAATTTTTTAAGCTTTTCAATATTAAGTAAGGCTAATAGTAAAATCACTTCACAAATGACAATATAAAGTTGTGTGGGGTGACGGCCAATGCCTGATGGTAACACATTAGGAAAGTTAACGGCCCAAGGCAAGTCACAAACTTTGCCGTAGCAGCAACCATTTAAAAAACAAGCGAGGCGCCCTATGGCATAACCTAGAGGGGCCATTGGGGCAAAAAAATCAGCCCACTCTAAAAAAGAAAGTTTTTTAATTTTTATGTATACATAACACCCAATGAGTACTCCAATGAGTCCACCATAAAATACAAAGCCCCCCCGCCAAAATTGAAATACTTGCATAGGGTCGTTTAAGTAGTAACTAGGCTCCTCGTAAAACACATGCAGTATGCGGGCACCAACAAAACCTGAAACCATAATAATTAATGAAATATCAAGCGCATGGTTTCTGTTAACATTAAGTTTTTTAGCTCGTGGCACTAACCAAACCAGGCAGACACAGTAAGCTAAGCTACATAGTAATAAGTATGTTGGTAAATTCAGGCTGTCGCTAATATGAATATGAGGAAACATAGCAACTATTATTTAATAAATTGAAAATATAAGCAATAATTACTCTATATTAAAGTGAGTGGGGTAGGTAATTACTTGGCAGTTTCTTTTGCTTTTAATTCTTTAGTTTCAAGGATGATAACAAAAATAAGTAAGCCGACTCCACCAACAATAGCCATATCTGCAACATTAAAGGAGGGGAAGTGGTATTGGTCTTTCCAGTGGAAGTCTAAAAAATCCACAACAAAGCCCAGTTTTAAACGGTCAATATAGTTTCCTAAGGCTCCACCAAAAATTGATGATAAAGCAAGTATTTGAATGCGGTCATCACTTTTTACTCCGTGAAGCATAAATAAAATAGTTATCATGGCAATGACAGGAACTATTAAGAAAAATACGTGACGAAAACTGGCCGTATTTAAAAAACCAAAGGCAGCGCCTTCATTTCGAACGTAAGTAATATTGAAAAAATTATCTATTACAGGAGAAATTTCATGGAGGCTAAACTCAGTATGGATATAAGTTTTAGTAGCTTGGTCTAAGCAAACTACAAAGGCAGCAATTGCTAATAAAAGTATATATTTTTTGTTAATTGATTTAATCACTTTTTAAAGAGCCTCCGCACATTTAGGGCAAACATCAATATATGTTTCCACTTTAACGAGATTTTTAGAATAATGCCAGCACCTAGGGCATTTATCGCCAGTAGATTTCTCGGCAGTGACTGTAACCTCTTTGTTTTCGCTAGTTTCAAGTTTGACATCAGACACAATAAATAATTCTTTAAGGTGGTCTAAGGTCTGACTTCCTTGGTAGTTTTTAAGTAAATCAATAGTTTCACTAGGCCCTGTGATAGTTATTTCAGCATCTAAACTTGAGCCAATAAGCTTATCTTTTCTCATAGGTTCTAATACTTTTGAAACTTCAGACCTAACATCTAAAAGTGTTGCAAAAGTTTTCATAACTTCAGCCTGATCCCAATCTTTATTTGGTTTTGGAAAGCTTTCTAAAAATATACTTTCTTTTTTTAAGTCGTCAGGGAAGTATGTGTAAATTTCTTCGCCTAAAAAACTTAATATTGGAGCCATCATTTTAGTTAAGTGGGTGTAAATTTCAAAAAATACTGTTTGCGAAGCCTTACGGTGAACACCTTGCTTGTCCCAAGTGTAAAGGCGATCCTTTAAAACATCTAAATAAGTCGCAGATAGTGTAACTGTATAAAAATTATTTAGTGCATGATAAGCTTTATAAAAATCGTACTCTTCATAGTAGCGAGTTACTTTAGTTGTAAGCTCATTAAGGCTGGCAAGAGCCCACTGATCCAGTAATGGCATATCTTTAAGCGCAACTTTGTCAGTCTTATGGTCAAAATCCTCCAGGTTACCCATTAAAAAACGCATTGTATTTCTAATACGGCGGTATGTTTCACTAATGCGGGCAAACATCTCTTCACTGATGTTTACATCATTACCATAATCTTCATAAGCAACCCATAAACGTAATATTTCAGCCCCATACTTTTTAATAATATCTTGCGGGGCAATGACATTGCCTTTACTTTTACTCATTTTATTACCTTTTTTATCATTAACAAACCCGTGGGTAATTAATGATTTAAAAGGGGCTTCCCCGTAAGCTGCTAGTGAGGAATTTAAACTAGTTTGAAACCAGCCACGATGTTGGTCACTTCCTTCAAGGTAAACATCAGCTGGGAAGCTTAAGTCTTCACGGCGTTTTTGTACGGCTGTATGGCATACTCCACTATCAAACCAAACATCTAAAATATCACTGCCTTTAGTGAATTCATTTTTTCCGCACTCTGAGCATTTATAATCTTTAGTGAGCTCCTCAGTGGGGGTGTCATGGTAAGCTTCAAGGCCCTTACCAGTGTTTTCCATTAAGTCGGCAATATGATTCATGAGCTTAGGTTCAGCCAAAGCATGATCGCAGGATTTGCAATAAAAAACAGGAATTGGAACACCCCAAATTCTTTGACGGCTCACACACCAGTCAGGGCTATTACCAACCATTGCGTTTAATCGTTTTTTACCCCAGGCTGGGAAAAACTCAATATCATTTTCTACTGCATTTAGCGCTTTCTTTTTCAGTGGATAACTTTCTTCATCCATTTTAATGAACCACTGTGGTGTTGCTCTAAAAATTAATGGGCTGTTAGTTCGAGGGTTATGTGGATAACTATGTGTAATCTGTTGTTGGAATAACAAATGGCCAGAGCTTTCCAGTTTTTCAGTAATTAATGGGTTAGATTCCCAAATAGTTTTACCAGCAAACTCAGGAAGTTCATCAGTATAGCGCCCGGCTTTTCCGACAGGGCTAAAAATTGGGAGTTTATACTTCATACCGACATAATAATCGTCCATACCATGGCCGGGAGCTGTATGTACGCATCCCGTACCAGCTTCAAGTGTTACATGATCGCCTAATATAACTAAGGATTCACGCTCAATAAACGGATGAGTGGCAGTTGTATTTTCGAGTTCACTGCCTTTAAAGGTCTTAACTAAATTAAGTTTTAACTCACAAGTTTCTTCAACGGTTTCTTGCAGGCCTTTGGCAATAATAATTAACTCACTACTAAGTTCATAAACACCATATTCAAGTTCTGGGTGTAAGCTAATTCCGTAGTTGGCAGGCAGTGTCCAAGGTGTTGTCGTCCAAATTACATAGGAAAGAGGCTTGCTAAACTCTTTAAAGATATCAAACTTTTTAGTAACATTAAATTTTACATATACACTTGTACTTGTATGGTCTTGGTACTCAATTTCTGCAGCAGCAAGAGCAGTTTGCAGCTTAGGGCACCAGTACACAGGTTTTTCCCCGCGGTATAAAATACCATTTTCTAAAATTTTAGCAAGAACGCGCACTTCATCGGCTTCATAATTTGGGTTTACTGTTAAGTAGGGTTTGTCCCACTCAGCTAAGATCCCCATGCGAATAAACTCTTCTTTTTGTACCCCGACCCATTTAAGAGCCTCTTTTTTACAAATTTCACGAACTTTTTGGTCAGTGAGTTCTTTTCTTTTTGCGCCTAGTTTTTTAGTTACATTAAGCTCAATAGGCAAGCCATGGCAGTCCCAACCGGGTATAAAAGCAGACCTTTTGCCAGACATATTTTTATATTTGATAACTATATCTTTTAAAATTTTATTTAAGGCATGACCAATATGTAATTTACCATTGGCGTAAGGAGGCCCATCAGTCATAACAAAGCTATCTGATTGCTTATTTTTTTCTAAGATTTTTTTATAAGTATTTTGTTCCGTCCAATTTTTAATATACTTGGGTTCATTTTGAGAGAGATTCGCTTTCATTGGAAAAGCTGTTTTTGGTAAATTGAGCGTGGCCTTAAAATCTGATGAGGCTTCTGACATTTGAGTAATCCTTGTAATTATTTATTTATTTATTTCTTTCTTTCTTTAAAAGAAATTATACTATAGCTTCTAAGCCCTAATTACTACTTTTTAAATTCATTGATTTCAAGTATTTATAGATTATGAGAGTAATTAATTTGACGGAGGTTAATTGCTGCCAGACTTAAGTTTAAATATGGATTTAATATGTTCAAAGCCTAAGGCAACCAAAGCATTTAAAGCTTCTTCGTTAGAGCTTAAGTTAAGAGCTGACTTGGTTTGGTTAATTATACTTTGAGTGGTTGGCTTTAAGGCCGGTACATTTGAGCTTTCTTTAAGGTGATTAGTTTTAAGTATATCTTGCGGATTAATAAATTCATTGTTTGTATGATTAACTAAATTAGGTTTGTGAATGGGCTCACTCACTACAGGGTCCGTTTTAAATTGGAGAGAAGCAATGGCTTGATCGATACTTTCTTTTTGTGCATCACTCACTGTATTGGTAGGCTTTCTTTCAATATTCACATTTAAGTTTGGTTGAGCCTGTTCAGAGTCTTGGTTGAACTGCTTTATGCCCTTAGCTAAGCTTTTTAATTCATTTTGAAACTCTGCTGTATCACCAGGCTGCATATTTTTAATTCGTTTATGGCGTTTAGCATTTAAGTACAGGCTCACTAAAGTATTAGCGTCCTTAGCGAGATCTCTAGTTGTAGGGCTTTGAGTTTTCATCCACTCAAAGGCTTCTGCAACAGTTTCGCGTGTATATGCTTGTGGTGGTAAGTTATTGATTGCCATGAACGAAAAAATCTATCCTGGAGGAGCGCTCTCATCAAGTCTTTTAATAAACTTACACGGTATAAAAATTACTAATAATGCAGCGCTCAGAATTAGCCATAGTGGCAAGGGACAGGCTTTTAGGGTAGTTAATCAGGTCAACTCAAAACTGAGTCCATAACCACTCTAAAGTAGAGCAAACAACCCCAGATTAAATTGTGAATTATCCAAAAACCAGCTGCCCTTAATATATGATTTATGTGGGTAGATATCCCCGCGCCATCGAAATGCTAAAATGAACCTAAGTGAAATAGGTATTACTCGCACGTAGTTAGCCGGAGCCAAGCGTAGACGATAAACATGAGATCTACATTTTATAGAGCTTCGTCCCCATTAGACGATGCGATGTGAAAAGTAGTTCTTTGCAAACAACCCACGCTCTTGAAGTTCTAATACTAAGCTCAAATAAAATAGGTTTTGCTCACGCGCAGTTGCGATGCTGCTTTGAGTGCACGAAGTGACTCAATGCAGACTGGAGCTTGCCTGAGCACGTTAGCCGTAATAAAGCTCTGCTTTATGTTAGGCGATAGATAAAGTTTTATTTTTGTAGGTGCCAACCGGAAAAAATAATTCAATCTATTTCACTTCAGTGCCGTGTTTAGCACCAGAAAGATTATTTATTTGAGTAATCCTTCGCCACAATCCCATACTTTTCAATCTTGCGAAGCAAAGTCTTTTTAGGAATATTAGCATGCAAAGCTGTTTGATTAATACGACCATTGAACTTAACTAAAGCACTAATGATAAATTCTTTTTCAAAAGTTTCTTTTTGGCTATTAAAGTCTAATTTTTCAGTTGAGAAAGAAAATGTAGTTTTGCGGTCAACAGTAGTTACTGAGTCCTCTGCAATAGCCGGAGCTTCACTAACAGGAACTTTGTTGTAGTCCATAGGGTTAGCTAACTCAACACCACATCTCAATAAAAAGCTTTCTGGTAATGAATGTATATTAATAGTGTTTGTATCTTCCAGGATAAACGCATGCTCAATAATATTTTCAAGCTCACGAATATTTCCTGGCCAATCATACTTTGAAAAAAGTTTTTTAACTTCACTTGAAATGCCAGTAATCTTCATATCTTGTTTTATATTAAAACGACGGATGAAAGTGTTAGTAAGGCTGTGGATATCATCTTTTCTTTCTGCAAGTGCTGGTAAAAAGATCGGCATTACATTTAAGCGATAGTAAAGATCTTCACGGAATGAACCATCCTTTATCATTGCTTCAAGTGGTCTGTTTGTTGCGGCAATAACTCTAACGTTAGTTTGGATTTCACGGTTTGAACCAACTGGCGTAAATACTTTTTCTTGTAATACACGTAGTAATTTTACTTGCATAAGGTGTGGCATATCACCAACTTCATCTAAAAATAAAGTTCCACCTTCAGCAAACTGAAATTTACCAATTTTACGTTGATCAGCGCCAGTGAATGAACCCTTTTCATGGCCAAATAATTCACTTTCAAATAAGTTTTCAGGAATGGCAGAGCAATTAATAGCAACGAAGTTACCTTCTTTAAAACCAGAGTTCATATGTATGGCGCGAGCGACAAGCTCTTTACCAGTTCCAGAAGCCCCTCTAACTAAAACCGGAGTATTTACTTTAGATAGACGGTCGATGATATTAAAAACTTTTTTCATTTGGCTAGTGTTACCAATGATTTTTTTACCTTCATCCATATTTAAGATAGGAGCAGACGCTGCTACATCAGCAACCATTTTATGGGCTGATAATGCGTTTTCAACGATATCCACTAATGCTTCTTGCTGGATGGGCTTAGAGATATAGTTATAAGCACCATTTTTAACGGCCTCAATAGCATCATTCACATTTGCATAAGCAGTTAAGATGATAACAATAATTGATGGGTCATGTTGCTTTATCCTTTTTAAGGCTTCAAGGCCTGTCATGCGAGGCATATCAACATCTAAAATAACTATATTATAGTTATTTTTCATAACCTTTTCTACAGCATTAACACCATCAAAAGCTTCATCGATATTAAAATAATCGATAGCTGATAGGGTATTTTTAACCGTTAGCCTTAAACCTGCGTCGTCGTCTACTACTAGTACATTTAACATTTTTTTCTCCGTTTTTGTTAATTGCTATATATTTTAAATTCCTTAAAACTTCAATAGCGGTTGTATTAACAGTTCATCTAGTCATTTAATTGTCTAGCTCAGCCTATTTTATTCGCTGATTTTAAAAGTTAAATCCTCAAAGTGGCCTCCGGCCACAATTCCGGTTTAACTTTTAAATTCAACTCTAAAATAAACTAATCTAGCCACTTAACTAACTAGATGAACTGTATACACAGCCTAATTTAAATCCAGCGGGAGGTTCATTGAAAAGGTAGAACCTTTTTTTATTTCACTCTCAACTGACACATCTCCTTTGTGTAAATTTATAAAGTATTTAGTTAAATAAAGACCAAGGCCTGAGCCTTTAACATCTTTATTTGTTACTTCTTTACTTCTATAAAATTTGTCAAAAACATGCTCAACTTCGGACCCTTCGATGCCAATTCCTTGATCAGAAACCTGAACTACAACTTCATTGTCTATTTCTTCGCTGGTGATTAATACTTTTGTATTTTCAGGGCTATATTTTATGGCATTTTCAATCAAGTTAGTTATAGCTTGTTTAATCAAATGCTCATCTATTTTTATACTAAATAAAGGGTCTAGCTCAGTAATTAAGGTGATATTTTTTTTCTGGGCCGAGTACTCACAGTCTTTTACGGCTTTTTTTATAACTTCATTTACGTCTTTACTAATAAGGCGAAGTTTAACACCTTGGTTTTCAACCCTTCCCAGATCTAAGATTGAAGTTATAAGCTCTGAAAGCTCCCAAGAGGAGTCTTTAATTGTTGAAATAGCACTTCTTTGTGGAGTGCTCAGCCCACCGCCATCATTGAGGGCAATATCTGCCATGCCTTGAATTCTTGCCAATGGAGTTTTTAAATCATGGGACATCATTTTCATGAAATTATTTTTCATTTCTTCCACTTGTACTAAGAGTTTATTCTTTTTTTGAAATTCCCATTTTTCTCTAGACTCTAAAATTAAGCGATAAGGAATAAAAAAGTAATAACAAACAAAGATTACTATTAGAGGTTGTATCATATTAATTGAAAAATGAAAGAACGAGAAAGTAATGTAAGAGAAAATACCTAAGCCAGTAGAGATTCCTAAAATAGCTAATAAACCTTTAACTGGCTTAACTCTTAAAATTACAAATAGAATCATTAGAGCTAATAAACTTGTAATTAAAAAATTAACCCAGCGAGGTGCTTCGATTAGGCCTGTATTTAAAATGACTGTATCGAGCATATTTGCCTGCATTTCAGTGGTAGTCATTGCAAATAGATTTTTGGAATATGAAGTCCTAATGTAATGAGCTGAATCAGACCTTTCGTTAAGGCCAACGATCACAATTTTATTTTCTGGAAACTTTAGGTTTTCTTCAGCCGGGTTACTTACATTATAAAATGAGTACTCGGGGTAGGTGCCAGTTGGCTTCATATCAATAAGAGTTTGTTCAGTCTCTAAGTACTCGTATATGCCACGTACAGGCATTTTGTCTTTTCTAAATTCAGCGGCTAGGACAGGATACATAGTTGGGCGACCGTACCCTGAAACAATTAATCGTCTTGTTGTTAGATCATTAGCAAAGATTCCTTGCTCTCTTGTTCTTGGAGCTGGCATCGCATTCCATTTATTAAAGGGGTAAGATAACTGTAATTCAGTCTCTAGCCCTTTTTGGGGGACCATTTGAGATGCATATATTATATTTAACCTTTCACCAAGGCTGGCTAAAGTTTGTTTATCAATATTTGTTCCATCGAGTTTTGTAGGGTTAATTGTATATATAATTTTTTTGGGATTTGTTTTTTCGATCTCTTTTAAAAATTTTATGTGATCTACTATATTTGGAGCTCTTTTGATTTGATCTAAAGTGAGTTCATCAACATTAACAGTAACAATAAGCCCTGAAGTTGGGGATGAAGGCTTAAGCTTTATTCTTAGGTCATAGAAAAAAGCTTCTAAAGGGTAGAATTTAAAATGAGTGAGCGCAAAGCTGATAGACAAAGCAATACAAACTCTCAAGATAAACTTGAACGCGCTGTAAAATCGAAAATCTTTATTAACTATTTTCACTTTAAATCCCTAATATTATGAGAGTAACTCAACCTATATGAAGCAAATCCTTTGCCAGAACTAAAGTTTAACTATAATTAGGTAAAATCAGCTAGATATGAGGTTTTTGAAGGTAAATATGATTGACTTTGATAGGTAAAATGCACATAAACTAATCGCTGTTGGTAAGACTTACAAAAAAAATGGTGTCATACTGACCATAAAAAATTGGCTTTATTATTGCTATTAGTAGGGTTGTAAAGGGAGAGTTCAGTTATGAAAACATTATTAATAACACTTTTAATTAGTTTATCTTTTTCGTCATTCAGTTTTGCTGGTGATCTTACGTCGATGGCACTTGCGCCTGAGCTTAAGCAATTAAGCAGTGAAGCCACTCAATATATGAGTGATGTGTACACAGACTCAATGGGTGAAAGCATTGAAGTGCAGACTAAATCAGGTTTAGAGCAGCTTAAAGTTGATCTAGCTCGTGATGTTCTAGAAGGTGCATTTGAAATCAATAGCTCTGATTCACTTGAAAACTATATTCACGAAGCCAATGCTTTGACTTCTCTTACAGCTCCAGTGTTTCAGCGTTCGAAATGTTGTGGTTGTGGTGAGTGCACAAACTTTTAGTAAAATTTAGTAAACATTTATAATTGGGATCAATTTGACACCACCACTGCGTTTTTTTAGCGGTCGCGTCAAAACAAAGGGGCAAAGTCGCCCCTTTTATTTTTTGTAAAATTGTAAGCCTGAGTTACAGCGTTCAGGTTCAATGGCCCATAGATATGTGGGAACAGCTCTGTGCCACCTTCAAGGTTCTCATAAACAACGTTTGAATCTATTAACTTTTCATTAATTGCCAGCAGCACTAAATCTTTAGTTTCATTTTTAAATAAACGATTAGCCACCTCAAGGTATTGTAGATGTGTGGAACAGTGGATAAAGCCACTAGTTTTTAAAGTACAAAAATCGTAAAGGTTGTTTGCCAAAGCCTTAACCCAGGTTTCTTTTTTAGTTATATGATAAATTAGGTTCAAAAAGTTTCCTCAAATAATTGTCTTTTAAATTTAAAATTTAAATTTTTAGGTAAGGCTATTTCGGTATTAGTGATTTCAAAATCTTTTGCAGCAGGAATTAAGCCGGTAATATCTTCTGGTTCGAATAAATAGAGCTTTAAATTATCTGGAACTTTAAAATTATTATTCATAGGAAAAATAGGTAGAATTTTTTTCATATAGCTAGCCCATATAGGCAGGGCCCCAGAAGATCCAGTTAAGCCAGTTGGTATATTTTTATCATGCCCCACCCAGACTAATGTTAATGTATCGGGAGTGAAGCCCACAAACCAGGCGTCTTTAGTGTTATTGGTTGTTCCTGTTTTGCCAGCAATGGGATGAATGAACCCTCTCCATGTTTTCAGGCTGCGAGCGGTCCCGGTTAAGGCAGTTTGTTGAAGGATACTAATTATTTGTGCAGAAACATCAGGCTGAATAAGTTGTTTACCCTCTTTTGACTGTGGACGGTTGAATAGTTCATTATCAGCTAAATCCGTAACTCGGTTAATGAACCTCAACGGCATTTCTTTTCCTTGGTTGGCAATATTAATATAGCTCTGTGCTAATTCTATTTGTTTAAGCTCTATGGCCCCAAGAGTGATTGAAGGGAGTTTTTTAAGTTCAGACTTTACACCTAAGCGTTTAGAAACCTCAACAACAGTATCTATACCCAGCTCCATCCCTAGACTTGCTGTTGGGCTATTGAGTGAGTTTTTTAGTGCATAAAATAAAGGGACTCTACCTTGATAAGTTCGGGAGTAATTTTTAGGCGTCCAGGACTGCCCTTCATATTTAAAAGTTTGTAATTTGTCAGGTAGCTGGGTTAAAGCATTATAAGGCTTACCTTCTGGGTCGGTGTTTTCAAGGGCTGCTATATATACAAATGGTTTCATAATTGAGCCCACTTGTCGTTTAGCTTCTAAGCTTCTGTTGTACTGTGAGTTTTGAAAGTTTCGACCGCCTATAAGTGCTTTGATTTCTCCAGTAGAAATATCAATATTAATTAAGCTGCCTTGAAGCTTGATGTTCTTAGCCTTTAAATTTTTATTATTTTTTTCAAGCTTTTCTAGAGCAGTTAACACTGATTTTTGAGCTTGTATTTGTCTAAACGGACTCATTGATGTATATAGCTTTAAGCCTTCGCTTTGGTCTAAATCTAATTTTACAAGCTCTTTGGCAACGGCATCTAAATAATAAGAAGATGATTTAGACCCTAAGAAATTAGGCTTAGTGGGTAGCGGGGAGCTATTAGCTGTTTTGAACTGCTGTTCACTGATGTGCTGGTCTTCTAGCATATGGGTTAAAACCTTTTCTCTTCTCTTGAGTGCATTGTCAGGCTTAGTGAATGGATTGTAGCGTCCAGGGCTATTTACTATAGTGGCAAGCAAAGCACATTCTTGAAGGTTTAATTTTGAAATATTTTTTTGAAAATAATATTTTGCAGCTGCCGAATAGCCTCTAATTTGGAAGGGGCCACTTTGTCCCATATAAATAACATTTAAGTAATTGGAGAGAATTTGATCTTTATTTACTTTGAGCTCAAGTAAAATTGCCATAAAAATTTCTTTAATTTTTCTTTTGTAAGTTCTTTCGGGTGTTAGAAAGTAATTTTTTATTAGCTGTTGAGTTATTGTGCTGGCTCCCTCAGCACTTGCACCACTTTTTAAATTTTTAATAAAGGCACGAGCAATACCACGCAAGCTAATACCCGAGTGATTTAAAAACTGGTTATCTTCAACAGCTGTAATGGCTTGTAGGCACTGGAGTGGGGCATCTCCAATAGCTATATTAGTTCTTAAGTAAGGTTTGTCTTTGAAGTACTGTGCTATTAAAAATGAGGGAAGTTCAAATTTATTTGTGGGTTGATTATTCAAATAAATATCAGAAATTTGGTCGGCAATATTTAATGTAATGATGAGTTTATTTTTTTTATCGATAGTTATAAAAAAACAGTTATTAATTAAGTCGCCATCAAAGTTAGTGTCGCTCTCAGTTAATGAGTTTAAGTTAAACAGACACTCATCTTTTCTGATCACTTTAAAAATTTTCTCTCTTTTGTTTGTATCATTTTTTTGCGTAAACTGTGATCCTAAGAGAATATTATTTAACTGGTTTTTTGATAAGGTAGACCCTTTGTAAATGGTTTCGCCCTCAGCATAAATTTCAACAGCTGGCGGAAACCAGCCTTCAGCCGTTTTGGTATTGATTTCACCATTTAACTTTAAAAACCAAAAGCCTAATAAAAATATAAAGATAAAAAAAAGCGGTAATAGGATTTTAAATAAATGTTTAATGAAAATCAATTTAACCTCTGAAAAATAATGGACCTAAAGTTTAATCCTATTAACTATTATGGTCAAAACGATTAGGCTTATATTCATGTTGGTGACACCTTATGCTCAACTATTAATTTCAAATCTAAGTTAAATTTATAGAAATTAGGCGAATTATTAATAGAGCCTATTGACTTTAGCGCAATAAAATCATTTCATAATGATTATGAAGTTGACAGAAAAACAAACGAAAAGAATGGTGAAATTAGTCTTAGATGAATTAAAAGAGCACAATGTGATTACTTTTAAGGAAAAAGAGGAACAAGTCTTTTTACGGGCAATTGCTTTGGTTGACAATGACTTTGCTAAAGAAAAAGATTTAGACGAAGAAGTTAATGATATGATGGATGACCTTGAGCGCAAAAATCCTGGAGCATTTGAGCGTTATAAGATGTTTCCACTCCTAAAAAAGAGATTAGCTAAGGAAAAAGGAATAGTATTATGAGCTTATCAGAAGAAAGGCAAAGCCATTTAGCCCATATTATTATAGAAGGTTTGTGGAAGGATGATCTTGTTGATTACACAGATGAAGACTTTGCTTTACGTTTAGGTAAAAAGGCTGTAGTTAAATACGCTCAAGAGGTTAGTCAGGTGGATACGAAGGCACGCCAGATGGTTAGTTCTCTAAAAAGGGGAGTCCCAGAGGGTTCACCTGAGTGGGAAGTTATGTACAAGAAATACTATGAACAGGAGCTAGATAAACGTGGCATCAGCTAAAAAGAATAAAACTACTAGAAAAAAAATATCTAAAAAGAAAAAAGTATCTAAAAAGAAGGTTGCTAAAAAAAAGGCTAAAAAGAAGTCTGTAAAAAGAAAGCCTGCAAAGAAAAAAGTTTCTAAAAAGAAGGCGACTAAGAAAAAAACTAAAGTGAAGTCTGTAAAAAAGCAGACATCTTCTGTTAAACCTAAGTCTAAGCTTCCTTTAATTAAAGTTCAGAAGCGAGATAAAAAAATAATTGATTGGGATAAGTTTTTAACCCCTTTAGATGACAGAGTATTAATTGCTAAGGAAGAAACTAGTCAGGTCACTTCTGGTGGTATCATTATTCCAGAGTCAGCAAGTACTGAGGCCCCGAATAAAGGGCGTGTTTTAAGTGTTGGTCGTGGTGCTAGGAATAAAAAAGGCAATATAAAAGCTATGGATGTCTTAGTTGGAGATAATGTTTTATTTAGCAGCTACACTGGTACTGCAGTTGATCTTGCAGATGAAGAGTTACTTATTCTTCGTGAGTCAGACATTTTAGGTATTTATAGTTAGGGGGAGTGAGCACACTAGCCCCTGTTCTTGGAATTCAGGTAATTAGATTGGCATTTTGCGCTGCGCAATTATGTCAATTTATTCACTCAAAACCTAATAAAATCAGTTTGATAAGCTATAAACCAATGTGGCCATAATTCAGTTTGAAATATTGCTGATAGCCGGTAAATAGAAACATGCAAAATTACCTATATGAGCAGTGTATCTCAAACTAAGGAGCTAATTATGCTTTCGAAATTTCTAATGGTATTTATCATTTTAACTACAGGGTTAATCGCAAATGCTGATCTTGAATGGTCAGGGGTCTACCGTTTTGAAGCAATGACATTTGATAAAACAAGTTTTTTAAATGATGGTTCAAAAAAAGAATATGCGACTCATCATTTAGTATTAAAGCCTAAAATTACAGTTGCTGATGGCTTTGAAGTTAACGCTCGCTTCGATGCTTTAAATGGAGCTACTGACCAAACTGTCCACCCTAATAACCAAATTGGTAGTTCATTAGGTTCTAGCCCAAGCAATAACGATCAGTACTACACGTCTAGAGCTGGTAATGCTGGTGCAGATACAGTGGAGATCACCCAAGCTTACCTAACTTATAACCATAACTTTGGTGCATTGATAGTTGGTAGAGCTCCAGTAGATTTTGGTTTAGGTATGACTTTTGATGCGGGTGATGGACTGTTTGATCACTGGTATGACACTCGTGATATGGTTGGTTATAAAGTGCATTTTGGTAATATGTATATCTTTCCAATGTATGGAAAAGTAAATGAGGGGCCTATTGGGCAAGCGTCTTCTGATATGGAAGAGTTAATGTTACAGGCTGAATACTTAAATCCTGACTCTGACTTACGCATTGGTTTTTTTCTATCAGAGAGAAAGTCAAAAAAAGGGGAGCATGATTATTCAGACCAATTTGATGGTGCAACTATTTATGATCGTAACGAAAGATTAAAAATTAGAACAATGAACTTCTACCTTAAAAAAGAAATGGAAAGGTTTAAGTACGCTTTTGAATTTTCTTACCTTAGTGGTGAAACAGGCTTAACTTTAGGTGGAGCAGATGTGGGTATACAAGCTTTTGGTGCTGCAGCGGAATTAGATTATGCTATGCCTGATTATTCTATGGATATTGGTTTAAAGCTCGGTTATGCATCTGGTGACGATAAAACTACAGCTGATGAAGTTGAGGCTTATATTTTTAACCGAAACTATGATGTAGGTATGTTGCTCATGAATCACCCCGTTGGTGATAAAGATTTACTAGGAGTTCAAGCCTTTTTAAGAAAGGGTTATAACTCAACAGCTCCTGGTGCAAATGCATCTCGTTTAGATGACTATGATGTTGAAGCAATAAGCAATGTTATGTATTTTGCGCCTCATATGAAGTATCACTTTAGCGATAAGTGGAAGTTAGGTGCTACATTTATTACTGCATTTTTAATTGAAGATGCTGGAAATTTAGTCGATATGGATAAGACTTTAGGTTATGAATTAGATTTATCTATTGAATACCAACCAATCAAACGAGTGAATTTACTTTTAGAAGCGGCTGCACTAATGCCAGGTTCGGCGTATGAATTTGGTGGTGTTGACAGTAAGTTTACATATGGTTTAATGGGTAAAGCAGCAGTTAGCTTTTAAAATTACACAACTTTGAGAACGCAACTTGTTCCGACATCTTTGAAATTGCTTGCTACGCCCGGAAGTTTACTTCCGGGCTTTTTTTATTAGTGCTTTGGTGTGCTCAGCTCAAGTAAATGAACTTTAATTGGTATTGCACCGTCCACTTGGGACGGATGCACTACAAATTAAAAACTTTTGTATATCGCCTACGCTTTGCTTCGGCTAACTCAGACAAGCTCCAGCTGCTAAGAGTCACTTCGTGAACTCATAGCATCAACGCAACTGCGCGCGAATAGTAATAACTCATTCTCAGAAATGAAATTAAATCTCGTAGGTGTGGTGAAGAGTATACTTTTGTATATCGCCTTACTCCGGCTAACGCGCGAGTAATATATACTCTTCCTCAGAAGAAATAATTAAATCTCGTAGGCGTGGTGAAAGTTATACTTTTGTATATCGCCTACGCTTTGCTTCAGCTAACTCAGACAAGCTCCAGTTGCTAAGAGTTACTTCGTGAACTCATAGCATCATCAAGGTTTATTTTCTCCGGTTAATGTCTTTTCGTTTCGCTTGGCAGCTTCACTCTCAAGTTTATTTTTATCACACTTACATAAGCTAAAGCTTATACGTGTTAACCTACGAAAATAATCTTTAATCTAACGCCTAACATAAGGCTTCGCCTTATTTCGGCTAACGCGCGAATAGTAATATTCTGTCATCCAGAGGCGTAGCCGTGGGATCTTCTGCATTTTAATTAAATGTTAACTTTAATGGGCTAACTAGTGAATGGTGTAAATGAAAAAAGCCTATCACTGGGGGGGGGATGTGATAGGCCTTTAGTTAATTTTATTTTTAAAATTTGTTTTGATTACTTTCTGGTAAATAAGTTAATTTCTTCTGGTGTTAGCCCTCTAACATCTGTTGGTAAAACAGAAGATGTTGGCCTAAGGTCGTCGAATTTATTGTTACCATTTAAAAAGTCATCACGAGTATTATAATCGTTGTTGGTTATATTAGTGCTTGTATCTAATTTTTGGTTGATACTTTCAGGGCCAGTGTATACATCTTGGATTTGCGCCATTGTTTGATCAAAGTAATTGGTTAGGTTTGTGTGCCAAGTTTTATATGACTCATCTCCACCTTCTCCATTATGTATACTCCAGGTTTGGTTTAATGAGTTGTGTTTACCAAACTCTAAGCCTCTTTGTTTGTACATTTTAATAGAGTTAATTTTTGTTTGAACAAATTGATCACTTAAGCAACCGGCTTTTGAGTTAATGCTACAGGCTTGTGATTGGTAGTACTCAATTTGCTTATCATACTCACTTGTAACTAAGTCAGCTGTGTTCGCGCCAATTGCGTAGTTTCTAATATTTTTCATCGTGGTTTTAATTTCTTGAGGTATTCTTTTGTTACTTAAGCCGTCTATCAATTTAATAGCTATTTTACGGTCCTCAACTTCTTTGCTTTCAGCTAGTGATGTTAGTTCTTGCTCTAATAAACTAAACATTTTCAAGGATTCGCTTTTATTTTTATTTCTATTACGTCTGCTTATGTTTAAGTTTTTAATCCTACGAACTAAACATTTACGATATAATTCATCACCTTTAGCAGTATCACTGAACTCAAGTAGTTCACTGTAGCCATCACTATAAGTTTTAAGTGTACCTTCACATTTGTTAGCTCGTAGAGTATCTTGTTCTTTATTTTTAGTTAATTCGTATTGAATGTTAACACTTTCTTGGACACCGTTCTTTAAAATTTTATTAGCAATGGCAGCAAAGTCTTCACCTTGTTTAATAGTCAGTACGCCAGCCTTACAATCGCCAGGACACTTGATATTTCCTTCTGGTGTTTTAATATCTATCATTTTATATTCATACCTTGTAGATTTACCATTATCACAAGTATAAGTTTTGAAATTTAGTTTAAATGTTATTTTACCGTCACGAGTAGTGTTTCTAACTCTAGTATTACGAACATAACCGTCATCTCTTATATCATCATAGTTATGATCTTTTTCACGAAGATTTTCACTATCTACAACATCACTCTCACTAGTTCGGAAGGTTTCAGTACCTTCAGTGACATCTCCTTTTTCAACACAGTTACTAGCATTACTAGGTAAAACAGAACTTCTTTCGATGCCTGCGGATGATGATGCGACTGATATGCTACCAATAGAGTCATTAAAATTACTTTGGAATACTTGGCTGTTAGCAGCTAAGCAAACAAATAGAAATAATGTAGCTATTGTTTTAGTGTTTGTAGATAGTCCCTTCATAATGCCCTCCCCAGGGTTTTTTTTAATTTATATACTCATTTACATTACAAGTTTGGCACCAATGCAAAATTTCACTTAAGCTATTAAAATCATTAGTGCTTAATGCCATTCTCAAAATGAGACAACGATGTTTTGGTTGGTAAAATTTTAACCAGGGAAAGGTAGCTATTTAAAAAACTATAAAAATAACAGTGGCTTAAACATAACAAAACTTAAACAGCTGGTGAATAGCTGTTTTGGCTTAACTATGGCTAGAGGGGTAAGTTATATTTATCCAATAAAATTAGTATCTTATAGGTTTTTTTTAACCTATATTGGTAGATTCATTGTGACAAAAAGCGACTTTTTGTGCTTAGAACAAAATACCTCATGCTGAAATTATTATTCTGAATCAATTACTAAACAATTCAATATTTTGAGTTTTAGGTCAGTTTTTAATACATATATATAGTGTACTTATTATCCGGGGGGAATAATGAAAACTATATCTATTTTAGTAATTCTATTAATGTCATTAAATATTCAAGCAGCTACTGTTGAGTACAGATCTGAGTTTTGTCAGCAAGAAACTGACAGTGAATTAGAAATTACAATGGAAGATATGGGCTGGGGTCAGACTTTAGCTGAAATGGATGTAAAATTTAATACTATTTATAATGCAGGTAAGAGGCTTAATTATAGGGCGTTCATATCTGATCAAGGCTTTGCACTACCTATTAGAGACAGTGATGAGGTTGTTAATATAACAGAGGGTTTCGTGAGCAGTGTCGTGACTCATATTGAGACAGCATTAGAAAGAAGGCATGCTGACTATATCTTCTTCTCAGACATGGGGCACTCGCATATGTTTGTTGATATTAACACTTACAATGAAAAAGTTGATCCTTTGGAGATAAAAAATTTTAAAGGAAGATATGAAATTTTATTAAACGACCCTAAAACTAAATTTTTGTATCATACTGCTGAACAATTACAGATGCACGATGAAGAAAAGGTGTTGTTAGAAGATAGAGACGTTCAATGGAGATTTTATACGAGAAATATTATAGGTGATAACATGAGCTCTCCTCAGCTAGAGGTGATCCATGCTCCTGATAGTTCGCATAATACTGCTCGAGCCAGTCATTATGATGAGCATGAAGAAAAGTACCGTTATTGGGGTGGTGGCTATGCTATATCAGCATCTAATAAAGGTTGTTTTGCCTATAAAAATAAGGGTGAAACCTTTTACTTTGATATATCATTATATGATGTGGCTTATAATAACATTGGTGAAGCTGGCGGATACTAATAGATTAGTTTTGTTGAAGACTGTCAGGGTCCTCGGTAGTTGATGAAGTAATATTTCTTTTTGATTTATTATTGTCTCTTTGTGAGTCAGGTTCTAAATCATTAATGAAATCAAGCTCGTCATCATAGCTTCCTGTAACTTTCTCAAATAAAGAGTCCTCATCTAAACTACTAATGTATGAATTATCAATAGGCTGAGAGGCATCCACTTCAACACTAGCTCTTTGTTTTTTAACTACAGTGATAGAAGCTAATGTGCTGTTAAAACTCATTAGAATAGAAATACATATAATAAATTTGTTTATTTTCATGTTCACACCTCAGTACTAACTAAAGCAACTACAATACCAGCGTGAGCTCAATAGGTATTATTTGGCACTCACTAGCTGGCCAGGCTTTAAACACTATATAAAACTTAGACATATAAAAATGTCTTAATATGAGACTTAGGCCTGCTTAAAAAATAAATTAATAATTGAGCTCTAACGAAAAGTTAAATATGGATGCATTAGAAAAGATCTAACTGAGCCGTTTTTTTTATAGTTTTTTCAGATTCAAACTTAACTCCCAGGCCAATAAGCCTGACGGGCTTAGACTCTCTATAGTAAGCATCAGTTAACATTTCTGTATAATGATCGAGGTCAGGTGTTTTATATTTTGAACGTTCTAAGGTTGTTTGAGTAAAATCAAAAAATTTAATTTTTACTACTAGAGAATGTATTGATAATTTTTCTTTTGAGTTCTCCAGCCTTTCTTTAAGGTCGGCAAATAACTGAGGGAGTTTTTTTTGACAACCTTTTAAGCTGTCGAGGTCTTTACTGTAGGTGTTCTCAATACTTAAAGATTTACTTTTTCCTCTTTGCTGTACCTCTCTGTTGTCGATACCTCGGCAGATATCATATAAGCGAAGCCCCCAAGAACCAAAATGATAGGTGAGTTCTTCAACTGATAATTTTTGTAAATCAGCACATGTTTTAATATTCAAGCTATGCATTTTTTTTGTAGTTACCTTACCCACGCCTGGTATTTTATTTACCGGTAAGGCTGTCACGAACTCCAAAGATCGGCTTGGGTGAATAGTAAGCTGCCCATTGGGTTTATTCCAGTCACTGGCTACTTTTGCTAAAAATTTATTCTGTGCAATGCCGGCAGATGCTGTAAGTTTAGTTTTTTTAAAAATAAGCCGCCTTATTTCTTTTGCAATTAAGGTGGCGCTACCGTTGAACTCTGTACAGTCTGTAACATTTAAGTAGGCCTCGTCTAATGAAAGAGGTTCAATTTTACTTGTAAATAATTTAAAAATTTCACGTATTTTTTTACTTTCGGCGCGGTATTTAGAGAAGTTAATTGGAACGAGAATAAGTTGTGGACACATTTTTACAGCTCTAGAGGTGGGCATTGCTGATTTCACCCCATATTTTCTAGCTTCGTAATTGGCAGTGGTAAGGACTCCACGGCCTTCAGCCCGGCCACCAACAGCCACTGGCTTACCTTTAAGCCTTGGGTTGTCGCGAATTTCAACAGCGGCGTAAAAGCAATCTTGATCTATGTGGATAATTTTCCTACTCATAATCTATTTTCAAATTAAAATTATAATTGAGGTCTGTCAAAATATGCCCAACTTAATCAAACATTTATATTGAATGATTTTTTTTGTTTGCATTAAAATATTTTTTTTCGACTAGAATCTACTTATAACTAATACTAATTCAATTATTTAATAGGCTTGGCATTATTTAAGGCCTTTAAATCAAATATGAGTTTTAAAAAAATAGATGAATTACTACCCAAATCTCTGGATAAAATTTAAATGAAATTCCTCTTTGCCCTTTCTGCAAGCATCGTGTCGCGCTTCGCGTATCCGTTAGCCCGAATAAGCGACCGCTTATGTTAGGGCGAGATATGAAGGCTTAGAGTGTAGCTGCCAAGCGAAACGGAAAGACTATTAGAGCGTCACCTGAAAGGTGATGAAGGGCGCTTGCAGAAAGGGCAAAGAGGAATTTCATTTAAATTTTATCCAGAAATTTGGGTTACTAGTAGGACTAATTACTTTATTAAGTTATCCCACTCAGAGAGGTATTGGTCAGACACAAACGGTGGCACAGACTGTTCAAGACTAGGGCTTTTATACACCTCTTCAACTCCATCCCAACCTTTATAATAGTATGAGTTACCTTCAATTTTTTGTAAAAAATCCGGAGTGATCCCCACTTTGCCACCACCCGAAGGGATATCTAAAGATAAGTTTGGCATTGCAAGGCCTGAGATAACACCCCAAAGTTGTTTTTGAATACTTTGGGATTCTTCAATAGGTGTTCTGAAGTGATCGCTACCTCTTGATGGGTCACACTGAAACATATAGTAAGGTTTTACTCGCAAATATAATAAGCGGCGAGAGAGGCTTTGAATTATGGCCGGATGGTTGTTCACACCATTTAGTAAGACCATTTGGTTAAAAACAGGAACTCCATTATCTACAAGCAGCTCTAATTTTTCAGCCGAGTAAGCCGTAATTTCATTAGGGTGATTGAAATGAGTCATAAAATAAATGGGTTTGTACTTTTTAAAGATATTTATTAACTCATTATCAATACGCATGGGCAGTGTTGCTGGTATTCTGCTGCCTATACGTATAATTTCAATGTGCGGAATTTGATAGAGATCAAAGAGTATTTTATCAATCTTACTATTAGACAAAGTCAGTGGATCTCCGCCAGACAAAAGAACTTCACGAATAGAGGTGTTACTTTTGAAATAATTTATTGCCGCTTCATAGTCAGAAGGGTTTACACTGGCTTGGTCAGTGGCAGTAAAATGTTTTCTAGTGCAGTAACGACAATATAAACTGCAAATATCTGTAACTAAAAATAAAGCTCGGTCAGGGTAGCGGTGAATTACGCGTGGGGTAGGGTTGTTTTTTTGTTCACCAAGTGGATCAAGCTGTTGTTGTAGGCCATCTATACCCTCAATTTCGTTAGGCATAAATGTGGCTCTAACAGGATCGTTTGGGTTGTCTTTGTTAACTAAACTAGCGTAATACGGGGAAACTTGAACTTTAAATTTATTCTTAGAAATTTTAAAGCCATTAGCTTCATCTGGTTTTAAATTAAAAAAAATTGAAAAATCAGACACTGTTTTAAGAGCGTTCTTCATTTGCCACTTCCAATCAAACCAATTTTCAGGATTAGTGCTAATTATGGGCTTGTAATCAAAAAAATTAATTTTTGAGTTATATTCAAGGGGATTAGCTTCACTTGGTCTAAGATTTAGTTTCGAGTCATCTTCATGTTTCATTTTTTTAATAAAACCTTGATGCATCTAAGAGGTAGAAACTTGCTCAAATTAATAAAATGGTCTGAAAATACGAAATTAGCTTGTTTATTAAAATAGGTAAACTCAATAGTTTTGGGTACACCCATTACAAGATTTCCAAACGTGCGTATTTAACTACAAATTTTCTAGTGTTACGATCATTAAACATAACACTTACTTTTTGAGTCTCACCACTGCCTTCAACTTTATAAATGGCGCCAATACCAAAAGTAGGATGCTTTACTTGCATGCCTTTGGAAAAGCCATTTTCATTATCAGGGTCATATACACGTTCCTCATCATAACTTGGTACAGTGTCAAATTGTATACTCTGGCTTTCTTTCGGACGAGATTTATATCTATCCACAAAGCTTGGGCGCCTATAACTACCTTTAAAATTAGTGTATTTCTCTGGGATTTCACGAATGAATTGGCTAGGCATAAAATGTTTTTCTTGGCCCCAAATTTTTCGTTGTTTTGCATAGGTTAAATATAAATTTTCTTTCGCTCGGGTCATGCCCACATAAGCAAGTCTTCTTTCTTCTTCCATTTTTTCAGGCTCTGAAGCTTCCATACTTTGAAAGCCTGGGAATAAACCCTCTTCTAGGCCAACAATAAAGACATTGGGAAACTCTAACCCTTTAGAAATATGTAAAGTCATAAGAGTCACTGCATTGGCATTACTGTCGGCTTTGTCGAGGTCTGAAATCAAAGACATTTCTTCTAAGTAATTTTGCAGTGTTGCATCTTCACCGCGCTCGTTCTCAAATTGAACAAGAGCGTTGTTTAACTCTTCTAAGTTATCAATGCGCGCTTGTGACTCATTGGTGTTTTCAATTTTAAGTTTAGTTACATACTGAGTTTTATCTAAAATACTTCTATAAAGTTCAGATAAACTCAGCTGTGTGCTTTCCACTGAAATATTCTGTACTAGGTTATTAAATGCTAGAAATTTTTTAGCAGTCCCAGTATGTACGGCTTTGTTCTCCGCAGCCCAGACACAAGCTTCCAGCATAGTTATGTTTTGTTGCTGAGCGATGTCTTCTAGCTTAGTTACTGAGGTTTTGCCAATTCCTCGGGCTGGAACATTAATAACTCTTTTGATGGCGTTATCATCTTTAGGGTTTAATATTAACTTAAGGTAACTGATAATATCTTTAATCTCTAGGCGATCATAAAATCGCATACCACCAATCAATTTATAGGGTATATGATTGGTGCGAAGTTGTTCTTCTAAAACTCGGGACTGAGCATTAGTTCTATAAAAAATAGACACATCGCTATAGTTATAGCCTCGATTGTCATGGAGGTCTGAAATTTCTTTTATGACATACTTTGCTTCTTCGTACTCATTGGTTTCCTCTTTAACAGTGATTAAAGATCCATCACCATTTTCAGAAAATAAAACCTTATCTTTTCTTTGGGTATTGTTTTGAATGATGGCAGAGGCAGCAGATACAATATTTTTTGTCGACCTGTAGTTTTGTTCAAGTTTAAAGGTTTGTGCGTCATTAAAGTCTTTTTCAAAATTAAGAATATTAGAAATGTCTGCACCACGCCAGCTATAAATAGACTGGTCTTCATCACCAACTACACAGAGATTTTCATGAGAAGCACTGAGCATTTTAACTAATAAATATTGAACTTTATTAGTATCTTGGTACTCATCCACCATTATATATTTAAATTTATTTTGATAGTGCTCTAATACTTGTGGGTGCTCTTTAAATAAATGATAGGTTTTTAATAATAAGTCGTTAAAATCTAGAGAGTTACTTTTTCTCATTTCAGCTTCATAGGTTTTGTATACAAGAAGGCTTTGTTCATCCATTAATGAGCTATAATTCTCAGCCACGTCCTTTGGTGAAAGGCCTAAAATCTTAGCTTGGTTAATTTTAGATTTAAATGTTTTTGCTGGATAAATTTTATTATCAATATTTAGTATGCGAAGTAACTTCTTAATAGTAGATAGCTGGTCACCATCATCATAAATAGTAAAGCCAGAGTCATAGCCAAGGTACTCGATATGACTTTTTAGTATTTTTACGCATATAGAGTGAAACGTGCTTACCCATAGATCTTCATAAACAGGTATTTCGAATTGATGCAATAGGCTCATCATTCGGTCTTTCATTTCGCGTGCAGCCTTGTTGGTAAAGGTCACTGCCAGGATCTCATGGGGAGCCGCATCTCCTTGAGTGATGATATGAGCCATGCGGTAAGTGAGTACTCTGGTCTTGCCTGAGCCGGCCCCAGCTAAGATAAGTACCGGACCTTTTGTAGTTAAAGCAGCTTTAGCCTGGGCGGGATTCAGAGAATTTTCAATAAAATTAGACATTTAGCCTCTTTTAAACGATGTTACTAAAAAATAGGACCTACACAAAAATTATCTTGAGCCCTATTGCTATTTAGAGTATTTTGCACTACAACCATTTTAGATTAAATACCGTTATAGAGGATATAAAGCATGGCCAAGAAAAGTTCAATTAACAAAAATCTACGTCGTAAAGAAATGGCTAAAAAACAAGGTCCAAGACGTGCTGAGCTAAGAACTGCTGCAGTAAATATGAAACTTTCTGATGAAGAAAGATGGGAAGCTCGTATGCAGCTTCAAAAAATGAAGAGAGATGGTTCTCCTTGTCGTGTAGTTAGTCGTTGTCGTGTTACTGGTCGCCCACGTGGTGTTTACAGAAAATTTGAGTTATCACGTATTGCTTTCCGTGAGTTAGCATCTTCTGGTCAACTTCCAGGTGTTACTAAGGCTTCTTGGTAAGAACTTAAAATTACATTTTGATATTAAAAAAGGCTTATGAAATCTCATAAGCCTTTTTTTATGAAAAGGATCGGCGTACCATTTAAGGATATTTATAATTTTTTTATTGATTTGATAATAATTTTTTTAACGGGTGTGTCGTCTGGCTTAGTTGACGTTGTCGCTATTTTATCTAAAGTCTTTTCACCCTCTACGAGCTTACCAAAAACAGCATAGCCCCATTTACTATCAGATGAGTCTAAAAACTTATTATTTTTATGATTAATAAAGAATTGTGAAGTAGCACTGTGTGGTGATCCGGTTCTTGCCATAGCAATTGTTCCACGATCATTTTTTAACTTATTAGCTTTGCCTTCATTTTTAATTGCTGGCTTAGTTTTCTTTAAATCCATCTTTCCGGCTTTATTAAATTTATACCCTCCACCTTGGATCATAAAGTTATTAATAATTCTGTGAAAAGCAGTGTCTTTATAAAACCCTGAATTTACATAGCCTAAAAAGTTATTAACGGTTGTAGGAGCTTTATCAGGGTAAAGCTCGATAGTCATATTACCTACGTTGGTTTGAATTTCAACTTTTGGGTTTGCAGCATAGATGTTAAAAGTAAATAGAGTTATAATTAATATAAATAATACATTTTTCATATGATCTCCTAATTAAGTTTTAGATTAGTAATTTTAGTTTTAAAATTAGATTTAGTGTCATCTCCGTCGATTGAGATCCAAACTGCAAGGGTTTTTTTTGAAGATGGTAACTCTGTACTGAAGTTAAATTTAGCCACGCCATTTTTATCAAATTTAAGTTTCCACTTGTTATCTTCTTTTATGAGTTTACTTAGGGGGTGATTTCTTTTTTTACCAATAATTTTGTCATCTTGAGCTGCATTTAAAAAGTAAATGTGGTCAACACCAGTTCCTTTTGGGGCGAGTGCAAATAAAGATTTAACCCAAGACGGGGCAACAAGTTTTTTAGCAAAACTAAGTGTTTGCTTGCCTTTAACAACTAGCCCAACTCTGAGGGCGAAGTCGTCATTATTTTTTGAGCCTTGTAAGCCTTTAAAAATAATTTTTTTCTCAACAGTTCCTGAAACACTTATTTTACTAACAGCTGTCATAGATTCTAAAGGGTAAACTAGCGGGCTAGCCGAAGATTTAACATTCACTGATAAACCACTGTCTGTAAATTCAACTTTATGGCTCGGAAGATCACTGTACTTTAAAACTTGCCATTGGTTTGAGGTATTAAGAGGTATAGCGATGGCTGCTGAAAGTAGAACATTAGATATTTTTTTATTCATATTAACCCCCAAAGGTATTAGCAGATAACTTTTGATCATTAAGGCCTGAAACAAATTTATAAAATTTATCGGCTTGTTCAACTAATAGTTTATTAGTTAGCTCGTCAGTAATTTTACCATCTTTTAAAATATTCCAAATATTTTGAATAAACACGCGGTTTGGAAGTAGAAACGCATTTCTATAACCAAAGATTTGCTGTAAATGCTCTACAGGTCTTAACCCACCAAAAGCTCCACCAAGGCCAATAAACCCAACTGGGCGGTATTCAAATGTTTTGGGGTAACTCCAAAAATCTATAAAATACTTAAGTGCTCCTGGCATGGAGCCATTATATTCAGGGCAAACTACTAGCAGACCATCAGCTTTATTTAATTTTTCAATAGCATCAATAACTGATTGGGGCTTATCACCTTCTCCATAACTATTATTATTTAGCTTGTTAAGCTCAATGTCTTCCAGGTTTATGATTTCCACATTTTTAAATGTCTTTTCATAAAGTGGTTTTACTAAGTTACAAATTTCTAATGATCTTGATCCTGGCCTATTAGTGCCACATAAAATATAAAACATATTATTCCTTAGCGAGATTGTGTTTTAGCTTTTGCCTGGGCTCGAGCAGCTACTTGTTTAGAAAAAGTCTTGTATTGAGTGAAGGCAGAGCTTGAAACTTTTCCTTTGCCGGAAGCCTCCCTTGCCATCTGATTCATTTGGTTTACACGCTCCTGGCTTGGGGGGTGTGTGCTTAGAGCATCGGCAAAGCCAGCTAAAATATTATTACTACCACCGGCTTTTCTCTGTTTTTCCATTACGAGTAATTTGTTATAAAAAAGCCCGACATGGTCTTTGTCATAACCAGCATTATGAGATGTTCTAAAGCCAATACGGTCAGCTTCCATTTCGTCTTCACGAGAGTTAGCCATAAATTTATATTTAGTAATTAGTAAGCCACCACCAGCTCCGGCCATTGCACCATAAGTAGCGGCACGCTTTAAACATTCTCGGTCTTGTTTGCGGCAAGTTAGTTTACCAACTCCCGCTCCAAGTAAGCCACCAAGGGCTGCGCCACCAATAGCGAATAGCATTGAGCTTTTTTGTGATTTCTGTTGAGTAAACATTCTCTCAGCTGAGTGACGTGCTTGGATATGACCAATTTCATGACCAATAACTCCTGCAAGTTCAGCCTCAGACCCTGCCATAGCAATTAAAGGTGCAGTAATGAATACCGTCCCTGCAGGAAGAGCAAAGGCGTTAATTGCTGCAGTATCTACAACTGTAAAGTTATATGTATAAGGGTTTTGCTGTAAATTATTAGCTCGTACAATATTTTGCCCAATATTATTTATGTATCGTTGCATTCCAGAGTTTTGTACTGCGGGATAATCTTGTTTCATTTTAGGTAAAACTTTAGCTGTCATTTGCCTTTCTTGACTTGGGTCTAAGCTAACGGCCTGGCCTGAGTTATCGCCTTCTCGGTACCTTGTTTGCTCAGTCGTAGCACAAGAAGCTAATAAGAGTGGTGCGGCCTGTAAAAATAATCGCCGTCCACTTTTAGTCGACATTAAAGTTTTTAATTCGCTTTCAAATTTTTTTAAGTAAGTGTTTTCCATATATGAAAAGTAAAATAATATGTGGTTACTGTCACTTAAAATATGCGAAATTATGACCAACTAAAGTATTGAATTTAATGGATATTTAAAGTCTTTAGCTGGGCATCACTTTGTCGTAGTAGCTTAAAAATATATCTAAAATTAATTCAAATGCAAAGAATTTTTATTAATTTTATATATAGCCTTAAATAAGAACTATCTAATTTCTTTGTTCAGCTCATAAAAAACTTCATTGTTTGGGCCAAAGCCTTTAAGGTTAATTTGAGCTCCTTGGGGAATAGTTTTTGTCTCAAGGGTTGCAAAATTATGTTTTTGAGCTACACCTGAGAGCTGTCTGGGGTTAGGGCTTTTCTCCCATGAGCTTGGGTATACTTTGGCGTGTATGGCACTGGTCGTAATTTCTATTGTGCTGTAATTTAAATCAGGTTTTTTTATTTCCATAACTTCAAATAAATGTCTATCCCCAGATATAAATCCCACTTTATTTTTAATTATTTTTAATTTTGCAACAAATTTTTTAAAATTATTAGGATGATTTTTTTCAAAGGATTCAAAGCGTTGGTAGCCACCAAAAAATTGATTTCCGTTGATTAGCCATGAAAAGCCCTTTTGATTTTTTAATAAATTAAATAACCAGTCTTCCTGTAATTGACCAAGGTGAAAATCTACTTTAGCTTTGGAGTTAGTTCTAAAAGTTCTATTATCTAGAAAGTAATAATTTTGACCTCCGGAACTAAACATGAAAGAAATTCCCGGCCCTTTTTGGTAGATTGATGAGTTTGTAGTTTGCTGAGGAAAAAATGAATTAAATATTTTTTTACTTTGTTTTTTATAAGGGTAATTTATGCCGCCACCATTATTTCCGTAATCGTGGTCATCCCATGTTGCCAGTGTTGGGGTTAAATAGTCGGCTTTATAGATGTCAAGTTTTAAACGAGTATCAATATAGCGTTGCCAGAGCTCCTCTGGTTTCGCCATGCCTTTTTGGGCTACATTTACATCCCCATAGACGTTGTCACCAATAAAAAAATGCAAATCAGACTTTTGATTAATAAATTGTTGCCACATATGTTTTTGTTCTTTTTTAAATCGATCGTCCATGCAAGAGGCAATTGAAATTTTATGAATTAATTTTTTAGTGTTGAAGGCCTGAAACTTTCTTTGATCAATTATATTATTAGATTTATTTTTTATTTTAAGTTCATAGTTTTTATTTAGTTCTAAACCATCAATTACTAGTTGATCTACAAACCAATCGCTTTTTTGAAAAGATTTAGTTGTTATATTGAGCTTCAATTCAGGCGCGAATATATAAGTAAACTTTTGGTTTTTATGTCTTACAACGGTGAACTGGCTTGTCTTTTCTGTTGTTAAGCCTTGAAGGACTGAAGGCTTAGTATTTAATATAGAATTATTCTTTAAGGGGGTTGTGCATTGAAGGCTAAACAAAATAACTATTAGTAAAATAAATTTTGCCATGGCTAAGTCCTTGTTATTTTTTGAAAAAATAATTATAAATAGAAAAGTGCTTTGCTATATTATTGTGTAATCAAATAAAATATCAATGCTCTAATTGAAAGTTAGTTTAGGGAGAAGATCTGACTATGTAAAAGTTACAAAGAGTTGACGATTAGCGTCATGGCCGGTACTAATACCAACATCAAATGACTCTCACCCCAAAGGCAGAAATATGCATCTTTTAATAAAGGTAATTATATTAATACATATTTGTGTTTTTATAACTTCTTGTGAGCATAGCAGTGACTCTGGTGAAAGTAGCTTTGAAAGTGTAATAGTAGAGTATAACTTTGACGAACAAAAGTACGAGTTAGTAAGCAAAAAGCTATATAGCCTAGATAAGCCAAGAGACCTTAACACTCACATAGCAAAGTTTTTTTATAAAACTTCATCTAATGTAGATTTAGATTATGAATCTACAGTTAAATTAAACTTAATTAAAACATCTGATGATGTATATTTGGCCAAAGACTTATCATCTTTAAAGTCCATATCTTCATATAAAATTTATGAAGATTACTACGACCTACATAATAAATTAGATATTTTAAATTACTCCGTTTGGCCCAAAAAAGTGGTGGTAGATGGAGTTGACGGTGAGATTAAAAGTAATAATGCTTTTCATTATCCAATACGAACTTCAACGTTTTATTTGCCGTTTGACCCTTTTGATGTTCCAGCAAGCCTTAATCCTGGCATAGTTGCCCATGAAGAGAATCACGGTTTATTTTACAAACAAATTATTAATGGAAATATCTCTAAAGAGCTATATATTGCAAACTCTGAATTATTAAAAATTAATTATGCAACCACAAACAGATGTGTGAGAAATCTAACTTGTGGTAATTTTATAAAAATCTATGAAAACACTGATGAATTTAAGGAAATGGTATTTCAAGAGGGTGCTCAAGCTAGTGTAATTAAAAACTATAAATTTGAGATGATAAATACGATGGAGTATAACCATGTACTGTTGAGAGCCTTAGATGAAGGCTTGGCTGATTACTCAGGTTTTGTATTTTCAAAAGCTCCTAACTTTTTATATGTTACTTTAGATTATGAAGCCGTGAGGAATGGCTTTGATAGAGTTGTAGGCAGCAGCCTAAACACCCCACTGCCTTCAGTTAATGAGCTGCAAGCGATGATAGATCAAATCAAGCGGAAGCCAAACGTTGGGATAAGTAAACTATCAACAAGACTTCGGGCCCTTGCTGGTGGTAACAGTTCTTTAATGGCATTAAGTTATAAAATGGCAGGGCAAGTTTCATCGCTATTAAATATTTTATCACAGAATATTGATTATAGTGAAATGCCTGCCAGCCTAACGAAAGAGGAGTATTTTTTTAAATTAGCTGTTACATCATTAGAGAATATGAAAAAAATTGTATTTAATAATTATAGAACAAAAAAAATGAGCTTTGATGATTTTTTTAGTGCTATTTTAAATGAAAAATATGTCAATCAAGATACTTGTAGTGTTTTGTCCACTAATATTTCAGATTCTTTAACTTTTAAGGGGTGTTCAAAATGAGTAAGATAATATTTTTATTTGCAGTTTTGTTTAGTGTTAATAGTTTTGCTTATTTCGACTTTGGCTTAGGTTATAGTTTGTCTACTAAAAATTCTCTTGAGCAAGACCTGCAGATGAGAAACATTTTTGGCGGACAAATGTCTTATGACTGGTATGATTTAAATTTAGGTTTAGAGATAAATTACTTTTCAGAAAGCGAAGACCAAAAAGGCCTTGCAAGCATATCTCATACTTATACCGAAATTTCTCCCTGGGCGAGATATAATTTTATTAATACTGATAGGTTTGATATTTTTTTTGGAGTTGGATCAGGTGGCTACCAAGAGAAAGTTGAAATCAGTGTGGCCGGCGCTGGAAGTTATAAAGATAAAGGTGAGTTGAGTTGGCTTTTATCCGGAGCCATTGGCATTAAGGGTAAGTTTGGTTGGTTTAGTGGTGTGGTTGAGTATCGAATTTCACGTAGGATGGCTGAAGAGTTGCAAAATCAAAGTTTAAGAATTTCTACAAACCTATCGTTTTAGTTTTAAATAAAACGACCTTTTTGATCTTTAGATAGTAAATCACAATTCTCTTTACGGCCCCAAATTTTCGATCGATGTTTAGCTATAAAGTCATAGCAGCTATCTAATAGGGCTTTGGGTAATTTACTCATGACTGTAGCTATGAGTAACCACACACCACCAAGTAAGTAGAGTGTTTTAACCCAAGCCTCTGATTTTTGGTAAAGAACGCCATCACTTTTAATATAAAAAGTATCGACAGAGCTATCAGTTGATATGAGCTCTTTTTTACTAAACTCAGAGTTTAAGGGGCTGAAATGAAAAATTTCATTTCTATCATTACTTAAAATAAATTGGACAGACCTATGGCATAAGCCACATGATCCATCAAAGAAAATAATATGTTTGGGTTTCAATTTATTTAGTTATTTTTTGAACGATAGCCGCTTCAAGTTTAGTTTTTAAAACAAAATTTTTTCTAAAAGTATTAGCTTTTTTACTATCATTAAATAAACCAACACTCACACGGAACCAATCTTTATTACGAATTTTAGCCGGTATATAAAAGGCAGAATATCCTTTTTGCTTTAATTCGCTAGCATGCTTTTGAGCTTCTTTTTCATCAGTATAAGAGGCTATTTGTATTGTGTACTTGCCTAGTGAGGATGAAGCAATCAGAGGCATAACTGTAGATGGAAGTCTTGGTTGCTTGTAGGCCTCAGTGGCAGACTCACTTTGAGCGATTCTATTTGTGACATCAGAAATAGGGTTTTTTTCAAGTTTAGACTCACTAGCTTTGTCGGCTTTTGATACTGTGTCTGTACTTACTTGTTTAATGTTTGGGTCTACAGCGAGTGTTTGAGTAGAGTCCTCAGTTTCTTTATTTATCTCTTCGGCGGTATCAGAAAACTCTTCAGCTAGGCTGTTTATTTCTTCGTTAGTTAAGGCAACTTCATCAGAGTCTTCTAGTTCACTATTTTCATCAAATAAGCCTTCTTCAATGGAGCTAATAGTTCTTTCGTTTAAATTTCCAGCGACTTCACCTTGAGACTTCCTCATTTCATTTTCTGTAACATTTTTGCCCACAAATGTTCCCACAGAAAAGCACAATAAGCATAAAAAGAAGATAAGTATCATAAAGATATAAACATGAATTTTTGATGATTTAGTCGCCATTAGTTCCTCCTGGAATACTATGTATATTTTTATTTAATTTAGGCTGTTATGTCTAGATATACTGTCTTAAATAATTAATTAAAAATACCATAGCTAAAGCGCTAGAAATCAATACTAGAGCTAGTTTCAGTCTATTTATTGGGCAGATTACAGTCAACGCATATCGTTGAACACTTTAGAGTTGGGGACGTACGTCTAGTTGGTAATGGGCATAATTATAAGCCGTAGAGAAAATTACGGAAATAGGCTATAGATGTGGGAAAAGAGGGTGTTATGGACTTAGAAAAAGCAATGGTGCTAGCTGAAATAGCAGCAAAAAAATCAAGAAAGATACTTTTAGACTATTTTGGTAAAGTTAAAAATATTGAAAAAAAGCATATGGCAGGTTTGGTCACTGAGGCTGACAAGCATAGTGAACAGCAAATTGTGGAAATTTTAGAGCCTTTTGGTGTTAAAATTACAGGTGAAGAGGGGTCTTTTGAGTCTTCAAGCAGTGAGCTATTTAAAGAAGGGCAAACAAGATGGTTAATCGACCCACTGGATGGAACCACAAACTATGTCCATGGTTTTCCAATTTTTTGCATAAGTATTGCTTTAGAAGTTAATGGGATAGTTGAGCTTGCTTTAATTGATGTTCCAGTTCTCGATAAAACTTACTCGAGTATTCGTGGTAAGGGAGCATTTTGCAATGGCAGTAAGTTATCTGTTAGTCAGACACTCAGCTTAGAAGATAGTTTGGCTTCCACAGGTTTTTTCTCGGAAAATAAAGAGGCTTTAAAAAGGCAGTTAAGTTTTTTTACTAAAATGGTGAGCACTTGTAGGGGAGTTCGCCGGGCCGGGGCCGCAGCATTTGATTTATGCATGGTCGCTGAAGGTGTATTTGATTTATTTTGGGAAGAGGGTTTACAGCCCTGGGACACCGCTGCAGGTTTCTTACTAGTTGAAGAGGCCGGTGGTGAAGTATCTACATATGACGGAGACTCTTACACTCCTGAAAAGAAAAATATTTTAGCAACTAATAGTAAGATTCATAAAGACTGCTTGACTCATTTCTGATTACTCTTCTTTGACAAGCATAAAGACTTACTTGAGGCCAACGTCATCCTGAGGCGAAGCCCTGACAATTATACACAAGTCATAGAAGGCCCAGCCTATCAAGGTTCTCAGTAAGGTCCTTAAGCTTAATCCATCCTCTCCACAAAACTTCAGGGCCAGGA
>Ga0114957_1000096_pt1 | contig 122247 bp, 108 predicted proteins | sample BantaG_FD_87175 | JGI IMG/M metagenome (GOLD analysis project Ga0114957, IMG submission 87175) | Marine algal microbial communities from Bantry Bay, Ireland - BantryBay_4 metaG | ecosystem: Host-associated > Algae > Red algae > Unclassified | place: Bantry Bay, Ireland | collected 2014-11-21 | reverse complement strand
GCTACAAAGGCTTATGCGAAAGGATGCACGATGCTGAAACGGCGAACTCAACCACCGATGCCAAGCTCCAGCAAAGGACACCTATCTTGGCCGGGATGCTGGGTATCGGTCTCATCGCGAGACTCATCGCCCTTGCGCTGAGCTAAATTTAGATCTCAAGCGCTGGCGGTTTTAAAAAATGCTGCAGTCGGCTAGGGGTAGAGCACCGCTAAAACAATAGGTCGTCAAGAATGACGTTATGATTCCAACTCCCGCTGGGTGCTGGTAAGGATCGCACGATTATTACCGCAGGCGATCTGGATCTTCTCCATGAAGTCCGAGATCTTAACGTCATCCTTCAAGACAATCCCGTATCGCAGCTCGCTCATCATCCCGGCTTGAACCGATTCCACGCTAATCATCTCCACGGCGGCAGTATGTTCCTTAAAGATCGCGGTGAAGGCATCTGAGAAATCGATGTCATTATTCACCCGAATCCGCAGTTGGTGTGATGCTCGCTTAGGCGCAAAGGCGTCCCGCTGGGAAATAAGGAAGATCGCTGTTGCTACGATCACGGTCGTTACAAGAACGATAGGATACTGGCGCGCCCCGACGCCCATGCCGGTCGCCATTGCGAAAAAAACGAAAGCGAGATCCCGCGATTGCCCGAGATTCCGGCGGAAACGGATCATCGAGAAGGCGGCGAACATTCCGAAAGCGACCGCGCTGTTTCCATTAACTACCATGATCAGAATCGTCGTGACCGTGCCGATGATGATGATGGTGTGGACGTAGTCCTGAGAGTAGCGGGTTCCTTTATAAGTCTTCTTATACAGGGCTCCGATAAAGAGCTGGAGGATGAAGCTGAAGCACATCGCTCCCAAGACTTCGAGTGGATTTGGTCCTGCTGCATCCGGCGCCACGGAGAAATTGAAAAATTCGTCAACGGCATTGGCTAAAAGGTGATCCATAGTGTGCTGGAGTTTGTAGTCGGAGAAGGGAGAGCTGTGAATAAAATTTTCGTTATCCTTTTGTTAAGCTGCATCTGGCCCGTTCACTTGTTCACGCAAGATCGGATCGATGACTTCCATCGCCGTGCAGAACTTACTGAAACTCCGGCGCATCATCCCGGTATTTCCGGCATATTTGCGAAACCAGAAGGGAACCGGGCCGATTGACTTCACTTCTAAAATTGATTTTTCAGGGGGAATGATGAAGTCCTCAAAACGCTGATCGTCAGGCTGGAGGTCGAGCAACTTAGTGCGGCACATCAGATTGGTATCAAAGGTGATCCGGAGCTGGCCATCCGGGGTCATGAGTGCCTTGCGATCGTAGCGCAGCTGAATCGCAGGTTCGAAAGAGCGCCGTCCGAGGAGATCGTAAATTTCTGCGATGATCATGCGCTGGGAGCGGGACCAATCCCTCTTCACCTTGCGGAGGATCTCGTGCTGCCCACTGGCGAAGGCGATGGCCTCCTCAACCGGCAGGAAAAGCCGCCGTTTCGCTCCAAAGCCAAAGTGCTTGTGCTTGATCTCGATAAAACCGGTAGGCGGAATCTTCCCTCCCTCGGAGCCGTAAATGCGCACCCGGATCTTTCTTCGGCTTGCAAGACTCCGTTGTTTTTCCCAATAGCATTCGCGGGTTGGAGTCTCGTAATACTGCGTCACGATCGGGTAGCAACCGTCTGCTGAAGCAAGGCTATCGACGATGAGGCGATCATCGAGATCACTCTCGAATTGATCCCGATCATCGAGGGTGATGAGATATTTATACTCTGTGCGGTTGAGGCTCAAGAAACGGTTGAGAGGTAGAAAGTGGAGATTACCTCGGGGAAGATTCCAAAGTAAACGAACGTGAGAGGCAGTGTGAAGAAGGAATCACGCTTTGGAAAGGAGCTTATTGCGGGAGATTGTAAGATTTTTCACCATTGGTAAGAAGAATGGCTTTCTGCTCTGAGGGCGAGAGAGCCGAAACGAAGTCGCGGACTGTGTCTGCCCACGCTTGATAAGAATCGAGGCGCAAGAGGCAGACGGGCCAATCGGTGCCAAACATCACCCGGTCAGCGCCGAAGATTTCGAGCGTCTCTTGGAAGTAGGCGCGCACCGTTTCGGGATCGATCTCGGGATCAGAATTAAACTCGGTCACGAGTCCAGAGAACTTTACTCCGAGAACATTCTCCCGCTTTGCCAGTTCTTTCATGCCGCTGCGCCACTCAGCTTCGACCCGGCCATTACGAGCTTCCGGCTTAGCAATGTGATCCACGATGATTCCTAGTTCGGGCTGGCGGTCGACGAGCTTAAGGCCATCCGGCAGCTGTCGTTGAAAAAGGAGCAGATCATAGCGGAGATCGAGCGCGGGCAGGCGGGCGAGTCCGCGGTGGAAATCATCACGCGTGAAATAGGTCCCCGGCTCGTCTTGCAGGACGTGGCGCACGCCCACGAATTTCTGATGCGGTGCGAGGCGCTCGAGATCATCCGCGACACGGTCATCGATCAGAGGGACCCAGCCCACGACTCCGCGGATGAGGTCGCCTTGATCAGCCATTTTCAAGAGATCGTCAGACTCCTCGATCACCTGGCGGGCTTGCACTGCGATGGTGCCGCTCACGCCAGCGGCGGTGGTTGCTGCTTTAAGTTCGGGCAGAAGTTGGTCTTGTTGCAGAGGGGTGTCTTCAGGGATCCAGCTATATTCTTTCGCAGAATATTTCCAGAGATGATGGTGGGTATCGAGCATGATAAGGCAAATTGTCAGAGCAGAAATAGGATGTCAAAGAACCAATCAGTCTTGCGAAGTGAAATTTACTCAGGAAAGCGCAATTTGTGGTGAGGGAGATTTGTCGAAAGAATGTTTTCGGAAAAGTTTCCCTCTCGCTACAGTTGGCCATGCCCAAAAAGGAAGTTTATGAGAAGTTCTGCGTCGATGGCTCAGAGCACTTCAGGATCGGACGATTCGAGAATGACATCGAGGATATCTACGACGATAAGGAAGACTACAAAAAACAGCTTAGGGCAATTACCAAGCAGATCGATCTCCGCCAGCAGATGATGTATGCCCATGACCGTTACAGTATGCTTCTCGTCTTCCAGGCGATGGATGCCGCGGGGAAAGACGGCACCATCCGCCGAGTCGTTTCCGGGGTCGATCCTCACGGCGTGGAGGTGCGCTCTTATAAAAAGCCCAGTGATGATGAGCTCGATCACGACTTTCTCTGGCGCACCAGCAAGGATCTCCCGAGACGGGGGAATCTCACTGTCTTTAATCGCTCCTATTATGAAGAGGTTCTGATTTGCCAAGTCCACCCCGAGATCGTCACGAAGTATCAGCGGGTTCCAGAGGAGCTGACCGGTAACCTCGGCGTGCTCTGGGAAGGACGCTATCAATCGATCCGCGATCATGAAGAACACCTCGCCCGAAATGGCACTCGAGTGCTCAAGTTTTTCTTAAACGTCAGTAAGGAAGAGCAGCGGCGGCGCTTTATTGATCGTATCGATAGTGAGGAGAAGAACTGGAAGTTCAACGAGGGCGATGTTGCCGAGCGCGCTTATTGGGATGACTACATGGATGCCTATCAGGACACGATCAACGCCACCGCCTGCGAGGCTGCCCCGTGGCACGTCGTCCCTGCCGATGACAAGATGAACATGCGCCTTATCGTGGCGCAGATCGTTCTTGATGAGATGAATAAGCTCGATCTGGAATACCCGCAAGTGAGCGACGAGCGGAAGGAATCGCTCGAGGGCTTCCGGAAGGATCTTCTCTCCGAATGAGCTGCGCTAAGCAGAGAGGGCCGAGCAGAAAAGGTGTCCCTGAAAGCCGATAAAAGTCTCCCGAATCTCCCCGGGTGATCCCAGCTCGGTCAGAGCCTCGTCAATCCCGCCATATCTCAGATTAACAAAAGAAGGCAGTTTCACCGGGTCGAGTTCGCCGATGCCGAGCTTGATGTATTGCTCTAGGATGAAGTCGATGAAGGCTTGCTACTTGTCGAAATTCTGCGAGTGGATAATGGCTCGGTGGGAGGAGACACGGTCTTCGAAGGGGACGGTGGAGAAGCGGTCGCGCCAGTCGTTCTGGGTGCCGAAGGTGCGTTGCCTGAGTTTGTCGGGCGTGGAGAAGGTCGCAATGTTTCCTTCCTTACCGGTTTCCATGTCGATCTCGTAAATCTCGCGGCCATTGCCATCGGCAAAGGGATGGATGTCCTCGAAGCGATAGTGGAGGATGGCCGAGCTGAGGATGGGAGAGAGCTTGGGGGCTTCTTCGTTCCACCAGATGAGAAGCTCGAACATGGGGGCTGAGACGTCTTGATGGGTCGGCGGGAAGTGCTTGCCGACGCGGACATTGATGCTGCGGTAGCAACCCGCTTCGCCTTGGTCCATGACATCGCCGCTGGCGAGGATGCGGTGGAGTTCGAAGAGGTGGTCGTGGCGGATCGTTTTTAAAGTCGCCTTTTTTTCGAGGTAGCGGAGTCCGGCGAAGTAGTTGGTGACCTCGCGCTTGGAGCGGGGGTTTTGGGCAGTGATTTCGCGGCCTTCTTCGAGGGCTTTGACCTCGGCTAAAGTGAGAGGGTTACCTTCGATGGCGGTCGAGGCGTGGACGTTGCGGGTGCGGGAGTTTTTTTTGGAGAGCGGGGATCTGGGTGAGGTCGATGGTGGCGCTTTGAATCTTCTCACGGAAGGAGGTAATGGCCTCCACGTGGTTGAGAAGAGGGGAGCTGATGCTGAACTGGGGCTGGTAGCTCATGGCAGGATGAGTCAATAATAAGTCTAATATTGGTAAAGTTGGGGTGAGGGATTGGTCAATTTTTAGTCCATTTTAGGTCAAGGAAATAGTGGATTAACGAAGTGGGGGGCAATTGAGAATGGATGATTGAGAATTGGGAATTAGAGGTTGGAGCGGCTAGTGAAAACGAAATATGGTTGACTTTTTAGTCGTCATCCCTTACCTGTGTCCTAAGGACACAGGTAAGGGATGATTGGCTTGTAATAGGAATGTCTGTTAAGGTTGCTAATAGGATTGTAGAGGACTTCGCGAGCGAGGGAAGGAGAATTGTGTCTCGGTGGAGATGTCAGTATTTCCTTTGGTTGGCTGGAGAGCCTTTTGCGGATGATACGAGGGCGCTGAAAATTATTCGGGTGATGGAGCGGATGGGATGGGTAAAACCGTTAGAAGGAGGGGGGAATTCCCTTTTTCGGGTGACTGCTCCTTTTGCCTCTGATCAATTGAACCCGTATGAGGTGGTTCTTGAGGGGTATCATGGAGCGACATTCAGTCATCAAACTGCGATGGTCTTGCATCAGTTAACCGATCAACGAGAACGAGCGATTCACCTTTATTCTCCTGATGGCATTCAGGGATATACCATGAGTGCTCTGCGGCGGCAGCGGGGTGAAGAGGCCGAAGCAGCGCTCACTTTGCAATTGCCGGTTGGAACGCGGGCAGATGCATGGGAGACCAAAGACATCCCCAAATATAAGAGGCTTAGGGAAGTCGAAGGGCGCGCTATTTCTGCTCATTCGCTCAAAGATCAGGCCGTGTTTGATTTTGAGGAATTGAATTACCAAGGGGTTACGCTACGGGTGACAAGTCTGGCCCGGACTTTAGTCGAAGGTCTTAAGAGTTCGGCTTACTGTGGAGGGCTCAATGAAGTCTTTCGAGCATGGGTGAATGGAATTGATCTCGTAGCGGTGAATGAAATTATTCGGGTGACGGAGCGATTTGAGAGCAAGATTTTGATTCAGCGTGTTGGGTTGGTTTTGGAAACCCTTGGTATTGATCATCCCTCTTTAGTGAAATGGAAAGAGAAAGATGTGCAGCGAGGGGGGTCACGGGTCTTAGATCCGGGTGAGCCTTATCATTCAGACTACTCAGAGGAATGGGGGATCTCGATTAACCACCCATTGGATGTCTTGCTTGACCCTTAGTCAGGGATATTGAGCAAGGAGACCAGTTCAAGAAGTTTTCCGTAAGCGGTCTCGAAAGGGGGTAGAGAGGCTCCGTCCTGAAGCCGTCCGGCAATCTCTGCATAGTCTTTTTCGGAGCGTCTGCGAATTTCTTCCGTGCTAAAGCGGGCTTTTGTAACCTCACCAACATTGTCTCTGCCTTCTGATTTATTGAGGAGAAAGGTGCTGATATGGGAAGGTGAAAGTTGTTTACGAGCTTTGGTCCAGAAGAACCAAATGTCATAGACATCTGAGGATCGAAAGCGGCGGCGTATTTCTTGTTGGAGAATGGCACGGAGTTTTTCTGAGATAATCTCATCGAGGGTGCTGACCGTGACACGGAGCTGTCCAGATTTCCAGGGGGTGTAGTCGCAGACAATCTCGTTGAGCGAAATTTCGACTTTGATTGCTTGGGGGAAAGGCGGCTGACGATTGTCTTGGCGGGTGTAACCGACTTTGAGCTCAAGGGCGGGAAATTCCCGACTTGGGAGTTGGCGGGGAAGGACTTTGGCGGATTGCACCACCATGGTTGCAAAGCGGTAGCTCGGGGCAACGAGAGTAAGGCTGCTGTTGAGTGCCGACTTAACATCTTTTAGGATTGCTTGGCTTTCTGCCTCTTTCTGGTGCGGGTGCTGGGTAGTAGAAGAGAAATCAAGATCGACTGAAGCTCTGGGGCCTTGATAAATCCAGCGGAGGGCATTCCCACCTTTCAGAACGAAGTGGTCATGTAGGAATGAGTTTTTCCCGAAGGCTTCAAGCACAGCGATGAGAGCTTCTTCTTCGTTGCCTGTAGGAATAAGCGGCATGGATTAATTGAGAATTGAGAATTGAGAATTGAGATTGGAGGATGGATAATGGAGAATTAGAGGTTGGCGCGGCTGGTTTTGACGATGCGGATGAGAAGTTTGAGGACTTCTTGGGCGTTGGTGTGGATGGATTGGAAATGGTCTCTGGGGAGGTCAATCTGCACGGTTTTCAGATTTGGAATAGTCGGGTGATTCGGCGCGCTGGCGGAAGCCGCGGAGGTAGGGGAAGAGGTCGGTGTAGATGAACTCGATGAGGTCGAGATTGGAAACCCAGGTTTTCTACTGGTGGGCGGGGTCGAGAGGTTCGAGGTATTTGAGGAAGAGGAGCCAAGAGGTTTGTTCGGTGTAGTCGAGCTCGGAGGAGTAGCCGGCTTCTTTGCGGAGGACGTCGTCGAGGTTTTTAAAGGTCTGTTCGAAGGACATGTGGGAGATTGGAAGCTCTAGGTTCTAGGTTGGGAAACTCCGAACCTTGGCTGTGGGGATGGGTCCGCAGATTAAGAAGATTGGCGCAGATTTTTTGGGAAGGATCTTCGCTGATGAGCGCGGAATTTTTTCTTGGTGGAGCGTTGGGTTGTTGCTTTGGGTTTGGGGTTCTCTGCCAGAGGGGGCGTAAGGCTGGAAGCCAACGCTCCATAGGGGTTATCCGAAGAGATCCATCTGGGGGGAGTCGGCTTCCGGGAGGGTTTTCTTGGCTTCCGGGGTCGCTTTTTTTTCCTTGGTGGGGCGGGCGGAGGTCATTTCCAGGTGGGAGAGGATTTCCTTGGCGCGGTCGATGATGGGCTTGGGGAGGCCGGCGAGGCGGGCGACTTGGATGCCGTAGGATTTATCGGCGGGGCCGGGGAGGATCTTGCGGAGGAAAATGATGTCGTCATTCCACTCGCGGACGGCGACGTTGTAGTTCGCGACGGCGTCTTTTGAATCAGAGAGGGCGCAGAGTTCGTGGTAGTGGGTGGCGAAGAGGGTGCGGCATTTTACTTCATCGTGAAGATGCTCGGCGACGGACCAGGCGATGGAGAGGCCATCGAAGGTGGCGGTGCCGCGGCCGATTTCATCGAGAATGACGAGGGACTTTTCGGTGGCGTTATTGACGATGAGGGAGGTTTCATTCATCTCGACCATGAAGGTGGATTGGCCTTTGGCGAGGTCATCGGAGGCGCCGACGCGGCAGAAGATGCGGTCGGTGAGGCCGAGGTGGGCGTGCTCGGCGGGGACGTAGGAGCCGATCTGGGCCATGATGGTGACGAGGGCGATCTGGCGGATGTAGGTCGATTTTCCGGCCATGTTAGGACCTGTTAGAATCTGGAGGCGCGATTCCTCGGGGTCGATGAGGGTGTCGTTTGGGACGAATTTTTCATCGATGAGAGTTTGCTCGAGGACGGGGTGGCGGCCGTTGACGATCTGGAGGTGGCAGGAGTCATCGAGGATGGGGCGGGTGTGCTGGTAGAGCTGGGCGGTCTCGGCGAAGCTGATGAGGACATCGAGCGTGGCGAGGGCATCGGCGGTCTTTTGGAGGGGGGAGAGGTGGTCGGTGACGTGGGAGCGGAGCTGGATGAATTCATCGTATTCGAGGGCTTTGGCCCGGTCGTCCGCGCCGAGGACTTTACCTTCTACTTCCTTCAGGCCGGGGGTGATGAAGCGCTCGGCATTGGCCATGGTCTGCTTGCGCTGGTAGTCGTCCGGGGCTTGGTGGGCTTTTGTTTTGGTGATCTCGATGAAGTAGCCGAAGACGTTATTGAACTTAATCTTGAGGGTCTCGATGCCGGTGCGCTTGCGCTCGGATTGCTGGAGTTCGGCGATCCATTGCTTGCCATCGCGCGAGGCCGAGCGGAGTTCATCGAGCGCCTCGCTGTGGCCATCACGGATGAGGCCGCCGTCCTTGAGCTGGGCCGGGGGTTCATCGACGAGGGCTTTTTGAAGAAAGTCGACCAGTTCGGGGAATTCTTGGATGCTTTCTTGAAGGGTGCCTTTGAGGGAGCTTTTGGCTGCGGGGCGGGACGCCCCGGCCACGGCGGTGAGGTCGGCCTTGAGATTTGGGATGTGCTCGAGCGAGGTTTGGAGGGATTTGAGGTCGCGCCCATTTCCTGAACCTTGGGAGAGGCGGCCGGTGGTGCGCTCGATATCACGGATGTTCTTGAGCGAGTCGCGGAGCTTGGTGAGGAGGTAGGGCTCGGCGAGGAGGGAGTCGAGGAGGTCGAGGCGGGCGGTGAGGGTGGCGAGATCACGCAGGGGGTGGAGGATCCAGTCGCGCAGCTTGCGCGCGCCCATGGGGGTGGAGGTGCGATCGAGGACGCCGAGGAGGGTGTGCTTTTTTCCGGAGCGGGAATCGACGAGGTCGAGGTTTGACTGGGAGGCGGTATCGATGAGGACGTGGTCGGAGGAATCTCGTAATGAGAGGGTCCGGAGGTGGGCGCAGTTTCTCCGAAGCTGGTAGGTGAGGTAGTGCAGGATTCCGCCGGCGGCGGCGAGGGCGGCGGGCATCTCGGTGCAGCCAAAGCCATCGAGCGACTGGACTTTAAAGTGATCTTTTAAAGTATGAAGCGCCTGCTCGTGGATGAAGGCGTAGCCATCGTAGGGCTGGCAATTCCGAAGGCCGCCGAGTTCCTGGACTTGTTCATCGGAAATGAGGAGTTCGGAGGGGGAGAGGCGGGTGAGCTCGTCTTCTAGGAGCTCGAGATTGGAGAATTCGGCGACGGTAAATTCGCCGGTGGTGTGATCGGCGCAGGCGAGGCCGTAGCGGGATTTTTTTCCTGACCCGGAGTGGAAGACGGCGGCGAGATAATTGTGGCGGGTGTCATCGAGGAGGGAGAGGTCATCGATGGAGCCAGCGGAGATGATCTGGGCGATCTCGCGCTCGACGAGTTTTCCGGGGATGGGCTCGCTGGTCTGCTCGGCGAGGGCGACGCGCTTGTTGGCTTGGATGAGCTTGTTGATGTAGCCTTGGGCGGCGTGGTGGGGGACGCCGCACATGGGGATATCGTGGCGCTTGGTGAGGGCGACATTTAAGATCCCGGCGGCGATCTTGGCGTCCTCGAAGAACATTTCGTAGAAATCGCCGAGGCGGTAGAGGAGGAGGATGTCCTCGGGCAGGGATCTCCGCATGGCCTGATACTGGGCCATCATGGGAGTGAGCTTTTTTTCGCCTGCCATCGTGGGTCGGATTAAAGGAGGCGGAGCCGGGTAGGGGAAGGGGAAAGGGGGGTGGGGGGATTTTTAGAGTTGGGCTGGGGAGTTTTTTTAAACCGCGGATGGGTGGGATGGATGAGGCTAGCTGGACTTTTTGTGGTGAATGGTGCGGATGGCTTCACTTTTAGGCCTTGCGTCCTTTGGGCGGAAGAAACCGCAGATGATGAACAGGGGGATCCAGCTGAGGTAAAGTTCGCCGAGATCGAGGGGAGGGATGAGGTAGAGGAGTCAGAGCCATGGGCTGAGGCCAACGTCGCGAAGCCGGCGGGCGGCGATCATGAAGGGTAGCCAGAGTGCGACGACTCCGAATATCAGGGCGGTGGTGAGACCGATCGTCCTTGCGGGGAGGCTGCCCTATAGGATGAGAATAACGCCGAGGATGACGGGAATTTGGAAAAGCGAGGAAGCGATGATTGTCACGAGCCATCAGGTTAGGCGACCGCAGCGGCCCTTTGGGGAGAGGGCGGAGAGGGCGGAGAGGAGGGACGGGAGAATTTCGGGCATCTTGGCCGTATTGCTTTGCGACGAACCGGGCTTAGGTGGGTAGGTCGGGCGGGCCGCTGGGCTGGGCTTGGGTGCTGGCCGCAGGGCCGCCGAGAATGAAGGTGGCGAGGGCTTGCTGGAGAGAGACGATATCGGTGCCTTTTTTGAACTCCTTCTGGACGGGTTGGGAGGTGCCGGTGATCCAGATCTTAAGCTCGGCGTCCATGTCGAATCGGCCGGCGGTTTCGACGGAGAATTGGACGATGGATTTATAGGGGATGGAGTGATACTCGATCTTTTTACCGGTGATGCCCTGTTTATCGACGAGGATGAGGCGATGCTGGGTGAAGACGAAGTAGTCCCGGACGACCTTGAAGGCGACGGCGACTTGTTCGCCTTGGATCATGACGGGGGCAAGTTCTTGATTCAGCTGAGCGGGGTCAACTTGAGAAGATGTTCCGAAGAGTGCGTTGGCGAGTCCCATGGGGAATCTTTAACAAAGGGGTGGTTTGCTGAGAAGGGAGAAGGGGGATTTTTTGAGCTGGGTTGGGGAGTTTTTTTAAACCGCGGATGGGTGGGTGGGATGGGAATGATGAAGGTTGGAGGTTGAGGTTGAGGGCGGGGAGTTCGGCTAAAGCCTACACTACGAACTTGGCGGGGAACTTGGCGAGCTTGGCGGGGAACTTGGTTGGGGGTGGGGAGGTTTGGTTTAGGTGAGGACTTCGGTGATGGGCTGGCCTTTTTCGCCGCTGATGCGGAAGGGGCGCTTGGAGGGGGAGATGATTGTTTGGTCGTGGGTGAGGCCGATGGCGGTGGCGATGGTGGCGTTGAAGTCGGCGGGGGTGGTCTTTTTGGTGAGGATGTTTTCGGCGGTGGCATCGGTCTCGCCGTAGGTGGTGCCGCCCTTGATGCCGGCTCCGGCGAGGACGAAGGAGAAGGCTTGTGGAAAATGATTTCGGCCGGCGTCGGCATCGATCTTAGGGGTGCGGCCGAACTCGGTGGCGATGACGACGAGGGTGGTTTCGAGGAGACCTTTTACTTCAAGATCGTGGAGAAGGGCGGCGTAGGCGCGGTCCAGGATGGGGAGTTTTTCGTCGGCTTGGGTGAAGTTATCCGAGTGCCAGTCGAAGCCGCCGAGCTCGACCTCGACGAAGCGGACGCCGTGCTCGACGAGGCGGCGGGCGAGGAGGACGCCTTTTGCGAATTTATCATTTCCGTAGAGGGCGAGGGCTGCGGGGGATTCTTTTGAGAGATCGAAGGCTTCGAGGTCTTTGGACTTCATGAGCTTGACGGCGCTTGAGAACATTTCGTTATAGGCGCGGACGTTTCGCTGGCCTTGGTTGAAGCGGGCGGAGAAGTCGCTATCGAGCTTGGCACGGAGGGCGAGCTGGCGGTTGAAGGCGGCTTCGGAAATATGGCGACGTTTTTTGGAATTCTGGAGGCCTGAGGTGGCATCGGCAATGGGGAGGGGGGCGAGGGTGGGCTCGAAGAAGCCTGCGCCGGGGTGGCGGTTTCCGGTGTGGACGGTGACGTAGGGCGGGAGGGTGCCGCCGAGGCGGGATGGGTCGAGCTTGTTCGCCCAAGATCCGAGGGAGGGGTGGGTGATGGAGGAGCGGACGGTGTAGGAGGTGTGGACGTGGTAGTTTCCTTGGGCGTGTGCGCCTTGGGTGGAGTTCATCGAGCGGATGATGGCGAGCTTATCGGCGTGCTTGGCGGTTTCCTTCAGGTGCTGGCCGAGCATGATTCCGGGGACGTTTGTGGAGATGGGTTTGAGGGGGCCGCGGATCTCGGAGGGGGCATCGGGCTTGGGGTCGAAGGTGTCGATGTGGGTCATGCCGCCGGCCATGTAGAGGTAGATGACGTTTTTGGCTTTGCCTTTTGACTGGGCGATGAGCTCGGCTGCTTCGGCGGAGTTGAACCATGAGGAGGCGGCTCCGCCTAGGGTGACGCCGAAGGCTGTGCGCGCGGTGTGGGCGAGGAAGGTGCGGCGGGAGAGGTCGTCGGATTGAGGGTGGGACATCTTGGGTGGGTGGTGTGGGGGGGGGTGGGGGGGGGGGGGGGGGGGGGGGGGGGGTGGGGGGGGGGGAGTTCGGCTGGAGGCTATACTACGAACTGGTGACTTGGTTGGGGGCTGGTTTTACTGGACGAAGAGGAAGCGGTTTGAGGTGAGGATGGCTCGGGCGAAGGTTGTGGTGGTTTCTTTTGTCTGGACCTCGGGGAGGAAGAGGTCTTTTTCGGCGGGGCTTGGTTTGGCGGAGTAGAGGGAGAGGAAGAGGAATTCGAGGCGCTCCTCGGGGGTGGTGAGAGCGTTGAGGGAGCGGGCGAATTTATTTTTGTTAGAGGTGAGGATGGAGGTTTCTTTTCCGTTCAGGAGGCGGAGGATTTGGGGGGCGGTGGCTTGGGTGTGGCCGGCACTGGGGGTTTCGCGATCGGAAGCGCCGAACTCGCGGGCGAGGCTGTTAGGGCGGTCGGGTGAGGGGAGTTCCGAGGCGCGGAGTTTGTAGGGAGGGTGGCTGGGTTGAGCGCGGGGAGCGCGGCGGGTGAGAGCGGCCCGCGCTTTTTGAACGGTTTCGTTTTTGCTGGATCTCAGGGTGTAATTGGGGCTCGTTTTTTTTCTCATCTGCTTCGCTTTGCGGGCGAGGCGGCGAAATTCGATGGTGTTACCGCTTTCTTTAGCGCGGCGAACTTGAGAGCGCAGCTTGGCGGACTCGGCGCGCGCGGCCCGGCGCTTGATCTCGGCCTTATCGGCGATGTCATTTAGCTGCCGAATTTCTTTTGGGGTGGCCTCCATGAGGAAGGAGTAGGAATCGGTATAATCATTCCACGCGCTTGCGAAGCCGTCATTGAGGTTTTCATCGACGACTCCGGCGGCGAGGGTGATGAAAGAATCACGAAGCTCCTCGGCAGTCATGCGGCGGAGCTTGGGGCCGGCGAATCGGGCGGGTGTGCCTTGCGGGGTTTCCTCGGTAGAGACTTCTCTTTGGAACAGGTCGGTGTGGTAGAGGATGCGGAGGAACTGAGTGATGTCGTAGTCGGCAGCGACCATGGCGTTTTCGAGGAGGTCGACGAGATTTGGGTAGAGGGGGTGGGGCGAGTTGCTCCAGTTGTCGATCTCCGGCACGACCCCGTCTCCGAAAGTGTAGGCCCAGAGGCGGTTGGCGATGACCTTGGTAAAGTAGGGATTCTCGGGCGAGGCGACCCAATCTGCGAAGACTTGGCGGCGGTCTGCCGGGGCGACATTTTCAAACTTCTCGCCGAAGATGGTCTGGGGTGGGACGACTTCGCCGGGGAGGCCGTCTTCATATTGGTAGTCCTCGGGGAGCTTGAGTTCGCGCTTGGGATTTTCGCTAATGGCATTTCTGTTATGGTAGCGGAAGACGCTTCCGATATCGCGCGCTTCGCCCCGCATCATGCCTCCTTTTTTGCGGAAATTACGGAGGGCTTTTCGGCGCTCTTTGGGATTCATCTGCGAGAGGTCGGGGCGAGGTGGGGCTCCGCTTTGGATGACCTCGCGGACCTTTTCTCGCCCGCCGGAGAAGCGATACTCGGTGCCGCCGAGGAAGGAGGCGAGTTGGTAGTAGTCCATCTGGGTGAAGGTATCGAAGGGATGGTCGTGGCACTGGGCGCAGCCGATCTGGTGGCCGAGGAAGATTTCGACGGTGTTTGAGACATTATCGAGGAGCATGCCACGGTCGCGGAGGTAGTAACCGGCGGCGGGATTCTCGGCGATGTGGCCTTTTGCTGAGAGCATGGCTTTGACCAATTCATCGTAGGGCATGTTATTTTCGACGGCCTCGCGGAGCCAGACGTGCCAGCCGAGTCCATTGGTTTCGGCGTTCGTTTGGAGGCGGAAGAGATCGGCCCAGTAGTTAAAAAGACGGGATTTCATGCCGGTGGAGGCGGCGAGGATTTCGATGAGTTCGCTGCGCTTTTCGGGTGCGGGGGAGTCGAGGAAGGCGGAGGCCTCGGAGTGGGAGGGGAGGCGTCCGGCGATGTTCAGGTAAGAGCGACGAAGAAAAGTGGCATCGTCAGTGATGGGATTGGCCGGGATCTTGAGCTTCCTTTGATCGAGGAGGATGAGGTTGTCGATTTCCCTAGCGGTGTTTTTTACGACCTCGAGTGAGAGGGGAGCAGCGTGTAGGACGGGGATGATTAGGAGGGTGAGGAATCTCATCTCGGGATGCTGTTAGAATAGAAGTGAGACGAGTTCGGCGTCTGAGAAAAGGGAGGGGTCAGTCGAGGCGTCGACGAGCAGCTCGCTGGCGAGGACGTCCTCTAGCTCGGTCCATTCCTGAGAGGGTTCGGTCTGCTTTACGATCTCTGGATTGGAGGCAGCGGGTTGGGAGTTGAGGGTAAAGAGCAAGGCGAGAACGGCGAGTGCCGCTGAGGAAGCTCCAAGTAATCCGAGAGGAGATACGAACTTCTGCCACCAGCGCTCTTTTCCAGAAGACTCAAGGCGGGCGCGGCGGAGGGTGTCTTGCGTGAAGGTCGGAGAGGGTTCGATGGTGGATGCTTGATCGACAAGATTCCAGACGGGATCACGGTCTAGGTCATCATCGAGGTCTGAGGGGAGGTTCCTTTTCATAGCGGGTTCATTTTGAGAAACCCTCCGCTCTGAGAAAAGTTGCGGGAAAAGGGGAAAAAATTCGGGGAGGGTTGGGCCCGGTCTAAGGGAAAGAGTGGGGCTACTTCCCGCGCTTGTCGCCCCAGAGGAGGACGTGGAGGCGGGGGGTGAGGCGGTAGCCGCGGTCTCGGCAGATGTCGGCGAGCCAGCGGGATTTTTCGCTCGTTTCGCTGGGGCTGCGGCCCTCGGGCATGAGGAAGATGCGGCTGGCGGGGATGGTGAAGCGCGACTGGAGGTGGGCGATCTCGGTGAGGTCGGCCTCGGAGCAGACCACGAATTTAAAGATGGCTTTTGTTGAGCTTGCGAAGAACTGGAGGGGGTCGCTTTTTAGCCGAAGGCTGGCGTCGATGCCGGAGTTCGAGAGCTTTGGGGAGACATTAAAGGCGGTGACGCGGGACTCGAGGTCGGGGGTGGGGAGCTGGGTGCCATTGGTCTCGATCTCGATGAAGGGGAAGTCGATGAGGTCGATGAGGCTGGCGAGTGCGTCTTGCTGAAGGAGGGGCTCGCCGCCGGTGAGGACGAGGCGGTCGCAGGAGAAGGGGGCGAGGAGGGGCGCGATCTGGGCGGGGGAGAGCTCGAGGATTTGCTCCGCTTTTTTAAATTTCTTGTCGTCGTCGTGAAGCCAGGGGGTTTTTTCCCAATTCCAGGTGTAGGGGGTGTCGCACCAGTGGCAGTGGAGATTGCAGAGGGAGAGGCGGAGGAAGACGGCGGGCGCGCCGAGCGATGGTCCCTCGCCTTGTAGGGTGTGGAAGAGCTCCGGGGAGCCATCGGGCATGCGGGCGAGCTTCACCTTATAAAAGGGCGTAAGTCTTGAGGAGGCTTTTGAGCTGCTCGGATTTCTCGGGGCTGAGATTGACAAGGGGGAGGCGCATTTCCTCGGTGCAGTGGCCTTGGAGGGCGATGGCGGATTTGATGGGGACGGGGTTGGTCTCGAGGCCCATGAGGCCGGAGAGAAGGGGGTAGTAGCGCTTTTGGACCTCGCGCGCTTCCACGAACTGGCCATCGAGGCAGAGTTTTACGAGATTGACTAGGACTTCCGGGATGAGATTGGCGGCGACGCTGACGAGGCCGACGGCGCCGCAGGCCATGAAGGGGAGGGTAAGGGGGTCATCGCCGGAGAGGATCTGGAAGTCCTCGGGGACGGCTTGCACGAGTTGGTTCACGCGCTCGACCGAGCCGCCTGCTTCTTTATTAGCGATGACATTTTTACAATCAGCGGCGAGGCGGGCGACGGTCTCGACGCCGATCTCGACGACTGAGCGGCCCGGCACCGAGTAGAGCATGATGGGGAGGGCGGTGTTCTCGGCGACGGTCTTGTAATGCTGGTAAATTCCTTCCTGGGAAGGCTTGTTGTAGTAGGGGCAGACTTGGAGGGAAGCATCGGCTCCCGCTTCTTCAGAAGCTTGAGTGAGATGGATGGCCTCGGCGGTAGAATTCGCGCCTGAGCCTGCGATGACGAGGGTGCGCCCGGCGGAGAATTCGACTGCGGCTTTGATTATCTCCAGGTGCTCCGTGGTGGTGACGGTGGGGGATTCACCGGTGGTTCCGACAGGGACGATGCCTGTGATGCCGGCGGCGATCTGGCGATCGATGAGGGCCTTGAAGGCGTCCCGATCCAGTCGGCCATCGCGGAAGGGAGTGATGAGAGCGGTGAAGGTGCCTGCGAACATGGTCAGGTTCTTAAGCAGAAAAGGAGATTTTGTATAGTGAAGGTTCCGCGAGAGGGGAGATTCCAAGTGTTAGGTCACTTTGCTAGTGATACTGCTTGTGCTTAGTTAAGGCCCGTGAAATAGGTTTGTATGTTCGTTCGAGTTTATCTCTTTCTTCTTTTTACTGGTTTTGCTCTTGGTCAGTCCTACCGCAGTTCGAACGAGCGGCCTCCGGTCATTCCACGGGAGTTTCGAGGAGCGTGGTCTGCCTGTGTCTATAATATTGATTGGCCGAGCCAGAAGGGACTCAGTGTGGGTGCGCAGAAGGCCGAGATGGTGAGGATGCTCAATAAGATGGCGTCTCTTAAGATGAACGCGCTCATTTTTCAGGTTCGTCCTAATGCCGATGCCGTTTATAAGTCGCGCTATGAGCCATGGAGTCACTGGATCAGTGGCACGATGGGGCGCTCGCCGGGTTATGACCCGCTGGCCTATTGCCTCCAGCAAGCGCATAGCCGAGGTATCGAGGTTCATGCTTGGTTTAATCCCTTCCGGGCTTTGCCGAATAAGGATTTGGCGACGTCGTCAAAGCATGTCAGTCGGACTCACCCCTCGGTCATTCGCCGTTTTAAAAACTACAAGTGGATGGATCCTGCGAGCAGCTTTACTCAGAAGCGCGCGCTCGCGGTGATTATGGACGTGGTGAACCGTTATGATATCGATGGCGTTCATATTGATGACTACTTTTATCCCTATCCCGACGTGGCGAAGAATGGGGTAGCTAAGCAGGTTTTTCCCGATGGGAAGAGCGAGTCACAGCGGCGCGGCTATGTGAATGGTTTTGTGAAAAACATGTATTCAAGGGTGAAGAAGGCGAAGCCGTGGGTGCGCGTCGGCATTAGTCCCTTTGGAATTTGGCGTCCGGGAGTTCCGGCGGGCACGACGGCGAGGATCGATAGCTATAAGCACATCTCGGCGGACTCACGGAAGTGGCTCCGGAATGGATGGTGTGACTACCTTTCTCCCCAGCTTTATTGGCGTATTAATAGCGCCCAGAGTTACACCCGTCTGTTGACGTGGTGGCGGGCGCAGGGGAAGCGTCCGGTGTGGCCGGGGATCGCTTCGGCCCGGATTAACTCGACCGAGGATCCCGGGAGGCCTGCAAGTGAGATCATTAATCAGGTGAACTATTCGCGGACGATCGGTCGTAACTATGTGGGTCATGTTTTCTGGAGTGCTAAGTCGATCAATAAGAACCGCGGTGGGATCAGCTCGGCGCTCTCGAAGAGGGTCTATCAACAGCCCGCTCTTGTCCCGCCTATGCCGTGGATTAGCCAGAAGGCACCGCCGACTCCTTCGGTGCGCGCCGCTCGTGGTGGTGGCGGCACTACGGTGAGTTGGGGAAGGGTGCCGGGGTGTGGCAAATATGCGGTTCAGGCTCGCTATGGGAAGCGCTGGGTTCTCGCGGCAGTTTCACCCGGAAGCTCGGTCAAGATCGGGGGGACTCCGGACGCCATCGCGGTGAGCGCGGTGGATCGTTATGGCACGACGAGTCTTCCGGCGGTGCTTGGGAAGTGAGTGCCGGGGGATTTGGAAGCTCTACGTTCGCTAAGGGCGGGAGAGGCTGCTTTTATTTTAGGAGGCCGCTGCGCTTGAGGAGGGCGGCTTGCTCTGGGTCACGCCCCATGAAGGCGCGGTAGGATTCACTGACGGGGCGGGAGTTTCCTTGGGCGAGGATTTCTTTTCTAAAGGAGGCGCCGGTTTGGGGGTTGAGGAGGCCTTCTTTACGGAAGCGGGTGAAGGCGTCGGCGTCGAGGACTTCGGCCCATTTGTAGGAGTAGTAGCCTGCGGCGTAGCCGACGGGGGAGGAGAAGAGGTGGCTGAAGCGGCGGGCGATGGTGGGCGACTCGGTGGCGAGGGGGGCTTTGTAGTTTGCGAGGATTTCGCGGTCGATGTCATCGAGATCGCGGCCGCGATATTTTTCAAGATCTGAGTGGAGGGCGAGGTCGAGGATGCCGAGCGAGAGCTGGCGCATGAAGGCGGAGGCCGACATATAATTTCGTGCGGCGATCATTTTCTTAAAGAGTTCTTCGGGGATGGTTTCGCCGGTCTCGTAGTGGGTCGCGAAGAGGTCGAGCGACTTCCGATCCCAGCAGAAGTTCTCCATAATTTGCGAGGGGAGCTCGACGAAGTCCCAGGGCACGTTCACGCCGGCGAGTGATTTGATTGAGACGTCGGAGAGGAGGTGGTGGAGGAGGTGGCCGAATTCGTGAAAGACGGTCTCGACTTCGCGGTGGGTGAGGAGGGCGGGTTTGTCCCCGGTGGGTTTCGTCATATTTCCACAGATGAGGCCGAGATGGGGGGTGCGGGGGGAGGGGAGGCCGGTTTTGAGATAGTTCATCCACGCTCCGCCACGCTTGGATTCGCGCGGGTGCCAGTCTGCGTAGAAGGAGCCGAGGTGCTCTTTCGTTTCGGCATCATGGATTTCGTAGAAGGTGACCTCGCCGTGCCAAGCTTCCGCTGCGGACTCCGAGATCGTGATGCCGAAAAGGGTGGAGGTGAGGGAAAAGAGGCCGTCCATGACCTGCCCGACGGGGAAGTAAGGGCGGAGCGCTTCTTCATCGAAATCGAAGAGTTCCTTACGCCGGGTCTCGGCCCAGTATCCGGTCTCCCAAGGTTCGAGCGGGGAGGGAGCGGAATCTGTTTTCTCAGCTTTGTAGGCTTGGAGTTCGGCGCATTCTTCTTGAAAGCGGTCGACGATGAGGGCGTGAAGATTTTCTGAAAACTCGATGGCTCCTTTTCCGCTTCCGGCCATGCGACGGGCGGTGGTGAGATCGGCAAAGTTCGGGAAGCCGAGAAGGGCGGCTTTTTCCTCGCGGAGCGCTAGGATTTCCCAAATGAGTTGCGAGTTGTCGTGCTCGCCAACGCGCCCGATGCGGGTGGAGGCTTGCCAGACGTCCTTCCGGAGAGCCTCGTCCTCGGCATATTGGAGGACGGGGATCATCGAGGGTGCCTGAAGGGTGATGCGCCATTGACCTTTCTTTCCCTTGGAGGCGGCGTCTTCAGCGGCGGCGGCTTTGGCTGAATCTGGGAGCCCTTGGAGGCGGGTTTCATCATCGATGAAAAGGTCCCAGGCGTTGGTGGAGTCGAGGACGTTATCGCCGAACTTCTGAGTTATTTCGGCGAGTTCGGAATTGATCTCGGCCATCCGGACCTTGGCCGGGCCCTCGAGATCGGCCCCGGCTGAGCGGAAGTCGGCGCAGGTTTCCTCGACGAAGCGTCTTTCGATTTTGCTCAGGCCTGAGAGGTCCGAGGCTTCACCTGCTTTTAACCTTTTCCACAGCTCATCATCGAGAGAGATCGAGGAGGAGAATTTGGAAACGAGCGGAAGCATTTTGTGAAGCTCGGCGCGTAATTCGTCTGAGTTCGCAACGGAGTCGAGGTGATTGACGCGGCCCCAGCCTCGGTTGAGCTCGTCGGTAGCATTCTCGAGTGCCTCGAAGGTATTTTGGTAGGTAACAGCGGCGAGCGGGAGGGCCTTGATGGCGTCAATATTGGCGCGCCCGACTTCGATCGCTCGTGTGATGTCCGGCTCGATGTGATCCGGGGTGAGCTGGGACCAGGGGATTTTAAATTCGTCGGAGAGGAAGGGATGGGGATTGCTCATGGGCGATAGGGAAGCATCGCCCGGGCCGATTGCACCTCATAAATGAGGAGAATTTTTGCCGAAGCGAAACGAGCCTCATTTTCGACGTTCCCTACGAGCCTATGGTGCTCGGGTGGGCTGAAGAATTTTAGCGTCTCCGGAGGGCTAAAGCAGCGAGTCCGATTAGAGAAAAGAGTCCTGTCGAAGGTTCGGGGACGGTGCCTGTGATACGGAAGAAGTCTTGGGTGGCGGTCCATGACGAGGGCCCGTTACTTGTTCCCCGCGTGTCCTCGACATACATTGTCCACTCGAATCCACCGATCGCGGTGCCGGCTGGGAGATTGACGTCGTTATAATCTAAGAAGCTATTTGAGTTAGTGGAGGTGAGTGCTTCTTTGGATCCATTCCCTCCGCTTGTGGTGGCGTTACTTCCGACGTTAGAGACGGTATCGTTGGCGGCGGTGACAAACCAGCCGATCGATGGTGAACCGGAGGCGCCATTCCCGGCAGTTTCGGTGCCGATGTTCCAAGCCGGGAGGGGATTGGTCGCGGCGCTCCATGATGCGTGATTCCCGATGGTTGGCTCGCTTGAGAAATAAGAACCATCTGGCTTGAGGTAGGCGAGTTTGGCGTATTCCCAAGTTGCGCCACGGGTGTTCAGGCTGACGAAATCAGTCTCGAAGTTTGATAGGGTGACGTGGTTTCCAAAAGTGATGCGGATGGTTGAGGAGACGAGTGAGCCGGGATTGTTAGAGGCTCCGACGTCATAGGTGGCCGCGGCCGAGTTGCGGTATCCGTGGTTCGACCTCAGGCCGCCGCTCGTCCGGAGATCGACATCGGCGAAGGAACCGGTGGCATTAGCGGGTAGCGAAGAGCTGATTGCGATGAAGAGATCGTCGCGGTCGCCATTATCGGCGCCGAGTTTAGCACCAGTAGAGTCATTGATGATATTATAACCCTGAGTTCCGCTCACGGGGCCGGTGGTGAAGGCGGGCTCTAGAAAATCGAAGACTAGGTTGGTGAAGGGGACTTGCGCTACCGATACTGAGGGTAGTGCCAGAGGGACGATTACAAGAAGTTGCGGAGCTTTCACTCGCTCAAGAAAACTTAGATATAAGGATATATCAAGTATTCTTATAACGACTTGTTCACATAGGATTGCCGCTACTTAAGCCTTTGGGAGGAAGTAGCCACGCTGTTTTTCGCTGACGACCATTCCAAGCTTGTCCATTGCGGCAAGCATATCTTCCCAGACCATTCTTTTCTCGGAGGTCCCCTCTGACTGACGTAGGAGATAGGAGGGATGGTAGCTCACGCGGAGGGGGATTCCTTGGAACTGATGCCAGGCCTCGCGGAACTGGCTGATGGCTTTTTTTTCCGAAAGGAGCCCCTCAGCTGCGGTGCCGCCAAGGGCGATGATGACCTTTGGTTTAACGATATCGATCTCCGCTCGCAAGAAGGGGAGGTTGGCCGTCATTTCTTCTGGGGTGGGTTTACGGTTCCCCGTTGTTTGGTTTTTCATCGAGGGGCGGTATTTGCAGATGCAGGAAATGTAGATTTCGTCCCGCGAGAGGCCCATCGCCTTAATGATCTGATCGAGCTTTTCGCCTGCGGGACCGACAAAGGGCTCCTTTTTTTTCTCCTCGTGATAACCCGGGGCCTCTCCCACGAGCATGAGATCGGCACTCGCGTTCCCGGTTGAAAAGACCATCTGATCGCGCAGGGTTCCGAGGGCTTTAGCGGGAGCCCAGGTGCGGCACTGCTCGGCGAGCGAGGCGATTTTTTCCGAAGCGGTCGTGCCTGTGGCGATGATCTCGCTCGTCTCGACCGAGGCGGGAGATGGGGCAGTTTGCGCCTGCGAGGGCCGGGCCTGCGGGGATGATTTGCCACGGCGATAGAGTTCGCGGAGAATCTCGCGGGCTTCGTCATCGATTTTCACATGACTTTGGCCCTCCCGCTGGAGTTGCTTAAGGTAGTCAATGACGGTGGGTTGGGCCATGCGGAAGCTCAGCACGGGTGGAGCCACTCCGCCAGCCCGGAGTGTGGAATGGGGAAAAGTCCTGAGAATTCGTAAGAATCCCCTTGACCGCGCTCTCGATTTCCCTATTTCTCCCGCCCCACAACAATTTTGTTTTATGGCTAGAGTTTGCAGTATCAGAGGTTCCAAGGTTCGTGTCGGTCGTAAAATCCACCGTTCTGGTCTCGCTAAGAAAAAAGGCGGCATCGGTCGTCACGTTACTAAGACGGTGAAGCGTAAGGTTTCTCCGAATCTTCAGAGCAAGCGTGTCTGGGTTCCTGAGCTCGGCAAGCATGTCAAAATCAAGGTGAGCGCGAAGGGTATTAAAACCATCAATAAGAATGGAGCCTACGCGACGCTGAAGAAGGCGGGCCTCATTTAGGCGCTTCAAAAAGTTTCTTAAAGGAGCAGATTCGGAAACGGATCTGCTTTTTTGTGCTGCGATTCTTAGCTGGCGATGCGCTCGATGCCGTAGCTATCAAAGGTAGGATCGAGGGAGAGAATTGGGATATTGCGGGCGATGGCTTCGGCCACGAGAAGGCGATCAGTCGGGTCCCCGTGGTGGCGTGGGAGGGATGAGGCGCGGCGCATCGTCGCCCAGTCGATGGGGAGGACGCCGAAGCCTTCCTCGAGGAGGAGTTCGGGAAAATCGGGGCGCTGGGCGGCGGCGAACTTCACGAGTCCGAGGGACTGCTTCTGGCTGAGTTCCCAGAGGCTGGCAAGAGAGACGAGCGAGCGGTGCTGAGACGACTCGATCCGCTTAGCAAGCGGATCGGGCAGGTCGGGGTCGTTTTGGAGAAAAAGAAGGAGCACCCGGGTGTCGAGGAGCTGTTCGATCATTTCCGTGGGCTATCCGGAGCGTCGGGCGGGTCGACCCGTGGTGGGGTCGGAGGGGCGATGGTCTTTTTCGTGGGGTGGTCGAACTCGGGTGAGATGAAAAAGTTTTCCGCGCTCAAGCCGCCGCGCAGGGGAGTTCCAATCGAGGGAAGGCGGATTTCGGCAACGACTCGTCCGTGCTTGGTGAGAGAGACGGGGTCGCCTGATTCGATGAGGGCAGAGACGAGGGCGGAGAGTTTGGATTTGGCCTCATAGAGTCCGACTTGCTTCATGAAATTCAAACTAGACTAGTCAGGTCTGAATTGGGAAGACTAAAAGTGAGCTTGAGTGATTTTTTTTCCAGATGGGTGAGGAAAGGCGTCGAAAAGGTTCTCCGCACTGGCATTTACCGGTCTGTGCTGGCTCGTGATATTCTGCGCGTAACTCTTAGCGGCGCCGAGTGATGGCGGTTCCGGCGGGGGGTGAGACTTGATGGTCGATGGCGGTCTTAGAGGCGGCGATGTTGAGCATTCTTTGCCTGGTGAACTCTTAGATAGGCTCCAGCTGTGAAGATTTTGAAGATTTCTCAAGAGACGCCTGCGAGCCTTGATTCTCGAGCGGGGTTGCTTTGAGGGGGAGACCTAGTGGGGGGGTGATGCGAGCTAGGAAGGTCCCTTTTATCCGAACTCGGTCGCTGATTGGCTCCGTTGCTTGCTAGAGATCACGACAATCTCGGTGGCACGAAAGCGATCGTTGGAGGCTTAGTTTCCTGAAAGAGGGTTACCGGAAAGCCGTTTTGGAGCAAGTCGGGGTCGATTTTTTTGGCAAAGTTTCGTAGAACACGTTCGTGGAGAATCCTTATGAAGCGCCGAAAAGCGAGGTTTCCGATGGGCGGAGAAGCATCGATCCGCAGGGGCCCAAAATTGCGCTATGGTTCTACTCGGCACCCCTTTTCGGGTTGGCGATTGCGGCGATGTTTTTTTTGAGGGCGATGGGTATTTTGAATGAAAACCCGGAGGTGAGGCCGGGGGATCTTGGGGTAGCGATGAGGTCGGTCATGCTTGCGATTATTCCTTTCTTCGGTGCGGGACTGATTGGGTATTTATGGGTTTTCGATAGCATTTTTCGTCATGAGGGTCTCGGGAAGGGGTATTTTTGGCGGGCAGTGACGCTATCGGCGTGTTATTGTTTTTTGGTCTTTCCCTTTGGCCTCATCGGCGGTGGGCTTCTCATCGTGGTTCTCCTAGTAAAGCGAGGGTCCTTTTTTCACCTGCGGTCAGCGGGTAAGGAGGTGGAGCGGGAGAGCTAGAAGAGCGACATTCTGAGGTTGCTTCCCGCGCGTGCGCCGCTAGCGTGCCGCCATGAGCGGATGCGGTGCTTCTGGCAGAAATTTCGGGCCTCGGATGAAGATGGATGCCTCTCTTCACCTAGATAAGAAGCCGGATTGGATTAAGGTGAGGCTGCCTAATAACCCGGTTTTCTGGGATACGAAGTCGATGATTCAGGATCTCAGTCTCGTGACGGTCTGCGAGGAGGCTCAGTGCCCGAACCGCTGGGAGTGCTGGGGGCAGGGGACGGCGACCTTTATGATCGCGGGCGAAAAGTGCACTCGGGCCTGCGGTTTCTGCGCGGTGAAAACGGCGAAGCCTGATGCGCTGGAGGAAGATGAGCCTCAGCGTGTTGCGGAAGCGACTAAGCGGATGAGTCTGAAGCATGTTGTGATAACGGCGGTCGCGCGCGATGATCTCGACGATGGCGGGGCGAAGCATTTTCAGGATACGATCCACGCGGTCCGCGAGACGAATCCGGGCATCATCATTGAGGTTCTTGTTCCCGATTTTAACGATAAGGACTGGGCGCTGGACCTCGTGATGAAAGCTCGCCCGCACATTTTTAACCATAATCTCGAGACGGTTGAGCGACTTACCCCGCTGGTGCGCAGTCGAGCGAAGTATGCGCGCTCCCTCGCGGTTCTTAAGAAGGCCAAGGAATTGGCAGGGGGAAAGGTGGCGACAAAATCGGGCATCATGCTTGGTCTCGGCGAGCGGCCCGAAGAGATTGAGCAGGCTATGGATGATCTTCGTGCTTCGGACGTCACCGTTCTCACCCTCGGTCAGTATCTTCGCCCTACGGTGGCGCACCTTCCGGTGGTCGACTACGTCACGCCGGAGAAGTTTGCCGAGTGGAAGGAGATCGCGCTCTCGAAAGGATTCCGTCATGTGGCATCTGGGCCCTTGGTGCGGAGTTCCTATCATGCTGCTGACTTCAAGCCAGAGGAAGATGTTCTTGATGCGATCGAGGCTGATTTGGCGGCGATGGCGTGACTAAAAACGGAAGAGGTTTGTCTGAGAAGAGGCTTTTTCGGGGGCGGGAACTGCCTTAAAACGTTTTTGTGTGAAGCGCGCAAATTCGCTGGAGATATGAGTAAAATAATTCCGAACCATCTGTGGGACCTGATTTACGAGAGGGAGGCAGCTCGTCATGCGAGAACTACGCAAGCGACCTTGGCGCTGGCGCGGCCGGATGGCATCTGCTTCCACCACTGCTTCCCTCTGTTCCCGCACGAGGGGGAGTATCGCGTTGAGAACGAGAAGTATCTTGTTAGGACGCTCAAGACGCTCTTTTGGCTGAAGGGTGGCTCGCGGGTGCATCTTCATGCTGAGCAGGATCTCGTGACTCATTTGGCGTCCGTATTTTCGCCTGCAGGAGTCCGCCATTTCGATGCTGATTTCATGGGCGAGAAGCTTTGCGGGGAGCAGCTTACCTTCACTCATCATGAGACACGGGATTCTCTGCCTGCTCCGGTCTCGGTGGGGGGCCAGCTCGGGCGGCACTTGGAGGGCTGCCGCATCGGCTTCGACCTTGGAGGCTCGGACCGTAAGACCGCTGCGGTGATCGATGGCGAGGTCGTCTTTTCAGAAGAGGTCCCTTGGGATCCTTATTTCCAGTCCGATCCTAATTATCATCTTGAAGGGATTCGCCATTCGCTGAAGCGGGCTGCTGAGCATCTTCCTCGGGTCGATGCCATCGGGGGATCGGCGGCTGGAAATATTCTTAGCAATGTGGTGCGCGTGTCTTCGCTTTTCCGTGGGGTGAGCAATGCCGAGCGCTATGAAGCGGAGGTCCGGCCGATGTTTCTCAAGCTGAAAGAGGAGTGGGGCGGAATTCCTTTTGAAGTGATTAACGATGGCGATGTCACCGCGCTTGCTGCGGCGATGAACTTTAAGATTAACTCGGTGCTTGGTATTGCGATGGGAACTTCGATGGCGGTGGGTTACTGCGATCCCCAAGGTCAGCTGACGCCGGGGATTAACGAGCTTGCCTTTGCCCCCATCGACGATCATCCAGAAGCGCCGATCGATGAGTGGTCGGGAGATTATGGCTGTGGCGTGCAGTATTTTTCTCAGCAGGCGGTGGCTCGCCACGCCCAGAATCTTGGGTTGGACTATGGGGTCATGCCATTCCCAGAACAGCTGATAGAGGTTCAGCGATTGGTGAAACTGGGCGATGAAAAGGCGGCCTCAATCTTTACCATGATCGGAAGCGATCTCGGTCATTCGATCAGGCACTACTCGCGCTTCTATGAAATCGAGAATCTCCTCATTCTCGGCCGCGTCACCTCGGGGGAAGGGGGGCAGCTGATCCTCGAAACTGCAGAGAAAACATTGGCAGAGTTCTATCCTGATTTAAGCGAGAAGATCTCCTTCGTTACTCCCGATGAGACGATGAAGCGTCACGGGCAGGCGATCGCTGCGGCATCGCTCCCGGCACGATAAGCCTAAGAAAGGATCTCGCGGATGTGCGGGGTGTAGAGTTCCGGCTCGAGAAGAAATGAGTCGTGACCCTTCATCGAGTGGACTGTGATGTGGATCGTGGAAACCTCCGCAGCCTCAAGGTGCTCGACGGTCTCGGCTTGTTCCTCGGGGTAAAAGCAGAAGTCTGAGTCGATGGAGAAGACGAGGAAGCGGTGCCCGGCTTTTCGACAACGGGAGAAGAGTTCGCGTGGGGTGTCAGCGCTGCCTTCGGTGACGGCGTCGTAGCGTGACCACATATCGATGATGCGGAGATAAGTATTGGCATCGAAGCGGTCGGTGAATTTTTTACCTTGGTGGAGCATGTAGCTTTGAAAGGTGTCACGGACTTGAAACCACGAGAGCATCTCCTCTTCTTCGACGAGCTTTTGGCGGGCGCGCTGCTCGAAGGTGTTGAGGTGGACGAAGGTTTTATGGGAGATCATGCGTGCGAGGGCGAGGCCGATGCGGGGGTTCCCGGTCTCGTAATAATCGCCGCCGTTAAAAAAGGGATCGTTTTCGATCGCGAGGATTTGTTCGAAAAGAATGAGGCGATTAAGGACGGTGGTTTTGAAGCCAGAGGCGATCGGGATGACGTTCTGAGTGCGCTCCGGATGGCGCGTGGCGAAGGTCAGGGTAAGGAGTCCGCCGACTGAGGGTCCCATCACGGTGTGAAGCTTTTCGATGCCGAAGTGATCGAGGAGGGGGACATTGGCATCAACTAAGTCTGAGGCATTCAAGTGGGGGAAGGAGGAGCCGTAGGGCGTTCCGGTTTCTGGATTGATCGAGGCAGGCCCGGTCGATCCGTAGCAGCCTCCGAGGTAGTTGCTGCAGATGACGAAGTAGCGATCGGTATCGATGGCTTTGCCCGGCCCCATCATTCTATTCCACCATCCTTCGTGAAGTTCCTCGGTCCAGAGCTCGCAGCCTTTCGGCGGCTCGGGATGGGTGCCGCAGGCATGGTGGGTTCCCGAGAGGGCGTGGAAGAGGAGGATGGCGTTCGATTTTTCTTCATTAAGCGTGCCCCAAGTGGCGTAGGCGAGCTGTGCGCCTGGGAGCTTATCACCGGAGTTCAGGGAAAGGTCGCCGAGAGAGAGGAAGGAGGTCGTCGTCACGGAGGGGAATGAAACTCTAAATTCAGAAATTTAAAACTCTAAACAAGCTTGAAGCGGGTTTGGGAGAAAGAGAGCGAGTTTGAGATTTCATATCTCGGGATTTAGGATTTGCTCTCGGTATGATCGCTTTCAAGGAATGGGATGTCATTTGTGAAGCTCTGGAGTCAGGGTGCCAGAAGTTAATTTTGCGAAAGGGCGGCATCCATGAGGGTCGCGAGGGCTTCTCATTCGCGCACGAGGAATTTGTCCTTTTCCCGACTCGTTTTCATGCACAGGGCGAATTCGTGACGGTTCTTGGAGTGACGGCGAAGCCTGAGTGGAAGCTGGGTGAGGAGGTTGTTATCACGGCCAAGGTCAAGGTGACGAGGGCAGTGACGCTGACTGATTGGGAGGAGGTCGCGAAGCTCAGCGACCAACATATCTGGAAGGAAGAAGTGATTCGCGAGCGATTCTTCTGGGAGGGGAAGGGGATGGCTTCTGGTAGTATTCATGTCGCCTTTGTGGAAGTCGAAAAACTTTCTGAGCCGATCAAATTCGCCTATGCCAAAAAACACGGCGGCTGCCGAAGCTGGGTCGAACTCGGAGAGTAGGAACTCTTTTTTGGGCTATTGGCCCCAAGAAAAAGCAGCGGCCTTTTTCAGGACGCTGCTTTTTTAGAAGTGGAGGATCGAGAGCGCTTTACTTGGTGAATAGGGGCTTCATGTGGCGATCAAGAAGATTGCCAGTGACGCACTTGGAGATGACGGCGTCGTTTGCTTTCAGCGCGTCGAGGTAGCGCTCGCCCATTTGGGCGGCGATCTTGAAGCCGACGTGGAGGAGCTGGCGGACATTGGGATTGTAGCCGGGGTTACTCTGGTCGTGGGTCAGGGCGCTGACGTATTGCTCGGAGGTCCATCCATTTACTTCTTCTGCGGAGGGAAGCTTCGAGTGATCGATGTCGATAACGGTGGCGTAGGGCTCGCAGAGAGCTTCTTTTTTCGCGAGCGCCTTGGCGTAGATTTCTTTAGCGAGGTCGAGCGCATCTCCGCCAGCGGTGGCGAGCCCGATGACTTCCTCGAGCCAGTTTGTGCCTGCGGTCTTGATGTGGAGGCCGGCGCCGGTGCGGGCGATGGCCTTCTTGATGGGCTCGTAGATCGAGAACTTGTCTGACCCTGAGTGGACGGAAAGTTTGAGGGTCTCTGGGAGGCCGTATTCCTTAATGGCATGGGCGAGAACGGCGAGGTCGTCATTGAACTCCTGCTCGAACTGGGCGACGTCGCCCACGTAGTCGACTCCCTTATTAAAGCGGCCGGTGAACTTAGGGGCGATGGTCTGGATGGGGATGCCTTGATCGGCGATGGCGGCGAGGATGATGAGCATCTCGGCGGGGACTTGGGGGGCGTCGGTTTCGTCCATCGAAACTTCGGTGACGAAGTCATCAGTGCCACCCTTGGCTTTGAGGATGTGATTGTAGATCGCCTTCGCTTTCTGGGTTGCTTTGAGGAATTGGTTGGCCGTTTTCTCGACGAGTTCTTTTGAGATTTCGAGTGGCTGGTCGATGCCTTCAACTTTTACTGAGCCGATAAGCTCTGGATGGTTGGCGATGAATTTTTCGACGTCGGCCGGGTCGGCGGCTTCTCCGATGTCGTCAGCGACATCGAGGGTGAAAAAATTGCACGGGGCGACGAATCGGTCGACGGTGGAGAGGTTGATGTGGTCGGCATCGAGGAGGTATTCGCCTTGCCAGCCGAGATCGGCGACGGCTTTGTCAGCAGCGTCACGGGTTGATTGGGGTTCGGAGCCGATGATCTCGTGCTCGCGATTGGATTTGTTCCAAGTCGGACATATGTCGACGCCGAGTTCTTTGGCGGCGATGAAGGCTTGGAGCTGGGCATGTGCGCCTTGGGCGAAGCGATCGCCGACGCCGAAGGTAAATTTAGGACAGGTTTTCATAAATGTCGGATTCGAATAGAGTGCGAAGCCGGGTTTAGTCCGAATTGTCAGACAGGTCAATGAAAGCGATGACCGATCCTTTCAGGGGAAATAACGAAAGGATGGGTAGCTCTAGCTTGCGGTATGGGAGATTAGGCGATGAAGCTGAGATCAGGCTCCGAGGCAAAGTTTGCCAGGTTCGGCAGCACGGCGGACATGTCGGTAGGGGTGACGCCAAACCAGGTTGCCATTTCCCCGAAGAATTGATCGGTGGAAGTGGTCGGGAGGATACGCCCGCCGAGGCCGATGTCATCAAGACCGCCGCTTTCTTTCAGCGAAAGATCGGGGAAGGTTCCGTAGACCTTACCGGAGTCAATCGGCGCGCCCCAGACCATTTGATTGCCTCCCCACGCGTGGTCAGTTCCTCGTCCATTTGATCGCAGAGTGCGGCCGAAGTCTGAGGCGGTGTAGGAGATGACATCATTGGCGACGCCGAGCGCTTCGAGAGCTTGCTGGTAGGCTCCGATGGCTTTTGAAAGCTCAGCAAGCATGGCTGCGTGGGTGTTAAGGAGTTCGCCGTGATGGTCCCAGCCCCCGCGCTGGATGAAGATGGTATTTCGCCGTAGCCCGAGAGCTTGGCGGGCCTTGATCGTCTTAGCGGCCGAGAAGAGCTGTCTTCCTACGCTGCTGCTGTTAAGGGTGTTTTTTACTGCGGTGGGGACGGAGGAGGAATCGATGTTATCGTAGACGGCCTTGAAGGCTTTCTGCGCATCGAAGGACGATTGCATGTGTTTTGCGAAGGAGTCTTGAATGAGATTATTGTAAGTGGCGCTGATGAGACTATCGATGCCCTGATTCTTACGTCCGGTGGTGCTCGTGAGGCTTGCGCTATTACCGGTAGGTAGGAGTGCGCCATCCTTGGTGATGGCAAGTTGAAGAGTTTCTTTTCCAATCTGAAAAACGTTATTACCAGATAGGGAAATTGACATCGAAGTTGCTCCAGTATTGTAGTCAGAGTGGATGAGATCCGCCATGCGTCCAGCCCAGCCGGAGAGTTCGGGGATTCCCTGCGGGAGAGAGGTCTGCCATTGATTGATCTGGTCGATGTGGGAGAAAAGCGACTTCGGAGCAGGGATGGAGCTTGCGGGGTTGTTATACTCCGAAACTGTGAGTGGATGGATCAGGGTGCCGATATTCGCAACAAAGGAGAGGCGGCGACCACTGCTTGCGAAGGCCCCGGTGCCATTAAACATATCGGCAAGCTCGGGACAGGAGGGGTGGATTCCGTAGAGGTTTGAATCGCCGCCTGCAGTCTGATTGAGATTGATGAGAGCATTGGCACCGCCGGAGTTATGGCCAATTGCCATGTCAGTCCGGGAGGCAGCGTAATCGTTGTAAGCGGAGTCGCGGCGGATGAGGAGATTGAAGGTATCCGATCCTCCAGCAAGAAGGATGCAGACGAGCGTCTTGCAATCGTTCCCGGGATTCAGTCCGGAGGCTGCTGCTTGATTAGCGAGCTTCAGATTAAGGATAGACGAGAGGGTGGAGACACAACCTATGGAAGCGCACGAGGTCTCTCCGAGAAACTGGCGGCGCGATTTTTTCGAGGACATCTTTTTTAAGGTGGGGGGCTGGGGAGAGGGCGGCTTCAAGCTGGGGGGATCTATTTGAGACAGGTTCCCTCGGGCGAGATGAGGACGAGGAAGGCAGCGAGACGAGCTCGCTCGGCGAGGGAGGACTCGGTGGCGAGAATGTCACTAATGGTCGCGCGGGATTCCGCTCCGAGGGTTCCGGCGCAGTAGAGAATGGAGAGGTGATCAAGGAGGTCTGGGATGTTGTTCGCTAGGGCAACGAGTTCGGTCCAGTCGGGCGGAAAAGTTTTATTGTCCCACCACTGCTGACCATTTGGATGTTGGAGCCCCTCTTGACAAATTTTCCAGAGGTAATTGGCGAAGGATATGGAGGAGTAGGAATTGACGATACCAAGGGCGGGGGAGTCGAGTTGCTTGGCGGCGAGATCGCCGAAGAGGCGGTAGTCCGGGCGATAAAAATTAAAGACAGAGGGGGAGTGCATCGGCTCTTGGAGCGAATGATCTCTGTAGTAACCCCAATCCCACCACATGACATCGCTATGGCGGTCCAGCTTGAGAATACGGGCAAGGTGAACGGTGCGGAGGGTCGGTTCCCGGAAATGTCCGAAGTGAGACGTTTTTAAATGGTTCAGGGGATTGCGCGCTTCTTGGTCGAGTAGGATAGCTTTCACCACTGCTTCGAGATTGCCGGTGACGCCGGAGCCGTCATTGCTAAAAACGGAGGCGACGCGGGCGACATAAGGGGGGCTCGGATTTGAGGTAACTAGGAATTGGATCAGCTGGCGGGAAACAAAGGGTGCGGTGTTGGGGTGCTTGACCAGTTGAGAGACGAGGTCTTTAACATCTTGAAGGGCGTTGCCATCGGTGCCGGAGCGAGCTGGGATGGTATGATAGATGCGATTGCCACTAGCATCGATCCCCATGGGAATATTTTTTGAGGAAAAGTCGTGGTGGGATGCGAAGGCCTTCATTGGGGTGGTCATCCACTGGTTTGGCGAGTCACCATCGTCCCGCCATCCGCCGCCGAAGAAGTTAGCTGCGTAGTTCATGCCGGTGAAGACTTTGGCAAGGGCGGTGATATCGAGATTATCGTAGGTCGGAATAGGCTCCCCGGAGGCGTCGAGCTTACGAGTTCCATCTGAATGTAGCTCCCAAAGTCCGATGGTGAAAAGCTGCATGATTTCGCGAGCGTAGTTCTCGTCTGGGTAGCGCCCAATCGAGGGGTCAGCTTTTTCATTTGCGATGTGGCTGAGATAAGTCCCCATGTAGGGACTAAGGGAGACTTGGAGTAAGAGGTCCTCGTAGTTTCCGAAGGCGCCATTGAGCATGAAATCGTAATAATGCGCAGCAGAACGGGGCTGGTTTGGCAGTCCGGCACCACTTCGCGACGCTACGATGATTTGGGAGAGTGCAAAGGCGACGCGCTGTCGGAGTTGGTCCTGGCCTCGAAGAGCAGAGCGGAGCCACGCCGTCATGTAGTTTGTCCCGGCGACGTATGGGGTAGCGCCGGTGGCGTTGATGTTGTATCCGGAGAGGGTAGAGGATGGTTGACCGTTGGCTAAGTCAGTCTTGATATCTTCGATGTAGGGCTGGGTCAGTGTCGGGGGGATCGCGATCTGTTCGTCGAGCCATGCTTCTGCTCCGATGGATGCAACGTAATCGACCTGCGCCATGTTGCTGGGGCCAAAGGTGGTCTGGAGAAGTAGGCGAGCTGATTGAGCGCGGGTGAGGGACTCTCCGATTTGGGGGATGCGGTAAATTTCATTGAAAGCGGCAAGGTCGCCCGTGACCGAGGTGTCGAGGCTGCCGTTGCCATCGGTGTCGTATGATCTGCCTTGATAGGCCGAATCAGAATCTCCGGGCGCATTTGAGAAACCAAAGAGAGGTTCGAGCCAGTCGGGAACACCGTCGTTGTCGAGATCGCTGGCGGAGTTTTTCAGACGAAAGAACTGTGCTTGGTTACTCATGGGAACGGTGAGGTTCCAATTAGAATTAGCGGAGGATGGGGTGCCAGATTGATTTGTCCATGGGGCGGTATCTCCTAGGTCGGGAGAGGTTTCGAGAACACCGGGTCTGCCAGAGAGGGCGGTCCAAGAAATCATGAGATTACCCGGGCTTTGCGGTGAGACTTGAAAGGCCATTTTGCTGGTGGGGTCAAATGGATCGGTTCCGAATCGGGATTCTTGCAGGTTGCTCATGCCATCGCCGTCTGAGTCAGCGAGCGGAGAAATTCCGTCAGCTGAATAGAGAGCCTCCCAGAGATCGGGAAGGCCATTTCCATCTTGATCTTGACCGGCAGGATCCTGCGTAATGCCGTGGGGGGTGAGAGCAGAGGGTGCCCCTGGGGGTTCGGAAGATCCGATGAAGTAGGAGTAGGTGGCATTAGCGGGGACAAGGACGGAGCCGTCTGCGCTCAGCGCCATGTAAAGAATGAGGTCTGAGGAGCCGATGGTGAAGTTATGAACTTGGCCGGAGAGCACATTCTCACCCACTTGGAGGGCTGAGGTAGGGATGGATAAGACCGTGGGGTTGAAGGTGCCACCATTGTCGGTAGAGGCTCCGTGACCTTCTGCCGATCCTTGGTTGTGAGGGCGAAAGGCCCCAAAGCCACCCATCGACCCTCGGCTTATTTCTGAGCCGTTGAGGAAGGCGATGTAGCCGTCATCATAGTCGACCGTTAGCTGAAGATTAGAGATGCTTGAGAGTTGGGATGCGCTGAGGGTGAAGGATGTCCGCATGTAGACCGACCACTGATTGTTCTGCATCGAGGTGAGATTCGTGCCCAGAGCGTAGGGATTACTAGAGCTTGTCTCGTAGCCGATTGGCCCCGTTCCGGATGACCAAGTGGAATCATTATAGCTTGCGCTCCCCCAGAATACATCAGCTTGTGTGGTGTGAATGACTGGGAATAAGAGGCTTAAAATGATTAGCGCGAGGGGGTGGTTCGACGATAGGCTGGGCAAATTTCTGTTCATTATACGAGAGACAATTGGTCCTAGTGGCTAGGACTGAGAGCCTTTGTGGGGGTTGGGAACGGGGGAAGCAGCAATCGGAAGAAATTCGACGCTGTTAGACCTTAGCAATATTAATGAACTAGAAGAAGCAAGAAAGGATTAAGTTATCAACATTAACCGCGATCTTTTGTAGCATATAGTCATTAAGTCAGTCATTCACCGTTATCACAGCCTTGATCGCGCCGGTCGCGGGATCAGTGAACTTGTCGAACTCCTCAGGGACCTCTGAGATGTCGAGGCGGTGAGTAATCCAGTTCTGGAGATTAATTTTTCCATCTTTAATGATCTCGATGATTTCAGGAAAATCGGCGGGAAGGGCATTGCGCGAGGCCATGACAGTGAGTTCACGGCGATGGAAGTGAGGGGCTTGGGGAAAGGAGATATCCTGTGCGGTGATGCCGACGTAGACGACCCGACCGCCAACGGCAGCATATTGAAAACACTGGACCATGGAGCCGGCGTGACCGGTGGCATCGATGATGACGTCGCAGAAAGCTCCTTCGGTGATTTTTTCAATCTGATCGAGATGAGATCCGTCAGCTTGGGGCTGAATGGCATGCTCGATGCCGAGCTTTTCCTGACAGAAATCGAGGCGGTTCTGGGCGAAGTCGACGACGATGACCTTAAGGTCCATGAGCTTGAGAAACTCGAGAGCGGCGAGTCCGATCGGGCCTGCGCCGATGACCATAGCGGTCTCGCCGGGCTGGGGGTTTCCACGTTTCACGGCGTGGTAGCCGATGGCGAGAGTTTCTACGAGAGCGAGTTCGTCGTAGGAGAGTTCATTACCAGGGTGAAGTTTATGGGCCGGGACGGTCCAGGTGGACTTGCGCAAGCCACCGCTCTGGTGGACGCCGACGACGGAGACGTTTGAGCAAGCATTCGTGTGACCTTTTCGTGATGGAATGGACGTGGGGTCATTAAGGTAGGGCTCGAGGGAGCATTTATCGCCGACTTTGACATTAGTGACGCCGTCGCCCACGGCGACGACCTCGAGACCTAGCTCGTGGCCGGGTGTGCGCGGATATGCGAAGAAGGGGAACTTGCCAAGGTAGCAGGAGAGGTCGGTGCCGCAAATACCCATTCGATGAGTCCGAACGAGCGCTTCGCCGGGTTTTGGGGAGGGAAGGTCAGGAAGATCTACCGCTTCAATTTTTTTAATACCGGTGAATTCGATCGCGTAAGACATGAGAGGGAAGGTCAGGGCTTAGGGTAGGATGTAAATCAGTTATTCTCGGGAAGTCCCTCGGGATGTCCTAGGTTTTTGACAGGCTCGAAGATCTCGAGAACTTGGGTGAGAAGGTCTTGATCGATCGGTTCGGCGAGCCACTTGGCCCATTTTTCGACATTTTTAGGATTGGCCGAGCCCGCTACGGTAGAGGCGATGTAGTCGTGCGAGCAGGAATATTGGAGGGCGAGTTGGGCGATATCGACGCCGTTATCGTCGCACAGTTTTGCGGCGGCGCGAGCAGCAGCTTTGACTTCTTCTGGCTCTTTAAGCCATGCGGGAAGCTCGGCATTTGTGAGGAGGCGGGCTGAGAATGGACCGGCATTGATCGCTCCGAGCCCTTTCGCTTTCAGGCGGGGGACAAGGTTATCAGCAAAGGTGGTATTCTGGAGGGTGAATTGGTTGTAGGAAAGGACGCAGTCGATGTCGTCTTCGACGTGATCGAGAACTTTGTTGAAGCAAGCCATGGGGTAGCACGAGAAGCCGACGGCGCGGACTTTTCCTTCTTGCTTGGCCTTTACCAAAGCGGGAATTGTTTCCTCCCAAATTTGATCAAGCTTAACGAATTCGACATCGTGGAGAAGGATAAGATCGAGGTAGTCGGTGCCCATCCGGTGCATTGAGATCTCAAGCGATTCGTCGACCCGCTTCGCGGAAAAATCGAAGTGGCGATCAGTGTAGCGTCCCATTTTTGTCCCGAGCAGGTAGCTTGAGCGGTCGATCCCCTTAAGGGCGCGGCCTAGCATCACTTCCGACATCCCCCGGCCATAGTAGGGCGAGGTGTCGATGAAATTCATCCCGAGATCGAGCGCGGTGTGAACGGCGGCGAAAGCCTCGTTCAGGTCGATGGCGCGGAACTCAGCACCGAGTGAAGAGGCTCCGAAGGAGAGGATAGGGAGGTTAAGGCCGGTGTTTCCGAGAGGGCGTGTTTCCATAGAGTGATGACGGAGAATTCAGTTTTCAGATTTGACTCACTGATTTTGAAAGGGAAGAACAATTTAGGAAAATCAGCGGTCTTTTCTTCCGCCTTGCGAGCATTTCTTGGCAAAGCTTATGATCTTCTGAGGTATTTTAAGGGGTGGTTGCAAATGACAGGGTGCAATTTTAGAAATTTTTGGTTATGGAGAGATGTGGGTCGATGCGGTCCCCGCGCTTCTTATCGGCGGGCAGAATTGGTATCGTGATGTCTGCAAGATCAAGAAAGTGATATTGTGACTCCCGAAGCCGCCGTCCAGCAACTCGCCGCCACCCTTCTCTCCCGTGAGGTGAGTCTGGAGATTCTCGCTACTCTGCAGGAGCCCCTGACGGCTGCTGTCTTGAAGCAGCTCGAGCCGAGGTGCGCCGAGCTCTTAGAAAAGGAATGGGCGAAGGAAGATTTCGATGACGCTGCGGTAGAATACTGCCGTCTTTTCGTTCTCAATCCTGCCGTTCCTGCCCGGGCCGCAGCCTACTTTCAGGAGAATGAGTCCGAGATCGCAGGCCGCATCAAGTTCATGCTCGATAATGGCTTTCTCGAACTTCCGGAGGGTTTTCAGACTCTCTCACCTGACCACATTGCCATCCTTCTTCTTGTGCAAACCACTCTGGGAGGGGAAGACGCGATCGAGTTCAAGAAGGATAATCTTTCGTGGCTCCCCGAGTTTTCAGGGAAGCTTGCAAGCGAGAGCCGCCATCCGTTCTACCAGCTGGCGGCTAGATTGCTCTTGATGGGCTGAGGGTTGAGGCGGCCGGTCCGAGGGGGCGCAGGAGAGAGTTCTGCGCCGTGAAATCCGGTATTTTAGGCGACGGATATGACCTTGGTCTGAGCCCATTCATCGCCAAGACGAAGGCCCGCTTGTGGGGTGTCCTTCCGGGTGATGAGAATGATGCCCTCGACAATCGCGCCTGCCAACGGCAAGGCGAGGAGGGCGTTTCGGAAGGCCCCGGTTTTCCAATCGCCACTGAGGGACGAGCCGTCTGCTTTGACCACCTTTGTTTTCATGACCATCTTCCCGACGCTTTGGCCATTAAGGAAGGGGAGGCTATCGCGGATAAGCCAGAGAATGGCACTCGTGCCGATACTGAGGATGGCGGAACCGGTGACTTGTCCTAGGACAGAGGTGACGGCGGAGATGACGAAACCGTCAATAAGGGCTCCAAGGAATCGTTTCATGAGGTCAGCTTCTACTCCGCCGGGAGTTTTCTCGGCGGGGGGAGTTTCACTAAGTGGTGGAGGGGTGTTATTTTCTTTATTCATTGGGAAAGCATTTTAGCAGATTGAAGGCTGTTAGAGGACTTTTTTTTCTAAGCGAGGGCTTCTGTAATCGCTTTGATTTCTTGGGCGGCGCAGGCGTCGGCGTCGGGCTTGGGGAAGACTTCGGCGGAGAGGTAGCCGGTGTAGCCGACTTGTCTGAGGGCGGCGATGATGGGGGCGGGATCGGTGTGGCCCATGCCCATGGCGCTTCTGTTAGAGTCGGCGAAGTGGACGTGGCCGGTGTGCTTTCCGGCATTAATGATTGCTTGGGCGATGTCCGACTCCTCGATGTTCATGTGGAAGAGGTCGGCGAGGAGGACGACGTTATCGAGGTCATTTTTCTCGAGGTATTCTGCGCCCTCGGCGAGGTGGTTGATGAGGTTTGTCTCGTAGCGATTGAGCGGCTCGTAGATGAATGGAACGGCGTGCTTGGCGGCGGCGGCACCGGCTACTTTCAGGGCATCGGCGAGCCAGCTAAGGGCTTGCTCGCGGGAGACCTCGCCGCCCCATTTCCCCTGCATGGAGCCGAGGATGGCGGGAGCGCCGAGCTGGCCTCCGAAGTCGATCATCTTGACGATGAACTCGAGTGCGGCCTCGCGCTTGGCAGGATCGGGATCGGTGAGGGAGAGGCCGTGTTTGACCATTCCGGCTCCGGTGCCGACGGCGGCGATGCCGAGATCGTGCTCGGAGGCGAGGGCTTTTACTTCGTCAACGGTGATGAAGTCGGGCGCGGGGAAGAAGAGTTCGACCGAGTGGTAGCCGTGTTTTTTCGCGGCGGCAAATCCTTCAGCAAGCGGCTGTTGGAAGACGAAAGGGCCAGCGGCTGCTTCGGGGACTTGGGAGAGGGTGATGGCGGATTTCATGAGAGTAGCAGAGGTTCTTAGGCTCGGTGAATTTCGATTGATGATACAGGGAAAGGGTTCAGAGGCTGAAAAACTCTGCTAGACGGATTCGAGAATGAGGTTGCCATAAGCGGTGGGGTCGCCGGTGCGGATGAGGCCGATGGCATGGGGGACCATTTTCTTAAACTCGTCGTGGTCGAGGCGGGTGATCTTGAGGTCGGAGTGGTTTGTTTTGAAAGCGTCGAACTTCGAGTGGTAGGTGTCGATGACTTCTTGTGGGTTGGTATCGAGGAACTGCTCGGCCTGCCAGATGTGGCCTACTTTGAAGCTCGGAGCGAGGAGGTCGAGGAGGTCGGTAATCTTTGGGATGCCGCGGGTGAGGGCGATGTCGACCACTTCGATTTCCTTCCAATAGGGGAAGGCCCAGTCCGCGATGACGAGGGTGTTGGTGTGGCGGACGCGTGAGAGGAGATTATTGATCTGCGGATTGAGGATTCCTTCCTGAAGCATGGCGGGTGAAATTTGTCAGACGGCTTTGAGATTGGAAGGGAAAAGCGCCTTAAGAACTTCTGCATGCACCTCGTCTGGCGAGGCCGAGGCATCGATCCGCTGAACGAAGGGGTCATTGATACTTGAGAAAATGGCGTGGCATTTCTCGAGGGATTCGCGCTGCTCGAACTCATTCGCGGCGCCATCGCGGATGCCGATTCTGTCAAGGGCGACTTCGATGGGAACTTCGAGGATGATGACGTGATCGGGAACGGGAGCGAACTTCTCGTTACTCGCGCGGATCTCGAGTGGATCGAAGCCTCGGACGCCTTGGTAGGCCATGGTTGAGAAATAGTAGCGGTCGAGAATGACGACGGCTCCTCGGGCAAGTGCAGGCTTGATGAGAGTCTCGACGTGGTGACGGCGGTCGCGATGAAAAAGATCGAGCTCTTCCTGAGGCGAGAGTCTCCCGCTGTCGGCCGAGTTTCTGAGGCGAGTTCCGTGGGGGCCATCGGTGGGCTCTTTAGAGGTGATGACTTCGTGGCCTTTTGCGCGCAGCGCGTCGGCGAGGAGCTGGACCTGGGTGGATTTACCCGTGCCATCAATCCCTTCGAAGACGATAAACATAAAGCTGTTAGAAAAAGAGGTGGCACACCCAGCAGGACTTGAACCTGCAACCTACGCATTAGAAGTGCGTTGCTCTATCCAGTTGAGCTATGGGTGCTGCTGTAGGGAGGTGTTGTAATTTCTCAGGCGGGAATGGCAAGGATTTGCAGCTCCTGAGTTCTAAAATGGGGGAATTTTTTTCAGGTAGCGGGAAGGTGAGAGGATGTTCGGTTTTTGGGGAGAGAAAGGAGTCTGGGGTGATCGAGCCTCAAGCTTGTCTGCAGAACTGATGGAGGGTTTCTGCTTCTTTACGGGGGAGCTTTTTTAGAACTTCGGCGAGGGGGGGTAGGGTGACGTTTTCGAGGGCAATTTGTTCGAGGTCGGGCGGGAATTGGTCGCCGGGCAGAGTGGCTTTGGAGAGATGAAAACAGGCCCAAGCCTGCCAACGCCGCTGCTCCGCCTGCGGTCCCGAGATGCGGGTGGCGAGGTGCTGGAAGTGGCGGACCGGGTTACCGATGAAGCGATCTTTGCTATTTTCGAGAAACCATTTCAAAGCGGCGTATGGGAAGGGGCCGCCAGAGAAGACGGCCTTATTCAGCTGAAGAATCGCTTGGGCGGGCTTGCCTTGGAGCGAGAGCGATTGCGCGAATTCGAGGCAGGCTTGATGAAAGGCAGGGCCGCATTCTACGCGATGCTGCCTGGTGTGGGAGGGGGTGAGGTCGGCGGGGGCGTCCGGGAGGTGGGGGTTTTTAGCCACGGGGATGAAATTTTTGATGGACTGACTTGAGGCGCTTTTGATCGACGTGGGTGTAGATCTGGGTGGTGGAGATATCGGCATGGCCGAGGAGTTCCTGAATGACCCTGAGATCGGCGCCATTTTCTAAGAGATGGGTGGCAAAGGAGTGGCGGATGAGGTGGGGGTAGATGTTTTGATCGATCCCGGCTTGTTGGGCGCGTTCTTTGACGATTTGGCGGACGCGCTCGGGCGACAGGGGGCCGCCGCGGACGGAGAGGAAGATGTGGGAGGAGGTTTTTTTACTCACGAGGGCGGGGCGCTCGCCGGAGAGGTAATTGGTGAGGGCGTCGAGGGCACGGCCGCCGACGGGGACGAGGCGGGTTTTGTTTCCTTTTCCGGTGACGCGGAGGAAGTGGTCATCGAGGTCAAGGGTTTCGAGGCGGGCCTTGCAGATCTCGGAGAGGCGGAGGCCGGAGGCGTAAAAGAGCTCCATGATAGCGAGATCTCGGCGGCCGAGGCGCTTGTCGGGATTGATGGAGGAGAGGAGCTGGGTGATGGCCTCCGCGCCTAGGGTTTCGGGGAGTTTCGCTGCTGCTTTGGGGGCGAGAAGCGGCTCGGCGGAGTCGATCTCGATGATGTTTTTCTTCACGAGGAAGCGGAAAAAGATCTTGAGGTGGACGAGGGCGATCCGGAGGGAGGAGGCTTCGAGTCCGGACTTGCGGAGGTGCGAGAGGAAGTCGGCGAGTTCATCGGTGCCGAGGTCGCGCCATTCCTTATGGTCATTTTTTTTCGCCCACGGTGGAATTTTATCGAGCGTCTGGCGGACCGAGAGCTGATAGGCCGCCGAGAGGCCACGCTCGGTAGCGAGGTAGAGGAGGAAGCTATCGATTTGCAGATCGCTATCTCCACTGTGTTTCGGTTGTGTTTCCACAGGGAGAACTTAGCAGTTGGCTCCGCTTTTCACCACGGAGAAAAGGAGGTGATCAGGCCGTGTGGAAAAATTGACAGCTCAGTCGACTCAAGGATGATTGCCTGACTGGGCATCATTCTCCGCATCAAAGGCCGCAGCGAGTTCTTCTTTGGTTAGAATCTCAGTGCCTGCAATGTGGTGGCCGATAAGCGATCTTATCTTGGCCGAAGGAGAATCAGACAATAAGGCAAGCATCGTCTTCCCCACCTCTGAGAAGGTGTTCCCGTTTAGGAAAAGGAATGGAGCTACCTTATGAAGTTTCCGAAGGGTTTCTGCCACTTCGGGCATGTTCATTTCGGGGCGTAAGCTGGCGTCCTCGAAAATCTTTCGGGCAGGTGTGTAACCGTCGGAAGTTGTTCCGTGCTGATGCCCGGATTTTTGACACAGATCTTTGTTGGTAGAGATGATGAAATCCCAATTAAAGGCTTTGAGAGGATTGCTCATTGGCCAGAATTGGCGTCGCGTGCGCCGATTTTTTTACCAATAAGCCGCAGGGTCTCATCGACATACCCCCGACCGTTGCTTCCTCGCAGAAATGCCTCAAGTTCGGCTTCCTCGCGAAGGCCATCCACTCCCTTGCTTTTCAGGACTCCCTTGCCGTGGACCGCGTAGACGGGTTCGGCTGCGTAGCGCTCCGTCTCTGGTCCAATTAGATGGACTAGAAGAAGGGAAATTTGGCCTTCCCTTTTCCGATTCAAAAATAGTTTTTGAATCATGGGGTTCTTGAGCTTTTCACTCACTAGTGAAGCCGCGAATTCTTCTGGAGCGGGGAGAGTCTTCATAAGATTACTTAGCCAATTTAGGCCCTGGTCGCAAGGGGTTTCGCCCTCGGTAGCAGGTCTGGCGGACCGAGAGCTGATAGGCTGCCGAGAGGCCACGCTCGGTGGCGAGGTAGAGGAGGAAGCTATCGATTTGCTGATCGCTATCTCCACTGTGCTTCGGTTGTGTTTCCACGGGGAGAACCTAGCAGTTCGATCTGGATTCATCACGGAGAAATGGAAAGCAGCATTCTACCTGCCGCCTGCAAGATTGGCAGAGGAAAGGCCGTGGGGTAGGACTGCGCTGCTTTTTGTTATTAGGATTTTTCCAGTGTTCTCGCTCTCCGGTGAAGGCATTCGGGGTTCGGATTATCGCACCGTGGATGAACAGGAGGGAGACAGGTTTTAAAAAGCAATGGTGAGGTCGATGATTCTATTTTTAAGAGAATCAAAACCTACGGGTGACAAATGAACGGACGGGACTCTGAGCCGATTGTTCAGACGTTTACGGAATGTGGCTATAAGCCTATCCCGACCGAGCACGCTGCGGATGCCATCTTGATCGATACCTTCAGGGGTGAAAGAACCCTCGCAGGTGGCCTTAAAATGGGGTAATTTACCTCCATGAACTTTCATGATCGAATCACCATTGAACCTGATAAGCGCAGCGGACAGCCTTGCATCCGTGGAATGCGGATCACGGTGAAGGATATACTGGAATATCTTGGAGGAGGGATGACTCAGCAGGAAATTATGGAGGATTTTCCTGAGTTGGAGCCGGAAGACTTTACGGCCTGCTTTGCCTTCGCGGCCCATCGGGAAAGTCATCTTGAGCTTGCCGTTGCTTCATGAGGCTCCTTTTAGATCAGAATTTGTCCCGTCGCTTGGTTCGCCTGTTGGCGCATGAATATCCGGGCGTGGCTCACGTTTTGCTGATTGGGATGGCTCAGGAAGAAGATACCAATATTTGGAATGATGCGGCGGCGAATGACTACGTGATCGTCAGTAAGGATAAGGATTTTTATCAGCGCAGCGTCGCGATGGGCCATCCGCCGAAGGTTGTTCATCTTAAACTGGGGAATTGCAGGGTGCAGGAGGTTGCTGGAGCCTTCTTGGCTCGACCTGGTCATGTGAGAGACTTTTTATCTCACAATAAGAAATCCTATCTCATTCTCCCTTGAGCTTTTCTAACTCCAGCGCTACTTCCTGTCCCCCATGCCAAAAGTTTTCATCAAAACCTACGGATGACAAATGAATGAACGTGATTCTGAGCAGGTTGCTCAGACGTTTTCGGAGCGTGGCTATACGCTCACCCCGACGGAGCATGATGCGGATGCGATCTTGATCAATACGTGCAGTGTGCGGGATCAGGCAGAGCAGAAGGCGCTTGGGAAGATGGGCATTATGGGGAAGCACCGCGCGGCTCGGCCTCATGTCGTGTTTGGCTTCATGGGCTGCATGGCGCAGAGCCGGGGGGAGGAACTTTTTAAGCGCATCCCGCACCTTGATGTGGTGGTGGGGACGCAGAAATATCATCGTGTTTTTGACTACGTCGATAGCGTGCTTTCGCGTCGGCTTGAGACTCGCATGGATGAGGTGGGATCGGAGATGGAGACCAGCCGGGTCGAGGACGAGATCGTCAATCTGAATGGGGTCAAGGTTCTCACGGCCCGCGTGGTGGATACTGCTGAAGAAGTGGGAAGCCAGAATACGATCCGCGATCACGTTCCGCGCGAGACGCGCCGGGCGAAGGCTTTCGTGAGTATCATGCAGGGCTGTAATATGCGCTGCTCTTTCTGCATCGTCCCAGACACCCGCGGGAAAGAGCGGGGAAGACCGATTGCCGATATTGTGAAGGAGGTTGAGGGTCTCGTTTTAGAAGGAGTGAAAGAGGTCACGCTGCTGGGGCAGATCGTGAATCTCTACGGCCGCACCGAGTTTGAGAAAGTGGATGGCAAGAGTCCCTTCGTGCAGCTGCTTGAGGCGGTGCACGCGATCGAGGGAATCGAGCGCATCCGCTTTACGAGTCCGCACCCGATTGGATTCCGCGATGATCTCGTGGCGGCCTTTACTTATCTCCCGAAGCTGTGCTCGCACATTCACTTCCCGATGCAGAGTGGGTCTGACGCGATTTTGAAAAAGATGCGGCGTCCTTATAAGAACGAGAAGTTTCTCTCGATCTGCGCGAAGCTCAAGGCGGCCCGCCCGGACATGGCGGTGACTACCGATATCATCGTGGGCTTTCCCGGCGAGACCGAGGAGGATTTTAGAGAGAGCGTCCGCTGTGTCCATGAGGTCGGCTTTGATAATGCCTTTATTTTTCGCTACTCGAAGCGCAAGGATACTCCGGCTGCGGAGATGGAGGGGCAGCTGGCGGAGTCGGTCAAAGAGGAGCGTAATCAGGCGCTGCTAGCTGTGGTGAACAAGCTCGCGAGTGATAAGCACGACCGCCTCATCGGCACGACCCAGCAGGTTCTTTGTGAAGGTCCGAGCAAGACAGACAAGTCAACCCTGTGTGGTCGCACGACGCAGAATAAGATCGTCATTTTCGAGGGTGATGCGGAGCGCATGACTGGGGAGATCTTCGATGTGAAGATCGAGGATTCCACCGGCTACACTCTTTATGGGACTGCTCTTTTAGACTAGAGCACGGTGGCGGAGTTCCCATGAGGGATGAAGGGGTCACTTGCAGGATGGATGAGGGGGAGGAGCTAATTGATTGACAGGAGAGGTTGCGATGGTGTGCTCTCGGCAGATATGAAAAAAGTCTCTGCGTGGAGTAAGCGAAACTCAGTTCTTCCCGTGGTAGCACTTATCCTTCTTTCAATTACGGGTTCTGAAGGGCGGATTTGGACGGACATAAAAGGAAGGACGCTTAAGGGTGCCGAGATCATCACCCACGATGAGGTCGAGGTGACCTTCCGACTGAAGGGAGGACGTCGCTATAAAATGCCCGTGGTCCGCCTGAGCCTGAAGGACCGAGAATATCTCGCCAAGGCAACGCCAGGCGACTACCCGGAAGATGGGGTTGAGGAGGCAGAGAATACGGACAGCGATAGCGCAGCGGTCGCTGACGAAGATGAGGAAGCGCTTAATTGGGATGATGATTGGCCCGAGAGAGTTTCGCTGGAAGAGCCGCCATCGATCGAGGTGGTTGTCGAGGATAAGGAGAAGAGGCGCTTCGTTTACGAGTCTGACCACTATCGCTTCACCTGTAATGTGCGTCTTAATCGATCGGTTGTTTCTAACTTTTCAAGCCTCTTTGAGGCTACTCGTCTCTATTGCCGGGCCCTTCCTCTTGCCATCACGGGCGGATTTAAGAGTAGGGGGAAATACGACATTTTCCTCTATGAAACTAAGGAGCAATACGTGCAGGCCGGGGGGCCACCGACGAGCGCGGGGGTGTTTATGTCACGCGGGGATAGTTCTAAGATTCTCGTTCCGCTCACCAGTCTTGGGGTGCGAAAAGTGGGCAGCGGCTACATGCGCGATCGCGATAAGAGCAATGGCACGCTGGTCCACGAGATCACGCATCAGCTTACGCCGAGAGCTTATTACACGAAGGGGGCGAGTGGCTGGTTCTCAGAAGGCCTCGCGGAATACATTACCGCTACTCCTTTCAGCTCGCGCCGATTTAAGGTGAAGGGAAATTTTGACGACATCGTGGACTACGCCACAGCCTACGGGAAAGATGGCACCCGTGGGCGCGCTTTGGGGAAGGAATTTAGCGCTCCGGCATTGGTTGATTTTTTCACGATGCCTTACAGCGAATTCACCGGAGCGAGTGCGAATTTTAACTACGGCTTCGGGCTCATCTTGACGGCCTACCTTTTTCATCTCGATGGTGAGGGTGACGCCAAGCGGGCGAAAGAGTTCCTTAAAGCACTGCGTGATCCTAAGGTCGCGCGAGCCCAGAAGAAGTCGCTGGCGACGGCGGGGGAAGCGGGCAAGCTGGCGAGGATCGGCCCGCGGGGTCGGCACAGTCTGAAAGTTCTTCTGAACGGTTCAAGCTTCGCCGAATTCCAAGATGAGATTGTGAAAAGTTGGCGAAGAAAGGGCGTCGATATCAAGTTCAGAGAACCCCGATAGTGCGCTCGATGGTCCAGAAAAGAGCGGCGGCGAGGAGGGCGAGGTTGAGCACTTTCCGCAGCTTGGGGTAACCTGGCCGTCCCGCGAGGGGGAGGGTGATGAGCCAAGCGACGGCGAGAATTAGGACTTGGGCGCACTCGATGCCGAGGTTGGTGAGGAGCAGGAAGGGGATGAACGAGTCATCGGAGGGAAAAAGCTTCTGAAGAGCGGAGGCGAAGCCGAGGCCATGGATGAGCCCGAAGAAAAAGACGACGATGATGCGTCCGCGCACTCTTACTTTTTTACCGAGATTCTCGAGTGCCACGGCCGCGATCGAGAGGGGGATGAGGATTTCGATCCACGGTCCTGCTTGCGGGATGGTGCCCGCGGCCGAAAGCCCGAGCGTCAGGGTGTGAGCAGCAGTGAAGGCGAGCGATTGCCAGAGGAGAGGGCGGAATCGGCGCTGAAAAAGAAAGAGTCCCACGATGAAAAGTACGTGATCGAGGCCCATCGGGAGGACGTGCTTAAATCCCGTCAGCCAAGCATAATGCGCGAAGCAACGCTCTGCTTCTCCGGTCATGAGGAGAGTTTCTCCGGGTTTGAGAGTGAGGTAGGAGGGCTCGGGAGTCGGTAGCTTGATGACGATTTTTGGGCGTTCGCCTCCGGCAAGATGGCAGGTGACCGGGGCTCCGAGATGAGGCGCAGCGGGTTGGATAAGGACTCGAAAATAGGCGCCTCCAGTGAGTGGGCGGGGGAAATCCGGCGGATCGGTCTCGAAGTCTCTAAAGCGATAGATCGTTTTGAGAACGCCCTCAGGTCTCGAGAACGAGAGGCACTGGCGAAGATATTTTTCACTCTCGCTGCGGAGCTCGGCCATCTCGGCTGGTGAGCGTTCCAGCAGCCAGGATCGCTCTGGCTGGGGAGCGGTGGCATCGCCCCGGGTCTCAGGGAGGGCGTATCCGAGATCGAAGAGAATCTCCAAGCTGTCCCTGCCGGGCGACATTTCGGCATAGAATTGCTCGACGAGGTGCCCTCTGAGCCAACCCATCGAAGAGAAGATGAGAAGGTGGAAAAAGGTTAATTTCTGAGCGCAAGTCACCCCTTAGAACTAGCAGGGGGTGAGGAAGATTGGCAATCCCGATCCCGGCCCTCTTATTGGCTCCTTTAGGCTTTACCGCAGACGGTGGGCGCTTAGTTTTACCGCGAATGACTTCTGGACCTCATCCTTACCAGGAAATCTCGTTAAGCTCGGCTGGAACGGTCTTGGGGCTTGTTCTGACGGTCCTTTACGGGATCATGCTGTGGAAGCCGCAAGCGGCTAGAGAGTGGGCCGTGAAGCTTCCCCGAAATCATCAGGCGGGGATTTACACGATGTCGATCGGGATGATTTGGTTTTGGCTTTTGGTCGCCCCGGAAGTTCGTGGGACCTTTTCCTTTCTGGGTGCGTTAAGCATGGACTTCGCAGACTTTTCCGCGATGAAGCCCTATCTTCAATTGGCGGTTCCGCTGGCCTGTGTCGGGATGATTTACTGCGTGCGCGAGTTTCTTTTTGTCCGAGGCCTCGGGCTTTGCCTGCTGATGGCGGCTGCGCCTTTGCTTTATGCGGGAGACTTTGAGGTCGCCCCTCTGCGAGTGCTGGTGGCGATCGTCGCCTACGCCATGATTATCAAAGGGCTTTACTTTGTTGGAATGCCTTACCTTTTCCGCGATGGGGTGACTTGGCTCATCGCAAAAGACAGCCGCTTCCGCGCGGCTACCCTCACCGGGCTGGCTCTCGGACTGGTGGTTCTAGCCTGTTCTCTCACGCTTTGGCGTGGCTATTAGATTATGGAAATAACGACGCCTTGGTATGTCATCGGCCATAAGAACCCCGATGCGGATGCGATCTGCGCGGCTATGGGTCATGCAGCTTATTTACGTGCGATGGGCGATGTGGGAGTGGAGGCGGCCCGCTGCGGCGAGGTTCCCCCGAGGGTGAAAATCGTTCTTGAGAAGGCGGGGCTTGAAGCGCCCAAGCTTGTCGAGGACGTCCGCCCGACAGCGGGCTCCATTTCCCATAAGAATGTGGTAGCGGTGCGCCAAGACGACACCTTTCTGATGGCCTACCGCATGATGGTGGATCACGGCGTGCGCTCGGTTCCGGTCGTTAATAATGGGGGCGAAGTTTGCGGACTTCTTCACTTTTTAGACCTTCTCCAGCTCCTTCTCCCGCCTGCCACCGATGGTAAGAAGGTGAAGATCCTCCGCTCTAGTTTAGAAAATATCGCGGCCACTCTCGGGGCGGATTCGCAATATGGGGCGACTCCTCCGAGCGAGGAAGAGGACCTTATCATGATGGTCGGCGCTTCCAGTCAGAAGACGGTCGAGATGCGGCTTAAGGCGGCGACTGAGGATGGCACGGTGGGGCGCTATCTTGTGATTTGTGGCGACCGACCCTTCGTGCACCAGCTCGCTTACGAATTCCGGGTCGAGGCCCTTCTCGTCACCGGCGGTTACCAGCCTGATCCTGAGCTTACCAAGAAAGCGAAAGAAGCCGGGACGGTGATTCTCTGCAGCGCTCATGATACTGCCACGACGGTGAAGCTCGCTCTCTGCGCGCGCAAGGTGCGGAACATCCTTTCGGACGATTTTATTTCACTTCCGGCCAATGAAGTCGTCGAGCGCTTTGCGAAAAAAATTGCGGAATCCTCGCAGGATCTTTTTCCGGTGGTGGAACCGGGGACCCGGCGATTACGTGGGGTTTTTTCCAAGTCTGATCTTGTTGATCCGCCTCGCACGCGGCTCTCGCTGGTGGATCATAATGAATTTTCGCAGGCGGTTCAGGGAGTCGAGGATGCCCAGATTATCGAGATTCTTGATCACCACCGGCTTTCTGGCGATCTCATTTCCCGCGATCCGGTTCGCTTTATTAACGAACCGGTCGGAAGTTCTTCCACGATAGTCGCGCGGCGCTTCCGCGAAAAGGGGATCGTTCCAGACGCTTCCACCGCGCTTCTGCTCTGCGCGGGACTTGTCTCGGATACCCTGAATCTCACCTCTCCCACGACGACTGACGTTGACCGAGACCAGCTGGCGTGGCTGGCGGATTTGGCCGGGGTTGATCCCGATCAGTTTGCGGAGGACTTTTTCGCTTCCGGGTCGCTTTTGATCAATGCCGACGCTGAAGCAATCGTGGGGACTGATCGCAAGGAATTCTCTGAAGATGGCATTCTCTTGAGCTTGGCGCAGGTTGAGGAAACGAACCTCAAGGGTTTGGCCGACCAGAAGGAAGAGCTCATCGCGGAACTGAACCGTCTCCAAGAAGCGCATGGATATGGCTTCTGCGCCCTCCTTGTGACAGATATCACGCGGCACCACAGCGTCCTCCTCGCCGTGGGTCAGGAAGAGATTTTAAGCAAGCTTCCCTTTAAGCGGGTCGGTCCCAATGAGTTCGCTGCTCCCGCTATCGTCTCGCGGAAGAAGCAGCTCTTCCCGGCTGTTTGCGAAGCGCTGCGCCTGCGCGACCGCTAAGTGGATGAGGTGCGGCCTGAGGAAGCGGCAAATTCACGAGCGGCATCGAGGAAGCTTGGGTAATCCGGCTGCCACCCCAGGGTGGTGAGCTTTTCATTCCGGACCCGCTTATGGGTCCAAGCCCGCTTGCGGGAGGTGTTTTTTTCTCCCGCGGGTGGCATTTCCTTCGCTAGAATCTCGGCGAGGCCCTCGTAGGTTTCCCGCTGGCTCAGGGGACGGTTATCGCAAACATTGAAGAGTCCGGCCTCTTTTCGCTTTGCGAGGAAGAGACAAGCCCGCGCGGCGTCCTTGACGTGGATCTGATTGAGAATCCGTCTCCCGTCCTCTTCGATGACTGCTTCATCTGCGAGAAACTTACGCCACACTACCGAGCGGTCCGGCCCGTATAGTCCGGCTAGGCGAGCAACTGTGCCACCGCGATGTAGGACGATTTTCTCAGCATCTAACAGAAGCTGACTGGTTTCGCGCTCGGGCTTGGTTGGCGATTTTTCGGTAACATCCGAGCCATCGGTCTGATGGTAGACCGATGTGCTTGAGGTGAAAAGGAGGTGGCTTTTCGGAAAATGATCGAGCAAAGAGCGGCACCCCCGCACGAAAACTCCGCGGTAGGCATCCGGTCCGCCGCGGCCTGAAGATGCGCAGTGAATTACGAGATCAGGGGCAGGAAAGAGAGAAGCGATTCGCGCGACCTCGGCATCGCTCGAGAGATCGCAGGCTTGAGAACCATCACCGCCGGACTTGGTTAGCGTCCGCACCGTGAATTCATTTTCAGCGATCCGCGCAATCTCGGAGCCGAGGTAGCCCGCGCCCGCGATGAGGAGAGATGGTTTCATGGCATCTAGCTTAGACGGGAATTCTGGATCGACAAGAATCGCGCTACCTCCTCGGCGGGGAAGGGGGTGATGGCTCGCTGGCCCCGGGCGCTTCGATCTCGGCGATGGCCCAGGTGGCGTGTTCCTCGAGGAGGGGGGATTCTTTGCTGACTTGGCGGAGGGCAGGGAGGTCTGCTGCGGTGCCGACGTTTCCGAGGGCGATGCAGACGTTTCTGAGGAAGCGCTCACGCTTGATGCGCTTGATGGGGGATTTGGCAAAGACGCTACGGAATTTTTCGACGTCCATCAGGAGGAAGTCGCGGAGCTTGTGCTGGAAGATCTCGCCGCGGGCGTGGAGGCGGGTTTCGCGGGCGACTTGGGCGAAGCGGTTCCAGGGGCAGGCCTCGAGGCAGTCATCACAGCCGTAGATGCGATCGCCGATGGCTTTGCGAAACTTGAGCGGGATGGGGCCCTTATGCTCGATGGTGAGGTAGGAGATGCAGCGGGTGGCTTCCATCTTGCGGGGGCCGGTGATGGCTTGGGTGGGGCAGGCTTGGATGCAGGCGGTGCATTTCCCGCAGTGGTCGCTGGAAGGCTGATCTGGGTCGAGGTCGAGAGTGGTGAGGAACTCGCAGAGGAAGAACCAGGTGCCGAGCTTTTTGTGAATCTGGACGGTTGATTTGCCATTCCAGCCGAGGCCGGAGGCGGAGGCGAAATCTCGCTCGAGGATGGGGCCGGTGTCGACGTAGTAGCGCTGGGTGCCGCCCATATCGGTGAGGGCGCTATCGAGATCCTTGAGCTTTTCCTCGATGATATCGTGGTAGTCATCGTTCCAAGAATACTTGGCGATGCGGTAGCCGGCGTCTGGATGATGCTTGGCGGGGAGGTAGTTCAGGGCGAGCGAGATGACGCTACGGCAGCCGGGGAGGACTTCGCGGGGGTCACAGCGGCGCTCGAGATTTCGCTCCATCCAGCCCATGTCTCCGGCGTGACCGGCCTCGACCCAAGCTAGGTAGTCATCGGCGTGGGGGGCGCGGGTCGCTTTTGAGATACGGCAGTCATCGAAGCCGAGCTGGCGGGCGATGAAGCGGACGTTCGACTTGATGATGGCGGGATTCATCGCCTACTGGGTGCCGTAGTGGTAGCGGGCGGACTCGATGATGCCATTACAGATCTCATCGAAGCAGAGCTGGTCGGTCTCGATATTGAGATGGGCGGCCTTCTGATAGAGGGGTTCCCGCTCTGCCAAGAGGCGGAGGATCGTTCCCTCCGGGTCATCATTATTGAGCAGGGGGCGATTGGTATTTCTCGAGGTGCGCGCGAGGATTTCCTCGGGGCTGGCGACGAGCCAGACGACGTAGCCGAGTGCGTGTAGGAGCTCGCGGTTTTTCGCGGAGCTGATGATTCCTCCTCCGGTAGAAATGATGTTTCCTTCTTTTTTGGCAAGGTCCTCAAGAAGCTCGGTCTCCATTTGTCGGAAGGTTTCCTCTCCCTCTTCGGCGAAGATGCGGGGGATGGGTTTACCGGCTTTTTTGACGATGGCCTGATCGGTATCGACGAGGGGGTAGCTGAGCATCTTTGAAAGCTCACGCCCGATGGTGGACTTGCCGGTCCCCATAAAACCTATCAGGACGATATTTCCCTGCACGGGGAGACCTTAGCGAATCTGAGGAGGGGAGAGCAATCTAAAGTCTGAGAGGAGGTGCGCTAGCTCGCCTGCTTCTTGGGCATGAAGGGCTCGGTGAAGGCGGTCTTAAAGTCGTAGATGTTCGAAAAATCATCGATGGTGTCTGAGTCTTGTTTTCCGAAGACGCCATTTTCGATGAAGAGGAAGACGATTTCTCCGACGTGCTCGCACTCGGTCAGTCCCCAATCCTCGAGGAGAGTGGCGGACATGGGGCCGTATTCCTGAATGGTGTAGTCTCGAAAACCGGTCAGGAGTTCGGGGCCGGTGACGTGGCGCTTTTCGCCGCCGTCTGCCTCAGCCATGCGATCGACGGTGAAGTCGAGCGCTTCGCGGACGAGAAAGTAGGCTCCGGGCTCGAAGCGAGATTCTTTCTGAATGATCTCGGCGATGGCGCTTTCAAGCTGGATCGGCTGCATGGAGCGATGGTAAAAGGTGAGCGCTGATTTTTCAAGGGTAGGGAAAGGAAAGTGGAAGCGCAGAGAAAACGCAGCGGTCTTGCGACGGCTGCGTTGGGGGGGGGCGGCGCGGGAGGGCGGCCTTACATCGGGAGTTCGATGAAGCCTTCTAGCTTCCGGATCCGGGTCGGGTGGCGCATTTTCCGAAGGGCCTTGGCTTCGATCTGGCGGATGCGCTCGCGGGTGACTTGGAACTGGCGACCGACTTCCTCGAGGGTGCGGGAGTAGCCATCTTTCAGGCCGAAGCGCTGCTCGAGGACCTCGCGCTCGCGCTCGGTGAGGGTGTCGAGGACTTCGATGATTTTATCCTTCAGCATGGCGAAGCCTGCTTCTTCCATGGGGTTTTCGGCGGCTTTATCCTCGATGAAGTCTCCGAAGGAGGTGTCATCTGAATCGCCGACGGGGGCTTGGAGGGAGATGGGCTGCTGCGCCATTTTGAGGACGGCGCGGACGCGCTCGACGGGGAGGTGGATTTCCTCGGCGATCTCGTCTGGGGTGGGTTCGCGGCCGTATTCCTGGACGAGCTGCTTCTGCACGCGCATGAGCTTGTTGATGGTCTCGATCATGTGGACCGGGATACGGATGGTGCGTGCTTGGTCCGCGATGGAGCGGGTGATGGCTTGGCGAATCCACCAGGTGGCGTAGGTTGAGAATTTGTAACCGCGGCGGTATTCAAATTTCTCGACGGCTTTCATGAGGCCCATGTTACCCTCCTGAATGAGGTCGAGGAAGGAGAGGCCGCGGTTGGTGTATTTCTTAGCGATGGAGATGACGAGGCGGAGGTTGGCCTCGACCATTTCATCCTTAGCTTTGCGGGCCTTGGCGATCCAGATGTGGAGATCTTTGTTTGTTTTTTCGAAGCTCTCGGTATCGTGCCAGGCTTCGAGCTGAAGTTCTTTGATCGCGGTTTCGGCTTCTTCGTTTTTCTTACGGCTGTATTTCCAAATTTTCTGTTGGTGGTCATCGACGACATCGCAGAAGTCTTCGATAACTTTTTGTTTGAAGAAGAATTTACCGTAAAGTTTGGCGATGGCGGTGAGGTTCTTTTCGAGAGTGGTTTCGAGTTTTTTCTTCCCGCGGACGGTTTTGGCGGAGAGCTTTTTACAAACTTGGGTGGTCTCATCATGGAGCTCGCGGACTGAGTCGCAGAGCTTGGGGAGGGCTTTCATGTAGCGCTCGCGAGATTCGATCTTTTTATCGAGGATGACGCGGTCAAAGCGTTCTTTACCGCGCATGAGCTTATCGGCGAGGGCGAGGTAGCCGTTGGCGGTGAAGCCGAAGAGGTGGAGGAATTTCTGGACCTCGATTTCGGCGTCCTCGATGCGTTTTGAGATTTCTACTTCCTGCTCACGGGTGAGGAGGGGGACTTGGCCCATCTGCTTGAGATACATGCGGACGGGGTCATCGAGGATGTCGAGCTTCTGGTCCTTGGTTTCTTCCTCGCCATCGAGGTCGCCTTTTTTCTTATCTTTATAGCGGTCGACTTCCGAGGCGTCGATGATATCGAACTCCATCTGGCGGAGACGGTCGAGGATAGCATCGACGTCGGCCGGGTTGACGATGTTATTTGGGAGGATCTCGTGGATGTCATCGTAGGTGAGGTAGTCCTGCTCTTTAGCGAGCTTGATGAGTTCACGGATTTTTTCTTGGATCTCTGGGGTATCGATGCGGTTCTTATACTTCTTGCCATCGATGACGACGGCTCCCGTAGAGGATGATTCGCTGGATGGCTCGCTCTTGGGAGCGGCTTTTTTGGCGGCTTTTTTGGCAGCTTTTTTGGCAGCTTTTTTAGCGGGGGCGGCTTTTTTAACGGCTTTTTTAGCGCTCTTTTTGGGCGCTTTTTTAGGGGGAGCAGCTTTTTTGGCGGGGGCTTTTTTGGCAGCTTTCTTGGCTACCTTTTTAGCGGGGGCCTTCTTTTTAGGGGCTGCTTTTTTTGCTGCGGTCTTCTTTTTCGCCATGATGAGAAAATCTGTGAGGAAGGTGTGGGCACACCTCACCTATTATAGGGGGTCGGCGAGGTTTCTTGCCGGAGGGGTATGTTTGTGAGGATCGAATAAGGGTCAAGTCATTTCCCTCCCGATTCTCTATCGGATAAAGCGGGAGCTGAGATTTCGCAAGAACTCCTGCATGTCTTTGATTTCTTGGAGGAGGGTCATGATTTGCTCGGGGGGGAGATTTTGGTCGCCGAGCTGGGCGCGGAGAGAGGCTTCCTTTTTCTGAAAGTAGCTTGAGAGGAGGAGGCTGGTGGTTTCTGAGGAGGCTTTTTTCAGGTCACTGGGGAGATCTTGGCTGAAGGTTTGCTCTAGGGCGAGGCGGTCACACTCTGGGAGGGTGGTTAGGAAGGCTTGGCGGGCGGAGGGGGTGTCGGCCTCGGGCCGGCGGGCGAGGATGGTTTTTAAGAGAAGACCGCCGGAGGTTTCGGTGAGCGCTTCGTGGAGGGAGTCGAGCTGCTCGCTCAGGTCTTCAGAAATGGAGCGGGAGGCGAGGGCGAGGTGGCAGAGGTAGGCGATGGTGGGATCCATCGGGGAGGGCTGGGCGGCGGCTTCTTGGGGATCATCGTTCTCTCTGCCGCGACGCCGATCGGGATACTTGGGTTTGTTGCGCGAGTTGATGACAATTTTTCGGAAGTCATCTGAGCCGAGGCGCATGCGGGTAGCGAGGGACTGGATGGTGGCATCGCGCAGGAGATCATCACTGATGACGCCGACGAGATCGGCGAGACTTTGGAGAAAGTTGGCGCGGTCATTTGGGGAGGAGAGGTCGGTGGAGGGGAGTTCTTTATCGAGTTTGGCTTCGAAAAAATCGCGCGCGTCAGTGAGGAGTTCACGAAATTTCTCGGGGCCGTGGCTTTTGAGGAAGGTATCTGGATCGTCGCCCTCGGGGAGGTGAAGGAGCTTAACTGGGATGCCGACTGCTGCGAGTTGGGCGAAGGCTTTGTCAGCGGCTTTGATGCCGGCGGCGTCTGCATCGAAACAGATGATGGCGTGGTCGGTGTAGCGCTTGATGATTTTAGCATATTGCTCGGTGAAGGCGGTGCCGCCGGTGGCGACGGCGCTCTCGAATCCGGCTTCGTGGAGGGCGATGGCATCGAGCTGGCCCTCGCAGATGAGGGCGAATTTTTCCTTCCCCATGGGCTTGATGGCTTTATCGAGGCCGAAGAGGATCTCCGACTTTTTATAGAGGATGGTCTCTGGGGTGTTGATGTATTTGCCGCGCTTGTCGTCGGGACGGAGGATACGGGCGGTGAATCCTACGACATCGCCGAATGAGTTCAGGATAGGGAAGGTGAGCTGGTCGTAGAACTTGGGGTAGAGTCCTGAGCGCGGGTTTTCCTTATCTCTCATTCCGCCGAGCCCGGCGTTGATGAACTCGCGCCCGTTGAAGCCTTTTTCTCTTACGAGGGCGAGGAAGTCGCGCGAGTTTTGGGGAGCCCAGCCGATGAGCCATTTTTCGGCAGTTTCCTTGGTGAAGCCACGGGATTTTAGGTAATCCCGAGCGTGCTGGGCATCGGGCGAGCTGAGGAGGAGCTTGTGGTAGTAGCGGGCGGTGATGTTATTGAGCTCTTTATAGCGGGAGGCTTTGCGGCGCTTGCGATCGGCTTCGGGATTGAACTCTTCCTCGATGATGTTGATGCCTGCCTTCTGGGCGAGTTTTTTGACGGCGTCGACGAAGGGGATGTTCTCATACTTCATGACGAAGCCGAAGGCGCTGCCGGATTCGCCGCAGCCGAAGCATTTGAAATTTTGCCACGCGGGGTTGACGTTGAAGGAGGGCGTCTTTTCGTTATGGAAAGGGCAATTTGCCTTATAGACTGAGCCTGCTCGCTTGAGGGGGAAGTAGGAGCTGACGACATCGACGATATCGGTGGCGGCGAGGATTTCCTCGATCTTTTCTTCAGGTATCCTTCCCACGAGGGAGATTGAAGAACTGAAAGGGCGGCCTGAAAAGCGAAAGTGAGAATATTTGTGTGGATGCTTAATCCACGCTAGCATGCCGCTATGAAGAACGTATTGATTTTCTGGCTGAGCTTACTTGGCTTCACTTTGGGAGAGGAGGGTGATCAGCGGGTCCTTGGGAAATCTGTCGAGGGTAGCTATGCGGATAAGGTCGTTTTGATCGAAGTGGGTGAGGAGGATCTCGTGAATGGGCAGAGTTTTAAATTCTGGGAGCGCACGCTGGATCGGGTCGAGGAGGAGGGTGCGAAAGCGGTGGTCTTTCACCTCAACACGCCGGGCGGGCTCGCCTTTGCAACGCATGAGCTAATGAGTCAGATTGCTAAGCTGAGCATGCCCACCATTTCTTACATCGATCCGATGGCGATGAGCGCGGGCGCGATGATCGCGGTTTCGACGGATCGGATTTACATGGCTCCGGGTTCTTCGGTGGGGTCGGCGGCGGTGGTGAATGGCACGGGAGTGGAGATCGGCGATCACATGCGGGCGAAGATCGAGAGCTTCTTCGACGCTCATGTGCGGTGGATTGCTGATGAGAAAGGGCACCGGAAGGAAGTGGTGCAGGCGATGATGGTCTTGAGCGATGAGGAGCGGGTGATCGGCGGGCAGGTTGTCAAAGCGGGGGCCTTACTGGCGCTCAATTCCCGGGATGCGGTCGAGATGCTTGATGATGGCCCGCTTTTTGCGGTGGGTGAACTGGGCTCGCTGGAGGAAGTTCTAAAGGCGGAAAACCTACCTGAGTCCGATCTGGTGAGTGCGACACCGACCTCTTTCGAGCAGTTCGCTTGGTGGGTCGCGAGCATTTCCGGCGTGTTGATTTTCGTGGGTCTTGCGGCGGGATATTTCGAGATTAAGACTCCGGGATTTGGGATCGGGGGTGTTATTTCGCTGCTAGCCTTCGCGACCTTATTCTTTGGCAATAATGTGGCCGGGAATATGGCGGGTTACGAATTGACTGCTCTTTTTGTGCTCGGGATGATTCTCATTGGGGTGGAGATTTTTGTGATCCCGGGATTTGGAATTGCGGGAATTGCGGGGCTTCTCTGCGTGATTGGCTCGCTGGGATTCTCGATGGTGGATGGGGTGGCTTGGGAGCAGCAGGAGTGGCAGGCGCCGGGTGCGGGGAATTTGGTCGAAGTCTTGAGCGGACCAGCGAAGCACCTTGCTTTTGGGATTTTTGCCTCGCTTATCGCGCTTTGGGCGATGATGCGCTTTCTCCCTAGGGTTCCTTTTTTCCAGAAGCATCTTCTGCCTGCTAGCCTTGCTCCCGGCACGGGGATCACGCACGACGTTGCGAGCGGTCCGCGGATTGGCTTGAGAGGACTTGCGCTTACCGACTGTCGACCTTCTGGAAAGGTCGAAGTCGATGGTGAAGTCATTGACGTGGTCGCTGAAGGGGGCTTTCTCCCTAAGGGTTCTCGTATCGAGATCATACGAGAAGATGGTATGGGCGTAGTGGTGAAAATGGGATAGCGGGTCTTAGCGAGGGCTTGAGGAAAGAGCGGTGGAGATCTGGCTGGCGATGATGTGCGTTTCCCCCTATTGTGGCTGGTATTTCTGCTACGCGAAGAATAACATTTTTTGATGGATGAACTTGAGGGGATTTCGACATTTGTTCCACCGGAAATCGACGACTTAAACCAATGGCTCCCGAGCTATGAGTTTCTGGATCTCATCGCGTGCGGCGGGATGGGTGCGGTCTATCGGGCGCGTCAGGTAGCGCTGGATCGCTTGGTCGCGATTAAGGTTCTTCCTCCTGAATTAGCGGTCGATACAGTTTTCCGGAAAAGCTTCGAGGCTGAGGGAAAAGCGATGGCTAAGGTCTCGCATTCTAACCTCGTGGGCGTCTTCGATCTCGGCGAGATCTCTGACATGCTTTATCTGGTGATCGAGTTCGTGGAGGGGAGTAATCTGCACGAATCGAAGGGCGACTCCGCGATTGACCCGGAGACGGCGGTCTCGCTTGTCCGCTCAGTCGCATCCGGGCTGGGAGAGGCGCATCGCCTCGGGCTTGTGCATCGGGACATCAAGCCTGCGAATATTTTGATCAACACCGAGCTCGTTCCGAAGTTAGGCGACTTCGGTCTCGCGGTCCCGGATTCCGATATTGAGTCTGGGCTAATGATGGGGACCCCGGCTTATCTCGGGCCGGAGGTGATGGCTGATCCTTCCTCGGCAAGCTTCGCCTCGGATACTTATGCTTTAGGGGTCATTCTTTACGAGATGCTGACGGGGAGTTCGATCGAGGGGGGCGATGTCATGGACCTGGCGCGTGTTCCCGCGATCGGAAACCTTCCGAAGATCGTGAGAAAGGCTGTCGATCCCAAGCCTTTGCTTCGTTATCAAGATGGAGAAGCCTTTGAAAAGGCGCTGGCCGAGTGGCTCGATAAACCGAAGAACTCAGGACTGGTGGTCGAGCCAGGAGTCGCTCCGATGCGGTCGTCGACAGCTCCGAAGGTCAACCAAGGGAGCAGTGGAAGCGGATTGCTCATCGGGTTAGTGATCCTTCTTCTCGCGGGAGGGATCGGGTGGAAGATGTTTGGTGATAAGTTAGGCCTCGGGAACTCAGCGGAGCAGGAGGCGATGGAGGCAGCAGCTCTTCAGGAGCAACGGGAAGCCGCTTTGAGAGAAGAAGAGGCGAAAGAGGCGCGAGCGCTCGCCGAGCTGCGCGAGAGTCAGAAAAAATCTCTCGCAGAACTCAGCCGCGGGTTTAGCGAGCGGCGCGCTACTCTGCGCAAAAAATTTCTTGAGGCGGCTGGCGAAAAAGGCGAGCGCTTTTTGAGCGAAGCGGCATCCGGTGAGCCGGGGATCCCGCGCTACTTCTTTACGAGTGAGGTCGATATTAACGACGATCTTCGGCGTCTCTTGAGGGAATTTAGCATCGAGCAGCAGGAGGGACAGGAGCGGAAGTTTGAGCGCGAAATATCATCGCTGCATCGCGAGTCGGTCCGTGATCTGCGGGCGGCGAGGGTGGAGGTTTCCGATAGCCTCGAGGGTTCTTGGGAGGAGTGGATCGAGTGGCTGGGGGAGAATCCGGTCGAGGCGATTCGCGGATCGGTGGCCGGGCAGTGGGCCCTCGAGGGAGCTCCTGGCCCGCTTGTTCTCAATCTGAGTTCGTCAGGGGAAAATGCTCTGACGCTCGGCGAGGAGAGACATGAGATTACGATTGAGAGGGACGAGACTGGTTTGATGACGGTGCAGTATCCTAAGGACGTCGGTTTTTCCTTTCCGTGGAAATTGAGATGGCGTGGTGATCGCTTGGATGGGGTGGATGAGAAAGGCGAACTCAGAACACTGAAGTTGAGGAAATACGACTATTCGGATCTCGTTGTCGACGAGGCATTCGCGGGCTTGGACGACCGTGATATTGACTATCCAAAGCCGGATACGGATCAATTTCAGGACCCTGAGCTTGTCAAGCTTACCGAGAGCTATCGGAATGCGCTGAAGTCAAAGATCGAGCCACTGGAATCGGGCTATCTCCGGGTGCTCAATTCAGCGAAAGAAAGCTATGCGGGCGGCTCCGAACAAGAGGCCGTTGCTATGATCAATGACGAGATCGAGAGAGTTGGCGAAATCAACTGGCAGGAGGGCTTTCTGCGTCTGCAAGCGATCCCGCCCCCGGCGGCGCTGCCGGAGGAGCTGGGTAAGAAGTATGGTATTTTCCGCTCAGAATTCGCGAAGCGTTTTGGTCGGCTGCAAGCGACTTATCTTGATGCGCTGAGGAAGATTAAAGCGAAGAGAGAAGCCGGAGAAGCGGCGGATACGAGCGAGGTGGAAGGGGTGATTAATTACCTCGAGATGCCCGCTGGGGTGGTGCAGGCCCGCTTTGTGAAGCTCGTCTCGCTGGGGGGCCAAGGGCTCACTCATACTGGGATCGCCGAGATCGAGATTCTCGGGCCTGAGGGAGAGATTCTACCCTCCCGGATGTTTTCTGGGATAGAGGTGAGCTCATTTGCGACGAATTCCGTAGGAGCAAAGGCGGCTGGACAGCTGGCGGTGGACGGAAATGTGAAGACTCTTTGGCATAGCAGTCTGGAGGGCGAAGGGGTTAAGTTCCCGCACTGGATCAGCTTCGAGCTTGGGGATGATTACGAAATCTCAGGCTTTACCGTTACGCCGCTCTCGATCAAGGCTGAGCGTAAGGCAGGTCTCACGAAATGGGTTTTTCAGGTCAGCCCGGATGGCTGGAACTGGACCCCGGTAGCACGGGGAGAATTCTCGATGGAAGCAGGCAAAAAAGTCCATTTGGGATTGAAAAAGATGAGAGTGGAGTAGGCTGAAGTCACAATAATGTCACACGTTCAGCCCCTTGTGTGCCGGTCTTTTTGGCATTCACTCAAAAGTGGTCATGCAGAATATTCTCATCATCGAGGACGAAGTAGACATCGCAGAACTCATCTCGATGAACCTCCAGCGGGACGGATTCCACACCTCAATGGCGCATGATGGGGCCGAGGGCTTGAGTATGGTGCTCAAGAACCAACCGGATCTCGTCATCCTCGATCTCATGCTCCCGACGATGGATGGCTATCAGATCCTTAAGGAGATGCAGCGGGACACCCGGAGCCACGATATCTCAGTTCTAATGCTTACGGCGAAGAGCCAGATTGAAGATCGCATTCTGGGATTAGAGAAGGGGGTTGATGACTACCTTACTAAACCCTTCAGCCCTAAGGAACTGGTTCTGCGCGTGAAAGCTATCTTGAAAAGGCGGCAATCCACCCCTTCGACTAACATCTTTTCTTACGGCCCCTTCCTTTTCGACAAAAACAGCCTCACTTTTTACCTTAATGAAGAGCCGGTCAGTTTGACGTCGATAGAGTTTAAGCTTCTTCTCTATCTCTGCCAGCGGGCGGGAGCGACGCAGGATCGGAACGAATTGCTGCGGGCGGTCTGGGGATATAGTGATGACGCGCACAGCCGGACGCTGGATACTCATATGAAGCGGCTGCGGCAAAAGTTAGGGGATTCGGGCTCGCTTATTGAAACCGTTCGTGGAATCGGTTATCACGTGGCTGATCTTTAATGAGTTACTTCTGCTTTGCTCTCGGACTCGGACTCGGTTTGGCGATCGCCCTTTTTTTCGCTAGAAGAAACGAGCGCCAGCTTCAGCTTGAGGCCCAGCGTGAGGGTGAGCTGTTAAAGTCGGTTATCCGGAAAAATGAGGAGAATCATCAGCGAAAAGTGGAACGTCTTCTCGATGCGATTCCTGAGCCCTTTTTCTCTCTCGATGCCGAAGGCAGAATGATCCGCTTCAATCAAGCGGCGGCCACCCTTTTTCGCGGTCGTGCGATCTCTAACCGCAGCTTTCAGCAGGTCTTTCTCGATGGCTCGGTGTGCCAGCTCATCAAGAAGGCGCGCGAGACTGGCAAAGGCCGCGCGGCGGTGCTCCACTTTCCGCAGGAGTCCCCCTTTTCGGTCCATTTGAGAGGTCAGCGCTCGTCTTGGGAGATAGAAGTCCGGCCCCACTCGATCTTGCAAGACGCTGGTGAGTATCAGATCATGATGCGGGATGTGACCGCTGAAAGGCAGGCTGACCAGGTGCGGCAGGACTTTGTCGCCAATGCTTCCCATGAGCTTCGCACGCCGCTGTCAATCATCGTGGGCTACCTTGAGAACTTGCTGGAGCCGGGGGGGCTGAGTGATCGCGCGATGGCGGAGAAGATGCTCACTACGATGGATCGCCATGTCGAGCGGATCAGCCGCTTGGTCGAGGAGATGCTCGTCATATCTAGATTGGAGTCGCCCGATGCGGGGCCTTTAAATGTCAAATCCTTCAGCCTGAGTGACTGCGTGGCCGATGTCACCGAGCGTCTTGAGCTGTTAGTGGAGAAACAGGGAGCGACGATTGTGGCTGATTGCGCCGACATTCAGCTTAAAGGAGATCCCTTTTACTGGACGCAGATCCTTTTCAATCTCGTCGAGAATGCGCTGAAGCAAAATGCAGCCCAGCCGGTGACGGTAACTATCAGAGCTCGGAAGTTAGCGAGCGGTGAGATCGAAATACTGGTGACTGATGATGGGATCGGGATCCCGAGCGACGATCTTCCTTTCATTTTCAAGCGTTTCTTCCGGGTCGAGAAGCATCACGGGCAGGGGACGATCGCGGGGACTGGCCTTGGTCTGTCGATCGTCAAGCGAGCGGTCGAGGCGCACCATGGCAGTATCGCGGCGAGCTCGACTCCGGGGAAAGAGACCACGTTTCAGATTACCGTGCCCGCTTAAGTGTGGCGGATATCCTCTGCCGAGGTGATGAAAACGATGTCCTCGGCGACATTTACGGCGAGGTCTCCGATGCGCTCGAGACTCCGTGAGATGAAGAGGAGATGGAGCAGGGACTTGGTATCGGCGCCGCCTTGCTCGGAGATTCGGGAAGTCAGGCTGCGGCTCAGGGCGCCGTGGCGTTCGTCGACTTCAGCGTCCATTTTGATGACTTTGTGCGCTTCTTCTTCATCAATATCTGAATAGGCCGTGAGGGATTTAGAGACGATTTCGTGGGCTTTGACAAAGAGGGAGTCGACTAGGGGAACTTCCTCACAGGAAGAACCTTTGAGAATCTTCCGGGAACGTTTCGCGATGTTGACGGCGTGGTCCCCAATTCGCTCGAGGCTGCGGCAAACATTGATGGAAGAGAGAACGAGCCGGAGGTCGGAGGCGACGGGATTAAAGCGGAGGAGAATAGACATCCCGAGTTCATCGATGGCTTTCTCGTGTGAGTCGATGACTTCATCTTCCTCGATGACTTCCGCGCAAATTTCGCGATCTCCCTTGAGGAGGCCATTGACACTTTTCTCGAGCGCTTCGATGACCTCGGCGCCCATTTCGAGCACATTGTCTTTGAGGATGCGTAGTTCGTCGTCGTAGTTCTTTAGGATATGTCCTGACATGAGCTTAAAAAATGTTTAGCCGAAGCGTCCGCTGACGTAGTCTTCGGTTTGTTTTTTGGAAGGGTTTCCGAAAATTGTTTGGGTGTCGTCGTATTCGATTAACTCACCGAGGTAGAAGAAGGCGGTGCGGTCTGAGACCCGGGTGGCCTGCTGCATGTTATGGGTTACGATGACGATGGTGAAGTCTTGCTGCAATTCGGCGATAAGTTCTTCGATGCGAGCTGTCGCGATGGGGTCGAGCGCGGAACACGGTTCGTCCATGAGGACGATTTGGGGTTTCACGGCGATGGTGCGGGCGATGCAGAGGCGTTGTTGCTGACCGCCGGAGAGGCCGAGTGCGCTGGTGTTGAGGCGATCCTTCACCTCGGACCAGAGGGCGGATTTTTGAAGGGATTCTTCCACGGCTTGATCGAGGACCGACTTTTTGTTGATGCCTTGAACCCGGAGGCCGTAGGCTACGTTTTCGTAGATCGACTTTGGGAAGGGGTTGTATTTTTGGAAGACCATTCCGACGTGCTTGCGGAGTTCGATGGCATCGACATCTGGCGCGTGGATATCCTGCCCGAGGATGCTGACGACGCCGTTGGTGACCTTCGCGGTGTCGACGAGATCATTCATGCGGTTGAGGCAGCGCAAGAGGGTGGATTTGCCACAGCCGGATGGTCCGATGAAGGCGGTGACTTTTCCCGCCGGGATATCTAGGCTGATATTTCTGAGGGTGTTAGTTTTTCCCAAGTCGTAGCTGAAGCTGAGGTCATCGATATCGATGATGGTGCCTGAAGTGGGCGAGGTGACATCTTGCGAGTCGAGAGTTGTAGAAGGATCGGTCATGAGAGAAGAGAGATTACCACTTCAGTTTTTTGCGGAAGAAGATGCGGAGGAAGATTGAGATTCCGGCGAACATGGAGACGAGCATGAGGAAGATGAAAACCGTTCCATTCTGGGTCGCGGCGGTCTCCTCGGTATTCGGCAGGCGGGCAAAGGTGTAGATGTGGTAGGGGAGGGCCTGGACCGACTGCATCATGACATCACTCAGCCAGAAGAGGCCGCTGCCCTCGGCCTCTTCCCAAGGGAGCTTCGCTTTATCGGCGACGGCGGCGGTGAACATGATGGGAGCGGTCTCGCCGGCCACGCGGGTGACGCCGAGGATCGAGGCGGTGAGAATCCCGGGAGTGGCGTAGGGGAGGACGGCGGTCCTGATGCACTGCCACTTGGTAGCCCCAAGGGCGAGGGAGGCTTCGCGGAAACCTTTTGGGACTGCTTTGAGCGACTCTTCGCAGGCGGCGATGATGACGGGGAGGACCATGACGGCGAGAGTGAGGCCACCGGCGATGAGTGAGGAGCCGGAGCCCCAGCCTTGGAAGCTGAGGTAGCCATCAGTGAAGGGGATGGCGAAGTATCCTAAGGTGCGCTCCTCATTGATTTGATAAGTGAGGGCGGGCCACCAATCGCTGAGGCAGAAGAGGGCAAATCCGAAGAGGCCGAAAACGACGGAGGGAACTCCAGCGAGGTTCATGATGGCGAGGCGGATCGCATTTACGAGGCGGCCCTTACGCGCGTATTCGTTGAGATAGATCGCGGCGGAAACGCCGACGAGGAGGGCGATCGTCATGCAGGTGAGGACGAGAAGAGCGGTGCCGACGAGGGGGCCTAGGATGCCGCCGCCGGTGTAGGCATGCGTTTTTTCGCTCAGAACTTCTACCCCGACGTTTTCCTCTTTCCAAATGGTGTAATCGGTCTGATCCATGCGGATCTTTTTCCCTTCCTCGACCTCGAAGACGACGAGAGTTTGCGGGTTCTTGGTGAGGAAGTCCCAGTTAATAAACGACTTCTCAGAGGCAAAAAGGATGGGTGCTCCGGCGACGGCAATTTTGATAAAAATTCCGGCGGCGCAGATCAAGAGCATGTAGGTCGCGATGGCGAAGGCGATGGTGCTTGCCTGGTCCTTCCGCTTCCGGGTCTGGGTCTTGGCGACGAAGGGATTCATGGGATGATTAGACATGGCTTAGGCGACGGATGATGCGTTGGGCCGCGACGTTGATACAAAGCGAAATGGTGAAGAGAACGAGGCCGACTAAGAAGAGAGCGCGCCAGTGGAGGGTGCCATCTGCGACTTCTCCCATTTCTTGAGCGATGATGCCGGTCATGGTGTGAGTGGGCTGAGTGACGATGCCGATGCCCGCCCCCCAGTCGGGCATGGCGATCTTGTTACCGGCGACGAGGAGGACGACCATGGTCTCTCCAATCACTCGGCCGAGGCCGAGAAGAATGGCGGCGAGAATCCCTGAGATGGCGGTAGGGAGAATCACCTTAACGACCGTCTGGATGCGGGAGGCTCCGAGGGCGAAGGAGGCTTCGGAAAAGGAGCGGGGGACGTTATTTAGAGCGTCCTCACAGAGGGTGAAAATGGTCGGGACTGCCATCAGAGCGAGGAGTAGTCCGGCGTTAAGGATGTTCAGGCGCTCCTGCATGGGGAAGCCCGGAATCCATGAGAGGGCGTCTATTTGACTGATTTCGCGCAGGGTTTCACCGAGCACTAGGATCCCGAAGATGCCTAGCACGACCGAGGGAATGGCCTGAACCATCTCGATGACGGGCTTGATGATATTTTGCTCCCAAGGAGTCGCGATGCGGTTGACGTAAATGGCCGCCGCGACTGAGAAGGGGACTGCGATGATGAGGGCGATAAAGGAGATGATGAGGGAGCCGGTGAGGAGGGGGAGGAGGCCGTAGAAGTCATGCCACGAGCTATTGGTGACCCAGTCTTTACCGAAGAAGAACTGCACTGCGGAACTGAGGTAACTTATGCGCTTATCCCAGCGCCAGTTCGAGGCTTCCTCGACGCTTTCGTCAAGTTCAACGAGGAAGTCCGGGGTTCTTTCGCGGACTTTTTCGATGAGCTCGGCGGCGGGCTCGGAGGCGAACTGGGTTGGGAGCTTGGCTACTCCAGCGGCTAGTTTTACCTTGAGATCGGCGACAGCGGTGAGGTGGTCGTCTTTGGACTCTTTGATTGGTTCGCTGCGCTTCTCGAAGGGGAAGCTGTCCATGACCTTGACCTTTGATAATTCCTCCTCGAGTTCGGCCTTTTTCTCTGGGTCAGTGGTGGCTGCGATCCCTTGCTCGAGGGCGGTTTTACGTGAAGCTGAGGTGAGTTCGGCGTTGGCATCCTTCCGCACCTTGGAGGCGACTTTGACAAGCTTTCCTCGCAGAGAGTCGAGATTGTCATCGGCAGCGCTGATCTCGGTCCGGGCTTCTTGGAAAGTGGACATTCCTTCTCGCATGGTCGAGCGGGCGTCTTCCACGAACGCGGGGGGATCGCCTTCCAAGGGGTCCCAGCCTGCCATGCTTGCGAGGAGGGATTGCCAGGTGTTTTCATCGAGGCGGTTGAAGGTATCGATATTAGATTTTTTGACCTCGCTAAGGGTTTGCTCAGCGAAGCTGTTCCAGGCTTCTTGCGCGCCTTCTTCCTCATCGTCGAGGGCGTCGATGAGGTCTTCGCCGTTATCCTCTAAGGGCCCGAGGAGGGCTTCGTAGCTGTCGCTGATTCCGCGCTCGCTGCCGAAGCGGGTGTCGAGTTCGCGGTAGTAAGCTTGGTCAGTGAGGGCGACGATCTTGGCGTGCTGGTCGACTTCCTCGATGAGGTGGCCGACGTATTCCTGCCCGGTCTGACGGTAGAGGGTAAGGCCCTGATGGTGGGCTGGGAAGAAGATGAGTGCTTCTCGAATGAGGTAGAAGCAGATGAGAAAAAGGATGACGATGGAGAGGGTGGCATTGGTGCCGAAGAAGCCCTTAATCCAGTCTTGTAGATCCCAACCGAGAAGGCGTCGTCCCTTTTTTTGAAAGTGTTTGGCCATGTGTGTGAACCTGAGGGCGCAAGCTAACAAGGCGCATCCCGCTAAGGGGATGCGCCTTGTGTGACACTATTGTAACGGACTTGTTACTTGGGCTCGACGAGCGGGATAAAGCCCACTTTTTCAATGACGACGGCGGCTGGGTCGGATGTGGTTGCCCAGTCGAGGAATTTCTTTGTTTCACCAGTCGGCTCGCCGACGGTGTAGTAGTAGAGCTTCCGGGAAAGGGGATACTCGGCCTTGTTACGAGGCTTGGGAGATTCACCGTCGACCTTGATGGCGCGGAGGCCATCTTTATCGGCGTAGGCGAGACCGACGTAGCCGATTCCGTTAATATTTCCGGCGACTTCGGTAGCGATTTGCTCGTTGCCGGCCATCTTTTGGGTGCTTGAGCCGTAGTCTTCCTTATTCATGGCGAGGCCTTGGAAGGTTTTGTAGGTGCCGGAAGCGGTGTTCCGAGTGTAGGCTGAGATTTTGCCTGGCTTGCCGCCGACCTGACCCCAATCGGTGATCTTTCCGGTGAAGATATCGCCGACTTGCTTGAGAGAGAGGTTACGGACGCCGTTTTCCTTATTAATGACGACGGCGATCATGTCCCAAGCGGCGACGTGCTCGACGAGGGTCTGGCCTTTTGCGGTAAAGCTGTCCTTTTCTGAGTCCTTAACGTCTCGGCTGGACATTCCGATGTTACAGGTTCCAGCGAGGAGATTGGTGAAGGCTTGGGAAGAACCCTCGGCAGCGATCTCGAAATCGACTTCTGATCCGGCCGCGACGTAGGCCTCCTTCAGTTGGGGGACCATTTTTGCACCAAGGGTATCGGAACCCTTCATGACGATCTTCTCTTGGGCGAGGGCGGTTCCGGCGAGCAGGGCGCCGAGGGTCAACATTGCAGTATATCTCATCGTATTTTGTATCAAGTTTGAGCGCCGCAGAATGCAAGCACGTGCGCAATCTAGTCCTCGCTTGAGAATGTCAAACTGATCGCGTGTCACGCTTTCGTCACAGTGGGGCCGAGTGGTTCAGCCCACGGGGCACTGGCTGATCTGTTTGAAGAAGTCGTTTCCTTTGTCATCGACGAGGATGAAGGCGGGGAAGTTCTGGACGGTAATTTTCCAGACGGCCTCCATACCAAGCTCTGGGAAATCGACGACTTCTTGGGACTTGATGTGTTCCTTGGCGAGGAAGGCGGCGGGACCACCGGCGGAGCCGAGGTAGAAGCCGCCGTGCTTTTTACAGGCGTCGGTGACCATTTGGGAGCGATTGCCTTTTGCGAGCATGACCATTGAGGCTCCGTTCTTTTGGAAAAGATCGACGTAGGGGTCCATGCGGCCGGCGGTGGTGGGACCGAAGGAGCCCGAGGCCATGCCCTCGGGCGTTTTGGCGGGACCGGCGTAATAGACCGGGTAGTCTTTGAAATAGTCGGGGAAGTCTCCTTTTGCTTCGAGGATCTCCTTTAACTTCGCGTGGGCGATGTCTCGGGCGACGATGATGGAGCCGCTGAGCGAGACGGCGGTGGTGACGGGATACTTTGAGAGGGTGGCGAGGGTCTCGGCCATCCCGAGATCGAGATTGATTTCCACGCCTTTAAATTTCCAGTCATGGAATTTTTTTGGGATGAATCGCCCGGGGTTATCCTCGAGTTTTTCGAGAAAGATTCCTTTTTTGGTGATCTTTGCCTTGGCCTGACGGTCGGCCGAGCAGGAAACCCCGAGACCTACGGGGCAGGACGCGCCGTGGCGGGGGAGGCGGATGACGCGGACGTCGTGGGCGAAATATTTTCCGCCGAACTGAGCACCGATGCCGATCTTCCGCGCAGCGTCGAGGAGCTTGGCTTCCATCTCGGTATCTCGGAAGGCTTGCCCGTGTTCATTTCCAGATGTGGGAAGTCCGTCGAGGTAGCGAGCGGAGGCGAGCTTGACCGTCTTGAGGCAGGCTTCGGCGGAGGTGCCGCCGATGACGAAGGCGAGGTGATAGGGGGGGCAGGCTGAAGTCCCGATACTGCGCATTTTTTCAACGCAGAAGGTCATGAGGCTTTCGGGGTTGAGGAGGGATTTTGTCTGTTGGTAGAGGAAGGACTTATTGGCCGATCCTCCGCCCTTCGTCATGAAGAGGAAGTCATACTCGGCACCGGTGGCGGTGTAGAGATCGATCTGGGCGGGGAGGTTCGTCTTGGTGTTAACCTCGTCATACATCGTGAGAGGCGAGACTTGCGAGTAGCGGAGATTTTCCTCTTGGTAAGTTTTATGGATCCCGGCGGAGAGGGCCTCGGCGTCATCGACTCCGGTGAAGACGCGCTCGCCCTTTTTCCCCATCACGATGGCTGTTCCGGTGTCTTGACAGCCGGGGAGGATTCCGTGGGAGGCGATCTCGGCATTTTTCAGAAGCATGAGGGCGACCATGCGGTCGTTCTCGGTGGCTTCGGGGTCGTCCAAGATGGAGGCGACTTGTTTCAGGTGTGAGGTGCGCAGCTTGAAGGAGATCGCTTTGATTGCTTCATTTGCGAGGTAGCTCAGGGCGGCGGGATCGATCTTGAGCACTTCATTTCCCTCGAAAGAGGAGGTGGAAACAAAGTCAGTGCTGAGGTGCTCGTATTCCGTGAGATCGGGGGTGAGGGGAAAGGGTTCCTGATAAGTGAAGTCGCTCATGGCGGTGCGGTGGATGAGAGGTTAGAGGGTTCTTCCTTCGTCGATTTCAATGTAGTCTAGGAAGGTGCAAATGTCATCGCGATCAGTGGACGGGCTTTCCTTTTTTCTTTCGGCGAGCCGGGAGCTCATGTCATCGCGGAAGCCGCGGTTTTTGATGTAGGAGGTGAACCAGGCGAGTTCGTAGTCCGGGCGGGTTAGGCCGTTCTGGCGAGACCAGTCGAGCACGTCTTGATCGGAGGCGCCTGCGAGAATTTGTGCTTTGAGATCCTCGTAGGCGACGCCTAAGAATTGGCAGGTCCAGAGGTCCATCCCTAGGCCTAGATTGCCGTGGAAATCCGGGTGGAGAGAGCCGCGGTGCATGAGGCGAATCTTATCGCACAAGCGGGGGAGGTAGATGATGCCGCCGATCTCATCGCGAGCGGAGCGTGGTAAGGTAGAGGCTTCTGACATGGGGTGGATCAAAGCGGGGGAGGAAGAAACGACCAATGTAAAAATGAACATTCGATTGATCGATAATGATTGAGCTGGGCTTCGCTGAGCGCTATTTCGCGGAGATCTGAACCGATGGATGCCTTAAGGAAAGCGCTCGAAGAAATTTTAAGACTCCATCTTGATGGTGGGGATGGAAGCCATGATCTGCATCATGCCCGCCGCGTCCTGGCTTATGCGGAGGATATCGCTGCGCGCAGTGGGACGGGGGATCTCCGGCTCTTGACTGCCGCAGCCTACCTGCATGACTTGGTGAATGTTCCGAAGGACTCGGATGAGCGCGATAGGGCCTCGCGGCTCTCCGCTGAAGCGGCAGGTCCGCATTTGCGGGTGTTGGGATTTTCAGAAGAGGAGGTTCGCGCAGTGCAGCACATCATCGAGGCGCACTCATTCTCGGCTGGGATTGAGCCGGAGACGGTGGAAGCCGAGATTTTACAAGATGCTGATCGGCTAGAGGCGCTTGGGGCGCTGGGGATAGCGCGCACCTTTTACACCGCGGGGAAGATGAATTCGGCGCTTTTTCATGGAGATGATCCCTTTGCCCAGAATCGAGTGCTGGACGATCGGAGTTATGCGATCGACCACTTTGAAGTAAAACTTCTGGGCCTGGCCGATTCGATGAAAACGGAAGCTGGTCGCGAGATTGCTCGGGAGCGCCGCGATTTTATGAAGACCTTTTTGGCCGAGTTGGCCAAGGAGATCGGAGGCTAGTGCTTGGCTCCGGGGGCGGGAGATTTCCGAGTGAGGCCGGGTTGTCCTCTCACCTTCCAGAGGTAGTAGAAGACGAGGAAGGCTAGCATCACGAGAAATGAGGGCGCGAGCCAAGCGAGTGAGGCTTTAAAGTCGCCGCCGAGGCCTTTTAAGAGGATGGCGTAAAGAAGACTGGTGAGGCCGAAGCCGATATTTAGGGCGAGGCCCTTGAAGCTGAGAACGGTGGCGCGCCGCCGGGAATCGACTTGCGCATTCAGGTAGTGGGAGCTGAAGAAATTTAAGAGGCCGAAACTGGCGGAGAAGAAGACGACGACGAGGACTCCATAATGTGGCCAGGCCTGCGCGACGAGAATGAGGCCGATAAAAGTGAGCAGGGAGACCCAGAGATAATTAGTCACCATTCTCCCGCGCTCGACGAGTCGCTTGGCAATCCGCGGGGCGATCATTCCGAGGGCGGCGAAGCTCGCGCCGATAATGCCAAAGGAGCTTTCTGGGAGATCGATGATGCGGTAATATTCCGAGTTCATGGTGAGGAACAAGCGCATGAGAGAGTCGTGAACGAGCGCGGCCAGAATGAGGGCGAAGACGACTGGGGTGGCGATAATCCAGCGAGCGATCTTCCAAATGTCGCCCCAGAATGAGGGGGCGGGAGCTTCGGTGTCGATGATCTCGCTGACCTTCTCGGGCTCCTTCATGGTGAGCGCGATGGGTAGGGTAGTGAGCGCGGAAATTAGGGTGAGGTAGACGGGGAAGCGGATGACGGTTTCTTTGGCGAGATCGGTTCCGAGGATGCGATTGATAAAATCGGCATCGTAGAGCGCGCCGCCGAGAAGCATGGCGATGGCGAAAGCGATGGAGGAGAAGCTCATGAGTCGCGAAAGGACCTGCGGCCACTCCTTTTCCTGCTGGCCCGGGGGGAGGGAGTCGTAGGCGAGGGCCTCGTCCGCGCCACTGGCCGAGGCCTCGGCAGCACCCGAGAGGATGCGGTTGAGAACCCAGACCCAGAAGACGAGGCTGGAATTTCCGAGCGGGACGAAGGCGATGAGAGCCATCTCGAGAATCATGAGGACTGAGGCGATAACGACCATGGGCTTACGGCCTAGCTTATCGGCGAGCGCGCCGGAGGGGACCTCGAGAAGGACGATCGAGACGGCCCAGACGGTATTAAGAATGGCGAACTGCGCCATCGTGAGTCCGTAATCGAGCTGGAGAACGGCAAAGATCGGGTAGTAGAAGCGCGCGTTGAAAAGGAGGCGAAACGCGATAAAGAGTGAGATATTCCGGGGCACGGGAGGGGGATGCGGGAATTATTTCTCCCGGACGCGGAGGCGGACTTCGGCGCGGCCTCCAGTCGAGAAGGCTGCTGTCTCGTGGTGATTTTTGGGGAGTTCAAGGTCTGTTGCTTTGAACTTCTCGACCCCCTCGTGGAAGACGATGAGGACCGTTTTCTTGAGGATGATTTGGAGGGAAAGGTTTCCTTTATCGTCGATTTCTATCCCGCGGATGGGCTTCTCCTCTTGGCCGGTTCCGCCGATGAGAACGGTCTTTTGAGCCGGGTCAAAGGTGAGGGAGAGGCCAGAGTCGAGCTGCTCCGGTGAGCTGCGGAGGAAGACTCCACAAGCGGAAGCCCGGCCGGGGTGGAGGGAAATTTCGAGGGCGAGCTTCTCGCCGCGGGTGGCGAAGGGGAGGAGGGAATCGTTTACCGTGACGATCTCAGTGCGGGCTGGGATGCGGGCTGCCGGTGGAGAAGCTTTACGCTGGGGGGGCTGAGGTGCGGGCTTTGATAGGGGAGGTTTTTCAAGGGCGTCTTTTTTCTGAAGGGGAAGGACTGAGGTGGGCTCGATGGCGGCCGCTTTTTTATCGCTCATGACGAGGTGGTCGACGCTGAGGTGGCCCCATTTACCGGTGGCGGAGTCGAGAAGGCGAACTTGGGCGAGCTCGCCCTTGAGATCTTTGACGTCCCACGAAGCTGGTTTGAGAATGGCGCTATTTTGCGCAGGGGTGGAACGGCGCACGATGGCGTCATCGACCAAGAGCTGGACCTCCAGATTTCCCGGGTTACTTCCTCCGCCGACGAGAAAGTTGAGGAAATTACGCTCGATTTTGAATACGGGAGAGACGAGGTGTCCGGTGGCCTTGGGGCCGCCTTGGTCGCTGGCGGCGAGGCCCTCGCCATGAAATGATTTCTGATACTTTGCGGTCGCTTCTCCCATCGAGGGACCTTTGCCGAAGGCGCTGCCGGCGATGAGCCAGTCACGGTAGGTGGGTTTTTCGAAATCGGCGATAGAGATCTCTTGAGCGGTCGAGGTGGCCAGCGAGAAGGCGATCAGGAGGGGGAGAAATTTCATCGTGGAAAGGGTGAGGGTAAAAGAGGAGGCTCGCTTGGCAAGCATGGTCAGTGGGCTTGGGAGCGGAGGTTTTTGCGGGTGCTCGATTAGGAGTCGCATTGACGCAAGCTCCTCGTTTGGGGATTTCAGCGCTGCGGAAAGATGTTCGAGCCCGCTTTGGCAACGCTCGAGCCTCGATTAATAGGAGGAGTGGGAGTAGCGGAAAAAACTGTCAGGCGGGACTTCTTCTGCTCCGGCTCGGAGCGGTGTGGCAAGCGATTCCGCACTTTCTTGCTGCTCTTCCTTTTAGAGAAAATAATGCGAGCCTGAGCGATAAAAATGGGACGGCTCATGCCGCGATCAACGAGGCAGAGAAGGCGCGCGAGTATTTTGAGCGGTCGCTCGAGCTCGATGACTCCCACGCCGGGACCCATTTTCACCTTGGGAAGATTTTGCAGTCGAGCGAAGAACTGGTGGAAGCGCTTCACCCTTATTGGAAGGTGTTGCGGCTTCCCTGATGTGATCAGGACCTTTTTGAATTGGCTTTTGAGAGAAGACGAGCTTGCTAAGCGCTAGGATAATTCGGAGCGCACCTTTTCGAGAAGCTTTTTGGTGGCGGTGATTCCCTCGACTTCTGAAAGTTCATTTCCCTCATACTCGATGCCGATCCAGCCGTGGAACTTGAAGTCCATCACGATCTTGAGTGCTTTGCGGAAGTCAGTTTTGGTTTCGTTTCCCTCGGCATCAAAATCGTGTGACTTGGCGGAGACCCCTTTTGCGAAAGGCATTAATTCTTTGAGACCCTTATAGCGGTCGTAGTCATGGAAGTTTCCGAAGTCGGGGAGGGATCCGCATCCGTCCATCCCTACGTCGGCGAGGACCTTGGCCATCCACTCGCCATTCGAAGAAAGACCGCCGTGGTTTTCCACGATAATGCCGATCTCGTGCTCATTGGCGAAAGTGGTCAGGGCGCTAAGTCCTTTGACGCAGTTGCTGGCTTTTTCATCATCCGTTTCCCCCTCGCCGTGCGAGTTGACGCGGATCGAGTGGCAGCCGAGAAACTGGGCGGCCTCGACCCACTTCTTATGTTGGTCGACGGTTTTTTGGCGCTCCTGCGCCGAGCTCGCGCCGAGGTGGCCCTCGCCATCGATCATGATGAGGACGTTCTCCATCTCGAGATCGGTGACGCGTTTTTTGAGCTCTGCGAGATAGGTTTTGTCCTCGGCTTTATCTTTGAAAAACTGGTTTACGTATTCCAGTCCGCGGATGCCGAAGGTCTTCTTGGTGTATTCCGGCCACTCCATATTAGTGAACTTAGCGGCCTTGAGCGCACGGTGGTTCGACCACTGAGCGAGCGAAACTTTAAAAAGAGTTTCGGGATTTTTGGCAGCGCCGCCGTGATGGTCAGCGAGTGACTTTGCGGCGAGGGAAGCAAGGGAACCGTGGATGAGTTGTCGGCGAAGCATTAGATGACTTTCGCGCTGGATTGGAGGCATGAAAAGGCGAAAGTTCCTCTATGAGCATTACCACAAAGCGCGGCGATGGCGGGACGACGGATCTTCTCTTCGGCGGGAAGGCCTCTAAAGTGGCACCTCAGGTCGAGGCGCTGGGCGAGGTAGACGAACTGAATGCTGTGCTCGGTCTCGCCCGCGTGGCGATGGATGGGGAAGCGGCTGAGACGATCGACCAGATCCAGAAGTGGCTCGTGACATTGATGGGAGAACTAGCGATGCCGGAAGGGGGGGAGGCAGCATACGATCAGGCGGGATTCGGTCGCATCGGCGAGAGCGAGATCGCGTGGGTCGAGAATCTCAGCGGGGGGATTGAGGGCGATCGTAAGTTTAGGGGATGGCTGCGGCCTGGGGCAGGTGGGGGAGAGCTTGCGGCGCGGCTCCATCTAGCGCGCACGGTGGCTCGGCGGGCTGAGCGCTCGACTTGGAAAGTCGCGAACGAGATCGCGACGGGGGAGTTACGTATTTTTCTTAATCGCCTCTCAGATGCCCTCTGGCTCATGGCGCGCAAGACCGAGGAGGGAGAGGAGGCTTAGCCGCTTGCCGGGGTCCTTTGTTTACGCTCTTCTGAAACGATGAAAAAGGTGATGTGGTTTATCCTCGATTCTGTGGGGATTGGCGGCGCGCCGGATGCTCAGGCGTTCGGCGATGAAGGGAGCGACACGCTGGGGCACATCGCCGAATGGTTTCTTGAGAAAGAAGGGCGCCCGCTTAATCTCCCGAACCTTGAGAAACTGGGTCTCGGAGAAGCCTATCGTCTCGTCCATGGCTCACTCCCGGCAGGGTGGAAAGACGGGGGAAGGAGCGGCTACTACGCTGCGGCCTCGGAGATCTCCACTGGAAAAGATACCCCGAGTGGGCACTGGGAACTCGCTGGAGTTCCGGCGCGCTGGGACTGGGGTTACTTCCCTAAAAAAGAGGAATGTTTTCCGAAGGAACTTTTGGAGGAACTTTGGGAAAAAGGCGACTTGGTGGGGTCACTCGGGCATTGCCACGCGAGCGGGACTGAGATTATCGAGCGGCTTGGCGAGGAGAGTGTGCGTTCGGGAAAGCCGATCTTTTATACCTCAGCAGATTCGGTTTTTCAGATCGCGGCTCACGAAGAAGCTTTCGGTCTTGAGCGTCTTCTCGACCTCTGCGAACTCGCTCGTGAGCTTACTTTGGAAATGACTATTGGGCGGGTCATAGCGCGCCCATTCGTCGGCGAAGCGGGTGCTTACGAACGCACTGCCAATCGGAAGGACTACGCCATCACACCTCCGAAGCCGACCGTCTTGCAACGCCTTGTCGATGATGGGAAGCGCGTTGCCGGGGTTGGAAAGATTGGTGATATTTTCGCCCACACCGGAATGTCGCTCGAGATCAAGGCGAGTGGGCATCGCCAGCTGTGGGAGAAAACCCGTGTCGCGAGAGCAGAGGCGGACCTCGTGATGACGAATTTTGTCGATTTCGATATGCTCTATGGTCATCGCCGGGATCCAAAAGGCTACGGTCTCGCCTTGGAAGAATGGGACGTAGAGTTCGGGAAATTTTTAGCCGAAGGCTACGATGATCTCATCGTCATCACTGCGGATCATGGGAACGATCCGACTTGGGAGGGGACGGATCACACGCGCGAGCGGGTTCCCGTTTTGATTTATGGAATGGGTCCCGGTAGCGGGGGGATTCGTGAGACCTTCGCCGATGTCGGAGCGACAATCGCAAAGTCCTTCGGTCTCGAGATCGACGAAGGCACGCCGATCCTGTAAGAGGGCGCATGGCTACTCCTCATCTGGAAGCAAATAAGGGCGAATTCGCCGAGACGGTCCTCCTGCCTGGCGATCCCTTGCGAGCGAAATTTATCGCGGAAACGTTTCTTGAAGACGTCAAACGGGTCAATGGTGTGCGCGGGATGCTCGGCTTCACCGGGACCTACCAAGGGACGCCGATCTCGGTAATGGGCAGCGGAATGGGGATTCCCTCGATCTCGATCTACGCCAAGGAACTGATCACGGAATACGGAGTGAGGAACCTCATCCGCGTCGGGAGCTGCGGCGCGGTCTCGAGTCAGGTGAAGGTGCGCGATGTTCTCATCGGGATGGGCGGTTGCACCGATAGCGGAGTGAACCGAGCGCGCTTCGGCGGCTATGACTTCGCCGCGATCGCCGACTACGAACTGCTGGCGGCTCATGTGGAAGCGGCAAGGGAGCTCGACGTCCCAGTAAAGGTGGGGAACCTATTTTCGGCAGATCTTTTTTACACGCCGCTACCGGAGATGTTCGACCGGATGGAGAAGATGGGCGTCTTCGGAGTAGAGATGGAGGCAGCCGGTCTCTACGGTGTCTGCGCTGAATTCGGCGCGCGGGGGATGGCCATCTGCACCGTGAGCGATCATATCCGCACAGGCGAATCCACGACTAGTGAGGAGCGGGAAAAAAGTTTTACGGCGATGATGAAGGTGGCCTTGGAAGCAGCTAAAAAGGTGGCCTCATGACCGATCAAGAACTCATCGATCTCGCGAAAGGAGCGAGTGAGCAGGCCTATGCGCCCTACTCCAAGTTCCACGTAGGCGCGGCTCTTCTTGGAAAATCTGGGAAGGTCTACCCCGGCTGCAACGTCGAGAATGCCTCCTACGGCCTTACTAACTGCGCTGAAAGAGTGGCAATCGGGACGGCGGTATCTTGTGGCGAGCGGGAGTTTTCAGCGATCGCGATCTCGGTTAGAGGAGGGGGAAGCCCCTGCGGGGCCTGCCGACAGGTGCTTAATGAATTCGCTCCTAAGCTGCGCGTTCTCTTGAGCGATGAGCACGGGCGTCTCGTGAGAGAAATGACTCTTGATCAGCTTCTCCCCGAAGCATTTGGGCCCTCCGATTTATAAAAAGGCGGAGCTGGTTCTAGGGTCGGCCTCGCTGCCATTTGGTGACGCGGCCATTGGTGAAATCGACGATGGCGGAGCGCACCGGAACGTAGTCGATGGCCTGACCGTAGCCATAGCCAAAGTTGCGACGGCCATGACCATAATAAGGATCGTAGTAGGAGCCGTAGCGGCTGAAGCCTCGGCCATAGCCGCCATAACCCCCGTAGAAGCTGTTGCTGAGGACAGGCTTAAGACTCGTGTAAGTCCAGCGCTCGAAGCGGCGCCGATCAGATTCTCCCTCTGCAACTGAATCGGGTTTACCCCAAGCAATAAAGACGGCGTCTTTACCCATGCCATTCTCGATGCGTCCCTCCTCTACTAAGCCACGTTGGGAGGACGGGACTCTATCAAATATGGCGGGATTTTTTTCAATCCGCGAAGTCGGGCTGCTCGAAGCGCAGCTGGCAAGAACGACCGCAGCAAGAGAGAGGAGGGGGAGAAAAATAATCTTCATCGTAGTTATGACGGAAACTTTTAAGAGTCTATTCGATCTAAAGATGGTTTCAAATGAATCCATGAGAAATTTATTCGTCGAGAGACGGAAGTTCCTTGCCAAGGCGAAGCCGATTTCGGCAAACTTTCTCTGCCTTCTCCTAATACTATGTCCGACATTCTCGACGAAAACGACCTTGATGATGCCCTTAAAAAATGTCCTGAATGGGATATTCACGAAAGTTCGATCTATCGCAGCATCGAGTTCGAGGACTTCGAGGAGGCGATCGAGTTCGTAAACACCGTCGCTGATCTCGCCGAGGAAGCGCAGCACCACCCTGAGATTAACGTTACTTTCTCAGTTGTCACGTTGACCCTCACGACCACGGACGAAGGTGGGGTGACGTCAGCGGATATCGAGATGGCTCAGCGCCTTGATAATCTCATCGACTGATTACTTTGCGATCAAGTCATAGCCGCGGTGATCCGTCACCGTGACATTATAAAATTCGCCTACCGTTGAGTCGATGGGCACGAAAATGCGGCCGTCGATATCTGGAGCGTCCCACATCGAGCGGGCGATTCCTTCTTCCTCCACCAGCACGCGGAGCTTCTTGCCGAGCTGGCGATCGTTCACGTCTTGAGCGACCTCATCGATCGCGGATGAGAGCTCCCGGTGCCGCTTTTTCTTGGTGCCGTGGTGGACGTGTTTTTCTTTTTTATATGCACGCGTCCCTTCCTCTTTTGAGTATTGGAAAATTCCGCAGCGCTCAAATTTGAAGCTTTTGATGAAGTCGAGAAGTTCGAGGTGGTCTGCCTCGGTCTCTCCGGGGAATCCGGTGATGAAGGTGGTGCGGATAGAGAGATCTGGAATTCCGGCGCGCATGCGATTGAGCAGCTCGCGGATGTATTTTCCATCGGTCTTCCGGTTCATCTCCTTCAGCATGTGATCGGAAATATGCTGGAGCGGGATGTCGACGTAGCGAGCCACTTTGGGACATTCCGCGATCGTCTTGATCAGCTCGTCTGACCAGTGGGCGGGATGAGTGTAGAGGAGGCGGATCCAGAAATCACCTTCGATCGCATTCAGCTCGCGGAGGAGCGAGGCGAGCGACTCTCCCTTTTCAGAATTCACTCCTGACATCGGGTTCGGGCGGTTCCCGAGCCCCTGCCACTTGTCCATGCCGAAGTAGGTCGTGTCCTGCGAGATGAGGTTAATCTCTTTGACCCCTTGGGCGATGAGACCGCGCGCTTCTTTGACGATCGACTTTTGGGTCCTCGAGCGGTGTTGGCCACGGATTTTTGGAATGATGCAGAAAGAGCAGGTGTGGTTACAGCCCTCGGCGATCTTGAGGTAGGCCATGTGCTGCGGCGTAAGTCGGAAGCGGGGCGTGGTGTAATCCGGGATGTAGCGCGACTTCGCGGTTACGGTGTCGAGCGAGCCCTCTTCCCCGAGGTCACGTTCAAGAGTCTTGCGGATGATGGAGCCGACGTCCGTGATTTGATCGAGGCCGATGAAGGCGTCGACTTCGGGGAGGAGTCCGGGGAGGTCCTTTTGAAAACGTTGGGAGAGACAACCGGCTACGATGATTTTTTGCTTTTGTCGCGCGGGGTCCTCCTGCCGTGCGTTGACGGCGCTGATGATGGTCCCGACCGACTCGTCCTTTGCGACGTCGATGAAGGAGCAGGTGTTGATGATAAGGGCGTCGGCAAGTTCCGCATCGGGGACGATAGTCATTCCCTCGTCCTGCAGATGGCCGAGCATGATTTCCGAATCGATGAGGTTCTTGGCACAGCCAAGAGAGATGAGTCCAATCTGGGTCGGCATAACGTGATGCGGAGATAGACCGGAAACCCTGGGGATGGAATGGGAAAGTGACGCGGGTTCAAGGAAAGAGAAACCGGTCCGAGTAGGCAGCCCTACCTAAAGCACGATAATCCGAGTCCCTCGTCAGACGCTACTCCGGCAAAGGGAGCACGCCTGAATGAGGAGAACCTTCGAGGTGACTACGGATCGTGATTTATAGTTCTTCTAATATCATAGACCTTACGAAAAAGGTCTTTGATCTTGGATGACCTAACGCTTCCGGCGGAGGCAGAAGGCGGCAGAGAAAGCGAGAAGGAGAGCGCTTGAAGGCTCTGGGACGACATCCACGGTAATTTCAGAACCCAGATCAACCCCGTGATCACCAAAATTTGGGTTGCCGGCCGAGTTGTTGACATAAACAATAACGCAATCAACCAAAGCTGATGTGTTAGTGATGAGGTGGGCCTGCGGGTTTCCTACTCCAGTGTTTGCGAACGATCCGGTTGCAGCCCGATAAGCGATGGTTCCGGCCCAAGGAATTGCCTGCAGCCCTGTTCCCGGGTTGGTGCTATAGGTTACGGGGACGGGGACAGTGCTGTTCTGAGCTTCGACCCATACGGTGTCGATGAAGCCGTTATCGTTACTGGCCGAAGTGCGGTCGATATCCCTGATTGTAAGGTCGTTAAGGAGGATGGGGGTGGAGAAGGCGAGCTTGATCTGGACAAAGTTGGTGAGCGTCGTGGCGCTATTACCAGCAGCTGAAGATGAGTTTGTGCTTGCCCCAAAAATGAAGCCGAAATTTGGCGCGGTCGCCGTCTGGCCTCCTTGACCTGTGGTTCCGTAACTGCCGTGAAAGTTGTTAGATGAGGAGACAACTGAGGAGGTTACAGTAACCTGAAGGTTGCCGCCAGGTGCGTTCGCATTTGGCACATTGAGAACTCCGCCTCCAGTTCCAACCGGACCTGAGAGATTACCAAGGCTGAAGGTTGAAACGGCTGCATTCGAGAAGCCAGCAAGAAGGATCGTCTTGCCGACGACTAGTAGTTGTGTTGAGGAATATTTCATACTGAAACTGGACAATAGTTATTTCTCAGGTCACGTCAAAGTATAAGTTTTAGGGCCGAAGCCATTGTAAGTGAATGCGGGATTAGAGATTGAAAATAGTTGATTAGCACCGTTAGTATCTCTTAAGGAATCGTCTAACATTTTAAGAGATAGATCGTTTTTTTAGAAGGACTGACACGAGGAATCCTCCGGCGAGAACGACAGTGATGCTGGCTCCTGCGGGTTGGTCGAAATGGTAACTTGCGAGGAGGCCCAGCGCGGCACCGATGGCGCCAACGAGTCCGCTAAGCGGAAAAAGGGCATCTGGGGTGGAAACAAAGGAGCGGGCGATGGCAGCGGGCGCTACGATCAGGCCGACGGCAAGGATACAGCCGACGGCTTGAAGGGTGGTGATGAGAACGAGGATGAGGATGACAAAACTGACGTAATCGAGCAGGCGGGTCCGAACTCCAAGGCTTGCCGCGACTTCCGGATCGAAGAGATTAGCGACGAGGGCGCGCCGGAAGAGGGTGAGGACGGTGACGGCGATGACCCCCACGCCAAAGCTCATCCTTAGATCAAGATCTGAGAGGGCGATGATGTTTCCAAGGAGCCAATTCTCGAGTTCTTGATTCGAGCCGAGCTGGTTTAGAACGATGATTCCAATCGCGAAAGCTCCCGTGTAGAGAACGGCTAGGACGGTTTCATCGTGAATCCTAGAAAGGCGAGAGAGAAGGATGGTGAGCAAGCCGATGACAATAGCCGCGATGAGGGCGCCCATGAAAGCGGTGACGACGGTGAGAGTGAAGAAGTAGGCGCCGATCGCCACTCCTGGGAGAAGGCTGTGGCTGAAAGCGGCAAGCTTGAGTGGGCTTCGGTGAAGAAGCACAAAGGCGCTGGTGTAGCCATTAACAAAGCCAATGATCACGGCGGCAACGAAGGCGCGTCGATAGAGGGCGAGTTCGAAGAATTCCATTATTGGCAGCAGTCAGTTTTTGCGGAGTCGGTGACTGGGTGGCTGTGCGCTGGGTGGCAGGCGTGCAGGGTTTCCTTTACCTGCGGGCTCTTCATGACCTGCGCGGCGTCCCCGAAGGTGACTTGGCGCCGATCCAGAATGAGCGCGTGGGTGAAAATCTCGGTGACGCTTTCGAGATGATGGTGGGAAGAGATGATAAGGTGACCCCGTTGACTGAGTTCGATGAGGCTGGCGGAAAGGTGACAGCGGCTCTCGACATCAAGACCATTAAAAGGTTCATCGAGGAGAAGAACGTGAGCTTCTTGAGCAAGGGCGCGGGCGATGTAGGTGCGTTGTTGTTGACCGCCCGAAAGCTGGTCGATCTGCCGATGCGCGATTTTTCCGAGCTGCATCGTGGCGATCGCGGCTTCTGTTTTTTCCTGATCGGCTTTTCCGAAGCGCTTAAAGTGACCGAGGTGGGGGAAGCGGCCCATTTCTATGATGTCGCGGACGCGTAGCGGGAAGTTTTTTTGATGGTGATCGACTTGAGGGAGATAGGCCACCTCGCGGCGCGCTTGGGAGAGGGGAGCGCCGCGCCAATTGATGTTTCCTTTTTCAAGCTTGAGGAGCCCGGCGAGGAGGCGGATCAGGGTCGATTTTCCTGCGCCATTAGGACCGAGGAGGGCGAGCCGCTGGCCGCAGTATGCGGAGAACTTCACTTCTCGGAGAGCCTCTTTAGCACCATAGGAAAAGCTTACGCCACTGAGTTCAAGTTCGTGGTGGTCGTGAGGAGTCATTCGGCGTCCCCCCATTCGAGTTCGAGTTCTTCGAGCGCGCTTTCGTCCCCCCAAATGGTGTGTGATTTCATTTCGAAATGATCTGGGATGACTTCGATTAAAAGTGCGCTCTCGTGAGATCCCGGAGGCCAGGTGACATCCACTACCAAGGCTTCGCCAAGGTCGAGAAGCATTTCCTTTTCCGAAATTCCGCTCTCGAAAACGGTTCCGTTAATCCGCACCGTTTTAAACGGGGGGCTGCTCCGGAGAAGGACGTCGCAGCGGACCAGGGTAGATTTGCTTACCTCAGCGAGAGGTGGAGCCGGCTTGAGTTCCGCTGGTGAGAGAACCCATGACAACGGCACGGCTAGGACGACCAAGGGAGCGAGGGCCAGGAGAGTGCTGAGGAGAGGGGAGCGGGTCATCTGCGGAGACCGGCCACGATATTGCCTACGTTGGCCTGAATCATTTTTTGGTAACTCGCCGTCGAGCCATCAGCAATTAAAGGCCGGCCAATTTGCGCACCTGACTCCTTGGCAATCTGCTTGAGGATTTTAGGGTTTGCGGCTTTTTCTGGAAACACGGTGGGAATCCCTGCGGCGCGGAGCGAGTGGATGGATTCGGCGAGTTGCTTCGCAGGGACTTCACCCTTGGCGCTCAGGCCTTGGACGAAGGTCGCTTTGAAACCGTAAGCCTTGCAAAAGTAACCAAAAGCAGCGTGAGCCGTGACGAGGTGGCGCTTTCCTTTTGGAATGGTCGAGACCTGTCCTTTGACCCATTGATCGAGCGCACGGAGCTGACCGGTGGCAGTTTTCGAGCGTGCCGCGTAGTAGCTTTTGCCCTCTGGGTCGGCCTTCGCTAAGGTCCGCTGGATTATTCGCACGGCCCGTTCCATGTTCCGGACATTGTGCCACCAGTGCGGATCGATTCCGCCGTGGGAATGCGAGGGGCAGCAGGAGTAGACCTCATCTTTGGCCGAAATCTTTTGGGAGGGGACGTATTTGCCAACTTCGACAAGGACTTGGTGGGATGCGAGAGCGTCCTCGAGATCACCCAAGTAGGGCTCGAGATTCTTACCGGACGCGAAGATCAAGCGAGCTTTCGCCATTTTCTTAAGATCCGAGGCACGTGGCTGAAACTCGTGAACGTTCATCCCTGGCTTGCCGATCTCGACGATTTTGACCCGCTCACCTCCGACCTGCCGGAGGGCATCAGTGATTAGGGGATGGAGCGATGCGACATCAAGCGCGTGAGCAGCGCCGCTGAGTAAAAAGAGGAGTAAGATTTTAATCATGATCGTTTAGCGAATTTCCCCGGAGCCGAAGGAGAGTTGGAATTGGAGCCAGATGGAATGGACAGTGTCCTCGGGGAGGTCGTCATACTGATACTGTAGGCGGACGTGCGAGTCAAAGTCGCCGACAGGGAAAACGTGGGTGAGAGCTGCGGTAAAGCGTTCTTGGTCTGGGATGAGGTAGGCATACTCTGCCTCGCCTTCGTGAAGTTCGAAGCCTTCTTGACGACCGTTACTTTTCTCATAACGGGCGCTCCCGACCCAGTTGTCGAGGAAGCGATAGTTGGCATAGGCCATAAAGGTTCCCGAGCTTGCGGTTCCAAACTCATCAGCATCTTCCTCGTGCACCCAATCGACCGATCCGTGGATATACTCGACACCGAAGCTGGCCTCTTTCCCGCCTTCTTCCAGACCGTTCTCTCTCCAAGTGTAGCTGTAGTCGACTCCGATCAACTCGGTGTCGCGCCCGGAGCCGTAGTTATTCTCACCGCCAGCGGCGCTGATACCGAAACGGTGCTGATGGAAATCACTTTGGTTATACCCCAAGAGCGCTCGAACGCTCCACGCGGTGTCGCCGAAGTAGCCCTTTTCCGTGGTATCGTCAGAGTGGCCGTGCTCTTCATGACCCTCTTCCTCATGGCCTTCTTCCTCATGGCCTTCTTCCTCCCCGTGCCCGTGGTCATGCCCGTGACTTGCGATCTTTCCGAAGCTCCCACTGAGCGCGAAGAAACCTTGATCAAACTCTCTTAGCCAGGTGAGCTCGGCGCCCTCTGTCGTAAGACCTTCTTCTCCTAGAAATCGGGGAGTAGAAAGGTTCCCACTCGCAAAATCCCAGCCGTGAAGGTGGACGTTATTTTGGAGGCCGAAGCGATTAAGATAGCGTCCAGCACGGAGCGAGAAGCCGCCGGGGAGATCGGGAAGTTTGAGAAAACCCTCCTCCCACTCGGAGCCCAGTTCACCCTCCGAGTCGGTAAATGAATTGATATTGGCGAAACCTTCTAGCCAAGTGTGGTAGCGGACATTCATTCCGAGTTCGAGACCCTGCAAGCCGAGGTCGTCGATCGGATCATGAGCATGGTTGGCCAAGTCTTTCGGTTCTCCACTCGAGGTCAGGCCAGTGACTGCGTTCAGGTGGAGGGTGGGCTCAAGCTGAAACTCCGCTTGAGCCACCGAAGGAAGAATTACTAGAAGAGCAAGATTTCGCATAGCGCAAGTAACTTGCGTTAGCGAAATTGCGCTGTCAAAGAACTAATGCATCAAAAATGGGATCAGCCCTTTCCTTAGGCTTTCGGCCTAAGGCGTCTGGGTGATCACGACGCGCATGAAATGCTTGGACTCGGTCGAGACGGGGAGATTCAAGCGGTAGCTCTCGATCACCGAGCCATCTCCGGCTGGAATCGAGCTGGCGAGTTGGATGTCAGTCGAGACCCATCCTTGCAAAGCGGAAGCGTGCTGAATCTCGATCACGGCATTGTCCACCGGGAGGTAGCGCTGGAGGTTGAGATGGAGGTAATCCTGCGCTCCGCTCCCGTCATCGAAGCTCTCGATGGAGGCAGAGGGTTCCACGGGAGCGCCAGCGCCATCGCGAAGGACGGCAGCGAGGAGGTCGCCGCCGGTGAAGGGCTGGCTGTCGCTTGTGCCCGGGTTTCCATTAAGCGCGACACTGAGTCGCCATGAGGCAGGGTCGTTCGGCATTGAGGCATCGCGAAGGACCAGAGAATATCCGGCGCCATCGGCGGCTTCAGGCCAGCCGTTATTATCGTCGTAGCTGACCGAATAGAGGAGGCTGCCATTACTTCCGCGAAGCTCTACCGTTCCATTATTGTTAGAAAGGCCGCCAGCGTAGGGTCCGAAGGCGGGAACTCCGGGATAGCGTGCCGCAAATCCGCCCGTGTCTCGGACGATGAGAATACGAGAACCGGCAGCGAGAATGCGATCGTCAGGATCAACGAGGGAGGTGAAGTCAAAGGTGATCTCATCTGAGAGCGTGGCCCCGGTAAGGTCGACCGAGGCGTTTGAGACGTTTGCGATCTCGATGAACTCGAAATCTCCATCTGAGGTGAATCCGGCAGCTGACTCAGCGGCGGTAGGATTCGCGGGGTGGTAGTTAATCTCGGTGATTACGAGGCTTCCTACTACCGGGGGAGCCGCAGTGGCGAAGCTCGCTGAGGTCAGCGCCGACCACTCGCCTGAACCAGCGCGCACACGGGATTGAATTACGGTAGATCCGGAAAGAGTCACCACCGCACCGCTGGCGGCGCTGCTACTGACAGTTCCCCCGGTGTTGCGTGGATCGGTGCCATCGGTGGTATAGTAGATCGTTCCCGATCCGTTGGGATTATTCATCGTGAGCATGAAGCCAGGCGAGATCTGGCCGCCGTGCTGTGAAAAAACGGGGGCGTCGGTCGCGGGGTAGAGGTCGTCAATTTTTAACTGAGCGAGAACTTCAAGATTCCGATCAGTGGTCCATCCTTTGAGCTGATCGACCGCAAGGGCCCAGTCGGTGCGATCCAGCGGGTTGCTGGGACGCTTCGAGTCTCCCCAGCGGGCGGCCTCGGCATCGATCACCTTTTCAACGGTGACCTCACGCTCCGCAAAACGGGCGAGGACCGCTTGGTTCGTGTAAAGGCCGCCGTTAAAAAAAGCGTCGTGAGTGATGTCGGCAAACTTGAGGCGATACTCGAGATTTTGGGCGAGGTATTGATGGATGTATTGCGGATTTGACTCGGCAAAGGTGGTCTCGTTTCCAAACTGGAAGGGACCGGTGCGGTCTTGGCGATCAGTAAAGAAGGACCCGAGGCTGTGTTCCATGTCATGTGCGAAAAAGGACCAACCGCGATCATCGGTCTCGCGATTTCTGACCGCAAACCAGTTGTTGGAGGCTCCGATGAAGGTCGAGAGTGGGGCGTCGAAGGAACCATTATAGAAAACAACCATCATGTAGTTGATGAGGTTTTCGACATCGATAAAGGTCGGCACCGAAGGGTCAGGGTTCCCGCTGCTATCAAGACCCTGAATCTGGAAATACGAGGTATTATTAGTCTCAGCCTCGGTGGAAGTGGCGATGGCAAGATTGTAGCCAGTCATCCAATCGAGGGTGTCCCCATCGGTGGCTTCCGCATCGTAGTCTCCGCTCGCCCCGGTAGATTTGATGGTATCGTAGTCGTCATCTTTTCCGCCGAAATAGGATGCTCCAAAGTCTGCTTCCGAGCGCTCTTGAGTCATAAAAAGACCCCAGTAGATGCCGTTCAGGTAGAGGTGGCAGTAGCGTGAGCGGGTGTATTGCTCTCCCATTTCCCGCTGAGTATCCCGAGCGAAGACTTCGCGAAGGAAGGTGTTTTTTGAGCTGTTGTCGGTATTTGAATTTAGGCTGCCGAAGTTCTTAAAGGACCAAGAGTAGTTTTGCGCGGTGCGAAGATCGAAGCCGGCAAACTCGTCTGTGCCTTCGCTGCCGAAGAGGGGATAGTTCAGCGACGACTTGCCATACTCATCGCGGAAGAACATCCGGAAAGCGTGCTTGGGATTGCTGGTGAGCCGCGAGAATCCTCCTCGGACGCGGACTCCAAAGTTCTCTTGGAATCCCTCGGTGAGGCCGTCGGGGCTTACGTATCCGGGAGGGAAAATGAGTTCGAGCGAAGCGGGGCGCTCCCAGCTCCTGCCCCTGTTTTGCGGTCGGACGTAGATGCCAGTCGTGGGGTCGGTGAGATTTGCCTGGTCGGTGACGATGGAAAAAGAGGGGATGCTCTCAAGTGCATCGATCACTCCTTGAGTGCTCGAGCTGACGATGCTGCCAGGATCCATCTCATAGTCCAAGACCTGACCATTCACGCTATTTGTCGGCCAGCCCGGAGGATTGACGGGTTGGTTGACGACGTCTGCGGTGAAAATGTAGGTGTTGGTATCGACGTTGGTAGGGATCTGATTCGCTTTGGTTCCTACGGCCCGCAGAGTCGTTGTCGATCCGATGGAGATGGGGCCCGTGTAAAGCGTTCCATTTGTCACTGATGGTTCGGAGCCGTTTGTGGTGTAATAGATCTGAGTGCCGAGGGTGGTCGAGGTGATCTCTACCGACTGAGCCGTGGTGTAGAATCCTCGCTTGATGGAGAACGAGGTGTCCCTCACGTAATCTTCGAAGGCGGTTCCCGTATTGGGTCCGTTTGGACTCGGGGTCTCGTAGTAGGAGAGGGTCTCAAAGTCACTACCCAAGCCGTAGGACAGGTCTCTAAATTGCCTCGGAAACTCATTAAATTCGGAGAGAATGGTTGTTATTCCGCCACTTACTTTGACGAGGGCAAGGTATTCCCCCCCGGAGCTGAGACTGAAATTGACATGGGGAGTGGCGGTGGAGGACTTGCCGCTGGCGAAGTAGAATACCGAGTCTCCCGGTAGCAGCGTCTGGCTGGGGATAGCCCACTTTTGAAGGTCGGTGGGGTCATCGGTGAGGAAATGTTCTCCACTGATTATTGCTGGTGAGCTAGAGGGATTTGAGATCTGAATCCAGTCTGGGCTGTCGCCGTCTTCATCCAAAAGAGAGCCTTCATTAGAAGCGAGAAATTCGGTGATGAGTGGCTCTCCCGAAGGGACGACTGGGACGAGGATCGAGGAGTCGGTCGTGCCCAGAGAATTCGACGCCGCCAAGGTGAACGTCTGAGAACTGCCTGGTGTCCGGGTGGCGGAGCCGTTGGCTGCGACGCTTTGGCCATTGAGGGTGACGGAAGTGCTATTAAAGGTGGCCCATGAGAAGGTGACTGTGCCTCCGGGCTCTACGCTGCCGGGGTTTGCGGTGAACTGGTCGATTATTGGTTGGTCGGTGACGGTTACGAGCTGCTCGCGAATGGTAAATTTGCCTCCAATGGCGGCGCCGAAGAAGTAAGTCTGATTAGCGGAAGGGCCGGGATTGAAGGTGAGAGAGCCACTTCCAGCGACGGTGTCTGCGGTGACATCGATAACAGTGCTGCTGACATCGAAAAGAACCTGTTCAGACGCGGGATCGACCTGCCACGTGAAGGTGATCGGTTCATTCGCCGGAATGGTGGGGTGATCGACCTCGAAGAGAAAGATCTTGGGGCCGCCTACTTCGGAGATCCCGGATCCGGTGCTTGAGAGCTGGAAAAAGGCACGTCCGTTAGCGGGGTCCGACGCGACAGACTCCCATTCAGTCTCGATGATGGTCAGCTTAGTGCCGGCGGGGCAACGCCCGAGTTTCAGAAGCTCGTTGACCTGACTGAGGTCATAATTAAAGTTCGCATCACGGCCGAGCGAGTGGATCGCGGCGGCCTCGAAGTCGTTAAGCGCGGCGTCGAAGATGCCCACATCATCGATGAATCCGTTCCAGCCTTTGGTGAGATCTCCCGGATTATTACCGATGAACATTGCGCTTCCGCTGTCCGAAATTGCGGGTGCCGCGCCGGTGGCGATGAGGGCGCCATCGAGGTAGAAGCGGGTGCTATTTCCAGCTTCTGAGACACCGAGGATGTGGTGCCAAGCGCCGTCGTTGACACTGCCTCCGGCTAGTTGAGCCGCTCCCCCGGACCAAGCCATGCCGTTAGTATTGCCATTCCGGTTCAATCGCCAATTTGAGGCTACTCCTTTCGCAATGAGAGTTTGTTGTAGGGTGTCGAAGCTTGAGATGCGGAACCAAGATGATACCGAAATCGTGTTTGAGCTGCCGGTGAGATCAGCGCTGGAGGGGACGTTTACGTAGGAGTTGCCATCGGTCTGAATTGCTTTGCCAAATTTTCCAGCGGAATACCTTGTTGTTCCTATCCAAGAACCATTGTCAGCTGCGCTTCCGGCGGTAGCTGAGTCATTGGTGTTTGTCTCCAAGCTCCAGTAGGAGACGAGATGATCGGTCGCGGCCCCATGCACGAGACCCATCGCAAGGGGAAGAAGGAGGAGCTTGTTCGTCATCAGTGTATTTAAAGAACGTAACGATTTTTGAGCACACTGCAAGCTGTAGAGACTCCGTGGTTATAAATAGGCCCGCTTAAGAAGCTTACCTTCTGGGGGACTAAAATACGGAAAAGGCGAGCCGGGAGTGCCTCGCGTCAGGTCCCGGGCGCTTCGCCACCGGGGTTACTGAAGGCGTGGCAGAACTAGTCGTCGACGCAGAAGCCGGCTTCCTCGAGAGCCAGCGTGGCCGCACCTACGATCCCTGCTTCATTCCCGAATCGGGCGGGGAGGATGCTGAGATTATCTTTAAAAGGTCCGCTGAGCTGTGCGTGGAGATGTTTTTCCAAAGGGGCAAAAAGGGTAGCCCCCGCTTTGGCAACGCCGCCGCCAATGACGATGGCTTGGGGGTTGAGAAGCCAGCAGCAGTTCATGACGGCGGTCGATAGCTTGGCCGCTACTCCATCCCAGACGGCGAGGGCCACTTCATCGCGCAAGGCGGCCGCGCGGTCGAGCTTGGCAGGGGTGCATTCTTCGAGAGTTTTAGTGACTCCGGAAGCGGCGTAGGCGCTGACTGCTTCGGCCGCGATCTCGCGATTCCCGATGTAGTCCTCGAGCGCGCCGAGATTTCCGTAGGCACCCTTCCGTCCGTTGTAATTGATGGAAGTTTGTCCAAGTTCTCCGGCGACGAATTTAGCGCCGCGGACCATCTGATTATTAACGATCAGCCCGCCGCCGACGCCTGTTCCGAGAGTGAGGGCGACGAGGTGGTGAAGGCCGCGGCCGCTCCCACGCTTCCACTCGGCGTAGGCCATGCAGTTCGCGTCATTTTCGACGGTGACAGGAAGGTCGGTGAGCTGTTCGAGGCGGGTTTTCAAAGGGATCTTTGACCAGCCCGCGACATTGGTGAGGCCATGGACGAGTCCGGTGGGGAAATCGACAAAGCCGGGCATTCCGACTCCGATGGCGGCGACGTGAGGATGACGCGAGCGTAAATCAGCGATGACTTCCGCGATCCTCAAGATGAGAGTTTCGGCTTCGGTAAAGGTCTGAGTGTCAATTGGTGCAGCGTCCTCGATGACGTTACTGCGGTAGAGAACTCCGGTTTTTACGGTGGTTCCGCCAAAATCGATGCCAATTGCCAAAGGAACGTCACTCATCCGCTGCGATGTTAAACAGATGTGGCGAACGGTGCCACGCTTCAATTTCTACTTTCTGTGATTTGCTTCGCCGATACTCTCGATCCCGGCGAGGGTGAGATCTGGATCGATGCACTGGATCTCTTCCAAGCCGGCGGCGATGAGGGCCGCGTCTCCTCCGGTCGCGATGATGGCGGGAGCGCCACCGAGCTCGGAGCTGATCTGGGAGAGGATTTCTCGGATCAAGCCCCGGTATCCGATGACGGCTCCGACCTGCATGGCATCCTGAGTGCTTTTTCCGATGGCGCTTTTTGGCTCGGCAAGCTGGATGGCGGGCAGGAGGGCAGTGCGGCGGTGGAGGTAGTCACGCAGGGAGGCCGTGCCGGGAGCGATCGCTCCGCCTAGGTAAGCTCCGGTGTCATCGGCGACATCGAAGGTGACAGCGGTCCCGAAGTCGATGACGATGGCGGGCGCGCCATACTTGGCGACTGCGGCGACGGTGTTCGCGAGTCGGTCGGCTCCGATTTGGGCGGGTTCCGGGTAGTCGATCTCGATCGGGAGATTCGAGTGGTGAGAGATCTGGTGGAGGGGAGCGGTGAAGTAATCAGCCATCATCTCCGCCACTTGCGGGACGACGGAGCAGAGCGTGACTTTTTTAAAAACGATCCCTTTAAGAGTAAGGTCGAGCGTCGCGGGGGAGAGGTCGGGCGTGGGGAAAGTCGCCCGCCACTGAGAGATCGAGTCCTCCTCGGCGAGGGCAAACTTGGTCCGGGTGTTCGAGTTATCGATGAGGAGGTGCATCCAGAATAAGGGCGAGCGGAACTCAGAGCTGTCTTACTTTTCGAGGATCTCGACCTCGTAGCCATCTGGGTCGGTGACGAAGGCCATTTTGCGCTCGCCCGAGGAGAATTTATCATGCCAGCCGTCCGGCCAGATTTCGATTCCGCCTTTTTCGAGATCTTCACAGAAGCGGATGATATTAGGGACGCCGATGGCGGTGTGCATGAGGTCTTCCGGAACGGCAACCTTATAGTCTGGCGAGTGGGTAAGTTCGAGGAAGTGGTCGTTCCCGGGGAGATTCATGAAGGCGAGCTGGTTGCCTTCGGGGGAGGTTTTCTTTTCGCCGACGACGAAGCCGAGCTTTTCGTAAAAGGCGATAGAAGCGGCAGGGTCGGCGACGCGGATGCGGGTATGGAGAAATTTGATCACAGGAAAAGTTTGCCTAAGTTCGGCAGCCTGTGAAGTGCGGAGTTGCGGGGCCGGACTGGAAGGGGTAGTTCTTTCCCCGTTGAAATCATTCAGTTGGACCCTCGCTCTGCGGTATCTTAATCCGCTCCGGACATTCGTCTCGATCATCACCCTGATCTCGCTCCTCGGGGTGGCCGCAGGTGTGATGGTTCTCATCGTGGTGCTTTCAGTCCACGCCGGATTCGAGCGTAATCTTAAGGAGATCCTTCTTGGCTATGCGCCGCACGTGCGGGTGGAGTCGGTCTACGGCTCGGGCATTGCCGATTGGGAAGAGATGGAAAGTGACCTCACGAAGCAGGAAGGAATTCTAGGGGCCTACGCGCTCATTGAGGGCTACGTCATGCTTGATGCCAAGGGCTGGCGGCAGCCGGTATCCTTCCGCGCGATCAATGCCCAGAATGAAACTCAGGTGGAGGGGCTGGCCGAGTTGTTAGACATCACCGAGCACCCTACGAGCCGGGCGGATATGGGCTTAGATGAGGTCGCTGTCGTCTCGCGGCAGCTTGCTGAGAGTCTCGATCTCGAGGTGGGCGATAAGCTCAACTTTATCGCTTCTGGGAATCTCGACGCCGTGATGGATGTTTACCGGATCAAGCAGCAGGACCGGGCGTGGGTTCTTTACGAGGATAGATTGGCTCCTTTTGAGAAACTGATGGGAGAGATCTTCCGTAAAGAAGGCGCTCAGGAAGTAGTCGCGAGCGAGAAGGTCACGGAGGCCTTCCGCCTCATCCAGAACCTCGTGCCCATCAATGACCAAGAGGGTGAGCCGATGCGCACGGGCGAGCGCGACCTTATCGAGGAGATTCTTTTTGGAGTCCTCGATAATCCAGAGAGGCAGGAAGCGGGGAGCGATTTTTTCATGGCGGGAACGCAAGAGCGCATCGAGGGACTTCTTACCCAGCTGCGCGAGATTGATCTTAAAGAGGCAGATCTCAAAGCCTTCGAGGGGATCGAGGAATTCGTCACCCCGGTCGAACTCACGGTGCACGGAATCTATAAGGACACGAAGCGATCGCAGGGCCCCCATGCCTTCGTTCCCCTGCCGATCGGGCAGCAGTTAAAGGGGCTTAAGGGCGCCGTCGAGGCGATCGGGGTGAGGGTGGAAGATCCTTACCATGCTCAAATTGCGGAGAATGCGCTGAAGGGAAAATTGGGCGATCAATGGCTTGTCCGAAGCTGGATGAAGACTCATGAGCAGCAGTTCCAACTTGTTAAGACGGAGAAGGTGATGATGAGTTTCGCGCTTTCCTTTATCACTATCCTTTCGGCCTTCAGTATCACGGCGGTGATGTATACGGTGACGATCCAGAAGCGTCAGGAAATCGGCGTGATGAAGGCGCTGGGCGCGCGACCGTCCCAGATCGTGCGCGTCTTTTTATACCAAGGAATCATCGTTGGGATCGCGGGATCGCTGACTGGATTAGCCCTCGGCCTGCTCGCAGTTCACTACCGCGGCGTGATTGTGCAGATCTTACGTGGCATCGGGATCGACCCCTTCCCACCTGAATTTCATGGCATGAGCGAACTGCCAGCGCGGATCATACCAGAGCAGATCGCCATCATCTGTGTCGTGGCGGTGATCCTTTGTATCATTGCCGCCTTAATCCCAGCCCTTAGTGCGGCCTTCCGCGATCCCGCGAAATCCCTCCGGAACCTCTGATGATGAAAATTTGGATTATCGAGGAGGGCGAAAAAAAGGGCCCGATGGAAGATTACGAGATCCGTGAGCAAATCCGTTCTGGAAAGATCACGGGTGAGACCCGCTGCTGGTATGAGGGAGCACCGGGCTGGCTTCCGGCAAGCGAGGTTCATTTTTTCGAAAAGGAATTTGAGGAAAAGGAACCCGTGGTGCTGACGCCCCCGCCTCTCCCATCGCAAATCAGCTCCGGGATGCTTTGGCGTCGCCTCGGCGCGCGTTGGTTCGATATTGCTCTTTATAGCTGCCTTCTTCTCTTCGTGATGCGGCTTGGCGGGATCACGATGATGACCACGCCCGAGAGCCAGGTTTCCGGCTGGGTTTTTCTGGCGCACTTCGTCCCGGCCATCATTTTCGAGGGAGTTTTACTCCATCTTTTCGGGGCGAGTCCCGGCAAGATGCTTCTCAAGCTCGAGGTCGAGGATAAGGACGGGAAGCGCTTAGGTCTCGGCGCCGCGCTCATGCGGTCGATGCGTGTCTGGGTGCTCGGCGTAGGGATGCGCATGGCTATTCTCACTCTCCTGGGCCACGGAATCGCCCTCTGGATGGTGAAGAAAAAGGGCGCGCCTCTTTGGGATCTGGTCACGGGATACCGCGTGAAAGGGGAGGCGGTCACAGGGGGCCGCGTTGCCGTTTTCGTTTCCCTTTTGGTCGGACTATTTGTGCTCAGCACCGTCATCGTCTGGCCTGAGTTTGGTCCGCTCCTCTTCGAGTCCATTGCCGAAGCGAAAGCCGCTTCATGACTTGCGGGCGCGCGGCGCTTCCTCTATCACAGGGATGTGGCTGGAACGGTATACTTTGATCTCGAAACGCAGCGAAGCTTCGGCGACGTGGGCGGGGCTGCCAATAAGGATAAGATGGGAATGTCGGTCGGCGTGACCTACTCGACCGAGACGGGTCAGTATCATGTCTATGACGAGGATCAGGTCGAGGACCTCATCGATCAGCTCGTGAAAGCCGATCTCGTCGTCGGGTGGAATCATATCCAATTCGACTACCCCGTCCTCCAAGGCTACACCATTTACGACCTTCCAGTGCAGACGGTGAACTGCGACATGATGCTGCAGCTAGAAGAGACCCTCGGGTTTCGCCTCAAGCTTGATTCAGCGGCAAAGGCGACCCTCGGTGAGACGAAAACCGCTGATGGGCTAGATGCCCTCAAGTGGTGGCAAGAGTATAAGAAAACCAAGTCGCTCGACCCCCTCATGCAGATTGCGGAATACTGCTGCTACGATGTCAAGGTGACTAAAGAAGTCTACGAATATGGTCAGAAGAACGGCCTCATCAAATACGATGACAAAGGTGGCCATCTTCAGGAAGTCAAGGTGTCGTGGTAGCATCATCCCGGCTGAAGACGCGCGCTCCCGGCTTATCGAAGAGATAGGCAAAGGCCCAGGAAAGGAGCACCGAGAGCTTGTTCCGGAAGCCGACGAGGAAGGCGATGTGGATGAAAAGCCAAGCTAGCCAAGCGATGAATCCTTGTAGGTCCAGCTGCTTGGACTCGGCCACGGCGGTGTTTTTTCCGATGATCGCCATGATTCCCTTATCTCGGTATTCAAAGGCGGGTCGGAGCGTGGTGTAGCGGTCTGCATAACGGGTCGTTTTGAGGCGGAGATCCTCTTTTAGAACAGCGGCGATGTGCTTGCCCATCTGCATCGCAGCAGGCGCGAGCCCGGGGACCTGCTCGCCCTTCTTGTCCATGATGCTAACGAGGTCGCCTCCGGCAAAAATGTTCGGGTGTTTTGGTAACGAGAGATTCGGAGTGACCTCAAGTCGGCCACCGCGATCCCTCGGGCAGTCGAGCTCCGCAGTGAGAGGAGTCGCCTGCACTCCGGCAGCCCAGATGATAGTATGCGCCTCGATCCAGCGATCATCATCGAGGTGGACACGCTCTTCTTTGACGTCATCGACCCGGCATCCGAGAATAATTTCGACGCCCAATTCCTCGAGCCGATCTTTGGTATATTGCGAATGTTTTGCGGAGAAGGATTTCAATATTCGATCACCTGATTGGATGAGAACGACCCGCAATTCTGAAGGGTCGATATGGCGATAGTCTGACCTAAGGGCACGCCTTACGAGATCAGAAAAGGCGCCCGCTAGTTCTACCCCGGTCGGGCCACCGCCTACGACCGCTACCGTCATGAGGCGGCGCTGCGCGATGGGGTCCTTCGAGCGCTCAGCCTGCTCAAGCGCGAGGAGGACGCGGTGGCGGATGGTCCTCGCATCGTCGAGCGATTTGAGGCCGATCGAGTGCTTGGCCCATTCGTCTTTTCCAAAATAGGAAGTCTCGGCACCGGTCGCGACGACGAGGGAATCGTAGAGATAGCTTTCACTCTCGGAGTGGACATGGTTGTTCTCAGAATCAATCTTAGTGATCTCGTCAAAGAGCACTTTGACATTTTCTGCACTTGTCAGGATCGCCCGGAGGGAGCGCGCGATCTCAGTCGCCGAGAGGGAAGCGGTCGCCACTTGGTAAAGCAGTGGCTGGAAGAGATGGTGGTTCTCACGGTCGAAGATCGTCACTTCAAAGCGCTCATCGTTAGCGAGTGAGCGGGCACAATTTAATCCGGCGAAGCCACCGCCGATAATCAGGACCCGATGAGGTTTGTTCATGGGGAGACCTTACGCAGAAGTCGTGCCGAGACTAGCACTCTCTGAATGAGAAAAGGAGAGAGCGAAATCCCCGAATCTACCTCTCACGCAAACCCAAATTTAAGATAGATTTTTTTTACCAATGGCCGACGGGTCTGAAGGCAGTTAATCTTCTGCTCGATCACTTTGAATGCGATAAAACTCAGATTGACCTCTTTCGTCATCATTCTCGCGGCTATCGCGCTGGTCTATTTTGAACTACGCGAGAATGAGTCGTCGACCTCCGATGAACAGCCGGGAGTGGCTGAGGCCGGGACACTGGAGATCGAAGATCGAGCATCTCGTGTTCGAGAACGTAGCCCTAGAATTGATCTTCTTCGAAAGGCATTTGAGAAGACAAATTATCGGCGCCATAAACCGACTCTGATCCCGATCACGGACCCCGGTCACTTGGAGAAGATCAGGGCGAATCTGAAGCCGATGAAGTTAATCTATCGGCGCGAAACTCTCTCTGTATCCGATATTTTTAGCGCCTTAGACTCGCTGAGCACCGTAGTGGACTTTCCGAGTAGGGAAGGGAACCCGCATGGTTATTCCGATAGCGGAGGTTGGATTTACATCTGGGGAGGAGAGGGCGATCAACCGATGCACGGCTACGCCATCGAGAAAATTACCGGTGAAGCTTATACGTGGCATCTCTACGACGACGAAGCTAGGGCGGGGTTGCTAAAGGGTCATTCCAGCTACTTTTTTCCACTTAGAACAAAGAGCGATGAATGATGCAAAATCAGGGAAGTAGATTGCTATTTTTAAAGGGGTGAGGGAGGCAAGAAACCAAATGTCACGCTGCTAATCATCGTTGAAACTCGCTTTCTCTTGCGGCATGAAGTGAGTGCTGTCAGGTTGTCTTTATGAAAGTATTGGAAACCATGAAGCGCCTGCGCCTCCGGCCGGGTGACACTCACTACAACGCCAGTTCACCATCGCCCTCCCTCCGCTCATAGAGCCGAGGGGATGTCGGCCGAGTGCCGACTTATCCTAGCGGAAAAGTGAACCTGTGAGTCAGGAAAATACAGCCGTGGAGTGGATTCTCCGCGAGGTCCCCGAAGGATGGGAGTCTCTACTTTTTGAGGGGATGCCGCGCATTTTAGCGAAGCTGATGGCGCAGCGAGGAGTGGGAGAGGAAGAGGTGAAAGCCTTCTTGAAGCCACGCCTCGCCGACCTTTCAGATCCCTTTGAAATCGCGGAAATGGACCTTGCTGTTGAGCGAGTTTTATTAGCGGTCGACCGCCAAGAAAAGGTCACGATCTACGGCGACTACGACGTTGATGGGATCACTTCGATCACGGTTCTGAGCCATGTTTTGCGTAATTATGGGCTAGCCCCAGAGGCTTTCATTCCTCACCGAAGCACCGAGGGCTACGGGCTTAGCGAAGCAGGAATCAAGCGGTGCCTAGAGGAGAATGGAAAACCCGGTCTCTTCATTACGGTCGACTGCGGCACGGTCTCAAATGAAGCAATCGCAGGGTTGAAGGAGCGCGGAATCGAGACAGTCGTGGTCGATCATCACGAGATCGGGCGAGCGGGCCGCCCGGATTGTGTCGCACTCGTTAATCCTAAGGCCTCGCAAGACGAGAGGAGTTATCTCTGCGCAGCAGGGGTTGTTTTTAAGTTGGCTCATGCGCTTCTCAAGACGCGCCCTCTTCCGGACTTTGATTTAAAGGGCGTTCTCGATCTCGTCGCGATGGCGACCATTTCAGACATCGTCCCGCTCGTTGATGAGAATCGGCTCTTGGTGCGCCACGGTCTGCGCTGTCTCGAAAATTCAGATCGTCCAGGCTTGCGCTCGCTTCTTGATCTGGCCGGAGTGGAAGGAAAGCTCAGCAGTGCCGATGTTGGCTTCCGACTCGGGCCCCGCATTAATGCCGCAGGGCGGATGGATCAGCCAGAGAAGGCTCTCGAAACCCTCATGACCGATTGCCCCAAAGAGGCAGGAATTCTTGCCGACGAGCTCGATAATTTTAATAAAGCGCGGCAAGGGGTGGAGCAGAAAATTTTCGCAGAAGCGATGGAGATGCTAGATGGCGAAGAGATCGATACTGATGGTCCTGTCATCGTGGTAGGATCACGAAAGTGGCATGCCGGGGTCGTCGGGATCGTGGCCTCGCGACTGATGCGGATGTATCACAAACCAACCTTCGTGATTTCGATCGATGAAAATGGCATCGGGAAGGGGAGTGGCCGGAGCATCACCGGGGTGTCGCTCGTCGAGGCTATCCAGAAGTGCGACGATCATCTCATCGCTGGCGGGGGTCACCACATGGCGGCGGGTCTTAGCATTATGGAAGATCAGCTTGTGCCCTTCCGAGAAGCCTTTTCAGCTTATGTTGAGAACGATTGTGGTAGTGAGGACCTCAGCCCGAAGCTTCACGTCGATGCAGAGGTCGAGCTTGGGGAGCTGTGCCTCGATTTCCTCGACAAGTATGATCTCCTCCAGCCCTTCGGAAGCGCCAATCCGCAGCCAATTTTTATGGCGAGAAATGTCTGGCTCACCGAGCCGCCGCGGCGCTTGAAGAATAATCATCTGCGCCTTTTTCTCCGCCAAGAGTTCGATGAGCGCGACGCCATTTTCTTCGGAGGAGGGGCGAACCCACTCCCGGATCCTCCTTGGGACATCGCCTTCACCGTCGATCGCAATATATTCCGAGGTCGGGTAAATCTTCAAATCAGCATTCAGCAGGTGCGAGCATCCCTTCCGAAATAAATGACGACCTTCGACGAACTTTCTTTTTTGAAAGGACGTGAGCGCGAGGCTCTTCTCGCGGCCGGATTTTTGAATCCGGGCGAGCTATTAGATTGGCTTCCCAAGCGCTACGAGGATCGGCGTCGTTTTGATGCCTTTCCGGCAGCTGCGGGCGGTCCAGCGGTCTGCCTACGCGGCACTGTCATCGATACCCAGCGAAAAGGGTTTGGTGGAAAAGGTTTTTACGAGGCCGTGATTGAGGACCTCAGCGGAGGTGGCTTTTCGCGGATCACTTGCCGATGGTTTAACATGCCATTTATGCACAAGATGCTCGCTTCCGGTCACGAGGTGGTCCTCTACGGGAAGCCGAAGGAAAGTGCCGGTCGCGTCGTGATCGATCATCCAGAATTTGAGATCGTGCGTGATGATGCGGTCGACTCAATCCACCTAGAGCGTATCGTTCCCATATATAAGAATGTCAGTGGCATTCCCCAACGCCGCCTCCGCGAGCTGATCCACGGCGCGCTCGAGCTTGTGCCTGGCGGCGATCTTGCGCCATTGCACGATGTCGATCCCAGCTACCCGCGCATTGAAGCCTTCCGTGAAGTCCACTTCCCGGGCGAGGTCGAACACGCCGAAGCGGCGAGACGCTACTTCGCCAAAGAAGAATTTTTTCTCCAGCAGCTCCGCGTCGTTTGGAGGAGGCTCCAGAATGAGCGGACCAACGGAAGAGTCCTTGGGAAAAAGACGACCCTGCTAAAAGAATTCTACCAATCCTTACCCTTTGATCTGACCGGAGCCCAAAAGCGAAGTGTCAAAGAAATCATCGCAGACATGCGCGCCGGGCACCCAATGAATCGGCTCTTACAAGGCGATGTCGGCAGCGGGAAAACCTTCGTAGCGATGTGCGCCATGCTTCTCGCGGTCGACTCCGGAGCTCAAGCCGCGCTCATGGCACCGACCCAGATTCTCGCCGAGCAGCACTACCTCACCTTCGTGAAATGGCTCAAGCCGCTAGGCTTGCGAATCGGTCTCGCCACCGCCGATCGCCGTGAAGAGATCAGCGCTGCGCAGATCATTATCGGGACCCATGCTCTCCTCTTCGAGAAGGTTGAGTTCGCCAATCTAGCCCTCGTCGTTATCGATGAGCAACACAAGTTCGGGGTCCATCAGCGGGGGAAATTAATTCAGCGCGGCGTCATGCCGGACGTGCTCGTCATGACCGCGACCCCGATTCCTCGGACCCTGACACTCACAATCTACGGCGATCTTGATGTCTCGATCCTCGATGAACTCCCGGCAGGTCGCGGAAAGATTGTCTCCGGCGTGCGCGTGAAACCTAAGGTCTCCGAGATGACAAAGTTCCTCAAAGAGCAGCTTGAGGAAGGCCGCCAGCTCTACCTCGTATATCCTCTCGTTGAAGAGAGCGCCTCTATCAAAGCGGCCTCTGCCGTCGCCGAGCACCCCAAGTGGCAGAAGCGCTTTAAGCACTTCGAGGTCGAACTTCTCCACGGCAAGATGCCCTCCGAGGAAAAAGAATCCGTCATGACTCGCTTCCGTGAAGGGAAGAGCGAAGTCCTCGTAGCGACCACCGTCGTGGAGGTCGGAGTGGATGTCCCGAATGCCAACGTGATGGTCATTTTTAATGCTGAGCGCTTCGGCCTCGCCCAGCTGCATCAACTCCGGGGCCGCATTGGTAGGGGAGAGCACAAGAGCTACTGCATCCTCGTCACCGATGGAAAAAATAGTGACGCGCTCGACAAGCTCAACATCCTCGCGGGAACCATCGATGGCTTTAAGATTGCCGAGGAGGACCTGCGTCTCCGAGGCCCCGGCGAGGTATTAGGGATTCAGCAGAGTGGAATCGGAGGACTCCGCTTCCCCGAGTTTCTCGCCGATACGGGACTCATTCGCGAGGCGCGAGAGGTCGCCGAGCTAGTTCTAAAAGATGACCCGACTCTGAAAAAAAATCCTCATCTCAAGAAATGGGTCACGGAGCAGGTCGAGGTCGAAATGTCCTGATTACCTAAGAAGGAGATCCCTCGCTTCGTCGCTTCCCTGCGCAAAAAAAAGACCGCAGGCGAACCTGCGGTCTCTTGAAAAGCTAAGTTTTAGAAAACTTACTCGGTGTAAGCAGGAGTTCCGTGCTCGGCGATGTCAAGTCCTTCAGCTTCCTCCTCAGCGCTGACGCGCACTCCCAAGGTAACCTTGAGGATGATGAAGAGAATAAGGGAGAAGATGAAGGCGAAACCGTAGACGGCTACTACTCCGATAATCTGTGAGACAAAGCTGAAGGTTCCAGCGGGCTCAGTGGTAAAGATCACCAGTGAGATCGTTCCCCAAATTCCGCAAATCCCGTGGACCGAGATTGCTCCGACAGGATCGTCGATCTTGATCTTGTCGAAAAAGAGGATCGAGAAAACCACGATTACGCCACCGACAGCACCCATGGCGACAGCGCCCCAAGGTCCGACGACATCGGCTCCTGCGGTGATCGATACGAGACCTGCGAGAAGTCCGTTGAGGGCCATCGAAAGGTCAGGCTTCTTAAGGACAATCATCGAAGTGACGATCGAGGTGATACCACCAGCGGCAGCAGCGAGCGCGGTCGTAGTGAAGACGAGACCAAGAGGTCCCGGAGCGGCTGAAAGAACTGATCCGCCGTTGAAGCCGAACCATCCGAAGAAGAGAAGGAAGACACCGATGGCAGCTAGAGGCATGCTGTGTCCGAGAATCGGCTTGATGCCATTACTGGTGTATTTTCCCGCACGCGGTCCGAGGATCATCACGGCAGCAAGTGCGGCAGCACCACCGAATCCATGGACAACGGTGGAACCGGCAAAGTCTTTAAAGCCAACTTCAAGCGTAGAAAGGAAGCCTCCACCCCAGTGCCATGATCCGGCGACGGTGTAGCCGACGGCTACGAGAACGGTCGAGTAAATCATGAAAGAACCAATCTTTATCCTTTCGGCAACGGCACCAGAAACGATCGTCGCGGCGGTCGCGGCGAACATCGCTTGAAAAATAAAGTCACCATAACCAGTCATGGCGAGGCCTACGCCACCGTATCCGAAGGTGTCTCCACCATCTGCATTGAGGTCGCCAATCCAGCCATTGATTCCAAGATATCCAGGAATCTGCCAGCTATCGACAGGGTAGTGAGTGTTAAAACCCATCGCCGCATAGGTCAAAAGACCGATGCAGATGATCCAAACATTCTTGAAGAGAATGTTCACGGTATTCTTCTTCTGCGTGAGTCCCGCCTCGAGGGTTGCAAATCCCAAGTGCATGATAAAGACCATCGCTGCTGCGATAACGGTCCAGAGCATGGATGTAGTGAAAAAATCGAAGGCGTAGGCGGTGTCGCCCTGACCTGCGAGTAATTCATCGTAGCCGGCTTTTGTTTCGTCAACCTCCTCTTGGCCGAAAACCGTCGCGATCATAGCGAAGGGAGCGGTGAGCCAGAAAAGGGCTTTATTAGTTCTTGGGATCATTCTTTTATTCTAATTGGTTGAATCCGGATCGCACTGAGCAACGCTCATGCCAGAGTCGAATGAATCGCTCTCATGAGTGGCATGAATAGTGCTTCATTAGCCCTCGAGAAGCGGGGAGAATCCCTCTTTAAATTTGTCATGATTACTCAAACAAAAGCTACATGGACCTTATTTACAGTCCTCTTTTTATCGACGGGAGCTCTTATGGCTCAAGAGGAAGCAGCGGTCGACTCCGGTAACACAGCTTGGATGCTTACCGCCACGGTGCTGGTCCTTCTGATGACTCTTCCGGGCCTCGCCCTGTTCTACGGCGGACTAGTAAGAGCGAAGAATGTCCTCTCAGTGCTGATGCACTGCTATGCAATCGCGGGACTCGCGTCCGTGATGTGGGCGATCGGTCTCTATAGTCTGGCCTTTGATGATACAGATAGAGGCTGGCTTGGGGGATTTGGTAAATTTTTCCTTAAAGGGGTCGGGGTCGATTCTGATGCGGGAGGATTCCCGGAAACCGTCATGGTGATGTTCCAAATGACCTTTGCGATCATTACACCCGGCCTGATCGTGGGCGCCTTCGTCGAGCGGATGAAATTTGCCGCAATCATGGTCTTCACCGCGCTTTGGCTCGTTCTTGTTTACGCACCCGCAGTTCACTGGGTATGGGGCGGGGGATTCATGATGGATTGGGGCACAAAGGATCTCGCCGGAGGGATCGTGGTCCATGCTACCGCCGGTGTTTCTGCACTCGTCCTCGCTAAGATGCTTGGGCCGCGAAAAGGTTTTCCCAGTAACTTACATCCACCTCATAGTCCCGGTCTCGTCATGATCGGTGCCTCCCTCCTCTGGGTTGGCTGGTTCGGTTTCAATGCCGGAAGCCAGCTATCGGCAAATGGTGCCGCTGGAATGACGATGCTCGTCACCCACCTCTCCGCCGCCACTGCCGCACTCGTCTGGTGCATCGTCGAACGACTCCAGACAGGGAAGACCGGAGTCGTGGGGATCGCCACCGGAATGGTCGCTGGTCTCGCCACAATCACGCCAGCATCTGGCAATGTCGGCCCGATGGGCGCGATCGTTATCGGATTTTCTGCCGGATTCGTCTGCTATTTCATGTGCGGAATCGTGAAAGATAGGCTCCGCATCGATGACTCGCTCGATGTTTTCGCCGTTCACGGGGTAGGTGGCATTCTCGGAACTCTCATGGTGGCATTCCTCGGTGCTGAAGGCGTCCTCGGAGGTCTTGGCCTTGGCGAGAATCCAGCTACGGGCGAAACGTTCACCATGATGGAGCAGTTCATCGTGCAGGTGAAAGCTCTCGCAATCACCATCGCCTGGTCCGCTATCGCGACCATCATCATCGTCTATATTACCCGCGCCGTAGTGGGCCTCCGAGTCGATGAAGAAGCGGAAAATGCTGGCCTTGATTTCACGGAACATGGCGAAACTGCTTATAATCTGGACTAGTTTAAGAACGACGGAATCGCGGCAAAACGAAGGCGTCACTGAGGCCTCTAGTCCGGCTGGAAAAATTTGTTTTCCACTGATTAGAAGAATTTTAATCGCAGATAGAATTATTTTTTCGAGGATGTGTAGAAACTTTGCATTGGTTTAAATTACGCTCAAGTATTCATTGCGTTCTGGCACGATGGTTGCTCTACTCCATGCGTCATGAAAAAGACATCCACTATTCTTGCAATCGGTTCGGCTCTGGCCTTGGGTTCTGCTCAAGCTGAGATCGAAAGTTCTTTCCACGTTGGCTACAGCACAGACTACGTCTGGCGTGGTCTTGACCAGGGTCCCGGCACTGACGGCGGCCTCTACGAGTATGGTATCGACTTCACAGGAGATTCCACCTGCGGCATTTCTTGGAATGCAGGAGTTTGGGTAGCCGACTACGCTGACGGCTTCGGCGAGGAGACCGACATCTACGGATCGCTTTCGAAGGAGTTCGGTGCCGTTGAGCTTTCTCTTGGACTGATCCGCTACGACTTCGGTCAGACAGGACTCGATTCTACTGAGATCTTTCTTGGCTTAGGAACTGAGTTCAACGGGTTCTCCGTAGGAGCAGTAGTCTACTATGACGTTGATCAAGCTGACGGCGCAATGTTCGGCGAGCTTTCTGTAGGACAGAGCTTCGATGTTGGTGGCGCTACCGTAGAGATTGGTGCTCACTTCGCGACCACTCTTGATGCAGGTTCGGTAAGCGATCCTTACGGTAATGCTGGTGAAAACTACGTTACTTATGGTCTCTCAGCAGCTGTCTCAAAGGAGCTCGGCGATCACCTGACCGGAACAGTTTATGTTTCAGCTGAAAAGACCGAGGGTCATCCTGACGACGGAGACGACCTCTTCGGTGGCGCTTCCCTTAGCTACTCTTTCTAGGCTTTAGCGCTTAAATTCTTAAACTAACTTTAGAAAGCAGGGTCTCACGACTCTGCTTTTTTTGTGGCCCCAGTTCATTCTTTCCGCTGGAAGAGCTGATCACCACCGCTAGCGTTTCGTCATGGCTCTCGATATCAAGCTCTTAGAGAAAGTGTGCAAAGCCCCGGGAGCGCCGGGGTTCGAAAAAGAAATCAGGACCTTGATCTTGGACGAGTTAGAAAAAGGAAAGCTCGCTGATGAGATCAGGGTGGACTCGCTCGGTAGCGTGATCGCGTTGAAAAGGGGGAAGTCGGCGGACAAGAAAGTCATGGCAGCCGCCCACATGGATGAGATCGGCTTCATTGTGACCCACATCGATGACAAAGGATTTATCCGGTTCAATCCCCTCGGCGGATTCGATCCCAAGACTCTATCGGCTCAGCGGGTAATCGTTCATGGGAAAAGTGAACTCATAGGAGTGATGGGCGCGAAACCGATCCATATCATGAGCCCGGAAGAGCGGAATAAAGCGCCAAAGTTAGAGGACTATTTTATTGATCTTGGTCTCCCGGTCGACGAAGTGAAGGAATTAGTAGAAGTGGGTAATCCGGTGACAAGAGAGCGGGGACTCATCAAGATGGGGGAGTGTCTCAACGTTAAGTCGCTCGATAATCGAGCTTCCGTTTACATGCTTCTAGAAAGCCTCAGAAAATTAAAAAAGGGTCGTAGGAAGCCGAGCTACGATTTCTATGCAGTCTTCACGGTGCAAGAGGAGGTCGGGTTACGGGGAGCCAGTGCCTCCGCTTTGGAGATCCAGCCGGATTTCGGAATTGGGCTCGACACGACCATTGCCTACGACACTCCGGGTGCCAAACCCGAGGAGCGGGTGACCCAGCTTGGCGAGGGAGCCGCGATCAAAATTATGGACAGCTCTACAATCTGCGACTTCCGCATGGTCGAGTTTCTCAAGAGCACTGCCGATCGCAAGAAAATCAAGTGGCAACCTGAAATTCTCAAGGCTGGCGGAACTGATACTGCCGGGCTTCAGCGAATGTCTCCGGGAGGGTCGATTGCGGGTGCGATCTCAATTCCTACCCGGAATATTCATCAAGTGATCGAGATGTGTCATCGTCAGGACATTTCCGACTGCATCGATCTATTGAGCGAAGCTGTTTGCGCTATCGACCGCTGGGATTGGTCCTTCTAAAAGTGACTGATGGATTCAAAGAAAAAGCCCATGGTTCGAGAACCATGGGCTTTGAAAGATTGCGCGTGGCTTCTCTTAAGGTGTGCGGACGCGATAGAAGAACTTCGGATTGGTTCCCGGTGCGCCAAAATCGATGTAGGTTCGAGTGGCAGTTGCTGCGGTTTCCGAGTCTGAGATCTCTTCCCAACCCGTAGGAGTGCCCTGATCGGTAAGACCGGTGCTGCGATCGATCGAGTAAGTCACATCTGGCGTTCCCTCATAGGTAAGCGTCACGATATCATTCGCGAAGTCGTGAAGGATCGAAGTGATGACGGGCGCTCCCGTAGGAGTGACAATGGGCATGTCGAACTTAATGGAAAGATCATCGAGGTAGATTTTCTCGCCACCAACCGCATCGGAATTTACATCGCGGAAGCTCCACAGAACAGTTCCCTCGGTGGTAGGAACACCATCGCGATCAACGGCAGGGATGGTGACAGTTCCAGAGATCCGGGTCCAAACTCCTTTGGTGAGATCGCCGACATTAACAGGGCCAATAAGACCATTGGTCGGAAAGTCGTCTAGGCCGTTCCAGCGGAAGATGACGCGAAGAGCATCATTGTCAGCGAGGCCGCCGGTGACGGGATTGAAATACCAGCCGCTGTAGAAGATTTCGTTGCCATACATCGCTGAGTTGATGGGAATACTGTCAGGAACGGTATTCTCAGGGATATCGAAGCGCGCTTCGTTCCACTGATTGCCACCCGGGAGGGTAAAGACGGAGGAATGAGTTCCGCTCCGAGCTTGGTCGGTGGTGACCTCGAACTCGGGAGTGTCTCTCCAACCTGTGAGATCACCGGTTTCAAAGTCTCCGTTGACTAGGAACTCTGTTCCGGCGAAGGGCTCGACCGAGTCAGCGTCAATGTTGATGACCAAGTTAGGCGTCGAAGCATCGTTACTCACAACTTCTAACTGGGCGAAGAGACCGCCGAGTTCAGCACCGGGGTCATGGGCAATTTCAAGGTCGACCGAGGCCCCGGGCGCAATGTCCAAGGGAAGCGTGAGGTTCCCAAGAGTGAAGAGCGAAGCGTCCGAACCGGTGAGGTTCAAAGCGGTGATTGTAAGGGTCTGGCTAGCGCCTGAGTTAGTGAGAGGGAGGATCTTGGTGACCGGTCCGCCATTTTGCTCTACGGTGCCGAAGCTGAAGGCGGTGCCTTGGTTAAGGTTCGGGTCGTCGTCCGAGACATCTACCTCGAATTTGTAGTCATCGATGTAGAGAGCAACTCCAGCGGCGGCATCATTGGCGCGATCGTTAAAAGACACGATCGAATAAGCAGCAGTAGGAGCGGTCCCGTCAGCGGCGAGGGCTGGGACGGTTCCGTTGTGAACGAAGGGAACCCAAGTATCAGGAGTAAAATTATTCCAGTCCTCATAAGTGGATTCGTCAGTCCCGCTCGCCCCATTCCAGCGAACGATGAGTCCGACGCGATCAGCATCGGGACCCAATCCAGCGAAGGTCGTAGTCGAGGGGATGTAGACATTCATGGAGATGGTGTAGGCCGAGGAACCAGCTTCTACGCCGGCCGGGAGGCTGATTGTTTGGGGAACGGTGTTAACGGCACCCCATTGTGCGGCCCCACCACCGACATCGATAGCGAGGACATTTCCTTGGCCCATGCTGGTAGGGTCACCCGTGGAGACGGTCGCAACAGCGCTGTTGTTACCTCCATCAAAGATACGTGTTCCTCCGGGTTCGAAATCGTCACTTAGAAAAGTAACGGTTGTTTGGCCATGCAGCGGAGCTGCGGCGGCCAAAATTGCAAATGTAGCGAGTTTTATGTTCATAATCTTGTGTGCGTGTGGGAGAGTGAATCCAATTCTACGGTCCTTCGTCAAGGATGAATCTGTATTACAGCGTAGGAAGATTGCGGTGCTTTCTCTCCATGCAGCGGTAATTGGTTAATAGATCCTTTCTGCCCGTCGGTCTGAGGACACGGAGAGCTTTAAGATATGCCGCACTTTTCCAAGAGTCAAATGAGTGGCTATTTTGTCCAAGGGGTAGCTCGTCCTCCGCAAGCGCAGTTACCTCCCGAGATGGATCGTCACGCCTCCCGAATTACTCGACGAGATAAGGTCGAGATGGCCGTCTTGGTTCAGATCGGTGGCGACTAAATTTCTCATGTTTGTGCGCTGAGAAAAGCCGCTTTCGAGAGGCCAGAGTTCAGAAAAATTTCCTGTCGAATCGCCGGTTAGGATGACTCCGAGGCCGCCATTCATCCTTCCGGTCTCTCGCTGAGCGTCGAAGAAATTTTGCCCGAGGGCGAGGTCGGGGAAGCCATCGGAGTTGAAGTCAGCTATTGTGATGGCCATCACGGGGGCGAGTTGTGACAGAGTGGGGAGGGGGGTTGCTTGAAAAATGCCAGCGCCGTTATTGAGGAAGATCGTGCTTGCGAGGGTGTTCGCTTCCAGACGCTGCGCATTCGCTAGGGCGGCTGGAGTGTAGAGATCGACCAAGGTCTGGCTGGCGAATGCGGTGTAAGACGGCGCTTTCTTCTTAAGATGGGGCATCGCGCTCGTCGAGCAGCTGCGGCCACGCACGGGTAGGAGCTTACCTTTTTTCACCTTGGCTTCGACCAGTTGGAGCTTTCCCTGCCCTCCGAAGTCCGAAGCAAAGAGAGTGGCGGGGTGATCCTTATCGACGTGATACTTGGTGTTTAAGCCAAAGTTTCCCGCGATGAGGTCAATGTCGCCATCGCGATCAATATCGCCCGCGGTAAGGCAGGTCCACCACCCGCTCAGATCGGCTAATCCTCCTTCCTGACCCAACTCGACAAAGCCAGAGGTGGTGTTTCTAAAAACCTTCACCGGACCCCATTCGGTCGCGAGGGCGAGATCGGGTCGGTCATCGCCATCGAGATCCGACCAGGCGGCGCCGGTAACCATCCCTGCCGAGCTCGCTGGTGAATCGGCAAGAACGAATCGGCCGCCGTCATTCACGAGAAGCTGAGATTGCGGCAGAGTAGGGTAGCGCTCGGGAACGTGGCGCGAGCCGACAAAGAGATCGAGATCGCCATCGAAATCGAAATCGCAAGCCGCTACGCAACTTCCGCTTTCAAAAACCTCGGGGAGGGCTTCCATGCTCGCCCGGGAGAACGAGCCAGCCCCTTCATTTAAATAAAGGCGGTCTCGATAGAGGGCATCGCCAGCGGGATGACTCGCGCCGCCCGAGACAAGATAAAGGTCGGCGTCGCCGTCTTGATCGGCATCGAAGAAGATGGCCGCGACGTCCTCGAAGCCCGCGTCCGCCTTGGCAAGAGGGAAGGGGGCTCGTTCGAATGACCCATTATCTTTTTGAAAGAAGAGGGCAGAGGGAAAGCCAGCTGCGCCGCCAAAGAAGAAATCGAGCCGCCCGTCCTCATTAAGGTCGGCGGAGGCCATCGCCGGCCCGTAGCGAGAGACCCGGTTAGGTAGGAGCGGCTGGGAATTGAAGTCATTGTAGTCATTTTCCTGATGAACAAAATCCAAGCCGAGAGCGTCCTCGGATTTCTCAAAGAGCGGTTCGCGCGCGACTGCTTCCGGCTTCTGCTTCTCGCCCTGAGCCTCTGTGATCCGGTAGTGCTTCCGATTTTCGAGATTTGAAAACGTCTGATTGAGACCGGAAGGCCATTCCACTCGAAGGGCCGTAATTTTTTGAGAGTCCCCCACTCCGAAGTGGGCGACAGGCTCAGTGCCGCTCATGTAACCCCGGGAGCTGGTGACAATTCGAGAGATTGCCGGACCGTTTTCCTTCTCGAGATAAATTCGCGCGCCCAGCCCGAAGCGGTTGCTCTGGGTTCCGACTAAGCTCACTAAAATTCCTCCCTGAGTGCCGTTATTGCGGTAGATCCCTACCGGGTCATTCATATTGTTAACCACGATATCGAGATCTCCATCCCGGTCCAGATCACTGAGGATGGCGCCGTGACTGACCGTTTCCTGGTCGACCCCCCAATCGGCCGAGACATTTTCAAACTTCAGCTTCCCGAGGTTTCGGAAGGCCAGATTACGTTCTTTAAAACGGGGCCCGTTGAGGAAGATTTCCATTTGCTCGGCTGCGCTCGCGCCCTTCTGCTTAGCTTCATTAAGGCGGATGTTGCTATCGGAGTCTTGGACATTTCGTTCGATACCATTGGTGAAATAAGCGTCTTCATAGCCGTCATTATCGAGATCGCCAAAGATGCCTCCCCAAGTCCAGTCAGTGCTATCAAGGCCGGAGTAAAAGGCCGACTCGAGGAACTGATCTGTGCCCGTATTGATCTGCAAGGCATTGCGCATGTATTGGCGAGGTTCGAGATGGTCGAGGAACCAAGCAGTGTCAGCCATCGCCCCCATCATCGTCTTTTGTTTAAAATGGGTCGTGGCCGACATGTCGGTGCTGAGATAGTCGAAGAAGCCATCGTTATTAATATCGGAAAAGTCACTGCCCATGGAACTCCACGAGGTGTAGGGAAGAGCCGCCTTGCTGACCTCGGTGAAGGTGCCATCCTTATTGTTACGGTAGAGGCGGTCCGGGGTATGAAAGTCATTCGAGACGTAGAGATCGGGATAGTTGTCGTTATTAAAGTCCCACCAAATCGCCGCGAGACCGTGGTCCCGCGCGACTGCGATCCCCGCCCGCGGAGTGACATCACGATAGCGAAGCGGATCCTCTGGCGTCCCTTCGTTTCGCATGAGGTGATCCTGCGTCCCCATCGCCCGGGGGAGGCCGTCGACCACGATAAACTCGCCCTTGTAGCGCGGGTCGGCCTTCAGGTTTCCCTCGGCGTCTTGGATCATATGGACTTGGGAGTTAAACATTTCCCCGAGGGAGAGCAGGCGGGTTTCGGTGGAGTAGAAATCGAGATCGCCATCGCGATCATAGTCCGAGAAAGAAACCATGGTAGGAGCGCGCAGGGACGGATTGCCGGTCCCCACCGTCGAGCCCTTGAAGGTTCCGTCGCCTTGATTGAGGTAAATCTCGTCCCGCGCGGCCTTATTACAGACATAGAGATCGAGATCGCCGTCGTTATCCATATCGGCGAAGGCGGCTCCGGCACCCCAAGCCTTGATGTCGGTGATCCCTGAAGACTCGGAGGCATCCACGAAGCGCCACGGGCTCACCTGCTTAAACAGCTTGTTGGCCCCGTCTTGGGAGACCAGAAAAAGGTCCGGGAGCCCGTTTTGGTCGATGTCAGCGATCGTTAAGCCCGCTCCCAGAAGAAGGTAATTTTTGATGTTTTCCCGATTGAGAAGATTCTGGAAATCGACGCCAAGGGCAGGGCCATCAAGCTCGGTGAAGAGTTTTTCGTCCCGCTTAGCGATTTGATCGGCCAGATCTGCGGCTTCCAGATGAGCTTCCACGGCCTTCCAAACTGGCGGGCTCCACTCTCCGATCTTCCCAGCAAAAGGTTCGGCGAATCCTTGGGAAACGACGAATACAGCTATTATGGAGGTGCGAAAATATTCCATCATGTGAGAACGAAAATACTGAAAAAAAGCACCAGTTCAAGCTCGCCTCCGAAAACTGCAGGCGAGCCAAGTTAGCTGAGGTGCAGTTCTCAAGAAAGCGACGACCTTGAACTTAGTGGCAACACCTGTTGCAGATTGTCCCCTTTATGGTCCCCTTTTTTGAAAGTGTGACATTGTGGCGCGCTCGCAGAAAGACAATGTCCGATACCGGGCTGAATCATGCTTAGGTCACACTTCAGCATAGAGTGCTTATTTAGAGTTCATTAGGTCACTCTAGGAAAACGTTCGGCGAGCCGTTGAATTTTTTAACGCCCTCCCACCCATCGTAGATTTGGGCTGGTATACTTCATGCAAGATTTCAATCACCCATTTTAAAAATACAATGTAGTGACACTTATTCTGAATAAAACCCGTTCAGATACGCTCATATAGAAAGAGCAAAGCAATGAACCAGTCACTCCAACCCACCAAAAAAATGTCAAAATACGATTCAGATAGCAGCTTGCGAATCTACATGCGGGAGATCTCAAAAACGGATCTGCTCACGCCGGAGGAGGAGGTGAAGCTCGCCGCCCGCATCAAGCGAGGCGATAAAAAAGCGCGTGAACACATGATCAAGGCAAATCTCCGCCTTGTGGTGAAGATCGCGCAAGATTATTCAAACTACGGGCTCCCGCTTCAGGATCTCATTTCCGAAGGGAATATCGGGCTGATGAAGGCGGTTGAGCGCTTCGATCCTAAAAAAGGAGGGAAGCTTTCGACCTATGCAGCGTGGTGGATCAAGCAATCGATCAAGCGGGCTCTGGCGAACCAGAGTAAGACGATTCGCCTTCCGGTTCATATGGTTGACAAGATCGCAAAGCTTCGTCGAATTACGGCAATGTTAACCGAAGCGTATGGCCGCGAGCCTTCCGATGAAGAACTTTGTGAGGAGACTGGAATTCCGATGAAGAAAATTTCGCTTCTCAAGCGTGCCGCGCAGCGTCCCACATCTCTAGACGCGCCGGTGGGGGATGAGGATAGCTCGAGCTATGCGGAAATCATTGGTGACGAGAGCGCCGTCAATCCCCTTGACGCCTTGGCCGATAAGAACATGCATGGCGAGTTGGACGATCTCTATGAGGTTCTCGACGAGCGTGAAAGCAAGATCATCGACGCCCGCTTCGGGATTGGAGGAAAGACTCCAATGACCCTCGAAGAGGTAGGCCGCGAGTTCGGGGTGACCCGGGAGCGGATACGCCAACTGCAGAACATTGCGCTTGATAAGATGCGCAAAAGTCTGCGAAAAAGGGAGAAGCCGATGCCAGCACCTCTTTCGAGAAGTGCCAGCTGAGGTTAGATAGCACAATCCATTGCGATTGGGATCGTAGGTGTGAAGAGCGGTGGACGTGAGTCTACCGCTCTTTTTTATCTTTCGGAATCACCAGTGTTATTCCGATTTGGTCATTTTGATGCTCTTCAACGCGTGGATTGAGACATCGACCCCCCGACTTGCGAGAGCTGAAACGGGAGCACCTTTGAAGGGAATTTGCTCCCAATCAAGTGGCTCAATCCCGACCTTCGTAACCTTCGCCTCAGAAAATTGATACGGCTCGTGGTGAACTCTCCCACAAAAGAGTTCCCCATTTCTCCTTTGCGAGAAAAGGAGGTAGCGTTCCAAAAGGAAGAACTCGAGAGTTCCTGGCTTCGCGATCTCACCGCCTTGCGGGGTTTCCCAAAGGTAGCGGCCTTTTTGGAGGTGGCCTTCTCTCCGGCACGAAAAGTCGATGATTCCATCCGTCTCAACTGCGCTCATCTGCGCGTTGTAATAGGGGAGGTGGAAGCGTGATTTCGCGATCGCGACCGCCAGCGCTTGATTGCAGTCGAGTGACAAAAAATAGACTCCCGGTCGGCCATCTTGGTCGTAGACGTAGGTGCGCACGTTCAACTCGAGGAAATTTGAGAGCCCCGGCACGGTGGGAAAGAAGCGCGGGCGGACGTTATTCATGAAGAACGGGACGATGCCGAGGTAGGCTCGGCCGTCATGGAGGTCGAGCTTGAGACGCTTGGGAATGCGGGCGAGAAGAACTTCGGGCTCGACCTCCCAATGTAGGAAAAGAAGATTTTCCCAGCTTTGGAACATCACCGGGCTCCCCTTCGGTTTCTCCTGATAAGAGATCCGCTGTTCCATCGTCGGCGTTGCCATCCGGTGAGAAGTCCCACTATTTCGGCGAAAAGCAAGCTTGTTAGCGAATCAATCGGGGTTGCAATTCACCCGCCGGGATGCTTCAACACGGGCAACTTATGGCTGACGAAAAAGACCGAAAGACCCTAGAAGAGCGGCATCAGATGTCCGATCTCGAGCGACTGCGCCACTCCTGCGCCCACGTCCTCGCCACTGCGGTCTCCCGTCTTTGGCCTGATGCTCAGTTCGCCGCTGGTCCTCCAGTCGAGGGCGGCTTTTATTACGATGTCGACCTTTCCCACCGCATAAGCCCGGAGGATTTTCCAAAAATCGAGGCTGAGATGAAGAAGGTGGTGAAGGAAAACTCGACCTTTGAGCGCATCGTGGTCAGTCGCGATGAAGCGATGGCGCTCGCAAAATCCGGCCGTCTCGCCTCGGTCGCCGAGCGCGATGTCGAATCCATTTTTAAGGTCGACCTGCTTAATGATATTCCGGAAGGGGAGGAGATCTCCATTTTTAAAAATGGTGACTTCTGGGATCTCTGCGCGGGCCCTCACGTCGGTCGCACTGGGAATTGCAAAGCCTTCAAAGTGATGTCGATCGCGAGCGCCTTCTACAAGGGCGATAAGGAAAAGCAGTCGCTTCAGCGCATCTACGGGACCTGTTTCAAGAACAAGACGATGCTTGATGAGCACCTCGAGCGGCTTGAGGAAGCGAAGAAGCGCGACCACCGCCGCCTGGGGAAAGAAATGAACCTTTTCGCCTTTGATGAAAGTGTCGGTCAGGGCCTGCCCCTCTGGAAGCCTAAGGGCGGAATCATCCGCCGCCAGCTTCAAGACTTCATCACTGAGGAGCTTGATAAGCAGGGCTATTTTCAGGTCTTTACTCCGCACATCGGGAAGTTGGATCTTTATCGTACTTCAGGGCACTTCCCTTACTATGAGGATTCGCAGTTTCCTCCCATCGTGGAGCGTGATGCGCTCAAGAAGCTTTCTGATGAAAAGGCAGACTGCAGCACGCTGATGAACCACATCCGCACCGGCGAGATCGAGGGGTTTCTCCTCAAGCCGATGAACTGCCCGCACCACATCAAAATCTTCGATAGTGAGCACCGTAGCTACCGTGATCTCCCGGTGCGTCTCGCGGAGTTCGGCACCGTCTACCGCTGGGAACAGTCTGGCGAGCTCGGCGGCCTGACCCGGGTGCGCAGTTTCACGCAAGACGACGCCCATCTTTTCTGCACCCCAGAGCAGGTAGGGGAGGAGATTCAAGGATGTCTCGGCTTGGTAAAGAAGGTTCTCAGCACCCTCGGCATGACCGACTACACCGTGCGCCTCTCGCTCCGGGATCCGGATTCTGACAAATACGTGGGCGATCCCGCGAACTGGGATAAGGCCGAAGCGGCCCTCCGTGAGGCCGTGCAGGTTCTCGGAGTGGACTACATCGAGGAGCCGGGTGAAGCTGCCTTCTACGGACCGAAGATCGACTTCGTCGTGAAGGACGTCATCGGCCGCGACTGGCAGCTTGGCACGGTCCAAGTCGACTACAATCTCCCTGAGCGCTTTAAGCTGAGTTACATCGGCTCTGATAATGCCCCGCATTGTCCGGTCATGATTCACCGGGCTCCCTTTGGTTCGCTTGAGCGCTTTGTCGGCCTCCTCATTGAGCACTTTGAGGGAAAGTTTCCGGTCTGGCTTGCGCCTGAGCAGGTTCGGGTTCTGCCAATATCTGAGAAATTCACTGCCGAAGCTGACGCGCTCGTGAAAGCGCTCGCAGATACCGGTGCCCGGGTCACGGTGGACCACACCGGTGACAAAATTGGTGCTAAAATTCGACTTGCTCGAATGGACCGTGTTCCTTATCTTGCCGTTATTGGAGCACGTGAGGTGGAAGAAAACTCTGTCAGTGTGCGCCATCGGGATCAAGGCGATCTCGGAAGCATCCCCACGAATGATTTCGTATCAAGAGTTCACGAAGATATCTCCAGCCGCACGCTTTAGTGGCTGTCGTGAGAATCTGCCATCACCTCATGCCAGCCATGCGTGATTACCTCTCTGTGAATTTGCCCTACGCGGGACTCTTGTCCTCACACTTTCGGTTCTCGCCAGAGAGCCGCCTTTAAAAAATACAACCGCTACTGTTATCGCTAAGAAGAAAAAGAAGTTCAATCGCTCGCGCCGGGATATGACCCGGGTGAACGAAAAGATCCGTGCTCCTAAAATCCGTGTTGTCTATGGCGAAGGCCAACAACTCGGCGTCATGACTCCCCGGGAGGCCTTGGAAAAGGCCAAGTCGGTGGGTCTCGATCTCGTCGAGATCGCTGCTAAAGCCGATCCTCCGGTCTGCCGAATCGTCGATTACGGGAAGTATAAATACGAGCAGTCCAAGCTAAAGAAAACCTCTAAGAGCAAGGGCCCGGCTAAGATGAAGGAAGTGAAATTCCGCGTCCGCACCGAGGAGCATGACTATAACATTAAGTGCGCCCGCGCCGAGCAATTCCTCGATCAGGGGAATAAGGTTCGGGTGCAGCTTCAGTTCCGCGGTCGTGAAAATGCTCACCGTGATATTGGTTTTGTCGTGATGGAGAGAGTGAAAAACGATCTCGCTGGCATCGCCCATGTCGACATGGAGCCGAAGCTCGCGGGTCGTGCCATCGGCATGATTCTTTCGCCACTCCCGGAAGAGAAGCGGGTGCGTAAGTTCCTCCTCTCTCACGGCGAACTCATCCATGAAGACGAAGCTAAGGACGAAGAGTTCGAGGATTCAGACGACATCGAGGGTGAGGACGAAAGTAGCGAGGACAAGACTCAGAGCGATGGGGAAGAGGAGTAAGCTCCTTCTCTTCGATGTCGACTGCACCCTAGTGAACACGGGGGGTGCAGGGCTCACCGCTCTCGCCGAGACTTGTCTTGAGGTTTTTGAGGCCGAGGGGCCAGCGCTGGACTTGGCGGGCAGCACCGATAGCGGAATCGTGCGCGGAATCTTCGCGCACTTCGGACGCGAGTTCGATCCTGAGCTAGAGGCGACATTTTACGAAGCTTACCTGCCTAAGTTGGTGGCGAATCTCCACGATAAAAGTTTCGGCGGGCGCGTCCTTCTCGGCGTTCCGGAGCTACTGGCGGACTGCGAGGAGGCCGGGCACACTCTGGGTCTCCTCACCGGGAATATCGCACGCGGGGGAGCGATCAAAGTGGGCCACTACGGCCTTGCCGAGCATTTTCAGTTCGGCGCTTATGGTGATGATCACTGGGATCGAAACCTGCTCGGACCGATCGCGATCGAGCGGGCGAACCGGCACAGCGGGAAGGATTTTTCAGCGAAGGACGCCATCGTCATCGGCGATACCCATAAGGATATCAACTGCGCCCATGCGATGGGATCGCCCTGTCTCGCGGTGGCGACGGGCTCGCAGTCATCTACTGAATTAGCGGCTGCCGGAGGGGAACTGGTGGTCGAGGATTTGACCGATCCCCGGGTTAGGGACTTCCTTTTTCTGGGCTGAATGCGGCTTGATAAAGACTTTTTAAAAGGTTCCCCCGATTGAGAAATGGAACGCGCCGGAATGCTCGTCACCATCTTGAGTGAGGGAGTGGCCGTATTCGAAACGGATGGGTCCCACGGGGAGATCGATCCGGAGGCCGAGCCCGAGTGCGACTTCGATATCGGTTGAGAAAAGATCGCCGGCTTTTTCTGAGAGCGCTCCTGCGTCGAGGAAGACCACGCCTTTGACTGGTCCCGCGATGGTGCGGATGTATTCGGCATTCGCGATCCACCAAGCGGCGCCGCCGGTGGGGTGGCCGTTGATTTGTGGGCCCATATCCCGATCGCTAAACGAGCGGACGGACTGCGATCCGCCCTCGAACTGACGCAGGTCGATCGGGAGAGAATCGATGCCATCAGAGGGCGCTATCAGCCCGGAGCGGAAGTTCGCTGCGACGGCACTCCTAGCCCCCCGGGTGTCGTAGTAGCTGATCTGGCCTTCGAGCGAGAAGTAGGTCGTTACTTCGTCCTTTTTCACCAAGCCCATCGCGGTATCGAGCTGGGCATACCAGCCATCGGAAGGGAGGGCGGCATCGTTTCTCCGGTCGTAGCGCTGCTGAAGGCTCACCTCGCTTACGAGGTAGTCGGTCGGTCCCAGCGTGCCAGTAGGAAGCCCGTCTGAGTCCACCGTGGCGAAGAAAATTTTTCCACCTAAGGTGAGGGAATAGTGCTCGAAGGGCTCGGCACTCAGCTCGATCCCGTAGCCGCCCTCTGCTTTATCATAGCCGTCGAAATCTCTCGTGATGAGATAAGCTCGGTGGGTAAGGTTGAGATCCTTCCCTAGGAAGAATGGATCTTGGAGAGAAATTTCACCCAGAAGACCTAGCGAAGTGTATTCCAAGCCGGCGTTGAAATTTTGGAGAGTTCCCCAGAGATTTCGGTCAAAATAGCCTGCTCCGAGAATGACGCCTTCGAATGAGCCTACTCCGCCGGAGAGAGAAATCCCGCGAGCTACGGCTTCCTCGAGATGGAGAGTGAGGTCGATCTTCTGACCCGGAAGCGGGGTCTCTTCGGTGCGGACGCTGCGAAATGCCCCGGTGGCCATGATTTTTTTAACGCGCGCGCTGAAGCGGTCTTCATCGAAAGGTTGGTCCTCGTATTCCTGGAAGGGGGCGAGGAGAGCGGCGGACTTCGTTTTTTGAAGACCGGTAACCTGCACGCTGTTGAGCTGGTAGCGTGTTCCGGGGGTCATTTTATAGATGAGCGCGAGCGTAGCGTCTCCGAATGTGCGGTCGAAGCTGATCTTGGCATCAGGGTATCCGATTCTGCGATATTCCTGTGTGATGGAGGCGCGGATGCGGCGGATATTCTCGGTGGTGGCATCTGCCCCGGTGATATCGAGCAACTTTTTTTGAAGAGAGGGCGGGGGAGGAATAGGCGAGTTGAGCTGGGGCTTGAGGATCTTGAAAAGGGGACCTGGGGCGATCTGCAAGGTCACGGGGACGGTCCCCTCCAGAGTCGCACTTCCCTTGATAGGAATGACTTCAGCCTTCCAGTAGCCCAGACTCTTAAGGAGTGCGAGAACCCTGTCTTGACCGTCATCAATCCCTGCATCGGTAAAAGGAAGTTTCGCTCGATTGGCTCCCGGAGTTTGGAAAACAGCTTGGAACTGTTCCTCCGCTCCCGAAGAGTCCATCTCAGGCCAGCCTTCGACTGAGATTTTTCCCAGCGAAAGGGTTTCCCCCGCCTCGGCCTTCAAAAAAATGACGTCATTTCCCGGAAGAGACCAAGTCACGATGGCGTTTGGCGAGCCGTGGGTTTTGAGGAAATCGGCGACGAGGAAGGCGGCATCATCCGCTCGGGAGGGCGAGGCGGCCCGCTTTTCGATAAAGTAGAAGCGAGGCCGCAGCGCCTTGAGAACTTCCTCCTCATAGCCACGGCCCAAGCCCACGAGCTTGATCTGAGCTCCTGTCAGAGATCCTAGGGTGAGGAGAAAGAAGAGGAGCGCTTTCATCTGAAGCGGAGGGAAAAAATGACCATGCTACGCGTGTGGCCCTCTTCATCGATCGAAGTCGAAAGAGCCCACTGATCATCGAGCTCGATGGTAGCAGAAGTGAAATGGCGGCCTGAGAAACGGTTGTAGTCGCCGAGTGAAAAATCGACTTCATCGAGATTTTTCAAGAAGCGCTGGAGGAGGCTTTTAGCGTCCTGTTTTCCGTAGCGTTTGCGCAGTCCCTCGATGAGATATTGCAGCGCTTTTTGAGAAGCGAGACTCCGGTTATTAAGAGCGGAGGCGGTGGAGCCAGTCGAGAGAAGGAGCAGGATTTCGCTTTCAGGGAGAGGTGGTTCAGAGGTGAGCGAGAGAGAGGGCTTGGAAGCGGTTCCAGTGACGTAGACTTGAACATCGTATCCTGAGACCTTGGCTGTTCCTCGCACGCTCAAGGAAGGTTCCAAGAGCGATTCCGGGTTTAGGGTGGCGATGCCATTCTGAACCACGAGCTTCGAGAAAGGGAGATCGGCCTCGAGGTCGCGCGAGGAGATGGTGCCGTAAGTTTTGATTTTCCCGAGGGTGCCGCCAAGACGAGCATCTGCGACGAGTTCGCCGGTGATTAAATTTCCTCGAATAAGGACTGGGTCTTTCGTTGTCACGGTGACGTTAACCGGCCAGCTCGCGAAAGGCTCGGGGAGGGTGTAGAGATCGCCGCGTGAGACTGCGCTGAGATCGGGGACCTTGGGTCGCTCAATTTCCTTTGTGGGGACACCAAAGGGTAGGATTTCGACATCCTTATAGATCATGCTTTCGACGAGCGGAATGCTGCCCTCGATCCTCGCGCCGCTAAGCGGCCCCTTGAGGGTGAGAGAGGGATCGGAGCGGAGCGAGTAAGCACTATCGCGCCAGACGAGCACGTTATCGCCCTTAAAGGTGAGATCGAAGACGGGAGTCTCGCCGAGCTTGACGCTGCCGCTGAAGTTGATTTCCCCCCCCGCGGCCGTCACTTGTGAGGGGGCGATCTGGACGGTGTCGCCACGGAACTTCAGGCGCACTTCTGAATTTCTAAAGTCTGAAATGGGCGAGGTGCTCAGGCGTGCTCGATCTGTTTTGATATAAGCTTCGCCGCTGAGATCGGGATTATCGATCGTCCCGCCGACGGCCACATTAATCTCAGCGATCCCGGCGAGATTTTTGACTTTAGGGACGAAGGGGGCGAAACGGCGGAGATCAATTCGGGGCGTGTCAGCCCGGAAGGAAAGCTTCTCCTGCTTGAGAGAGTCTGGATCCTTGATCCACTTTTCAGGTTTGAGGGGAAAACTGCCACTTAAATCCAACAAGCGTCCACCGGGTTCGACAATCGAGCCTGCGAGGATAAGTTCGCTCGCGACCGTCTTGAGCGTGATCTCGAGATCGGTCGGGGGCAGGTCTTTGAAGGAACCCTTGGCGACCTGAGTCGCGGATATTTTCCCATCGATCGCTGGTTTGGAAAAGGATCCACCTAAGCGGATCTTAGCATTGGCCTTTCCGGAGAGAGTGGGATCAAAGCGGGAGAGGGGGACGGGCTCAAGCGATAGGGCGAAGTCGAGCGGCTTTTGATTCGCAAGGAGATCATCAAGATTTCTGGCTTGCAGGGGGAGGGGGAGTGAGCCTTTCCCGGTGAGGAGTGAGCCTTGACCATCGGTAATGCTTAGGTCTGAGAAGCGAGCAAAACCTTCCTTCCACGTCAGGGAGCTTCTCGCCTCGACCCCGTCTCGGGTAATAAGAAGGTCTTTGAAAGAGAACTGCTCGGGCCAGTTCCAGCTTCCTTGCCCGCTCGCGATGATGGGAGGGTTTTCTTTCTGCTCGTAGGCGATGTTTTTTAGATCGATCTCCCCTTGGTGAGTTCCGGCCTTCAGGTCGCCCCCGCCCTTGAGAAAGAAACGAGCCGAGGTGAGATCGGGGATAAGCTTGATAGCGCGATCAAGCTCGGACTTAACTTCAGCTTGATATTGCTGGGTCACCGTGTCGAAGCTGGCTTGTATAAAAACCGTTTCTAGTGCGGTAGCGGTGAGGTGAGCCTTATTCTCAGCCCAGCGCGCGGTTCCGCTGAGGGCGGGGTATTGTTCGGTGACCAGTTCCCATTGGAGTTGCGCAGTCGAGTTTTCTGGCTCGTCAGCGAGGCTACCGGTTCCGGAGGCGGAAAATTCGCCAGCGAGGGTGTCCTCGATATCGAAGGTGGCCGCTGCTTTGAAGGTGCCGGCGTCCT